>Ga0116170_10000381_pt1 | contig 46878 bp, 35 predicted proteins | sample AD_JPNHW1_MetaG_FD_89797 | JGI IMG/M metagenome (GOLD analysis project Ga0116170, IMG submission 89797) | Active sludge microbial communities of municipal wastewater-treating anaerobic digesters from Japan - AD_JPNHW1_MetaG | ecosystem: Engineered > Bioreactor > Anaerobic > Digestate | place... | reverse complement strand
TTTTTTTAATTTTTTCCAAGAACAATTTTTTAATTCCTTCGACTTTAAGCATTTAAAATTAATCGATAAGCTTAAAATCTTTTAAAATACTTATAAGTTTTGATTTGCTGATAGGCTTAATCAAATAAGATTCACACTGCTCCCTGAAAGCCTTTTTTATATTTTCACTATCGTCAAGAGCTGTGGTCATAATTATCTTTACACTATCACTTCCGAATATTCCTTTTCTTTCTTCAAATTCGCGAATTTTTTTCAAAACTTCCTGACCGTCCATCTCAGGCATCATTATATCAAGACAAATTACATCATAAGGTGACTCTTCTGCCGTTGCCTGCTCAAAAGCAAAAAGAGCTTCTTTTCCGTCCACGGCAACATGACATTCACCGTAGCCTGAAAAAATTGTTTGAAGTATCCGCCTGCTAAAAAAATCATCATCAACTACTAAGCTTTTCATAAATTTCTCCTTATATACAAAATAATTAATTTTTCAAGACCAATTCTAGCATAATTTTTTTTATAAAAAATCATACGTTCTTAGTATGATAAAAGAATGTTTTAAGCAAATAAAATAATAAAGGGTTGACATTTTTTAAATATATGTTAATATGAATATATTAATATTAATATATAAAGGAGATTTATTATGACAAATGTGATTGAACTAAACGATGTAAATTTTGATGCCGAAGTAAAAAGAAGCACTCAACCTGTTTTGGTTGATTTTTATGCTACCTGGTGCGGGCCTTGCAGAATGCAGCTTCCGATTATGGATGAAGTTGCAAAAGATTTTTCGGGAAAAGCACTCATCGGAAAATTAAATGTCGATAACGGGAAAAACAAATCTGCCCAATACGGTATCGCAAGTATTCCTGCACTTCTTGTTTTTAAAGATGGAGATGTTGTTGAAAAGCTTACCGGTCTGCATTCAAGAAGTCAACTTGCGGAAATTTTGAAAAAACACCTTTAAATCTGATTCAAAATTAATTGTTTTCATGATTAAATAAATCGTGTCTGAAAAACTTGGAGGCGATTTATGAACAGTGTTATACAAAACATTTTAAACAGAAGAAGTGTCAGGGTATATTCCGATGAACCTGTCAAAAAAAGTGATTTAGACCTGATTCTCAAGGCAGGTATGTATGCGCCAAGCGGCTGCAACATGCAGCCATGGCATTTTACCGTTATTCAGGATAAAGAGTTGATTAAAACCCTCAGTAACGAATCCAAAAAAGAATTTATAAACCACGAAAACGAAATGTTTCGCAAAATGGCTGCAAACAAAGATTACAATATTTTTTACAATGCCCCTATGATAATTGTAATATCAGGTGAAAAAAGTTCACCTACAAGTATAATAGACTGCTCTGCGGCAACGCAAAACATGATTTTAGCTTCAGAATCAATGAGTATGGGCACCTGCTGGATTGGCTTGATTACTTTTCTTTTCAAGGGAAAAAACGGGAAAAAATGGGCTGAAAAAATTAATATACCGGAAAATTACGAGCCTTATTACGCAATCACTTTAGGCTATAAAAAATACCCCGACCCTAAAGCCCCCGACAGAAGAAAAAACGTTATAAATTACATTTAATATTGATTGCCTTCAGGGCGGGAAAATTTATTTTTCCCGCCCTGAAAGTGTTTACAAAATGTTACAAGGCTAAAAGCCTTATTTTAAGCTATAAAATGAATTTATTTCTACTTTTTTTTATTAAACTAGCAAAAAAAATCTTTAGATGTTTTAAAAAATAACATGGCAAAATCGTGTGCTGTAAAGTAAATACATTTAGAGGATTTTAAAGGGTTATGCTGATAAAAACAGGTGCTGAAAATCAAAAAGTAAACAATATCAAAAATACAAAGTTAAACTTTATTTCTTTTAGTCAAAGACAAAGAAATGAAAGAAATATCCTTTTAGAGCTTACATCAAATTCCGGCTCTATTTCAGACATTAGAAGCCGACAAATTAAAACAATTTTAGAAGATATTGCAAAAAATGGAGATGATGAAGATATTTCTCTTTTACTTTCTGTTACAAAAAATCTGAAATACGGCTATTTTGAGAATTCACCTTTAGGCAATTTTTTAAACACCAAATCAAATATTGCACAAATGGATCAAAAGCAAAATAATAATTGGGCAAATCTTCTGGAAAACACCCTAAGAACATCTTTAGAAAAAAGCACTTCACCTAAAAAAGCTGATTTTATAAAACAGTTAAACCAAATATTTTCCAAAACGGAAAATGAAAATTTTTTAATCACAAATAAAGAAATTTCTTCCAATCCTGTATTTCAGCAACAGGCACAAGCAATTAAATATAGAAATAAAATATTAAATTCTTACGCCTTTAATACTCCGCCAAAAGGTTTATCCCCGAAAGAATCAGAGGATTTTGAAATAGACCGCCAAAGAACAAAAAGGAACATTGATTACTTTTTGGCATCTTCAGAATGTACTCTGTCGGAAAAAATTGAAGTATTAAACAAATTATCAATAATGATGAGCCGAGAATATTCCATAAATAAACAATTAAAAGATAAAAAAGTTAAAGTTTTATCCGAAATACTCAATGACATCGTTATAAGAACTCCTGAAAACATAAGACCTAATATTAAAGATGTTGACCAAGTAAGACACGGTATATGTGCCGCAATTTCATATGCCAGAAAGGCTGTAGCATACGAAGACAAAGTTGCTTATATTAATTCAATATACATGGAACTTGACGACAATCCTCAAATGTATGTTTTTGACATTACAAAATTAGGGAAAAAAATAAAAATCCCTATTGCAAAAACTTATATAGACTACAACTCTCTTATAAAAAAAGGCTATAGAATTATAGATTCATCTGTTTTTCAATGGATGAATGTAGCAGGAACAACAGGAAGCGGTTCAAATTCTGTTGAATATTATATAGGCTACGACAGCCAAAATTACGAAATGTTTAACGATTCAAAAATGTATCCGGATTTAGAAGGAGAAGATGGAACCATTCAAAATTATTTGCGAACATTGTCCAAAACAAGAAAAGATCTTCAATCTATAACAGAAAGTAAAATACTTGATAATATTGGTGCAAAAGAAGCTTATAAAAATTTTAACAAAAACATTGAAGTAATTTCTTCTATTTATCAAAAAGCCTTTGATATTTTAAAACAAGAATTTCCTTCAAAATCTTCTGAAGAATTAAGAAAAATTTCTAAAAGTGTTATGAAAATTCAAGAAGCGGAAGATGAAAATTTTAGAATACACCCCAAAGAAGCCGAAGTACTAAAAAAACAAAAAATCATCACCCTTGTTAAATCTTTTGTTGGCAACATTGATAAAGAAAAAGGCAACAGATTAGGTGAAGAATTATATCAGCTTTATGATTTGTATTCTCAATACAGTGCGCAACTTCCTTCAAGTAAAGGTTTGAATAAAAAAGCAAAAGAGTACAAAAGACTTTTCAAAATAGCCGCAGATATTAGAATCTGTACTGAAAAAAGTTGTCTTGTAAAAGAAAATAATGACTCTTTCTGTGCAGAATTTAACCTTCCGTCTGATGTTCAACTCATAAGCAAACGACTGGAAGATTTAATTAAAGATCTCGAAGAAAACAATAATACTGACAAAGTCGCAAAAATACTTGGCAAAGAACCGAACAAAGACTCCCTATTAAAATATCTTAAAAAAATGCAAAAGGAATTTGAGGTTAATATACCAAATAAAATTGATATGATTTTAAAGGCACTTGGAATAGGCACCAGACAACATTTTTTAAATTCCCTATTAACTGCAGACTTGGCTAATTTTTTAAATAATCCGACAAATGATTTGATAGATTATTATGCTTCAATTTTAAAAGTAAAACCCGAAAAAGAGATTATTGAAAAAACATTAAAACAAGTATCTCAGGAGTTGCAAAATCCTATATCAGAAAAAAGAATAGTTGAAATAGGAAATATTTTTGGCATTGGAAATTATTTATCAATAGCAGATGGGCTTATAGACCAATTCATGGCACAGGAACTTTCTGAATCAACAGTTAAGAATTTGTCAATAGCCTTTGATATTGAAAACTCTCAGGTAGAAGTTTTTGAAAAATTATCAGAAGTAAAAGGCTTAATAGAACAACTTTATTATAGTCAAATAGAAATAAGTCAAAAAATTAAAGCCCCTAATTCTGTTCAAATGATACTTAAAAAGCTTGAAAAAAGAGGAGATATTTTATCAAGAGAGACTTTAGATAAATTAAAAGCCAAATTTGACAGCATCGAACAGTATGAAATAAATGCCGAAAAAGCACTAAAAAGGGGTGAAAATACTCCGCCGGACAAAAACATTTATAAATTCAATCAAGAAGAAGAAGCTATTTTAAAAAGAATTGAATCAATGCTTCCTTCAATGACAAAAGTTGTTGAAAAAGAATATAAAAAATATAATAAAATCATTTCAAATGATTTAAACACATTATACGATTATATTGGAAGACAAAAAGGCAGATTTTGGCTTTCAGAAGAAGGGCATTCTGGTCTTTTTTCCGGCGAGCAAGTAAGAATAGCAGAACAAATGACAGATAGACCTTACTATATAAATGAAAATTTATTATCTTCGATTAAACAAATTAAAGAAACCGGCAAAAGCGGAGTAATGGGTACAAATGTCGATTATGACACTTTTTCAGGGCATGCCCAATACATTGGTGATATAAAAACAATGCCGATTGCCGATTCTAAAACAGGAGAAATCAGCCAAAAAGAAGTTTTATTCCAAGATAACAGCTGGGGTGCAGGAGAAAAAGTAAGATTCCAAAGCAAAAACACTCCCTTCTGGAAAGATTTGGCAGGCTATGAAAGAACTAACTATGCTTCAGCCGACCTTTGCGGGGGACCTAAAGGATTTATTCTCGACAGTACGACATGGCAAACCGGACTCGAAGTAAATGACTTGTTATCTGATTACGGAATTAACAAACCTTATGTCCCGGAAAATAAAAAACTGAAAAAATTGATAGATTTCCAAAATGAAACTTTTCCTATTTTTAATGACATAGTACTCGAAGGGGACAGCCCTAAGCTTTATACTGAATTTCTTAAACTTATTGACAGCGTTTTTGAGATCGGCACAGATGAAAAAAAGCTCAATGAACTGATAAACATATTACAAAAAAATAAAAATGTTAAAATCAATACAGATAAACTTGAAAAAATTGAAGACAGTGCCGAACAAATCGAACAAAAATGGTTTTCTTTTATAAAAGGTTCAAACCAACTGCCTCAAGCAGCTTATTCTAAAGAAATTATTTCTAAAATGTCCTTGGAAGAAAAAATTAAACTCTTTGGAATTGATTCAAAAGAAACTTTTGATAATTTGCCCCAAAATCATAAATTAAAACTTCTTTTAAGAAAAATAGGTTTATACGATTTACTTTTGGGGGAAACCTTTGAAGATAAAATATCAACCGCAAAAACTCACCAGGAACTCGATGAGGTGGAAGATAAAATTTTAGAAAATATAAAAAAACTTATAAAAGAAAGTTTAAAAGAAATTAAAACACCAAGGGAAGAAATTAAAAAAATTAAAGATATAACAGAAAATTTTGAATATTCTTATGTGCTAATTAATTGGATAGACAAAAAATTTAACCCAAAAACAGACGAAGAACTTATAGATAAATTATTTGAACTTCAAACCAAGCCAAACCTTATGAAACAAGCTCTTGAAGAATCTACCAGGGTTGAATTGGGAATGAAAATAGCTGATCCTTATGATTTAATAAAGCAAATCAGGGCAGAAAATTATCGTGCAGAGTCAAAGCTGAACAAGGCAATTTTCTCTGATTTAATTGGTACCCAATACGATCTTTATAACAATACAAAATCCCCCCAGCAAAAATCAGAACAATTATACAGATCACTTTTTATCGCCATGTCTTATTTAGATAAAAAAACCATCAAAAAATATAAAGAAATGTTTTTTAACAAGTATCAAGTCAGACCGGCATTTCCTGAAATACCTGTAATAGATAAAGAAGAAGTTAACAAAGTAAATAAGGAGTGGGAAGATTTCTTTATAGAAACAGTTCAAACTATTTCTGATATGAAAAAATTTGCCAAATTAGAGGAATTATATCAACAAGCACAGGCGGGAGCAGATATTATTAGAAATAATTACAATAAAGAATCTGTAATTGCACTATATCCGATTTTAAATGAAATGAAAAACGTTTTTGCAGATGAAGATGAAGAAATTAAAAATATTTTAGATAATATTATTAAATCTAACCCAAAAGATTTTATTGCAAATTTTGCCGAATTAAAAAAAACAATGGAAGAAATTCAAAAACAATTACCTCAAAAAGATATGAAAAAATTAATTGGCAATTCAATTAAAAACACTAACACCAGCTGCGAAATCATGATAAAAAGTTATATACAGCCCAAACATCAAAGTCAAATGAAGGAAGTCATAAATAACCTTATAAGATCTCTTTATAAAAATGAAAATAGAAATGCACCGGAAAATCAACATGCGTTAAATCTTTTTAGGCAAAATCTTGAAAAATGCAGTGTGCTGAATAATCCTATTGATATATTGCACAACATTTTAAATATTTTAGAAAATCCTTCACAAAATAAATCCGTAAATTTAAGCGTAATGACAAATCTTAAAAATTATGCCAATAGAGCCTTTAGAGCAAGTGATTTAACCGAAATAGAATACAAAATAATGAAAAACATACAAAACGGTAATATAACAAGATTTAAAAGACTTATGGGTAGAGATTACTTAGTCGGTCAAGATAAAACCAAATTCAAAATGGACTCAAAAGACGGTCTTGGAACTATATTATTAAACCTGTTAGATGAAAAAAATCAAAACAGGACTTTAAAACTTTTTGTTGAATCTCTCGGGCTTAATGAAGAAATAGTATCGTTTTTCAATCAAGTTATTAAACCTGAAGAACAGTTAAAAAGTCTTTTAGATACTATTCAAGAAGCAAAAAATGCAATTAACGACAGAAATCTTATCAAAGAGGTTTTAACAAAAGGCTTAAACGCAAAAGACATGTCAAATATCCCCTCACAGGTTTTTGAACAAATAAAAGAAAAACTTACTAAAAATAATGTTGGCGAAGAAAAAACTATTTCAAAATTTTTACAAATATACTGCCGGGTTATGGAAGAAAACTTGGCCGCCAATAAACAGCCTTTCTCAAGAAACGAAGTTATTAATGTTGTTAACAAAGCCCATATAAAGGCCTTCAATAAGGCATACGCAAATTTTCAGGAAAATTTGGAAGACATAAACACCAATTTTACAGACTTACAAAGCATAGAAGAAATAATTACTACATTAAGCCTGAATGAAGACTCTGAAACTTACAAACAAGCTCAAAATTATCAACAGGAATTAATTAAAGTTATTCAAAAAATTGCAAAAGAAATTGAAAAACTTAACAGCATGACTCCGGCAGAAGAAGAGGAAGAATAAGAATTGTAAAATATAAAAAATCTTTAAATTTGTAAATTTTTGTATTTTTCCATCCCACCAAAAGCAATTTTTATTTTCATAAGACTTTATAGTCTTGTGTAAAGGGTTTTCTAATGCCGTCAATAAATTCAAATTACGACAAAAAAATAAGCTTTACGGGGCTTACAAGTTACCTGCGAAAAACAGTTTTTCCTTGCGATGATGTAAAAAAACTTGCAACGGATATTTTTGACAATAGTTTTGCAGGGAATTTGCCTTCCGAATGGATTGAGAAAATACCTAAAAATCAAAGAACGCAAACCATTAAAGATGTTTTTCAAGGCTTTAGAGAATTTGTACAACTTATTAATGAAAAATCCGAAACCGCTTTAAGCCAGTTAGAAAAAACACTTAAAGGTGCCGGAATTTTATCTTATGACAAAAGTATTAATCTAAAATTTGAGGGAAGCGGCTCTTACGGGAGAGTTTATCGCCTTGAAGGCTTGGAAAACCAAAAAACCGGCGAACAGTATGTTATAAAACTATATAACAAAGCTCAGAAAAATGCCCAAAACAATGGAATATTTGCCGAATTAAACCGGGGCGGGCTTTATTGGCCCGAGGCTCTTGGCAAAAAAACCCAAATGGTAAAAACATTTTTCGCAGATTTAGAATCAGGCTTTGTAGTTAATAAATTTATAGACGATTCTCTTGCCTCTCCAAAAAATATTGTACCATCAAAGCTTTTAGGGCTGGAAAGCTATGATGACCATCCAAAACAAAATGTTTTAAATAATTTATATTCGCTAAATGTTATTAACGGATATGTAATTGATCAAGGCTGCCTAAGAGCGGTCTGTCCTGAAATTATCAACAGCAAAGATGCCAGATATGTTATAAAAAAGATTTTCTTTACCCCAAAAAATAAAGCTTATGAAAAATGGCTTGAACTTTTAAACAACCCTGCCTATAAGCACAATTCCAGCGTGAAAGTTGCCCTTATTGAAGCAATGGAATACTTACAGCCAGGGGACAGGACAAAATGTTTTAATGAAATATTGGAACGTTTTAATAAAGACCAAAAATTAAAGCATTATTTGACAAAAAATATAAAATTCATTCAGGATGAAGATTTTGCCCCTTGTTTTGCAAAACTTTGGTCACAATCTGAACCTGTTGAAAAAAATGAATTAATAAAAAATATTGACAGATTACCTCAAAAAATGCAAAAAAATTATATTTCAGAAGCGATAAAAGAAAAAACTCTCATTCCTGAGGTTGTAGAAAAATTTGACAATTTACCAAAAGAAGAACTTGCCGATTTATTCAACTCGGCAATTAAAGAATCAGATGATGAAAGTAAAATAAAACTTTTTGAAAAATTATTTTTACTGCCTGAGGAGCTGCGCCTGGAATATGCTAAAAAAATTCTACAAAACATTGAAAATATGAATATTCTTGGCAAAGTTGAAGAAAAAACCTATCTTTTAAGGCTTAACGGCTCGCAAGATTATAAAAAAGCTTATGAGTTTTTAATTACGGATGCAAAAGATACAACAAAAGTATTCATAATAAGCAAGGTTTTAAAAAATCTTGATTTTGAAGATTATGTGAAAGCCGTTAAACTGTTGGCAAAAGATTCTAGTGAAGCCGTAAAATTTAAACTAGCCCCGACACTTGAAAAAATAATCGAAAACAAAAGCGCAAAAAGGGAAGATTTAGACTTTATTTACCAAGAGTTAGCTAAAAACACAAATAATCAAAATTATTTGGATTATATAAAAGAAGTCTTTCAGCATTAGTCTTTCAAAACGTTAATATAAATTCCACCTTTAATCCTTTTTAAAATGCCCGATTGGGGGTTTATTATTTGTAATACTGATTTAAATTAATATTAGGAGGAAAAAATGCCTGAGCCTTTTTTTAATGAAAAAAAAGATACCTTTAACAATATAATTAATGTAATTCAAGAAACACTTGACGTAAACAAAACTAAAAATATAATTATAGAAACTATTTGCAAAACCTTCAATGCAAACAGATGCTGTATTGTAGATTATGACAAAAGGCTCAACAAATTTTTACCTATTGAACATGAATATATATCTTCGGACAAAGTTTCAAGCTGCAGGGGACAAGATGTTCAAACAATTGTACCCGGTCTTGTAGAAGCAGCAAAAAAAGGCAAATTTATTCTTGTTAAAAATAAAGAAATATTTTTTGACACAGACAAACAAGTTTTACAAACCGAACAAGATACATTTGAAAAATATGATATAAATTCTCTTCTTGTTCTGCCATTGTTTTACCAAAACGAGCTTCTGGGAATTTTGTCCGCTCATTATACCAATGGTCACGAAATAACCGATTCTGAAATAAATATAATAAAAAACATTGGAAATCAAGCGGTATTGGCAATTCACAGAGCAAATTTATACGAAATGAATCAGGCTCAGCTTAAAAAGGCAGAAGCAACAAAAAAAATAATTGAAGCCTCAAGAAAGTCTTTGGAATTGGAGGTTTTACTATCTGATATATGCAAGGAATTAGCTGAATTATTTAAATTTCAAAGAGCTACTATCGGACAGCTTATACGCGAAACACCTGAAGAAAGTGTTGCCGTAGGAGAATACATTTACAACAAAAACATAAAAAGCTACAAAAGCCATTCTGGTTTTGGCGAAATAATCAAATATTGGTCAAGCTACTTAATGCGTGAAAAGAAAACAAAAATAGTAAATGACATCAGCAACTCCGATATGCCTGCAAAGGTTGCGCAAATATACAAAGAAATCGGCATTAATTCTATTGCCTGTATTCCCCTGAGAAGTGAAGAAAATATGATTTGGGGCGGAATGTTTTTATCGGAAAAAGAAGATAATAGAAATGTAATTGAAGAAAATCTTGAATTTTTAGAAACAGTCGGCTCACAAATTTATATAGCAATCCGTCAGGCAGAGTTATATAAAAAAGAAAAAGAAGCACTTGAGCGAGAATCTCTTTTAAGAAAAATAACATCGGCAATAAGAAGCACTTTAGACATAGATGAACTGGAAAAAATAATAGTTGAAAAAATAGCAAAAGCACTAAGGGCAGACCGCTGCTTTATTATAGCATACGATGATGAAACCAATAAATTTTTGCCGGTAAAAACATAATATGTACTTTCGCCTGAAGTAAAAAGTATGGTAGGATTTGACATTGAAAAAGAGCTTCCTGATTTGATTGCCAAAAATAAAAATAATGAAGATGTTATAATTACCGATTTAGATAAATTTTTGGCGCAGAACAACTTTTACAACACCCCGATTGAAAAACATTTCAGAGAATATAAAACCCAATCGGGATTTGCCACGTCAATATTTTATTCACAAAAGCTTTTAGGAGTTTTAGCAATACATTATTTAAATAAGAAAGGCAAATTTATCGAAGAAGAAATTCAGCTGGTAAAAGCTCTTGCAGACCAAATAGGAATAGCAATTAATCAAGCTCGTCTTTACAAAAGCGAAAAGGAAGCAAAAGAAAAAATGAGCAGCAGCATAATCGAAATAATGAGAAAATCTTTAGATAAAACCATGATTAAAAAACTTTTCGTAAAAAATATCAGAAAATTTTTTAAAGCAGATAGGGTTTTTCTGTCTGAATATGATGCCGAAAAAAAGAGATACTTGCCTGCCGATAAAGATTCGGAATATTTATCAAATTACGGCGAAAAAAGCTTTGTTCAATACGCGTGGAATAATCCCGAAGAACTTGAATATATTGAACCTCTGCTGAACAAAGAAGAATTGATTATATACAACTGGGATGAGTATATTAAACAAAATAAAAAAAGTCCCGGTTTTATAAAACTGTTTGAAGATGCCGGTGTAAAATCAAGTTATAATTTTCCCATTCTTCATTATCAAAATATAATGGGACTGTTATGCATGGAATTTACCACAGAAGTCGTCAGGTTGACAGAAGAAGAGCTTAATATAATAAGAAACATCTGTACACAGGTCGGAATAGCACTATATCAAGCGAAATTATACTTAGAGGCCCAGCAATGCTTTTTTTCAAAAGAACAGTTGTTGGAAAAAGTTTCGGAAAAAATCGAACCGCCTTTAAAGACCATTTTACAAGAAGTTTCACATTTATCAGAAAATAATACGGTACGTGAAGAGCAAGTAAACAATATAATTGATAACTGCAGCTTGATAATGAACTCGACAAAAGAGGTTTCACAAGAAATCTAATCTGATTAAATATCAGAAATAGGCTTATATGTCATATTTAACACAACCGCAGTGCTTTAAATTTTTTGAGGTTATAAGATATTTTACTTTAATGAAGAAGCCTGCTCACACGACTCTTTTTTTGTACTTTTTTCTGTTTCTTGGTTATCTTCCTCTGAAAGAAAAGCTTTAAGTTGAGCTTCAAATTGTTCTGTTGCACCGTCTAATACACTTTGCAAATCCGATAATGAAGAATAAATTTTATTTGCTTCTTCCTTGGATTTTTCAGCAAGTGATTTTACCTCTTTTGCAACAATATCAAACCCGGCACCAATTTCTCCTGCATGAGCAGCTTCAATTGAAGCATTTATTGACAAAATAGATGTCTGGAAAGCTATTCCTTCAATTGCTTTTACTATTGGATTGAATTTAGCCAGCAATTTTTCTGCGTTAAATTCATTAAGTATTAAACTTTGGAATTCAGACATAGCGTTTCTTCTTTTTTCGGAATTTGTCTCAAGCATTTTATGCTGATAATAATGGCAATTATGAGGATTATTCAACCCGTTATAAATAGCTATTGCCATATCCTTACAGTTTCCGTAACCGCATGCCGAACAATTTTTATGATCTTCGGGAGTATATTTATGCATAGCATGATAAATTTCTTCCAAAGCACTGTTTGGCACTTGGGTTACCAGTTTATTTTTTGAGCGATCAACATAATTTCTATCATAAAGACCGGGTTTCCAGTGTTCTTCAATAGAATCTTTTATACGCTCTTGTATAATTTCGTCTTTATCCACTTCAGACATTCCGGAAGTATTTTGCCCATCTAAGTATAATCTTTGCATTTGTTGTCTTCTGGCTTCTATCAAACTTTCAAGTGCCCCCGTTGACAGTTCTTTACAATCTGTGCCGGTGCCTCCGTTACAACCTTTTTCGCAATTCAGGCAATCCACTATTTGTCAAGCCCCCAATCTTTGGTCCAAAGTTAAAGTTAGTTTTTGCGGATTTTTTAGCGGCATAACTTTTGCCATCGGTGCAGGCGGGGCATAGTTTAGAGCACTATGCGGTCTAAACTCATTGTATAATCTTCTGTAATCTTCTAACATCACTTCTGCCTCCTTGATTGTGTAAAACATTTCTCCATTCAATAATTCATCTCTCAGTATTCCGTTGAATCGTTCATTAAAGCCGTTCTCCCAAGGACTTCCTGGGGTGATATATGCAGTGGTGACGTGGAGTTGTTGCAAAAAACTTTGAATATTTTTTGCAACAAACTCCGAACCGTTATCACTGCGAATATATTCAGGAATACCTTCCGTAAGAAATAAATCTGCAAGTGCATCAAGAACCGCATCGGCTTTCAAGCTGTAACCAACTTTTAGTTTCAAACATTTTCTTGTATATTCGTCTATTACTGTCAATATTCGAATTTTCTTACCATTCGAAAGCCTATCCTGCACAAAATCATAGCTCCAAACGTGATTCCTGTGCAAAGGCCTGAGTCTTATGCAAGAACCATCATTAAAGTATAATCTTCCGCGTTTTTTCTGTTTTTGAGGGACTCTAAGCCCTTCCTCTCGCCAAATTCTTTCAACTCTTTTGTGATTTACTCGCCAGCCCTCAGCTTTCAATAACGCCGTAATCCTTCTGTATCCATATCTGCCGTATCTTTCAGCTAATCTTGCAATATCTTTTCTAAGTTCATCTTCATTATCTAATTTCCTTGGAATATACCTTTTCGTGGCTCGATTTATCCCAAGATATTTGCAGATTTTTCTTTCGGAAATATCGAGTTTTTGAACAATATGGATTACGGCTTGTCGTTGACGTTGAGGGCTTAGTAGTTTCCCGAAAGAGCTTCTTTTAAAACGAGTTTTTCAAGAGTTAGTTCAGCTACTGCTTTTTTGAGCCGAGCATTTTCTAGTTGAAGATTTTTGAGTTCTTTTGCTTGCGGAACTTGCATTCCTCCATACTGTTTTCTCCAGCGGTAGTAAGTTTGTTCAGTAATTCCTGAATCTCTGCAGGCCATAGGAACAGTTTTTCCTTGACTAATCATCACTTCCACTTGACGAAGAATAGCAATAATCTCTTCTGGTTTGATTTTAATACCTTTTTTCATAACTTTTTTGTCCTTTCTTGGTTGCTCGCGATTAACGGCATTTCAGGCAAAAGTGTGATTTTGCCTTGCAACCTCAGCTCGCAATCCGCTTTCTAATTTTGTTTTCGTACTAACAAAAACTAACTTTAGCTTTGGACCAATTATACGGGGTCAGGACAAACTACACTTGACAAATATTTTTTCTGCTATATATTAGTATTATGGTATTAAAATGCCAATATAGAAATGGAGATACAAATGCAAAGCGTTTTAAAAATATCAGAAGCAGCATCAATAGGATTACATGCCATGACATATATTGCTTTTCATAGCAATGAGCCGGCTTGTACCAAAGATATTGCAATAAATTTCAATGTATCTGTAAATCATCTTTCAAAAGTGCTTCAAAGGCTTGTTAAGGCAGGCTTGCTGCATTCCGTTAAAGGGCCTCTTGGAGGTTTTGAGCTCACCAAAAAATGTGAGGAGATTACCTTTTTAGAAATCTATGAAGCAATCGACGGCAAGCTTAATGAAGGATGTTGTTTGTTTGGCAAAAAAGCCTGTGGAGCAGATAAATGCATTATGGGAGACTTTTTAAATAAAACCAATAAAAGTGTAAGAGAATTTTTCGGAAATAAAAAATTATCCGACTTTTGTAATCAAAAGAAGGAGTTAGAAAATGAATGTTTTTAGTAATATATACAAACTGCAATTTATGCAAAATAAGATAAATAAAGGAGAAAAAAGATGACATCAATGTTTTGTTTTCAATGTGAGCAAACAGCTCAAGGAAAAGGTTGTACCCTTCAAGGTGTATGCGGGAAAAAAGCAGACACTGCAAATCTGCAGGATGAATTGACAAGCACGTTAATAGAACTTGCAAATTCAAATGAACCCTCAGAAGAAGTAACAAAAACTTTAATTGAAGGTTTGTTTACTACAATTACAAACGTAAACTTTGACGATGAATCACTAAAAATATTCACTAAAAAAGTTTCAGATTTGATTAAAAGGCCAAATGATTTTGACATCAAAAGCGTTTGGGAATGCAATGAAGACATCAGGAGCTTAAAATCATTGATATTGTTCGGACTAAAAGGTATTGCCGCTTACGCTGAACATGCCCGGGTTTTGGGCTATAAAGACGAAACCGTCAACAACTTTTTTTATGAAGCACTTAGAGCTGTTTCAAAAGATTTAGGGATAAATGATTTATTGCCTTTGGTTTTAAAAACAGGAGAAATAAACCTGAAATGCATGGAGCTTTTAGATAGGGCGAACACTGAAACTTACGGAAACCCTGAACCTACAAAAGTAACTACAAATATCAAAAAAGGTCCTTTCATCATTGTAACGGGACACGATTTAAGAGATTTACACCTTCTTTTAGAACAGACTAAAGATAAAGGGATAAACATATACACTCACGGTGAAATGTTACCCTGTCATGCTTATCCGAAGTTGAAAAAATATCCTCATTTAAAAGGTAACTTTGGCACAGCCTGGCAAAACCAACAAAAAGAATTTGACGGGGTTCCTGCTGCGATTCTTTTCACTACAAACTGCATTATGCCTGTAAAAGAAAGCTATAAGGACAGGGTTTTTACAACAGCCGTTGTTCAATATCCTGAAACGGTTCATATTGATGATAAAAAGGATTTTACTCCAGTTATTGAAAAAGCACTTGAATTAGGCGGATACGCAGAAGACAAAAAAATGACGGGTATCAACGGCGGAGATGTTTTAACCGTAGGCTTCGGGCACCACACAGTAATGTCGGTTGCAGACAAAGTAATTGAAGGTGTAAAATCCGGTGCTATTAAACATTTCTTCCTTGTAGGCGGATGTGACGGTGCAAAACCCGGCAGAAACTATTATACGGAATTTGTCAAACAAACACCAAAAGATACAATTATATTAACTCTTGCCTGCGGTAAATATCGCTTCAACGACCTTGACTTAGGTGATATCGGAGGAATCCCCAGACTTCTTGATATGGGTCAATGTAATGATGCTTATTCAGCCATTCAAGTTGCGATTGCTTTATCAAAAGCTTTCAACTGCTCGGTAAATGAATTACCTCTGTCACTTGTTCTTTCCTGGTATGAACAAAAAGCGGTTTGTATATTGCTTACATTGTTATATTTAGGAATTGAAAACATAAGACTCGGTCCAAGTTTGCCGGCTTTTGTTTCTCCGACAGTGTTAAATGTATTGGTGGATAAATTCAAAATCAAGACCATAACCACACCCGAAGAAGACTTAAAGGCGATTTTAGGATAAAAAAAGCCCCAAGTAAAAACAAGGGACTTAAATTGGCTGGGGTGCAAGGCAACACGCAGATTTTTATTGCAAGGATTCTCCTGAGTTCTTACTGAGGGGGTGAACCCCGAAGTTTAGAACTCAGGATCGGGAATTTAGATTTTGCCTGCGAAAATTTGAGCAGACGCAAAATCAAATGCGCGAAACCTCATTTGTGCAAAGTCACAAATGAGGTTCGTGACGTGCCCTGCGGGCATAAAAAAAGAGACAGGAAAATTTTCCTATCTCTTTTTTTATTATCTGGGGTGCAAGGATTCGAACCTCGGAATGCCTGGACCAAAACCAGGTGCCTTACCACTTGGCGACACCCCAATATATCCCCATTTTATCCGCTAAACCCTGATTGTCAAGCCTTTTTGGTTATCAATCTTATCGGGTCAACTGTCGCGGTGCTATAAATCAAAAAGTCGTTATCGGGCGCAAAATAAGTTCTCACATACTCTTTGTTGGTAATTTTTTCACTGCAATTATACGTGCTTACATTTTCCTTAATGTAGCTCGCAAACACCCTCTGCTTATGACTTAAACGGTAGTCCTTCAAATTTTTAACGATATACATATTATTATTTTAACATTTTTTCAAAAAATTTACCGCTTTTTATATTGGTTCATTAATTAATAGTTACAAAATCCCCGAACAAGCTCGATTTCCTTTGCTTTGTTGATTTTAGAATTTTTTAATTTTTCCCTTAGAACGTAATCAAAAATCTGCGAAAATTCTTTGGAAGGCTTTAGACCAATAGCAATTAAGTCCTGACCTTTAATATTTATTTTTATCCCGCGCAAAACATCCAAATATCGCAAAACTTTTTCATCACAACTTATTAAATAGTAAATAATCAGACTTTCGATGCATTTACCCTCAAAAGCTTTATAAATGCCAAAATCATCTTTTTTAATTTTTAACTTCAAAAGTTTTTTTGAAGCTGAAATTGTTTCTTTTTCTTTTTTGGTTAATTCCAGTTTATCCGAAAAACTATCTTCCTCAAACACCCCGATAAGCCCCACATAAACAATCCAGGGCTGTTTGATTCTGTATTTGGCGATTAATTTTTCGATGTTGATTTTTGGAAGTTCGATTCCTTTTTTCGTGATTAATTTATAAATGCCCTGTTCGATAAATGTTTCAAAAGCATTTTGAGACTTTGAGTTAAATGTTAGTTTTAACTCATTTTTAACTCTTTTGTAGCACATATCATAATTAATCTTTTTAAGATATTCCTTCTGCAGTTCAAAAGTTTTTTTATCCAACTCAAAACTCAGCCTTTGAGCGTATTTTAGTGCCCTGATTATCCTTGTGGGATCATCAATAAAACTTTTATCGTGCAAGATTCTTATTTTTTTATTTTTTAAATCCTTAAATCCGCCGACATAATCAAGTCCTTGCGCAAAATTTTGCTGATTCAGAGAAAGCGCAAGCGAATTAACCGTAAAATCGCGGCGCAAAACATCTTTTTCCAAAGAACATCCTATTTCATTTACCTTAGGCAGGTGCCCTTTTTTAGGATAAAGTTCACTTCGGGTAGAGGCAAAATCAACTTTTATACCGTTAATTTCAACTTTTGCGGTGCCGAAAGGTTTATGCAGGCTCAAAATTTTTGCCCCGATTTCTTTTTCTAAAATTTTTGCAAACTTGATTGCATCGCCTTCAACTGTAATATCAATATCATAATTTTCTCTGCCAAGCATTAAATCTCTTACCAAGCCGCCTATAAGATAAATTTTAACCTTGTTTTTTGAGGCTATTTTTGAGCAACGCTCAAAAATAGCCTTCAAATCAGCTTTAAAATACGAATTATAATTCTCATATAGATTAATGATGTCCATGAGCACCATTTTAGCTTAAAATAAGAAAAAAGGGAAAGTATTAAAAAAAGGAAGAAGAAAATGCTACAGGAAGCAACAAGGGCGTTGAACTCTGCATTCAACAACAGTTTCATCAAAAAACTAAGCCAATATCTTCACGACTGTGTACGTGAAGAAGTCAAAAGTGCGACATTCAGAAACTTAAAACAGGACAAGGACAACAAATGGATTTTTCTCAAAGAAGAAGAATTTTTATTCCACAATTACGGCGAATATCTGCGTTTGGACGGCTCTGACAGCAAGCTTACAGAGCTTATGATTCAAAGTGAACTGAGCCAAAAGGACAAATATTTAATATACGGTTATCTGTTTTTGGTCGGAAAAAGCTCGAAAAACAAAAAACAAAACGAATTTTTGACCCCGCTTTTGTACATGCCATGCAAGTTGGAGCGAAACGGGGTTAACATAAACTGCATGCTTCAGGATGAATTTTTGTCCCTGAACACCGGCGCACTCACTGCGATGATGAAGAAAAATGATGACGAAGACGAAGTCGAACAGCTTTTGGAGGGACTTTTGGACGTTGTGCCCGAGCTTCCCATAACAGATGAAAAACTTGAAATATTTTTAACTACCTTAAAATCAATAATTCCCGATATTGAAATAAAAATTGACCACTCGGAAGACGTTGATGAAGACAATATTGAAAAAGATTTCTATAACGAAGTCGAAAAAATTGATTTCGAAAATCTTGAAGAAGCAGTTGAAGAAGGAAGTGTCAAGACTGCCGTAAAACTTGAAAAAATAACTCTTACAAACCAGTGTTCGATAATTCTGACCAAAAGACCATCAATCACGGCGGGTGTTTTACACGAGCTTATGCAAATAGCAGAAAAACCGAGCGGAATGTATCGAGAAACTGCTTTGAATATTATTAACGAAGAATATTTGCAGACAAAAGGAAAGCTTGTTGACAATCCAATTAAGCAATTAAAAGATTTGAAGGATTTTGTTGCTGTTACGCCTTTATCCCTAAGCGATTCACAGGAAAACGTTATAAAAAGTCTTGAAAATAACCATTTTGTTGCCGTTTACGGACCTCCCGGGACAGGAAAATCTCAAACGATAGTAAATTTGGTTGCGCATTTAATCGCAAACGGAAAAACCATTCTGGTAGCATCGCGCATGGACAAAGCCGTTGATGTTGTATCAGAAAGGCTTAACGAACTCGGTGCTCCTTTTCTTGCGCTTCGTGCCGGAAGGCTCAATTACCAAAAACAGTTAAGTTTTCAACTTCAGGATTTGCTTTCTAATAAAGTTGATTTGGACAGCGAATACGAAAACGCCATTTTTGCAGATGTAAAAGATATGAAAGATCTTGTAAACACTCTACGTGACTTGGAAAACCGCTGTGAGCAGGTTATCAAGCTCGAACATGAGTGGCAAGAACTTTTTGTCCAAAAAAACGAGCAGGAAAAAGCTTTGGGGCAGACTCAATTTATAAAAGAATTGCTTAAAAAAGCCGAAATAGAACAAGTGGAAAATCTTATCTCCACAATCGAAAAAAATCTTGAAAAAACAGGGTTTTTTGTGTCACTTTCAAACTATTCGAGTAAAAATAAACTTAAAAAATTATTAAAATTGAATGATTTCAATGAAAATTACGAAAATTTAAGCAGACTGGCTCAGGAACTTGAATTTTCAAAAACCGCATGCGAAATGCGATTGATTGAAGCAAATATTCAAAAACTGGGCAATCTGCACGTTATGGCAGAGCAAATCCGTATGCTTAAGCGCAAACAAAGAAATTTAGCCATTGATATTTTAAAAAGCAAGCGCAGAGAATCACTTAAAGGACTTTTGCGCGACCAAATAAAGCGTCAAAGACTTATCGTACACACAAAATCGCTTGTAGAAAGAAAGAAAAATCTTCAAAACAGGCTTCTTGAAGGCGAAGATTTTAAGCCCTTGCTGGAAGCTTTTCCATGCTGGTGTGTGACGACTTATGCCATTTCGGGCTCGCTTCCGATGAAGCCCGGACTTTTTGATGTTGCGATTATCGATGAGGCTTCCCAGTGTGATATTGCAAGCTGTTTTCCTATCCTTTACAGGGCAAAAAGGGCGGTTGTAGTGGGCGATGACAAGCAGCTTCCGCACCTTTCCTTTTTGGAAAAAGCAAAAGAACAGTCGTTTTTGAGCCAATATTCAATTCCCGATAAATATCAGTTAATGTGGAGATTCAGGACAAATTCAATGTTTGATTTGGCAAATTACTATTCAATGAACCCTGTTTTATTGGACGAACATTTCAGAAGTCTGCCGCCTATAATTAATTTTTCAAATGATGAATTCTACGGCAGCAGAATAAGAATAATGAAAAGAAATAAAAACGAGAAAGTTCTTGAGCTTGTGTATGTTCCGGACGGCAAAGTTGATTTTGACGCAACAAGAAACCTTCCCGAAGTCGAAGCGGTTGTGAAAAAACTTCAGGAAATCATTATAGAAGATGAACGCAAGAATCCAGATAATCCGACTTCTATCGGTATAATTTCACCATTCAGGGCCCAAGTCGAACAGCTCAAAACCTCCGTTGCAAGAATTCTGTCCGAGCACATGATACGAAAACACAGTATTGAAATAGGTACTGCGCACACGTTCCAAGGTGATGAAAGAGATATAATGCTTATCTCCTGGGCTTTTGCAAGCAACAGTTTTGTCCAAAGCTTAACTTTCCTGCAAAAACCAAATTTGTTTAACGTTGCAATTACAAGGGCACGGCACAAAATGATTAACTTTATTTCAAGAGATCCCAAAGAGCTTCCCGACGGACTTTTGAGAAGCTATATGAGCTATATTCAGGAATATCAAAACAAACAACAGGCTATTGAAAATAAAGAAATTGACGAAAACTTTTATAAAAATAATTTTGAGCGTGAAATCGCTCAGGCAATCCGTGATTTAGGACACGAAGTCAAAGCAGGCGTTGAAATTGCAGGCTTCAGTCTTGATTTGTTAGTCAACGACAAAATTGCAATCGAATGTGACGGAGTGGAAGATTCCAAAAAACTTTCAGGAAGTAATCTTAAAAAACAATCGATTCTTGAGCGTTCCGGCTATAAAATTAACCGCATAACCTTCCGAGAATGGCAGTACTCACCAAAAGCATGCCTGGACAGAGTTTTGATTGAATAAATCTTAAGAAATATTAATTTATTTTTCAAAGGCAAAAATTCAGTTATAACTGAATTTTTGCCTTTGAAAGTAAAAATATTTTTCTCAAAACTAGCAAAAAAATTTTTTAGAAGGTTTAAAGCAACCGAGAAGATAAAAATGAAAGAGGAAACCTATGAGAATTAATTCTGTGCAAAATTACTACAACCAAACTGTTAAAAGCAACATGAGCTTTGGCAAAAAAACCGAACAAAAAAACCATGTAAGTCCTGAATATAATAAAGTTTTAATGCAAGAAGCTGCAGGAATAGCGGCATTGACCTTATTAATAAGTCTATTGTCCCTTGCACCCAAAAATAATAACTTACAACCTCAAAAAAAGTCAGTTACAGAATTAAGCCAATATATCCCCCAGCCCGAGCTTCCTCAACAGCCTGTTGAAGATAACTACCAAGAAACAAAACAATCCATGCAAGTATATAGAAGAGAAAGGGACGAAAATATAATGCCTGAAGCTGAAGGCGAAAATGATTTAGATACCGCCAATTTAGATATTGAAGGTTAATTTCTTTAGCGATATAATCTCTAAATGCTAAAACCGTCTGTTAAAAGAAATTTGATGTTAGATTTTGTTTCTGATGAATTTTCTTGTCCTGAAAATATCGATGATGCAAGAATTTTTACCTTAAACGACAAAATCGGCTCGGGGGCTGTTGTCTATCTTATGAGCAGGGAACTTCGCTTTCAAGACAACTGGGGCTTTATTTTTGCACATAACCTTGCGCAAAAAACAGGCAAAAATTTGAAAGTTTTATGCAATTTGGATGAAAAAATTTATTCAAAAAGGCAAATTGAATTTAACCTGCCTCACGTCAAAAATTTAAGTAAAATTGCAAAGAAAAACGATATCGATTTTGAATTTATAAAAGATGATTTGCAAAAATATTTAAAAATTTTTGGGGCTTTAGTTATTGATTTTAATCCTGTTTTAAAATTTGACAAGGCGGCAAAATCTTTTGTTACAAAAGATTTTGCCGCCCAAGCCATTTTTGAAATAGATTCCCACAACATAATTCCTGCAAGGTTTATCTCTGACAAACAAGAATTTTCAGCAGCAACTTTAAGAAGAAAAGTTTATGTAAATATCGGACGATTTTTGACAGAATTTAAAAACCCTTTTCCTGTCGAAAAATCCGAAGCACAAGAAAAAATGTTTGATTTTATTGAAAACAAGCTTAATTATTACACTGAATTAAAAAATGACCCGACACAAAATTTTGTCTCAGGGCTTTCGCCCTATCTTCACAGCGGTCAGATTTCCGCCCAAAGGGTTGCCCTTGAAGTTTTAAAATCAAACGCCTCACGAGAAAATAAAGAGGCTTTTTTAGAAGAATTAATCGTAAGAAAGGAACTTTCTGATAATTTTTGCCTGTATTCAAAAGATTTCAAATCGCTCAAAAGCACTCCTGCTTGGGCTAAAAAGACATTGGAAGAGCACAAATTTGATATAAGACCTTATGTTTATGACCTAAAAATTTTTGAAGATGCAAAAACTCACGACGAACTTTGGAACGCAGCACAAAAAGATTTAGTTCAAAACGGAAAAATCCACGGATATATGAGAATGTACTGGGCAAAAAAAATCCTTGAATGGTCGCAGAGTCCTGAAGAGGCACTTAAAACTGCAATTTATCTCAACGACAAATACGCACTCGACGGAAACGATGCAAACGGATACGTAGGGATTTTATGGTCAATCGTTGGAGTTCATGACAGGGCTTTTTCTTCACGTCCTGTTATGGGTAAAATCCGCTACATGAGTGCGCAAGGCTGCAAAAATAAGTTTGATGTTAAAAGATATATAGAAAAAATATGATATAAACAAGTGTACAATAAGGGGCGGGTTCAAAAATTTTTGAACCCGCCCCTTATTTTTAATCTATTCTTCGCTTGTTATAAAATCCTTGAAATGTCTAATATTTTCCTGTTGCCTGAGTTTTTTAATCGCCCCGTCTTCTAACTGTCGTATTCTTTCTTTAGAAAACCCCATTAAATTTCCCAACTGCTCAAGCGTTTTTGTCTGGACTCCGTTTATTCCAAACCTGTAGGTGAGAATTTTTTTCTCCCTTTCGTCAAGTTCGTCTAAAATGCACTCCATTCCATCACAAAGAGCGTTTATACTTGTTTTTTCCTCAGGGGAGCTGCTTTTTCCGTCTTGAACATAGTCTTCTACATTCAAATCATCAGTCACGGGACTATCAAGGCTGACAGGTTCTTTAATTATAGAACGCTTAATCGAAAGAATTTTTTTTACGTTCAAACCCATTTTTTCTGCTATTTCTTTTTCTGTAGCTTCTCTGCCAAGTACGAAATTAAGCTCTGACACGGTCTTTTTGTACCTTCTTATTTTATCTGTCATATGCACGGGAATTCTAATCGAACGAGAATAATTTGAAATAGCCCTTATAATAGTCTGTTTTATCCACCAGGTTGCATAAGTCGAAAACTTAAACCCTTTTGAATAATCGTACTTTTCTGCCGCGCGGATAAGCCCCAAAGAGCCTTCCTGCACCAAATCCATAAAAAGAACGCCCTGTCCGATGTATTTTTTTGCTATGCTCACCACCAGCCGCAAATTTGCCTGAATAAGTTTTCTTTTGGCGATATCTGCTTGAATGTCCCTTTTTTCTTTAATTATTTTTCCCAGACTTTTTTCCTCATTGCCCGATAGAAGCTTCACCCTTCCGACATCTTTTAGATACATCTGCAGAATATCATCTTCATTTGAAATAGAATTAAATGTTTTACACTCCTGAATTAAATCTTCTCCTTCTATTTGTTCCCAATCTGTTTCATCAATATATTTTTGCTGTAAACTTTTAAATAAATTATTAGGCTTTTCAGCCTTTAGCGCACACTGTCTGGCCATCTTAAATCCTCCAAAATACCTCAACAACTAACACTCTGATTATAAAGGCAAAAACTGCCTCTTTTAATCAGACGCAAAACATAAAAATTTGTTTCAATAGAGGACACTAAATAATTAAAATTTATTGACCGGATAAAATAATTACAAAATCGCTGTTTACACAGTAAAATTTGTTGGGATCATAAACAAATTGGCTTCTTCTTATTGCAGGAATTTTTCTTTTAACCCAGTTAAAAAATTCACTTGTAACACTGCTTGAATTTGCAACAAATTGGGAATGAGGAAGGTGCCCTCTGCCGACACAGTTAACTTCAAAATTCATTTCTTCAAGTTTTGCCTTGACTTCCATTGCTTCCTGCTCTTTTTCGGGAGAATACATAATTCCCGCAACAAATTTTTTATCCGAAATATCGGGTCTGTCTCTATATATAAGCCTGTTTACAACTTCTTGAGTTTTATCGGGGTCTAAAATCCAATAACTTGTATAACCTTTTTTATTCGGTGCACCCGGAAGCGTTGCAACTTCAATTTTACTCACATCAAAGCTTTTTGCCATAGCGGCATACTGCGACATTTCATACAAAGACAAATCCGTTTTCACATAAGTTGAAGCGATATTTATCATCTCTGGAAGTTTCATTATTGCCTGCGGAGTTTGGATTTTTTCCAACAAACCTCTCAAAAACCATTGCTGACGCTGAGTTCTTCCTATATCACCGAGTCCGTCATGCCTGAACCTTAAGTATCCTACTGCGTTTCTGCCGTCAAGAATATTCAATCCCTTGTTAAGATGAACATGCAAGTCGCCCGAATAATCGTTATAAAACATATTTTTTTCGACATAAATCGGAACACCGCCGATTGCATCTACGATTTTTCTGACAGCCTCGTCGCTTACAACAATATATCTGTCAACCTTTACCCCGAGTGCCTCTTCAACGGTTCTTTTGGCAAGCTTGATTCCGCCAAGTGCGTGTGCGGCGTTTATTTTTTGAACCCCAAAATTTCCTGCAAGATAAACTTTTGAATCTCTGGGGATAGAAATTGCGTTAACAGAGCGTGTTTTTGGATCAACATTCAATAAAACTATGGTATCTGAACGTGTGCCCTCCCAAGGATCGGTATCTGAACCGTTTGAATCGACGCCCAAAAGTAAAATATTTTGTTTATGGGGTAAAAACGGAATAGAAAATTCGGCACGATGTTTGTGAGAACGGCTTTGGACAAATTCGACAAGTTTTTGCGAAACAATATTATCACGTCCGAACAATTGCTCAACTGTTTCTTGATCATCAAGCAAAAACAAAAAAACCACAACAAGAGAGCAAACAAGAAAAACAAGCACCAGCAAAGTTTTTGCAAATTTTGATGTTTCCTCTTTTTCTTCTTCAACGTGTTTTAAAAAAACACTGTATTTTTCTTTTGGATTTTTGTTGTTTGTCATATTTTCATTTTTAAAATTTGGCTGTTTTAATTATATTTTAAGCAAAAAATAAAATCAATATTTAAGCCTGTTAACATAACAAACTAAAAAAAATTATTTATAATTATTTGTTTTTTTTGCGCATTTCCAAAGTGCGTCGAATTCCTCAAAGGAATATTCTTCAAGAGGTTTTGTCGCAAGTTTTTCCATTTGCTTAAACCTTTTTATAAATTTTTTGTTGGCTTTTAAAAGTGCCTGCTCGGCATCTATTTTGTTCCAACGCGCAAGATTTACCACCGCAAACAAAATATCTCCCATTTCTTCTTCCATTTCTTCAGAGTTTTTAACCGCACATGCCTGCTTAAATTCTTCAAACTCAGAAAAAACACACTCATAAAGTGTTTCAATGCAATCCCATTCAAATCCTACCTTAACTGCTTTTTTGCTTATTTTCTGCGCCGACATCAAAGCCGGCTGGCTTTTTGAAACCCCATCCATAACAGAATTTCTGTGCGGTTTTTCTTCTTTTTTTATTTCTTCCCAATTATCCAAAATTTCTTTTGTTGAACTAACTTTTACATCGCCGAAAACATGCGGATGTCTGCGAATTAATTTATCTTTAATTCCCTTGGCAACATCATCAATATTAAAAGATTTTTGCTCATCAGCTATTTGAGAGTGCAAAACTATCTGCAACAAAACATCGCCCAATTCTTCTTTTAAATGCTTTAAATCATTTTCATTGATTGCATCAATGGCTTCATGCGCCTCTTCAAGCATATTGGGCTTGAGTGAAGCATGAGTTTGCTCTCTGTCCCATTGACAACCATTTGGCGAGCGCAAAATTCTTACTATTTCAATTAATTCTTCTAAATTTTTATACATTTTATTTTTTTATCAACACTTTATCCAGCATTGAGCGGTAAAATTCAGTATTAATATTAAGCTTTTGTCCTATATCAAGCAGAATCAGGATGAAATTTCTGTCTTCGGCTTTGCTTGTCTTTGTCATATTTTCTATAATATCGCCTATCTCATGATAAATTTTGGTGAAATAAATATTTTGAGCCTCAGCTATGTCAACTTCCAATTCAAGTTTTTCAACATTGTCAAAAATTTCCAAAATGGCTTCTGCCTGCTGAATTTCAAGACTTTGTGCAAGCCGAGAAATATTTTGGGTAATTTTTTGGCTAAAAATTTGGTTCGTAGGTTTTTTGTCGATGTTAATGCCGATTCTTTTTGTTTCGTAATTAATATCTATAGCCTGCTGAATTATATTGCTGTCGAGAAATCCGCTCGAATGAACTATCAAATCGTTAAACTGTCGGCTCAACGTGTAGCCGGCAGAAATTTTAAATTCATCCGGGATACTAAGCCCCAAACTTTGCATGTGATAAATGGAACTTTTGCCTTCGTTATACATTTCCTGATAAGTTTGGGCAAATTTATTCATTTTGCCTTTAAGCATAATTTCAAGGATTTTTCTTCTTTCTTCAATGAATATGTCTTTGAGGGTAAAATATTCCTTGCCGAAATATTCATCCATGGCTCTTATAATCTCTGTCAGAGGATTGAGCATAAAGATTCTGAAAAGTTCTTTTTGAGTGTTAATATAATCGCTCTCTGCGCTGAATTCTTTTATCGCGCAGTGAAAATCGCCGCCCGAATACTGAACAAGCGCAAACATGACATTTGATTTTTGAAGAGTAATTTTTGACTGGATTTCGATATGCCCCATAACAAGCTGCGAAGTACCCTTTTGAACTTTTTTATAAGAATTTTTCTTTATTTTATAGCAATATACATCTTCTTCGTCATCAAATTCCTGATACAAAGAAGAAACCGCCCACAGGCTTGCAATCTGTTTTGTAGTTACAATAGAAGGTTTTACGAAGCGTTCAAAAACATCTTTTCCTGTTCCGAATTCGGCAAAATTGCTTTTTGCCTCATCAAGAAGTTCAAGAAAATGTTTTTCCAAATCTTTTTTAGAAAAATTCTGCGCAAGTTGCATGGCGCGTGCGGCATATTTCATGATTTGGGTGGTTTCAATACCGGAAATTTCCGAGAAAAACCAGCCGCAGCTTGTGTACATAAGCATTGCCTGACGCTGCATTTCAAGAAGCTCCATTGCTTTTACTTTTTGTTCTTCTGAAAGTTCGGATTTAAAATTTTCTTTCTGGAATTTTTTAACTGTCATTTCGCTTCTGTCTAAGATGACATCAATATAATTGTTTCTTGCATCCCATGAGTCTTTAAAATAATTTTTGCCTTCTTTTTCAAAAATCAAAGCAAGCTCGTCCCTGAGATAATCAAGCGCATCTCTGAGCGGCTTCCTCCATTTTTGATTCCAACCCGGATGACCGCCGGTCGAACAGCCGCAATCTTCTTTCCAGCGGCCTATTCCATGAAAACAACTCCATGAAGAAGACTGTTTTATGTCAACTTCATATAGACTGGGGTATTTGGCAAGATACTGTGAGTAATTTACAAGGGTAAATCCTTCTTCCTTTGCCTTTACCCGAAGGACATAAGAAAGTGCCATGTCGCCGAATTTAGTGTGATGTCCGTAGCTTTCGCCGTCTGTTGCTATGTTTATAAGCTGAGGATATTCCCTGTGGTCGGAAACCCCTTCTTTAAGCCTTCTTATAAATTTGTTCCCGTCTTTTAGAACATCGTCAAACGCCACCGATTTTGAAATCGCACCGTCATAGAAAAATAAATCTATATATTTTTTTGGAGAAGATTTAATGTAATACCTGTATGCCATTGCAGGATCTATGTTTCCCCAGCTTACATCGGTCCAGTCTTTTTCACCGAGCCTTCTGACTTTCAAAGCCTGATAAGGCGAAAGTATGGTAAATTTTATATCATTTTCTGCCAAAACTCTCAAAGTTTCATCATCAACAGCGGTTTCTGCAAGCCACATTCCTTCGGGTTTTCTGCCAAAACGCGCCTCAAAATCTTTTATGCCCCAAATCACCTGTGTTTGTTTATCCTGCTCGCTTGCAAGCGGCATTATCATGTGATTATAAACCTGCGCTATCGCATTTCCATGCCCGTCTCTTTGGTGAACACTTTCGATATCGGCTTTTATTACACGCTCATAAGCAAGCGGAGCAAAATTTTCCATCCACGAAAGAAGAGTCGGTCCGAAGTTAAAACTTATCATAGAATAGTTGTTTACAACATCAAGAATTCTGTTTCTGCTGTCAACTATTTTTGAAACCGAATTGGGGTTATAGCATTCGTTGTTTATTCTCTCATTCCAATCGTGAAAAGGTGCTGCCGTATCTTGCAATTCAATGGCTTCAAGCCAGGGGTTTTCTCTGGGGGGTTGATAAAAATGTCCGTGAATTGCAAGAAAAACTTCTTTATGACTCATTCCTAAACTCCGAATAACTAAACGGTAACACTTTTATAGCACAAATTTTATGTTTTGTCTATTAAAAGAAAAAGGTGTTTTGGTTGAAAAGTCGAACAGTCGAAGAGTTGAAAAGTTCATGGGCTTGTAAATTCTTCTCACCTCTCACCATTTACCATTTACTATTTACTATTTACTATTTACCTTCTTATCCTTTGCTTTTGAACTTAAAACCCTGAAATTCTCGACTTCAAGCCAAGGATCCCCGAGTGCGTTTGAAAAAACATATGCGTCAAATTCAACTATATCACCCGGTTCAAGGTCTATATGTTTTTCTGCAACCTCGCGCTTCATAAATATTTTCATCTCTGAAAGCGGAACTACATGATTTATTACGTCATCTCTTTTAATCAAAAAACTTATGTATTTTTCCGAACTTCTAAATGCAGGTTTATAATCAAGCCCCAAAGTTGAAAATTTATCGAATTTAGCATTAATTTTAACCCTTTTATTCAAATATTTTGTTGGATTTGCCACTATATCAAGCGACTTTGCATCAACATAAACAGGTGCCGAAGGCTGTAAAACTGTTTTTTGAACAACAACAGATTTTTTCTTTTGAGGCTGTGCCTGAACATCAAGTGCAAGCCCAAAGCCTAAAATCGCAACTGTTAAAGCTAAAAACAAACTTATTTTATTTTTCATTATTTTTTACCCTCTCTTTAAAATTCATAAAATCATTTTAGCACAATCAATTTTTTTTTAATTGTCGCAGTTACTTATTTTTGAGAATTCAAAAAATTTGTAAGCAAAATCGGAACAAATTTTGCATTCAGTGCCGAAAAATCAAAGACAAATTCATTAATCCCGGCATCTTTAAGCTCTTCAATCTGGTCAAATCTTTGCATAATTTTATCTTCAAACATGTGCATCCTGCAAAAACCGTCAACCGTAAAAGGATAAATCTTTTTTAAAGAAGGGTCTTTAAGTGCATATTCGCCTTTATGACAAGGGGCTTTGCACGAAAGTCTCGATATTATCGCAGAATCATTGTTTAAAGGACAAAGCCCTAAACTGGGAACCCTTATATTCCCTGCAACCGTATATTTTCTGTTGTTGATTAAATTTTTGATTTTTTTAATCGTGTGGATTGTACTTTCCCCCTCACTGAAGCCCGTAAAATCAACTGTATCAATCGGGTGAAGATTATTAAGACAAGTAATAGACATACTGTTTAAAAGATTTATCCCCTGCCCTATTTCTATGGGGATTCTGTTCAAATCATTATCGTTAATAACCGCCCAAAAATAGCCGATATTATTAATTATCAAAGAACTGGGTATGGGCGGAGTCAGGCAAAGATTTTTTACATACTCAAAAACCCTGTCAAAATCTCTTTCAATCAAAATTCTGGGGGTTGAAAGCTGAAGTTTTATTCCTTGCGCCTCACAAAACTTCTTAACTTTAACAATAATTTCGTTAAAACTGCTTTTTGAAAGGTCAGATGTAGAAAGAATTTCACCGTATTCGATTGAATCAACAGGATTATAGCCTAATTTTTGAATAAATTTTTTGGTCTGATTAAGCTGCTCAAGTCCTGAGAGTCTTAGATTTATCTTAAAATCCGGGTCTTTTTTATATGGTGCTTCTTTCTTGAGTTTTGTGCGCTTAATTTCCCAGTCAAATTTCTGGATATTTCTGCTGAATTTGAAATCTCTACCTTCGGCACTGACCATTTCACCTGAAAAATGATCTGTCCGATAAAAACTGTTTCTGACATGTTTAAAGGGCAGTTTTTGGTTTTTGAACATTTTTGGCTTATCCAAAATCTTTTCTACCAGTTCAATTCCTTCTAAAATTTCTTCCGGGGAGCCAAATTTTCCTTTAATAACAACACTGTCTATAGCTTTTAATTTTTTAATATCTTCAGCGCACCACGGTAGATTATCCGAATCTATTGCAAGCGGAAGATTAGTGTATTTTTTTATTTTTGCGATATTTTTCATATAAATTTCTTCGGTGATAATTATCTGATCAACTTTATGAAAAGTATTTACAAAATCAATCCCCGAAAGATTATGAATGTCAAAATAAGAATCTATAATTATCTTAAAGGGCAGGGAAAAAACTTTTATCGCCTCTAAAACCGCAAAACTGTTGATAAAAATTCCGTCAATTTTTGTAGTTTTTAAAAACCTTATCATTTTTTTTATTTCAACCAAATCTTCTTCTGAGATATCATGTTTGAAATTTATATAAATTTTGCAGGAATTTTTGTGAGCAGCCTCAATAAATTCATTTATATACTCAAAGTTGTTATTCAAAAACCTGTCGTAATAAACATAAAAATCGCGACATTTAGTGTGAGGGATAAATTCCTCAATGTCTTTAGGCTCTTTAACAGGTGCGATTACAGAAATATCTTTCATAGATTATATTGTACAATTTTAATTTACGAAAATAAATGCTTTGTTAACAAAGTTAATATCTTTTACAGAAAATAATAATAATGCTAAAATATTGAATGGGGAAAAGTGCTTTATTTTAGTGGTATAATTTGAATAAAATACATCGAATAAGGGATACTTTATACCTAAGTCAATTATAGAATTAATTAAAGCTGTATTTATTTTATCAGGGTGGGAAATGGTTAGCGGATTGGATAATGAAGAAGAGAATATAAGATATTCCGAAGTCGGAATCAAAAACGTCGAAAGCGTTGATAATTCTGCCGAAGAAAAAAAGGGTTTTATCCTTGTAAAAAACCGTAATGAGGGCATAGCACTTGTTGTTGTGGGAATTTTACTTGTTTGTGCTCTTGGATATGCAAGTTTCACACAATATTCAAATAACTCCCAAAATGTTGACACATCAGCCTCAGAAGCCCTTTTGGCAGAAGCTCAGCAAAAAGGACTTCAAAGCCTTGAACAAACAGACTCAGCAGAACAAATACAGCAAGATGCTCAAGACATTTATTCTAAAACCCTGGCACTTAAAGGAGAAAAAGCCCCTGATAATATGCCTTCACAGTCTCAAAAAAGAGTTCAGATACCGGTATCACAAACAAGCTCACCTCAAACCGCAAGCAACAATGACGATGTTGAAATTGTATCTAAAAAAAATGCAGGAAAGTTGCTTAACGTTGACAAAAGAGTCTTAATACAGGTTTCAGAATCAGGCAGACAAAATCCCTTTGTCCCTACAGGAGAGCTTTCAATGTTGTCGGCACCGAAATTCACACTTATAAATCCTCCTGACCAATTAGGAACGGGCTCTGATGCAGATAAAGTTATGGGCACAACAATCTCGGGTATTTTATACGACAGATACAGCCCTTCGGCTATAATAAACATAGGCGGAAACGATTATTTGGTCAAAAAGGGTGATGTAATAAACAACTACAGAGTTTTGGGCATTTCAAAAGATCAGGTCGTTGTACAACTGGGACAAAATGTTTATAAAGCAGGTGTAGGACAACTTCTTGTGCAAAGTGAAATTAATTACAACACCATTGCAAATCTGGAAAAGAAATTTGCCGGAAATGATGTTTCAATAAAAGTTAAGAAGAAGAAAAAATAATTAACAGGGAGCAATAAATGAAAATTACAAAAATTTTATCATGTTTTATGGTCAGTGCTTTTTTAATGACATATATAGCACCCATTGGCTTTTGTGCACAAGAAATTCAACTAAGAGCAAATAAAATTGCCGAAAAAGAACCTTTGCCCACAGTGCTTAAGCTAGAAGGCGAAATTTCAATAACAAAAAGTAATCCTAAAATAAGTTTAAGCCTCAGGGATTCTGATGTAAAACAAGTATTAAGGATGTTTGCGGATAAAGCCGGCTTAAACATTGTTTTCCACAATTCAGTTGACGGGAAAGTAACTTTAGATTTGGTTAATATGCCCTTAAACGATGCTTTTAAGCTTGTTATGCAAATAAGCGACTTAACCTACTACATCGACAAAAACACTATGGTAGTAGCGTCAGCAAGTGCGGCACAATCACTAAACCTTTCCAAACAAGAAATGGTGGCAATTCCTGTTAAGTACGTAGAAGCTTCTCTTTTGGCAGAATTTATGAACAAAAACATTTTCTCAATAAACAAGCCCGGGCTTTCAAATTCACAAATCGCAATAACAAACCCTGCGGCTAACGAAATTTTAATCTTCGGAACAGATAATGACGTTAAAATGGCACAAAAAATAATTGAAAAATTTGATGTCAAACCTTCTTCAGAAACCTTTGCTGTAAACCATACAACACCTAAAGAAATGGCAACGCTTCTTTGTACCGTGTTGTTTCCCCCTTCAGGGGCGTCCTCCGGCGGCAGCGCAGGCGGCAAGGCAACCGGCGGAGCCGCAGATGCAGCTTCTGGAGAACTTGCTTTGGGCGAAAATGTTATTGCCTGCGAATATGATAATAAAATATCTGCAGGAAATATCTCATCTTTTAATTCAAAAAGCATGATTATTTCTTATTTTCCCCAAAGAGGAACTATTTCAATTAAAGGCGGCTCACAACGCCAAATCGAAATGATAAAAGAATTTATTGCACAAAACGATGTTAGACAACCTCAGGCATATCTGGAACTTTCCATTATTGAATTAAACGAATCAGGAATGAGAGATTTCAGTAATACATGGCAGTATTTGAGTAAAAATTTCTCGGCAAATTTTGACGGAACGACAAAATCAAATCCTTATTATCCTATGTTTTTCAGAAATGATGAGTACATAGTTACAGATCCTATGAAAACAGGTGATGATGCTACAGTACAAAAAATTCTTAAATATGCGGGAGCACCTTCTTTGGTTTATTCTATTAACTATTTAATTCAAAATCAAAAAGGAAGAGTGCTTGCAAACCCCAGAATCATGATAACAAACGGACAAACCTCAACCGTTGATTTGACTGCAGATTATGTGAAAACAGTTAAATCTGAAGTTCTTGCAAACAGCGGCGGGATGGCAGGTGCCGTTCAAAAAACTTACGAAATAGGCTCCGATGAAGGCATAAAAGTAGAAATGATTCCATTTATAAGCCCTGACGGCTATGTAACGTTAAATATCAAGCCGGAGTATTCTACCGTAAAAGAAAAAATATACACCCCAAATGCCGATGATCCGACCGTTAAAGATTTGGCTGTTACGCTCCTTCAAAGAAGAAATCTTGATCTTAAAAATATAAGGATAAAAGACGGCGAGACCCTTGTTCTTGCAGGGATGATAAGAGAAGATGAACAAAAAAGTGTTTCAAAAATTCCTGTTTTAGGCGACCTGCCAGGTGTCGGATTTTTCTTCCGCAACACCAACACTACAAAATCAAAACAAGAGCTTGTAATAATGATTACACCGAAAATAATAAAAGATAATGATGAATTGGTCCAAAATGAAGGTGCAACACTATAAATGGAAAACGTATTAGAAAAACTCAAAGACAGCATAAATAAAGATATTGTTGCAAAGTTTAATAAAACTATCCTTGAAAATTACCAATTTTTACCTATAAACATGAAAGGAGAGTGCCTTTATGTTGCAACAAATCCTTCTGCAGAAAAAGAAACAATTGCAAAAGTCGTCAAAAGCATGGGGATTGTTGATGTTAAATTTATACAAATTGCAGAAGTCGAAGTTGATGCTCTTTTAAAATACGTTTACGGAGACGACAGCGGAATAAAAAAACTTCTTGAAGAAGCAAAAAATAAAACTCAAGGACAAACTCAAGAGCAAAACCCTGCAAACGGAGAAGAGGCACCTAAGAAAAAAATAGGTGAAATTCTTATAGAAAAAGGCTATATAAATGAAGAACAGCTTCAAAAAGCACTTGAAGAAGGTAAAAGATTAAAAATGCCTTTGGGCTCAGCTTTGTTTAAGTTAGGTTTTATAACTCTTTCGCAATTAAAAGAAACTCTTAAGGATCAACAAGGTTATGATATGGTCGATTCAGACCAACTAAAAGTTCAGGAAAAAGTAATAAACATGCTGCCTGAAGATTTTGTAAGGGCAAACAAAGTAATACCGATATCTTCTGACGGAAGCACTCTTGTTGTAGGGATGGTAAAACCTGATAATAAAAAAGTTCTCAAAGATATAGTTTTTCTTACAGGTCAAAAACCCCGTGCCATGTTAATCACACACTTTGAATTCCAAAGTTTTGTCGAAACAGAATACAGCGCAACAAAAAAAGAAACAAATAAAATTATAAAAGAAATTGAAGAAGAAAATCTGGAGTTTACCGAAGAAGAAAGTCTTGCAGATCAGGTTGAAAGAGAACTTCAAGATACTTCAGGAACTGTTGTAAAATTTGTAAATAAAATAATAACAGATGCCATTGACAATAAAGTCAGTGACATACACATTGAGCCCCGACTTGAAAACTATGTTGTAAGATACAGAAAAGACGGTATTTTAAGACAGATTATAGAAGTCCCTCCAAGAGTTGAGATGTCGGTTATAACACGTTTTAAAGTTATTTCAAGGATGAATATTGCCGAGCGCAGAAGACCTCAGGACGGAACTTTTTCATTAAAATATAAAGGAAGCTCTTATGACTTCAGGATAAACACCCTGCCTGTGGGCGGCAAAGAAAAAGTTTGTATAAGGGTTCTTGCACCTGCAGTAAGCTTAAATTCTTCCGACAAAGAAATTCATCTTATGGGCGGGATGCCTGAGGATATTGAAAAAATTAAAAAAATGACAAGCTGCCCTAACGGTATAATCTTAACTTCAGGACCGACCGGATCAGGTAAAACAACGACCCTTTATTCGGTGCTTAAAAGTTTAAACGATGAAGAAGTAAACATCACAACAATTGAAGACCCTGTTGAAATAAAGCTGGAAGGACTAAACCAGTCTCAGGTAAATGCAAAAGCAGGGATTACATTTGCGTCTTGCATGAGAGCCATACTAAGACAAGACCCTGATATTATTCTGGTCGGTGAGATAAGGGATTACGAAACACTTGAAGTTGCAATTTCTGCAGCACTTACCGGTCACCTTGTTTTAAGTACGGTTCACACAAATTCGGCTGCCGCCACAGTCACTCGACTGGTTGAAATGGGGGCAAAAGATTATCTTGTATCTTCTACTTTATCGGGCGTAATAGCACAAAGGCTTGTAAGAAAACTTTGTGACGACTGCAAAGACGGCTATTTTCCAAGTAAAGAAGAAGCTTCAAAAATTTTGATTGACGAAGGCGAAATTGAAAAATTCACAAAAACCAAAGTTTACAGACCTATAGGTTGCAGTAATTGCGATTATACAGGGTTTAAAGGGCGTTTAGGCGTATATGAAATTATGCCCATAACAAAAGAAATAAAAAAATTAATAGCAACAGGCGCACATGATATCGACATAGAAGAAGCCGCAATCGCCTGTGGCATGAAAACTCTTAATCAAGCCTGTTTAAGTCATATAATAAACGGGTTTACAACAATTGACGAATTTGTCAGGGTATTAGGCTTGGCAAATGAATAACGAGGAATTAAATGACGGTATTTAGCTACGTAGCACTAAAAAATAATAATGATGTGGTTAAAGGCAAAATTGAAGCTTCTAACATTAAAGAAGCGCGCGACCACATAAGAAAGCTGAACTTAATTCCGACAAAAGTTTACGAAGAATCTCAAGCAAAAACCGTGGCAAAAGTTGATGCAAAAAAAATTCAGACTTTAGGCTTACAGGACAAAATAGATTTTACTTCTACCTTTCAAATACTTACCCAATCAGGAATTCCGGTCATTGAAGCCCTCGTTTTTATGGAAAATGATGCTGCAAAATTAAAAATAAGACTTGTGGCAAAAGAATTAAGAAGACAGATTATGGCAGGTTCAACCTTTGCCGACACCATTGCAAAATATCCCAAAATCTTCGGACAAATTTACATAGGGCTTGTAAGAGCGGGGGAAGATTCCGGTGAATTGGAAAAAACGCTTGACAGGCTTTTGGAATTATTGAAAAAAGAAGCTGCAATCAAATCAAAAGTTGTGGGAACCCTTATGTATCCGGCTTTTGTAATTTTGTTGGCAATGGTAGTAGTAACGGTCATGCTTGTATTTGTATTTCCTGCGTTTAAAGACATGTTTGACAACCAAGGCAAACCTCTGCCATGGATAACTGCTGCATTAATGTCTATCGGAGAATTTTTAAAAACTTACTGGGTTTTAATCCCGATAATTTTCGGCTCGGTAATCTTTGGTGTTACTTTCTTGCTTAATTGGGAGCCAAGCAAAAGAAAAATAGACGAATTTGTTCTTAAAGTCCCTATATTATCGGATTTAATACAATTTTCCAATTTTTCAAACTTTATTGCGGTAATGCAGGTGGCATACGATGCGGGTGTTCCGATTGTGGATTGTCTTTACCTGTCAAATTTAACCATAAGTAATTATACACTGCAAGATAAAGTATCACAGGCAACAACAAAGGTTCAGCAGGGGCAACACTTATCGCTTGCCTTGCGCTCCACTCAAGTAATGCCCAAGATGATTTTGTTTATGATTGCAACAGGTGAGCAGTCAGGTAGGCTGGGTGAAATGCTTTTGCAGGCAACAGCTTTCATCGATAAAAAACTTGATGCAATAATTGATTTAATGACAAAAATGGTTGAGCCTATAATGCTTATCGTTATAGGAAGTATTGTACTTGTGTTGGCACTTGCGCTTTATTTACCGCTATTCAGCTCGTACATGACGGATTAAATATTGGAGGCATTATGACAGAAGAAAATGATTTTATTTCAGGAGTTTGGTCGGAAAAGGTTTTGGTGGTAACTCAAGACTACGAAATCAAGGGCTACGTTTTTATGCCTAAAACAGGAAAGAAAAATCGTATTCTTTCAGACATCCTCAACGGCGGGAAACGTTTTGTTGCGATAAAAGATTGTGAAATTTCATATCGCTTTCTTACAAACAGAAGAACAGAATATCATAACTTTCTTCAGCTTAACCTGAATTCGATTGTGCTTTTAAGACCGACAACAGAAGACGAATAAACGGTAAATAGAATTGAAAACGATAGTAATTACAGGGGCGACATCAGGATTAGGAAATTTACTCGTAAAAGAGTATGCAAATATGGGCTGTCTTATTTTTGCAGGATATAGGAATGAGAAATTTATAAAAGAGTTGGAGCAAATTTCGCAAAATGTCATTCCTTTTTATATTGACATGTCAAAAAAAGAAACTGTTGTTAATGCGGCAAAATTTATCTGTGAAAAAACTGATAAAATCGATGTTTTAATAAACGCAGCAGGCTTTGTGGTTGCAGGTGCTATGGAGTGTTTAAATACTGATAAAATAAAAGAACAGTTTGAAGTAAACACTTTTTCTCATCTTGAATTCACGCAGGGGCTTTTTTCAAAATTGCAGGGCGCAAGAGTTATTAATATAAGCTCAATGGCAAGTTTCGGGATATTTCCTTTCATTGCCCCATATTGTGCATCCAAAAGAGCTTTGGATATTTTGTTTAACTCGATGCAGATAGAATGCGGACACGATATAAAAGTGATTTCAATAAAGCCGGGTGTTATAAAAACCCCGCTTTGGGATAAATCAATTAAAAATAACCAAGAGGATTTGGGCGGAAATCAAAAGTACCAAAGGGAATTTGAATTTTTGGCAAAAAATGCCCAAAAGAATAATAAAAAAGGTTTAGAGGCACAAAAAGTAGCTGAAATTATTGTAAAAATAAGCGAATGTAAAAACCCCAAAGCCTCTTATACAATAGGTAAAGACGCATTTTTTGCACAACTCTTGTCACACCTGCCGCAAAATTGGATGAACTTTTTGGTTAAAAAAGGATTTGAAGCAAGATTAAAAAAACAGCCCTAACTTTTTAAAAATATCTCGATGAACCCGTCGAGGTCGCCATCCATGACAGCATCAACGTTTCCGACTTCAAAGTTTGTGCGGTGGTCTTTGACCATTTTATAAGGGTGAAAAACGTAAGAACGAATCTGTGAGCCGAAATTTATGTCAAAATTCTGACCTTTTAATTCTGCAAGTTTCTTTTCATGCTCTGCCTGTTTCAGGGCAAGAAGCTTTGAGGCAAGAACCTGCATCGCATTTTCCCTGTTTTGAAGCTGAGAGCGTTCCTGCTGACACTTGACCACAATTCCTGTGGGTTTGTGATAAATCCTTACAGCAGTTTCCACCTTATTAACGTTTTGACCGCCCGCACCGCCTGAACGCATGGTCTCGATTTCAATATCATCTGGCGGAATAACAATTTTCTTCTCAAAATCTTCAATAATAGGCGATACCTCACAGGATGCAAAACTTGTCTGACGCTTTCCGTTTGCGTTAAAAGGCGAAATCCTCACCAGCCTGTGAACCCCTTTTTCTGCCTTTGCGTAACCGTAAGCAAACTTGCCTGAAATTTTTATTGTTGCTGATTTAATCCCTGCTTCTTCGCCATCTGATTTGTCGAGTAAATCTACTTTCCAACCTTTGCCCTCTGCCCAACGGCTATACATTCTCAAAAGCATCTCCGCCCAATCCTGAGCGTCTGTGCCGCCTGCACCTGCATTTATCGACAAAATCGCATCGGCATCATCGTATTCTCCCGATAGCATTTGCCTGATATCGTATTTGTCAAGCTCTTTTTCAAGATTAGAAAGGTTTTCAAAGGTTTCTTGAACCAAGTCTTCTTCGCCTAATTCTATTGCCACTTCGGCATCGTCAAGAATATTCTGCCAGCGTGAGGTTAATTCCAAATTCTCTTTAATTTCTCGTACCTGAGCCCCTAAAGAAGAAGCCTTATTCTGATCAGCCCAAATTTCGGGTAATTGCAATTTAAATTCAATTTCAAACAGTTCTTTTTTTAATTTTTCAGGGTCAAAGACAGTCTTGTGCTTTTTGCACACGAGCCTTCAGATTATTAAACTTTTGTTTTAATTCTGTTTCCATTATTTACCTTTTGTTGTTAGGCTGGAAAGCCCAACCTACTTTTACATTTTCCCCTTATTTGTTGCAAATTCGCTGTCAAGGCGGAGGAAAACAGGTTTTATATCTTCTTTTTCTATTAATTTGCCCTGCTTTATGTTATTCAAATTTAAATCGTCAAGTTTTGTTTTTAAATCAAATTTAAGCTGATTTGCCATATCCTGTGCGATATTAGGACAGAAAGGATAAATCAAAACGCAAACAACACACATAATTTCAAGAACATTAGTTAAAACCTGTCCGCATTCGTCCCATTTTTCTTCCTTTGCTAAACTCCACGGTGCATTTTCGGCAACATATTTGTTGGTTAAATCAACAAGTGAAATTATTTCGTTTGCGGCTTCCTGGATTTCAAAATTATCAAAAAGTTTTTTAACTTTTTCAACGGTTTCTAAAGGTTTTATAGGGCATTTATCTGAATTCCAAAGTACATTTACCCCTCCTTCAAAGTATTTTACCAGCATTGAAAGCGTGCGGTTTAATAAATTTCCCATATTATTTGCCAAATCGGCGTTGACTTTTTCTTTAAAATCTTCGTCGGAAAAGTTGCCGTCTTTGCCGAACGGTGCCGCTGTTGCAAGATAATACCTGAGGGCATCAGGCGTTTGCAGTTCCCAGTTTTTCATAATTTCAACCGGAGAAATGACATTGCCTAAAGATTTTGACATTTTTTCCTGATTTATATTAATAAATCCGTGCACAAAAAGGTGTTTAGGAAGTTCCAAGTCTAATGCAAGCAAAATTGCAGGCCAGTAAATCGCATGGAATTTTAGAATGTCTTTTCCGATAACTTGAACATCGGCAGGCCAGTATTTTTTGAAGGTATCGCAAGGTTTTTCAACATCATAACCAAGTGCGGTTATATAATTAGAAAGCGCGTCAATCCAAACATAAATTATCTGGGTGGAATCATCCAGTACATCAATTCCCCACGAAACGTTTTCTTTAGAGCGCGAAACAGAAATGTCTTCGATATTTTCAAGCTGATTTAAAACCTCATTTGCTCTGAAGGCAGGCACTATAAAATCGGGGTTTTCTTTTATGTGTTTAATTATCGCATCTTTGTATTTGGTGAGTTTAAAGAAATAATTTTCTTCGCTTACCAATTCGGGCTCAACATTATGTACGGGACATTTACCCCCGATTAAATCTTTTTCGTTCAAAAAGCTCTCACAACCGCTGCAATAAAGCCCTTGATACGAGTGTTTGTAAATATCGCCCTGCTCATACAATTTTTTAAAAATCTGTTGAACGATTTTTTTATGATTATCATCTGTTGTTCTGATAATTTGGCTGTAATTAACTTCCAAAACTTTCCACGCTTGTTGAAATTTTGCAAAATGCTCATCGCACATTTGTTGCGGGCTAATCCCTTTTGCCGCGGCGGTTTTTTGGATTTTAATCCCGTGTTCGTCTGTTCCTGTCAAAAAGTAAACGTCATCGCAACGCTGCGAAAAATGTCTTGCGATGACATCGGTTAAAATCTTTTCATAAGCGTGTCCGATATGCGGTGCACCGTTTACATAATCTATTGCGGTGGTTAAGTAAAATTTTTCCATGGAATTATTATATCAAAAAAGTGAATAAATGACGCAGTTCTTTTTGAACGAAGTGAAAATTAGAAATGTGTCATTGCGAGTGAGTAAATGATTTGACTTATTGTTACTCTCATCCGCCTTTTCGTCGTTGCGAGGAAGAAATTTATTTCTGACGAAGCAATCTAACCCATTTGTAAAATCAAAAGATTGCCACGCGCCCTTCGGGCACTCGCAACGATGTGAAAAGTCATTCTGAGGGTTTCACCCGTTCAGCTATTCAGCGAAAATCACTTTTTAAAATAATCGCAAATAAGCGTTTTTTTGCGCGGAATTATTTTTTTTATTTTTGAAGTCAAAGTGTTATTTTCAACATCCTGAAGTTCTTTTTTCAAAATTGCTTTTTCCAAAACGACCTTATTGTAAAGATCGGAGCATATAGAAGATTTGTCAACATGAGCTTTCAGCTTTGCCAGTTGAACTTCTTTTTCCTGTATGGTTTTTTTTAAATCATCAACATCTTTTTTATTCACTGAGAAACCCTCTTGATGCTTCAGTCGGAATAATAACAGAATACTTTTTTTTAAAAATTTTGAAATCCGTCCAATGGTGGATTTTCAACACTTAACAAGCTCGGAGGCAAAATTGAATCCCATTTCAAGAGCCTTCAAATTCAGCGGCAAAAGATTTTTTCTGTGTTCGGGCAAAACGCTGTCGAGTGCACTATGCAGACTTTGAATTGAAGTTAAGTTACTTACTTTTGCAAGAATTCCCAGAGAAATTATGTTTGAAATTTTAACCTCGCCCAAATCGTTTGCGATATTTGTAATCGGCGCAAAAACGTAATTTATGTCATTTCTCGGTTTTTCTTCATTTATAAGCGAGGAATTTGCGATTATCCAGCCGCCTTTTTTAATTTTGGGCAAAAATTTATCAAAGGAAGGCTGGTTTAAAGCCACAATAAAATCGGCTTCTTTTTTGCTGACAGAGCTTACTTCGTCTTCCGACACGACAACTTCGCAATTAACCGTTCCGCCGCGCATTTCAGCCCCGTAGGAGGGAAACCATGTGACGTTTTTCCCGTCAAGCATAAAAGCCGTTGCAAGCACTTCGCCTGCAAGCAAAATTCCCTGACCGCCGAATCCTGCCAATATTATACTGTTTTCATTCATGTTTTTTCCTTTATATTAGCTGAACGGGTGAATGGGTGAACGGCTGAAAGGTTAATATTTTTGTTGCTTCGCAACAAATTGAACCTATTCACTTATTTACTTATTCACCTATTCACTTCTATTTACCATTTACTATTTACTATTTACTAATTTAAACTCTCCCAACGGATAGATTTGAAATAACTCGTCTCTGACTCTTTGGTGGGCTTTTTGAGGGCTCATGCGCCAGTTTGTAGGACAGGTTGCAAGAATTTCCACAAATGCAAAGCCCAAGCCTTCAAGCTGAATTTCAAAAGCCTTTTTGATTGCCTGCTTTGTTTTTCTTATGTTTGGGATGCTGTCTAAAGAGCACCTTGTCGCATAAACCGTTCCGTCGCAAAGTGCGATTTGTTCTGCGATTTTAATCGGATACCCGTGATACTCTTTGTTTCTGCCGGTGGGCGAAGTTGTTGTAACCTGCCCCATAACGGTAGTGGGTCCGCCCTGTCCGCCTGTCATTCCGTAAGTTGTGTTATTTATGCAAATTGCGGTTATTTTTTCGCCTCGAAGTGCTGCGTGCATGGACTCTGCAAGCCCTATTGAAGCAAAATCGCCGTCACCCTGATAAGTCAAAACAAAATTGTCGGGTTTTGCTCTTTTAACACCTGTTGCAACTGCCAAAGCCCTTCCGTGAGGTGCTTCCACGCAGTCTATATCCAAAAAGTCATAAAGCATTACAGAACAGCCAATCGAAGAAACCCCAATAGTTTTTTCCCTTAAACCCAATTCATCCATGACTTCTGCAATAAGTTTTATTGCTACCCCATGGTCGCATCCGGGACAAAACGGGAATTTTGCGCCTTTTTTTATTGATTTTGGTATTTCAAATACTTTATTTTCTTTGACTTCAATCATTTATAAGCCTTTCGATTTTCGAAACAATTTCTTCAACTCCAATTAACTGCCCTGCCGATTTGCCCTGAAATTCAACCCGAACTTGACCGTTTACGGCAAGTTTTACATCTTTGAGCATCTGCCCCATGTTCATTTCTACAACAAGAAATTTTTTTGTTTTGTTTGCAAGTTCTTCGATTTTTTTTGAAGGAAAAGGCCAAAGAGTTATCGGTCTTAAAATTCCCACTTTTTTGCCCTGTTTTCTACATTCTTTAACTGCGGATTTTACGTTTCTTGTTATGCTTCCAAAACACACCACAATAAGCTCGGCATCTTGCGTTTGGTACTCTTCGAATTCGACTTCGTTTTCTTCGATTTTTTTGTATTTTTTAAACAATTTATCAATTCTTTTAATCAAATTTTCTTCCAGAGGCTCAAGCGAAAAAATCGCTCTCGATTGTCTGTTTTTTGCTCCTTCAAGAGCCCAATCTTTGTTTGAAATTTCAGGATACGGATATTTACCGATTTCAACCGGAGCCATCATCTGCCCCAAAAGCCCGTCCGCAAGAAGAATTACCGGATTTCTGTACTTATGGGCAAGAAAAAACGCTTTATAGGTCAAATCAACACATTCCTGAACGGTGGAAGGCGCAAGGGTAATTATTTTGTAATCGCCGTTTCCGCCGCCGATTGTCGCCTGATTATAATCTGCCTGCGAAGGGTAAATGTATCCAAGTCCCGGTCCTGCTCTCATAACGCTTATCAAAACAGCAGGAAGCTCATCCGATGCTATATAGGATAAAGCCTCTTGCATAAGTGCAACCGCACACGAAGATGATGAAGTCATCGCCTTAACCCCAGTTGAGCAAGCCCCCAAAACCATGTTTATTGCAGCAAGTTCACTTTCTGCAGAAACATAGCCCCTTTTAAGCTCGGGCATTTTTTTGCTCATATACTCGCCAATTTCGCTCTGAGGAGTTATCGGGTAACCGAAATAACAGTCACATCCTGCATTTACCGCGGCTTGAGCTATTGCGTAATTACCTTTTATTAATTGTTTCATTTGTTTGCCTTTTTGTTTTAGTAAATGATAAATAGATTTTTTAAACTTCTATTCAATATTTCCTATTTACTACCTCGGTTATAGCCATATCGGGACATCTCATTGCACACATGGCGCATGCGATACACTCATTTTTTTCGTCAACAAATTCAACCGGAAAATGTCCCAGAGAATTTGCTTCAGAGCCTATCATTATAAGTTTTTTCGGGCAAACTTCGACACAAAGATAACAAGCTTTGCACTTTGTTTTGTCAATTTTTATTCCGCTCATCTTATCCCCAAAATTAAACTCATATCCAATATATTTTAACACAATAAGTATCAAATTAGAAATATTTGCTTAATATAAAAAAAGAACTTTACAATCGTAATATTTAATAAATAGTGAAACCTTTGTAGCCAGAGGGTTTTGGGGTTTTGCCTTCTTTGACGGAAAAATTTTATTTACAATCTCTTTCACATCGGGCTATTACTTTGGTAAAATATACTCTGTGGTATTTATGGGGATGAGAAGTTAATGGCAGACAAGAATTTAGAAAATATTGAGTATAAGTTTGAAAGTATCAATAACCTTTTAGAAGCGATGAGAGCTCAAAATGCGGCAAACGCAGGGGATGTTGATAAGGTTTTGGCAAATATTAACCTTAAGCTGGACACTATATCCGACGAAGAAAATACCGATTTGATAAAGGTTTTTCTTGCAGAACTCAAAAGAAGCCTTGAAGAAAGACACAATTTTGTTTCTTCCAAATTTGTAGAAATGGAAGAAGCTTATAAACAGCTTGTCGAAAAAGCAGGCGAAAGTGTAAAAGCGCAAGACATAAAACAAGTTTTTGACATTATTGCCACAAACCTTAACGTGTTTTCCAAAGAAGTTTTTACCCAAAAAGAACTGCTTAATCAAATAAATACAAAAATGGAAGAATCCAAGCTTGACGATACTGCCAAAAAAGACATCCTAAAAAACATTTCGCTTTTAAAGGTCGAATTGGAAAAATTCAACAACGGATTTGAATCAATCATCCTTAACTTGGGAAGCAATTTCCAAACAATGTCTGAAAGCCTTCTTAAGCTTGATCAAAGCGAGGCTTTAGCTGATGTTAAAAAAGATATTGAAAATATTTTTCTGTCTTCTAATGCTGTTTTATCGACCCTTCAGGTAATAGACCGCAAAAACAGGGAACTGGAAGATGTCTTAACTCAGGTTGTTACAAAAGAAGATTTTAAAATCGAACAGGATCAAGTCGCAAAACTTGTCGCCCAAAACATCCAGCTTAGCGATTACATCAGCAAACTCCCCGTAAATGAAGTTGTCGAAGATTTGAACAAAAAAATCGACACCACTGTCGGAGTAATTAATGCACTAAAAAATATCCTCAGCGAAGCAACCGACCAAAACCAAAAAATGCTCAGTGCCCAAATTGAAAATCTTGAATCAAAAATCGCAAACATTTCATCTGAGGAAGAATTTATCGGGTTCAGAAAAGAACTTTCAGACTTTGCTGCAGAGGTTATGCAAAGTTCAAATCTTATGAGAGCAGATCTTTTAGATACAAATTCGGAGTTAAAAAAATTGACCGCATTTATCAATTCTTCAAACCTCAAAAACGATTTTGAAGAAATTGCAAATACCGTAAAGGCTTCTGAAAACAATCTTGCTCAAAATATTTCAGAGGCTTCGTCAAACTTTATACAGTCTGCTTTAAACAACAAAAGCGAACTTGAACAAAACATAATCCAAAGCACCCGACAAATCACGGAAAAAATTGACGCAACCGAAAAAACAGTTTCAGAAAATTCAAAATCTAATCTGACAAACATTTTAGACGGAATCCAAAGTGTTATTTCAAATATTTTTTCTGCAAAAAATGAAATAAATTTATCAAATATAGAAAATTCCGAAAATGTGGAAATAAAAATAGAAGAACTTCAAAAAGATTTAAACGCTTCAAAATCTGCTCTAATCCAAAATTCTAAGAAAAATCTTGAAGAAATAAACACAAACCTTCAGGCCGTAATCAACTTTACAAACGAAACAAGAACTCTATTAGAAGGAAATGTTGCGCAAAATTCCAAGCTTGTGGAAGAAAAACTTGAAGAACTTTCAAAAAAATTAACTGAGGCTCAAAATTTTATAGATAAAAATTCAAAAGAAAGCACCGAAAAAATTTCTGCGCTCAATGAAGAACTTATTGCAGGCCTAAACGCTTTCAAAACAGAATCTCAAGAAGGAGCCACAACAACTGCCGCATGGGTTAAGCAGACAATAACAGAATTGACCCGAGAGCTTGAAGACACAAAAGAAAGCCTTGAAACAAAATCAAAACTTAATTTTGAAGGCTTATTGGCAAAAATTCAAGGAATTTCACAAGAAATCAAAGATTCAAAAGAAGGATTAGAAACAAAGTCGTCAACGAATTTTGAAAATCTGAACAAAAACTTTGATGAAATCTCTAAAGAAATTCAAGGCGTAAAAGAAAATCTTGAAGAAAA
>Ga0116170_10000378_pt1 | contig 47033 bp, 33 predicted proteins | sample AD_JPNHW1_MetaG_FD_89797 | JGI IMG/M metagenome (GOLD analysis project Ga0116170, IMG submission 89797) | Active sludge microbial communities of municipal wastewater-treating anaerobic digesters from Japan - AD_JPNHW1_MetaG | ecosystem: Engineered > Bioreactor > Anaerobic > Digestate | place... | reverse complement strand
TCGGTCGTCGCTACCGAGACCAGCACCCTCACCTTTATCAGCATTCCGGGTCTGGCGTATCTCACCAATCTCAATTTTCTCCAGATCGCCGCGGGCTACCTGATCGGCCGCATCATCATTGCCTTTGTGCTGCTGCCGCGCTACTACCGCGGCGAGATCCAGACGGCCTATCATCTGCTCGGGAACCGCTTCGGGCCGCGGATGCGCAGCTTTTCCTCGATCGTTTTCCAGCTCACCCGGCTTTTGGCGGACGGCGTGCGGCTTTTCGCGACGGCCATCCCGCTGCACATCATCACCGGTTGGAACTACAGCACCAGCATCATCGTCATTGCGGTGGTCACCATCCTCTATACCTTCATAGGCGGCATTCGTGCCGTCGTCTGGCTGGATGTCCTGCAATGGAGCGTCTACATCACCGGGGCTGTCCTGGCCCTCGGGCTGATCATTGGCAAGCTGCCGCAGGGTTGGGAGAGTGTGACCGCCGCAGCGGCGCCGGGCCACAAATTCGCCATCCTCGAACTCGGATTCGAGCACTCGATCAAGGAATTCTTCACCATCAACTATACCCTGATATCCGGCCTGCTTGGCGGCGCCTTTTTGTCGATGGCCTCGCACGGCACCGACCAGCTGATCGTGCAGCGGCTGCTGACCTGCCGCGACCTGCGTTCCAGCCAGAAGGCGCTGATCGGCTCCGGCGTGGTGGTCTTTGTGCAGTTCGCCCTCTTTCTCACCCTCGGGCTGGCGCTTTATGCGTTTTACCAGGGAGCGGCGATGCGTTCGGATGAGGTGCTGCCGCGATTCATCGTCGAGGGACTGCCGCACGGTCTGTCCGGCATCATCATCGCCGGTATTTTTGCCGCGGCCATGGGCAACCTTAGCGGCTCCCTTAATTCTCTCGCCTCCTCCAGCATGCTCGACCTCTACAAACCGCTGCGGGGCAAAAAGGAGAGCAGCCCCGGCCGCGATTTGCTGATATCGCGTTGCTTCACGGTGATCTGGGGCGTGGTCTTTATCTTAAGTGCCACCATGTTCACCGACAACCGCAGTCCTGTGGTCGAGCTCGGTTTGGCCATTGCCTCCTTTACCTATGGCGGCCTCCTTGGCACCTTTTTTCTCGGCATAACCAGCAAAAAGGCCCGTGAGGATGAGGGACTCCTGGCGATGTGGAGTGCGATATTTTTCATGATCTGGATAATCGGGCAAAAAGGGGTGGGCGTGTGGATACCGGTCTTGCTGGCGATGGTAGCCGGGATCTGGCTGCTGTTGCGGCTGCGCAGCCGGAGCGGGCGGATCTTTGTCGGCCTCTGGAGCGCGGCGATGCTCCTGCTCGTCAGTCTGGTTGCGTCACCTCATATCGCCTGGCCGTGGTATGTCCTGATCGGGTGCACGGTCGGCTATATCAACGGCACCTTGTTGAGCCTGTTGCACCGGGACTGATCGAAGCGGCAACGGCGGAGCCGGAGGAGACGGTCAGAGCGCGGTTGTGAAATTCACAGCCGCGTGCAGCCGGGGCAAAAAAAAACCGTTGTTTCCCCCAAACAACGGCCTTCCCCACTGGGCATAGAGTCTCCCTCGGCACATTACAATTATGCAAATATCACGCCAGAATCAACCAATCAAACTAATCCATTATTAATATTATAGTTGGTATTTTTTCGCCAAATAAGCGGTTAACCGCGGTGTGTGTTTTCTGCTACATTCCAACACACCCTTGTGTATTATTTGCACAAGTCTACATCGGTTCAAAGCGCAGCGAGCGGGCGATATCTATGGGGGTACGGGTCGGGACGTCCCGGCCTTCGAGTTTGATGCCGCGTTCATAGAGCAGGCGGAAATTGCTGATATCCTCTTCGTCGACAAAGATGAAAGGCGCGATCTGGTTTTTGCCGGCGCGAAAATGCATGCCGTCTACGTTTACCTCAGAGATAGGCACCCCGGCATCCACCAGGTTCACCAGCATCCGGGGTGAATCGACCAGCAGCAGCACCCGCTCTCTCTCCAGCAAGCCGCCGCGCAACTCGGCGATCGTCTCCTGCAATGTCAGCACTGAGGCGGCGATATCGTTGGTCACCGCCGACATGTAGATCGTCTTTTGCCAATCCGAATTGGCCACCTCGTCACTGCAGAGCATGATGCGCTGCGGATCGAGCACATGACGCCACCCCACCACCACTTGACCATGTATCAACCGGTCATCTATTCTCACTTGCACCAATGGCATATCTCTCGTTCTCCCTTGCTTCCGGTCGGTCTTTATCCTGGGTGTTGTGCGATCTCAACAGCCTGCACACGGCGCGGCCAGGCAGATGCCGCGCCGGGCGTCCTGTTGCACCTCCTCGGCCAGGGCATCGAGCTCGAGATCCTGCCGCTTGGTGACGAATGAGAGCACCATGGGGAGGTTGACGCCCGATACAACCCTGACGTTGACGCGTACGCTGCCGATGCTGGCAGCGACATTCCAGCAGCTGCCGCCGCGCAAGCTGGCCATAATGATCACGCCATCCTGCTTCTCTTCCGGTCCGCTGACCAGGGATTCGAGCCTGGAAGAGATCTCGGCGATGGACATATCGGTGACCGAGAGGGCATGCAGCCCCTCATCCAGTCCCATAATACCGCGCACAGCTTCGATCAGGGCATCCCCGATGGGACCGTGCGTTAACAGAATGGCATGTTTCATCTGGTTCCTCGTCATTTGGCCCGGAGGTGGGAAGGCCGCAGCCGGGGCGGCGGGCTATGGCTTTTTCTGGGCGAGCATCGAATCGACGCGCTGCCTGGTGAATTCTTCCGCGGTATTTTCGCCAAGATCGCGCATTTTCTGGTTCATGGCCACCACTTCGGTGATGACGGTGATATTCTTGCCCGGCATGATCGGCAGTTCCACCAGCGGAACCTGCACCCCGAGTATTTCCGTGGTCTTGCCATCGATGCCGATACGCTCATAATCGCGTTCGGGCGAAAACTTTTCGAGATGGACATTGATGGTGATGATCTTTTTGCCGCGAATGGCGCGGATACCAAACATACGCCGGATATCGATGATGCCCAGGCCGCGGATTTCCATATAATGTTTGAGGACGCCGCTCGGGGCACCCTCGAGCCGGTTCATGCCGATGCGGGTGATCAACACCTGATCATCCGCGACGAGCTGGTGGCCGCGCTCGATGAGGTCGAGCGCCAGTTCGCTCTTGCCGATGGCAGGGTCGCCGGTGATCAGCACCCCGACGCCATAGACATCGACCAGCGCACCGTGCAGGTTGGTCTTTTCAGCAAAGACCGTATCGAGGTACTCGCTGAGGTGGTGGATCAGGGCGGTGGTATTCAGCGGCGTTGAAAAGAGGGTGATGCCGTTCTGATTGGCGATTTGCAGCAGCTCATCCGGCGGCCGGTGATCGTTGGTGATGATGATGCAAGGGAGCTCGAATCCCAGCAAGGTCATGATGGAACGCCGCCGCTCTTCAGCGGGAAGGGTGTTCAGATAGCCGATCTCGGTATTGCCCATGATCTGAACGCGCCAGTAAGTGAAAACATCGACAAAACCGCTCAGGGCCAAGCCCGGCCGGTGGAGCTCCCGCTCGCGGATCTTGCGGGAAAAACCGGCCGTGTTGTTGACAATACTCAGTCCGACCCGCTTCTGGCTCATTTGATAGAGCGATTCTACCGTGATGTAGGGGGGTTCGCTTTGTTCAGCCATCGTTCTCTTTTGTCCTGAAAGGGTATTCAGGCCCCCCGCATGGGGGGCCTGAACAGAGCGTTACGATTCCAGATTCTCGACATTCTCCGCAATCCGGTCGTTCTCAAAATCGCGCAGTTTATCCTTGTGTTTCTGCAGCTGCCGGCTCAGTTTGGCCATCGCCAGGTCGATCGATTTATACATATCATCGCTCTCCTCGACCACGGTGAGGCGCGTGCCATAGACCTTGGCGATGAGCTCCGCCTTTTGCAGCTGCTTAATATAATCCAAAATTATCTCTATGTCAAGGATGCCATCACTATATTTTTTGAGCTTTTCAGCCTCTTCAACGGCATGAGTTCTAAGGCGTTCCGAAGGTTTGAAATGACGGGCGGTGAAGGTGATACGCATGGCAGACCTCCTTTCAACAATGCATTGGACAATGACGCCAGACAAAGAAGCAGGTTAGAACGAATAGGCCTCCTTTTCGTTTTGCGCTTCTGCGGCGCTGATGCCGGGAGCAGCGCAGTTACTCCTCTTCGGCGCGAGGGTGCGCCTGTTGATAGACGCGGCGTAGATGCTCCGCGGAAACATGGGTGTAGATCTGGGTTGTCGACAGGCTGGCATGACCGAGCAATTCCTTCACGGCCAGAATTTCCGCGCCTTCATCGAGCAAATGGGTGGCAAAGCTGTGACGCAGGGCATGCGGATGCGCCTTCTCCGGGCCGACGACGCGCAGCAGATAGCTGCGGATCAGGCGGGCGAGCTGCTGCCGGGTGTAGGGCTGGCCCGCATCGCTGAGCAGCAAGGTATCCCCGGCGCCGGCGTGCTGCCGGGCAACCACCTGCCGCAGCGGCAGGTACTCCTGCACAAGCTGGATCATGTGACGCCCGAGCGGGACCAGACGCGTCTTGCCGCGCTTGCCGAGCACCCGTACGGTACCATCCCAGAGCTGCAGGTCCGCGACTTGCAGTCCGGCCGCTTCACTGATACGCACGCCGGTGGCATAAAAGAGTTTCAGGATAAGGCTGTCGCGGCAAGCCGCAAACGACTCCCCCTGCGGCAATTGCAGCACCTTGCGGATTTCCTCGCGCGTGAGAAAATCAGGCAGCCGTTTCGGCAGCCGGGCGGAGCGCAGGGCGAAGAGCGGATTGGCGGGCAGCACCGACTCTCGCACCAGAAAACGGGCGAAGGAACGCAGCGTGGCCAGCTTGCGCGCAATCGAGCGCGGGGAGTAGTTTTGGCGGAGAAGGGAGGAGAGAAATCCACGGACCGCCGCACGGGTCATCAAAGCGATGCCCGGGGGATCGGTCTGGAAGCGTTCGCACAGATAGTCCCGCCATTGCGTGAGATCCGCAAGATATCCTTGGCGGGTATGAGCAGAACAGTGCCGTTCGACTTCCAGGGTGTGCGCGAAACGTTGGATCCAGTACGGTAGGGTATCAGGTGATGTGATCGCCATGTAGAGCCCATATTAGCCCACACGCTCTTCGGCGGGTGGTGCACACTTCCCCAAGCCGCCGCGACGCCAAACCCCTGTCACCTCTTGATGAGCATGCCGGCCATGGCTGCCCCCGGCCGGCCTGATCCCCTCAATTGGGCAGGTGGTTGGCTGTGTATTGAAAATAGCCCTCAGATGCACTGTTCTCGAAATCGAGAACCACGATTGCGATCAGATCCTGCATATCTTCGATATCAAGAGAAGGCCATTTGATATTAACGGCGCGCTCGATGATCGTCTCCATGGCGTCATCGTCCAGGAGTTCCATCTCGCGCAAATGGAAGAGATATCCGTAGGCCTCGGGTGAGATCGCCTGCCGCTCGGTTTCGTTCAGATGCCGCCACACCGGCCGCGGCACATCGTCACGCTGCTTCTTGATGATCCGGTCGATGGTTTCGCCATGATTGACCAGCCAGGACATGGCACCTGAAATTTCTTCCTCTGAAAAACCGCGCTCGAGCAGTACATCCATTATGAATTGCAAATCAATATTTTCAAAAGAATTATTCTTAATCTCCTTCATCGCATACGCTATGATCTCGAGCAATCTTTTGTTCATTCAGTTCTCCATTGTAGCGTGCCGGATGATACAGAATGGCCATCCATTTTAATATAAGAAATATATTTGCAAAAGCAAGCGCTTTCGCGCAACCGCGCTCTCGGCTGCAGCAGCGGGCTTTTTTTCCCGGCGGCTGCGGTCCCGCGCCATCCCATCCGCGCCATCCGGCCCGCGCCATCCGGCCCGCGCCATCCCGTCCGCACCGCAGCGCGGCCGCGTATGGCCGCTCCCGATCGCCGCGGGCTGGTGCGCGCAGCGGTTGTTGCGCTCAGTTCCGGCCGCAGCAGTTCTTGTACTTTTTGCCGCTGCCGCAGGGACAGGGATCATTGCGGCCGACGTGCGCCGCCTTGACTACCTGCGCCGCCTTGACCGGGGCTTGCACCGGCGCCGCACCGGCGCCGCCCCCCTGCTGCTGCGGCGGCGCAGCAGCCGCCTGCTTGAAGGTCTCCACCTGGGAATGGGTGGCGCTGTAATTTTTCGGCTCGGCACGCCGGATCTGTCGTTCCTCGATCTCGCCGCCGACATCGAAAAACTTGAAGAGCTGGCTGGTGACGTCGCGGTTGACGCGCTCGTTCATCTTGATGAAGAGATCGAAGGCCTCGCGCTTGTACTCGAGCAGGGGATCTTTCTGACCATACCCGCGCAGGCCGATGCCTTCGCGCAGCTCATCGGTGGCGTTGAGGTGCTGCCGCCAGTTTTCGTCGATCTTTTCGAGCACGAAGTAGCGCTCATAGCGCGTCGCCCGCTCGCTGCCGAGCTCGGCGATGCGCTTCTGGTAGATGGCTCGGGCCCAGCGGCTCACCTGGGCCATCACCGCCTTGGGATCATGCCCCTCGGCCGACTCATCAGCGAGACGCGGCGCCTGACGGAAGACCAGCCGGCACTCTGATTCCAGGCGGCGGACGGCCGCATCGTCGAGGAGATCCTCCTCCCCGAGCACGCTGCTGATCATCGCGTAGACCGTGTCATCGATCATCATCAGCACCGAATCCCGGACAATCTCCGAGCTCAGGTTTTCCTGGTGCAGCCGCTCCTGACGATCGGCAAAGGTGGCGTACCATTTGAGCGCCCAGGCGACGATCTCCTCGGCGTAAAAAGCCACCACCGCCTCATCGCGGCTGTCGGGCAGGGATTTGGGCGGCCGCTGCTGCAGGATGAATTCGATCCGGACGCTGAACTGCCGCTGCCGCTGCTCCGCGCTGCCCTCGCCCGCTGCGATCGCCTTGATCATGGCCAGGATGGCGGCGGTGAGATATTCGTCCATGGAGGCCTGGGTGAGCATGGCCTGAAGATACCCCTCGCGCGCTGCGGCGAGCCGCTCATTGCAGGCGACATGCGCGCTGCGGCGCAGGTTTCGGGCCAGCTCGCCCGCGTTCTCCTGGGGGCCGGCGGCGAGAACCTCGCTGCCGAACTGCGCTGCGAGGAATTTCTGCTGCTGGGGATTGAGCTCGCGCGCCTGCGCATCGCCCATCTCCGCCAGCGCATAAAAGACCAGCACATCGACGAAAAATCCGGTCGAAAAATAGCCGATGATGCGATGGCGCAGGACCTCCGTCTCGATGCGGCCGAGGTGCTCCAGCGCCCATTTTTCGATCATGGCCGCGATACGAGGCCGCTGAATCGTCCTGAGTTCGTTGACCCCCAGCTGCGGGCGCTCCTCGAAGAGATGCTCGAGATCGCGGAGAAACTCCTCCACCGTCCAGTTGATTTGCGGCACCCCCTCATTGAGGTGCAGGCTCATCAGGCCGTGGAGGGCGGCCTTGACCATCTCCTCGATGGCCAGGCCGGCAAAGAGGGCCTGATCGAGGCCGGCGCGCCCGGCCTGCAGGCGGCTGCTGTAAAGGTCCGCCGCCCAGGCGATCACCCGGTTTTCAAAGGCTGCGGCCTCCGTCCCGGCACTCCCGGCGGCCAGCCATTCCGGCGCGGTGCCGAAAATACGCTCCAGCTCGTAGCCGATCCCCTCCATGTTCCAGCGAGAGAGGTCGCGCGAACCGCCGTTGTGCAGGCGGATTTTGAGACGCACCAGCTCCTCGAGGGTGCGGCCGAACGGGGCATAGCCCATCAGCCGGTGGCGGATCTGCAACTGGCGCTGCAGCTGATCTTCCGCGATCTGCTCAGCCACCCACTCCCGCAGGGTCTCCTTGATCTCTTCCTGTTTCAGCCGGTCGAGATCCTCGGCATCGAAGGGCGTATCGGTTCTGAAAAAGTCCTGCAGGGTTTCGATCAGCCCGTGCAGGTTCCATTCGCCGCGGTCGACCTCCTCATTGAAATAGAGCTTGGCCTTGGACTCGACGAAATCCTCCGCTCCGGCGAAACCGAGGAGGTTCTGGCGGCGCTTGTAGATGATCTTGCGCTGATCATTGAGGACATTGTCGTAATCGAGCAGGTGCTTGCGGATCTCAAAGTTGCGTTCCTCGACCTTTTTCTGCGCCCGTTCGATGGAGCGGGTGATCAGGGGGTGCTCGATGCGTTCGCCCTCCTCCATCGGGCCGAGACGGCTCATCATCGTGGTGATGCGGTCGGAGCCGAAGAGGCGCATCAGGTCGTCCTCGAGCGAGAGATAGAAGCGCGAGGAGCCGGGGTCTCCCTGGCGGCCGGAGCGTCCGCGCAGCTGACGGTCGATGCGCCGCGCCTCGTGTTTTTCCGAGCCGATGATGTGGAGGCCGCCGCGGTGGGCCACTTCGCTATGGAGCTTGATATCGGTACCGCGCCCCGCCATATTGGTGGCGATGGTGATCGAGCCGGGCAAGCCCGCCTTGGCGACGATCTCGGCTTCCTGGCGATGGAACTTGGCGTTGAGCACGGTATGGAAACGGCCCGACTCCAGCTCCTGGCTGACATCCCCCTTCTTGAGCCAGTTGGCGATGGGCACGCCCCGCTGGGTCAGCATGTCGCTGAGCAGCTGCGAGACCTCCACCGAAATCGTGCCGACGAGCACCGAGCGCCCGGCCTCGTGCATGGCGATCGCCTCATCGACGATGGCGCTATATTTTTCCCGGCGCGTCCGGAAGATGACATCGTTGTTGTCGTCGCGGATGACCGGGCGGTTGGTGGGGATGACCACCACTTCGAGCTTGTAGGTGCTGAAAAACTCCTGCGATTCGGTCTCGGCGGTTCCGGTCATGCCGGCGAGCTTGTCGTAGAGGCGGAAAAAGTTCTGGATGGTGATGGTCGCCAGGGTCTGGGATTCGGCCTGGACCTCCACGCCCTCCTTGGCCTCGAGGGCTTCGTGGAGGCCGTCACTGTAGCGGCGGCCGGGCATCAGGCGTCCGGTGAATTGATCGACGATCATGACCGCCTTGGCGCCCTTGCGGCCGGCGATGCGGCCGCGCAGATCGGCATCATCCAGGGTCTTGACGACATAATCGACGTCGCGCTGATAGAGGGTATAGGCGCGGAGGAGCTGGGAAATGTTCTGCACCCGTTCCTCGATACCGGTATAATCCTTCCAGAGTGCGTCGCGCTGCTCGTCGAGCAGGCGCCGCGGCTTGCGCTCAAACTGGAGGCGGCACCACCCTTCGATCTCCTCGGCCGTCAGGGTTTCGTTGGGAGCATGCGCCTTGAAGATCAGCTCGGCCATTTCGCGGTCGTCGAGGAGGATCTGTTTGCCGCGCAGGTGGGCCTTTTCCTTGGCGAGGAGGCTCTCGTACTCCTGCTGGCTGTTGACCTTTTTGGCCGCGAGAAAGAGCACCTCCTCGCGGAATTTGGCCAGTTCCTCGGCAAAGCTGAAGAACGGGAGGTTGTCGAGGAGCATCGGACGCGCCGCCTTTTTCAGGCGCTGCGGCACGCCTTCGTCATCGAGCTCGAAGAGATTCTGCGGTTCGAGGTCGCGGTCGCCGGCCAGCTGCAGCAGGCGAGCGCTGGCCTGGCTGCGCGCATCGGCCGAGCCGGGGAGCAGCCGCATGCCGTTCTCGGAGAGGCCGTTGAGCTGGAGCTCTTGCAGCGGCCGGGCATGGATGACGAGCGGATCGATCTCGAAGGTGCGGCGCAGATGGCGGAGGCGCTCATTGTCGCTGAGGTCGGTGCGCCCATACCAGGAGAAGACCATCTGCAGGGTCCGGTCCAGGCGTTCCACCTCTTCGAAGCGGCGCGAAAGGCTGGTGGCGGCGGTGCCATCGCTGCCGGGGAAGGATTCCGCCAGAAAGGCATCGAGGCTCACGCGCAGGGCGAGCGGTTGGCCGGGCATGCCGGGATTCTGGCCGGCCCGCCACGCAGCGATGCGGGTGCGGACCGCCTCCCAGGGTGCGCCGAGGAGATGGTCGCGTTCGGCTTCCGCCAAACCGGTGTAGCCGCCCCGTTCATCCGCGGCGAAGATGGTGCCGGCGGGGTGTTTGGCGCCGCGCAGGTCGCGATCGAACTGGGCGACCACGGCGAGGGTCTGGCCGGCAAAATCGGCGAGAAAGGCCGCGCCGGCCTCGGTAAAGTGAAAACGGGGCGGCTCCTCGTCGCCGGGCACGAGAAAACGGTGCTCGGGACCGTTCAGGGCATGCAGCTGCTCGAGATCGTGTTCCATCGCTTCGACGGCGCGGACGCGTTCGGTATAATCAAAGGTGTTCTGGTTGAGGGTGCGATCGAGCAGCTCCTGGATATGGCGGTCGCGCTCCTCCACCAGGGTGCGGTCGGGAAGGATGTAGAGGTCGGGATTGCCGCCGAGCAGGGCGATGCGCCCCTTTTCCGCGACATGGCGCGGCACCCCGCCCTTGTCGTTAAACTCGAAATACTCCTGGTGGCGGGCGTCGAGGGGATCCCCCCCGCGCAGCAGCTGGTCCATGCGGGCAATGAACGGCGCGCCCTGGGGATCGCCCTCCAGGTGGAGAGCGAGGAGCGCGATCCGGCCTTCAGGCCGCAGGGCGACGGGGGCGTTGCTGTTCTTGTCCAGTTCGAAGAGCTGTGCGGCAAATTCGCGGCGGCGTTCGATTTCCAGGCGTTCCTCGCCCTCGCCGGGCTCCAGCAGAGCGAGGAGACGGCCGTAGGTTTGCGCCAGTTCGAGGAGCAGCGGATCCTCCTCCGCGCGGGTGAGCTGGGCCATGCCCTTGTCGGTGAGGCCCGTGGCGAGACGATCGGCTTTTTTCGACCAGGAATAGAGCTGGCGCCAGGCCGCCGCCTTGTCTATTTTCTGCTGCTGGGCGATCTCCGTCACGGCTTCGCTCAAGGCAGCGATACGGGCCGCCAGGCGCTCAGCCGCGGCGGCGAGAGGTTCCTCGAGGGGCCTGGCAGCGCCGGCCAGCGCGACCTGGCCGGCCAGGGTGATGCCGTCGCACAGCCCGTTCAGGGGGTCCGCCGAAAAAAAGCGCTGCGGATTCTTCTGCTCGGCCAGCTTGCCGAGCTGCTCATCGAGCGCATCGAGCAGGCCGATCTTGCGGACGATGTCCTGGTCCCGGCCGCCCGAGAGGAAAATGCGCCCCTTTTCGGTGATGTCGACGACGTGGCTCTTTTCGTCGATGGTGTAATACAGCTCCGCGTCGACGATATGGATCTCTTTGTTGATCTCGTACTGCCCCTGGATGCCCTCGATCAGCTTCTTGACCCAGAATTCCGAGGTGAGCAGTTCCAGGAGCGCACTGTTTTTGGGATCGCCGCGCAATACGCGCAGCAGCGCCATGCCCGCTGCCTCCTGGTCCGTTTCGAGCAGCTCCTTGCCCTGGCGCAGCAGTTCGGCCACCAGCTCCATCTGTCGCCGGTAGAGATTGGCCACGATCGGCTTGAGCTCGTAATAGATGTTGCGCGGCGCCCCGACCGAGCCGGAAATGATCAGCGGCGTGCGCGATTCATCGATGAGCACGCTGTCGACCTCATCGACGATGGCAAAATTGAGTTTGCGCTGCGCGACATTCCAGACGTCGGAGGCCATGTTATCGCGCAGATAGTCAAAGCCGAACTCGTTGTTGGTGCCATAGGTGATATCGGCATAATAGGCCTCGCGGCGCTCCTCGGGAGTCATCTCGCCATGGAGGGCGGCGGTGCTGAGGCCGAGAAATTCATAGATCTTGCCCATCCACTCGCAGTCGCGCTGGGCAAGATAATCGTTGACGGTCACCAGGTGGGCGCCCTTGCCGCTCAGGGCGTTGAGATAGAGCGGCATGGTGGCGACGAGGGTTTTGCCTTCGCCGGTGGCCATTTCCGCGATCTTGCCTTCATGAAGGACGATGCCGCCGAGGATCTGGACGTCATAGGGCACCATGTTCCAGGTGATCTCCTGGCCGCGCACCAGCCAGCTTTTTCCCAGCAGGCGCCGGCAGGTCTCCTTGACGGCGGCGTAGGCTTCGGGGAGAAGATCATCGAGCGTCGCACCGGTATTGAGGCGATATTTGAACTCGTGGGTTTTGGCTTTCAGCTCATCATCACTGAGCTGTTCGTAGGTGGCGGCGTATTCATTGACGACGGCAACCAAGGGCTTGAGGCGCTTGATCTGCTTCTCGTTGCTGGTCCCGCCGACCAGCCGGGAGAAGACATCGGTTATTGAACTCATGCAGTGTGTTCCTTAATTCGGGGATGGAGCGGTCCAGGCGATCCGGCCTAAAAAAAAGGCGCCGCCTTGAGAACGGGCGGCATCGGACCAGTATGCCTATTACAACGACGGAAAGTCTCAGGATGTTTCCGGTTTTTCACCGCTGGAGCCATTCTGGAGGCCGCGGCCGCTCTTGACCAGCTGGCCGCTCTTTTTCAGGTCGAGCAGCACGGCATCGAGGATTCCATTGACGAAGCGGCCGCTCTGGTCGGTGCTGTAGAGCTTGGACATCTCGATGGCTTCATCGATCGAGACCTTGGCGGAATATCGAAAAAGTAGAGGAATTCGCAGATCGCCATGCGCAGGACGATGCGGTCGATGATGGCGATGCGGTCAAAATCCCAGTTGGTGACGTGGCGGCGGATGAGGCCATCGAGTTCGTCGTGATGTTCGACCGCCTTGATCACCACGTCCCGGGCGAAATCGCGGATGACGCTCTCCTCCTCATGGAACCCCAGGACATCGCGGAGGACCTTGACCGCCGGCTCACCCGAGAGTTCGATCGCATAGAGCCCCTGCAGTGCGATCTCGCGGCCGCGCCGCCGCGAGCCGGGCGCCGAGGCGTGGTAGACGTCTTCGTCTTCGGTGAAATTATTGGACGTAGTGGTTCCAGCCATACCGGTCTTCGCATTCGCCGTTGATATATTCAAAGAAACGTTTTTGCAGCTGCGCCGCAACGGGACCGCACTTGCCCGCGCCGATGACATAATGGTCGATCGAGCGGATGGGTGTGATTTCGGCGGCCGAGCCGGTGAAAAAGACTTCGTCGCTGAGGTAGAGTTGTTCACGCGGGATCAGGGTTTCCCGCACCGGCAGGCTGAGTTCGGCGCAGATGCGGATCACGCTGTCGCGGGTGATGCCGCTGAGGATGCTCGCCGAAAGCTGCGGCGTGTAGACGATACCGTCGCGGACGGCGAAGATGTTCTCGCCGCTGCCCTCGCTGACATAGCCATTGATATCGAGGGCGATCCCCTCCACATAGTTGTCGGCGTTCGCCTCCTGCTTGATCAGGGCCGAGTTCATATAATTCCCGGATGCCTTGGCCAAGGCCGGCAGGGTATTGGGGGCGAAGCGCTGCCAGGAGGAGATGCGCACGTCGACGCCGGTGGCCAGGGCTTCATCACCGAGATACTTGCCCCAGTTGAGGGCGCCGATGGCCACATCGACCGGGCATTTGCGCGGATCGACACCCAGTGAAAAATAACCGCGATAGACCACCGGGCGCAGATACGCCGCCGGAAAATTGTTCACCTTGATGATGTCGTTGCAGGCCTGGATGATCTCCTCCTGGGAGAAGGGCACATTCATCCGGTAGATCTTGGCCGAATCGAAAAGGCGGCGGATGTGCTCCTTGAGCCGGAAGATCATGGGACCTTTGGGGGTATCATAGCACCGCAACCCCTCAAAGACGCTTGAGCCATAATGAATCACATGTGACATGACGTGAATGGTGGCTTCGTGCCAGGGGATGAACTTGCCATTCATCCAGATCTTGCTTTTTTCATCTCTTACATCCATCACTCTCTCCTCTTGTCAGGTGGCGCCGGCATGGCCAGGATCAGCGTAGATCCTTGGCGCGCAGCTGAATTGTGACTCGATTATTATATTCATTTTCTTCAATAACATAAACCAGATCGAGCGGGCGTTCGATCTGCTGGATACGGGGCAGCATGGCGCCCATATTGAAACCGATCACCTCGAAGGCGGCCCCGCCCTCCCGCACCTTGAATTTGAGATGGTTGCCGCCGACGATGGTGGGCATGCCGAAGACCTGCAGGTTGCGGCTCATAAAGACCGGCCGCGTGTTCGCGGGGCCGAAGGGGGCGAACGTCCGCAGCAACTTGAGAAAGAGGGCATCGATTTCGTGCAGGTGCAGCTCGGCATCGATGGTCAGCTTGGGGATGAGCTGTTCGGGCTGGAGGCGGCTGGCTGCGACCTCTTCAAAACGTTCACGGAATGCGGGAATCTTGTCCTCAGCGATCGAAAGCCCGGCAGCGTACTTGTGGCCACCAAAACCGATCAGCAAATCCTCGCACTGTTTCAGGGCATCGTGCAGGTCGAAGCCCTCGATGCTGCGGGCCGACCCCTTGCCGACGCCATTGTCGACCGAAATCAGCACCGTCGGGCGGTAGTAGCGCTCGACGACGCGCGAAGCGACGATGCCGATGACCCCCGGATGCCAGCCGCGCTGATGGAGGATGAGCGAGCGGGCACTGCCCTGCGCATACTGCTCCTCGGCCACGGTCAGGGCCTGGCGGAAAGTCTCCTCGTCGACGTTCTTGCGGTGGCGGTTCTCCTGTTCCAGAACCTCGGCGATCTCGGCCGCCTCGGCAGGATCGGCTGTGGTGAGGAGCTTGACCGCGCGCTCGGCATCCCCCATGCGGCCCACCGCGTTGATGCGCGGCGCGACAATAAAGACAATATGACCGGTGCTGATCTCCTTGCCGCTCAAACCCGCCACCTGCAGCAGCGCCTTGATGCCGATATTCTCGCTCTCGTTGAGGTGCTCGATCCCCTCCTTGACAAAAACGCGATTTTCGTCGACGAGCGGAACGATATCGGCGGCGGTGCCGATCGCCACCAGCTCGAGATAATTCTCGAGGATCGAGAGGTCGATTTCCATGCGCAGCAGCAGGCCCTGGCAGAGCTTGTAGGTGACGCCCACCCCCGCCAGCTCGCGGAAGGGATAGGGAGAATCCTCCAGCTTGGGATCGATGACGGCGTAGGCACCGGGAAGGGTTTCGCCCGGTTCGTGATGATCGCAGACGATGACGTCGATGCCGAGCGCCCGTGCGGCGTCGATTTCGACGTGTCCGGTGATGCCGCAATCCACGGTGATGATCAGATCGGTGCCGGAGCCGCGCGCCGCCTCGATGCCGCTGATGGAGAGGCCATAACCCTCGCTCTGCCGGTCCGGGATGTAATAGGAGACCTGTGCGCCCAGTTCCTTGAGAACGAGGTAGAGGAACGAGACCGAGGTGATGCCGTCGACGTCGTAATCGCCGTAGATCAGGATCTTTTGATCCGAGAGGATAGCCTTGCGCAGGCGGTCCACAGCGCGCTGCATGTCGTGCAGGATGAAGGGATCATAGAGCAGGTCGAGCGTAGGCGCGAAGAAGCGTTGTGCGGCCGTGCTCCCGGAGATGCCGCGGCAGAGCAGCATCCTGGCGATGATGGGCGGAATGCGCAGCGATTGCGAGAGTTTGTTGATCTCTTCTGTGGAAACCTGATCCAGGATATCCCACCTGAGTTGCATAGAGCCGGTACTCCAGCCTAAAGTCAGTTGTCAACAGGATTAGAAACCGGCAGCACATGCCCGGTAAAAAAACGGACTCCAAAGCAGGCCGATAAGCCGAATTCTGTCCCCCCGCGGAGGCGGGGTGGGTGATCATCTATCTGGGATGCGGATTGCTCCGCACCTCAAGCAGCCTACCCGAGGGTCAAGCGAGACGAGCAGCCTCTTCCCTCCTATTTGGCCTTGCTCCGGGTGGGGTTTGCCATGCACCCGATGTCGCCACCGGGACGGTGAGCTCTTACCTCGCCCTTTCACCTTAACCCCGGCCGGGGCCGGGGATGTTTGCTTTCTGTGGCACTTTCCCCGTCTCACGACGGGTCCGTGTTACGGACCACCCTGCTCTATGGAGTTCGGACTTTCCTCATCCTCTCCTGCCAGGCAGGAGAGGACGCGATCACCTGTCCTGCTTTGGAGCCGTAAAGTTGGTCGATCTGCTTTCGCAGACCGTGACCCGCTCGGGATCCCAGAGCATGATGCGGCCGCAGACCTCGCAGAGGTAGATGTGGTTCATCATGCGGATCTCGAGGCCGCGCTGGGGCGGGATGCGGGTCGAACATTCGCTACACGAACCCTCTTTGAGGAAGGCGACAGCGATGCCACCGCGGCCGATGCGGGTTCTTTCGTAGGTGCTGTAGATCGGCTTGGCCAGGGTAGCGATGATCTCCTGCCGCCGGGCGACAAGTTTTTCCTCTTTTTCGCGCGTCACCGCGAGCATGGCCTCCAGTCTGCTCTCGGCATCGCTGAGCTGCTGCCGGGCCTCGGCCAGTCCCGGCTGGAGTGCATCGATCTCGGCCTGGAGGAGTTTTTCTTTTTCCTCCAGCTCGAGCATGCGGAATTCGTTATCCTCGATCTTTTTTTGCGTCGTTTCGATTTCGACGGTTATGGCATCATATTCCTTGTTGTTCTTGACCTGGAAGAGCTGATTCTGATATTTTTTCAGCTGTTCGCGCAAGTGTGCGACGTCCAGGGTGCTGCTTTCGCGTTCATGCCGGCTGGCGGCGAGCTGTTCATTTTTGCCGGCGATACTCTCCTCGAACCGGGCGATCTCCTGGTTGAGGGCGGTGATGCGCTGCGGCAGATCCCCTTTGGACTGTTCCAGGGCGCGCAATTCGCAATCGATGTCCTGTAAATTGATCAAGGATGCCAAAGTCTCTCTCAACGTGTTCTCTCCTCGTTTTCCGCAGGCCCGCCGGATTTTTAGCACAAAAAAAAGTGCACCTGGATGGGATGCACTTTTAAATCAATACCAAATGACGCGCGGCGCCGTCTTGGCCATCTTTCTCGGGCAATTTCGTACTAGGTATATGTATTTCACGCACATCGGGCTTTCGCTGCAAAGAACTGAGGTCATTAGTTCCGCCACGCTTCGGATTGCATGGATTTCGGCCGAACAAGCGCTGGCAGGGGATATCGATTCACGCGTCCTGTATGAGACGTCACGGGGCAGTGGATCATGAAGGCCGATGCAATTGGAGCGGCAGGGCAAACTTTCGTTCAACAAATATCCAAAAATACAGCATTAAAGGCAAAAATGCAAGGAAAATTTGCCCGAACCGGGTGCATCCCGAAAATAATCATGCACCGGCAGTAAGGAAATCAAGGTAGCGGCCGTTGCGAATGATCTCCTCCGAGGTGCCGTGGGCATCATTGAGCTTGACCGAGGCAACCTGGATCAGAGGCTGGCATTGGGGGATATAAATACGGTCGATGTGCACCAGGGCTTGCGGCGAGGAGAACTGGCCGGCACCGACAAAACCACCGAAATGATCGCTCCGGCCGAAGGCGATGTGGAGGCCGAGTTTTTCATCGAGGAGGAGCTCCCCCACCGGCGCAATTCCGAAATCGGCAAGAATGCCAAGGCCCAGCTCGGCGATATTGCCGTAAGCGGGCTCGTTCTGCAGCAGCCGGCTCTCGGCTTGCGCCGCCGGGCCGCTGCCAAAGGCGCTGCGGGCGCGGTTCCGCTCGACATGGTAGAGGACGATTTCATCGCCGAATTGCACGGGAAGCTCGCCGCGGGTGCGGCTTTCGGGCTCCAGTTCGCCCTCGTACGGGACGATATAGGTTTCGCCGCTGGGGAGATTGCCCACCATCCCCGCGCCGGGAAAGCGGCCGGTGCTGAGATGGGCGGCGCGGTGGCGCAGGTCGATATCGAAAAAGTAGTGCTCCGTCTCGCGCACCAGGAAGAGAATGCTGGCGGAATCGGCCGCATCAAGTTTTTCCTTGAGCAGCTCCAGCCGCCGCGCCACCTCGGCATAGTCGATTTGCAGGGCCGGGATCATCTCCGCGGAAAAGCCAGGCATCGTGGCGGCGCGGAACTGGTGCCGGCGCGCGGCGACCATAAGCGGAGCCGTGGCCGAATATTCCGTGGGGGCGATGAAGAGCTGGCAGCGGCCGAAGAGGATCTCGGTCTCGAGACGGCCGGGAAGCCCTCGCAGCCCCGCGGCGGTTTCGGGCAGTGGCCCGGTGATGACGCAGCAGTCCTGGGGCAGATCGGCGTTGTTGCTGCCCACCGCTTCATAGGCGACAAGGAGGACCTCCTCCAGCCCGAGTTGTGCCGCGCTGCCGGCCAGGATGGTGGCCAGATGCACAGCAAAGTGGCGGCGGGTTTGCCAGGCGGGCGAATCCGCGGCGGCGCCGGCGGGCAAATCGACCAGGATCGCCAGCACGCGATCCCGGGCCAGCGGCGGGAATACGCTCGGAATCAGCTGCAGAATTTGTCCGGAAGTCAGGCTTTGCTGGGTCATTGCGATCTCACTGCGTCAGATTTTCATTGTGCGTATAATAATAACGGCAAAATGGTATAAAAACAAGAACAATTTTTCCCCTTTTCCGCCGAAGCTGGAATTCTGACTGCCGGCGCATCCCGCTACCGCCGCAGGTGCGGCCGGACAGGAGGCACCGGGGCCCAATCCCGTGCGCCAGGTCGCCAGCGCGCGCTGGTCGCCGCGGCCCCCGGCGCACCACCGCCGCATCCCTCCATCGCCGCGCGGGCGGCTGCAAATCTGCTTGCGTCATAACCTTTTTATCGCTAATTTCAAGCGTTTGCCGCAGGATGCGTATGGGCTGCCCCAACGGCAGCTGCGCTCGTCGTGTCCGTTCTCCGGAACCTTTTCCCGATGGAGGCCCCCCATGACTGATCGGATCAACCGCAGAAGTTTTTTAAAAAATGCGACAGCCGCCGGAGTGCTGCTTGGGATGGGGGGGATTCCGGCCTCCGCGCAAACGCCGGAAAATCAGAAACGCGAACCGGCGGTCCGCTATCGCAAGCTTGGCAAGACCGGCCTGCAGATGTCCATTCTCGGCTATGGTGCCATGCGCACCTCCGATCCCGCCGTCATCCGCCACGGCGTGGATCTCGGCATCAATAATTTCGATACCGCACGCCGCTACATGGACGGCAATAACGAAGAGATCCTGGCCAAGGCCCTCGGCGACCAGCGCAAAAAAGTGGTGATCACCACCAAAATCCCGGTCGGCACGAGCGAGCGAATGGCCGCGGATATCGAGGCCAGCCTGAAGGCCCTCAACTCCGACTATATCGATATCCTCCTCCTGCACGGCCTCAAGCGGGACGACGAGGTGGCGAACGAGGCGTGGATGGAGGTGCTCGCCGCCGCGAAAAAGGCGGGCAAGATCCGCTTCGCCGGTTTTTCGACCCACAACAACATGGCCGGCACCATCCGCGCCGCCATCAAGGGCCAGTTCTTCGACGTCGTTCTCGCCGCCTATAACTTTAAATGTGAGCCTGACCTGACCGCGGCCATCTCCGAGGCGGCCAGCGCCGGCCTCGGTATCATCGCCATGAAAACCCAGGCCGGCGGTTACGAGGACGCCCGTATGGGCGGACTCAGCCCGCACCAGGCCGCGCTCAAATGGGTGCTCAACAATCCCAACGTCAGCTGCGCCATCCCGGCCATGGTCACCTTCGAACAACTCAACGAAAACTTTCTCGTCATGAGCGGGCCATTCGGCTGGATCGACCGCAAAACCCTCGACCGCTACGGCAAGGTGATCGACAGCCGGCTGTGCCGCTTCTGCAACCGCTGCGCCGGCCAGTGCGCGGCGGGTGTGGCGATCAGCGACATCCAGCGCTGCCTGATGTATGCCGAAGGCTACGGCGACGAAGAGCTGGCGCACACCGCCTATGCCGAGCTGGCACCGACGGCCAACCTCGCCGCCTGCCGCGCCTGCCCCGGCTGCACCGCGCACTGCCACAACGGCGTGGATATCGCCGCCAACCTCAAACGCGCCATGCAGCGCTTCGTCTGAAAGGAATCGGATGAAAGTTTTTTTCGCACTCCTGGTCCCGGCGTTGCTTGGCAGTGCCGTCTGCGGCGCCCAGGAACTCCCGTTGACCAGACTGCTGCCGCAGCCGCTGGCCGAAAAGGGCTGGCGTTTTGATCTCGAACCCCAGACCTATGGTCCGGAAAACCTCTTCGAATACATCGACGGCGAGGCTGATCTTTATAACGAATACCATTTTATCGGCATGGCCACCGCTGCCTTCACCAAGGGCGGCGACATGGCCTTCTCCTATACCGTCGATATCAGCGAGTTCGCCACACCTCTTGATGCTTTCGGATTGTACAGCCGGCATCGCACCCCCGACCTGACCTTCACCGAGATCGGCGAGGAGGCGACCCTCTCCGAACTGAATCTGCGCTTCCACCAGAACCGCTATGTCGTCCAGATCAACGCCGGATCCTTCGAGGGGGAGGTTCAGGATGAGATGCTGCGCGTCGCGCACGCCATCGCTGCCCTCCTGCCGCCCGCCGCGCCGCCTCACGAACTCCTGCTCCTGCCGCGCGAAGGGCAGCAGCCGCATTCGCTGCAGTACTTCACCCAGGGCATGCTCGGGCAGTCCGCCTTTCCCGCGGGCTTGATGGCGGCCTATGTGGCGGCGGGCGACACCATGCAGGCGTTTCTGGTCCTGACCCCGGAAGCCCGGCAATCGCTGGCTGCCTTCGCCCATTTTGCAGACAACCTGAAACAGCGCGGGACGCTGATCGCAGAACAGCCGGGGCGGATTGAGGTCGAAACGCCCTGGCAAGGCCGCATCCTCGGGGTGCATCACCTCCACTGGATCGTGGGGGTGATCGGCCACCGGAAAACGGAGACCGGGGAAGCCCTGGTGGCAAGCATCATTGCCAACCTGGGCGAATGATGAAAATCCTTCTCGTCAACAGTGTCTGGGGTGGCCATCCCGGCGGCATCGAAAGCTATATGGCCCAGATCATTTCGCTGCTGCACGGCAGCGGTCACCAGGTCACCCTGGCCTACGGCCGCCGCAAAGGAGCGGCCCGCGGCGCCGCTCTGCCGCTCGCGGGTGAGCATGAGCTGGCCGGACTGGAACAGTGGCCCGGTAGAGGAAATACCGAAGTGCCTGACCGCCTGCTCGAGCTGGCGGCGGCGGTAGGGCCCGACGTTGTTTTCATTCAGGATATGGTCCACTATAACGCCCTCGCCGCCCTGCGGCGCGCCTGGCCGGTGGCGGTAATGCTCCACGACTACCGTCCCATTTGCCTCAAGGATACCCGCCGCAATTATTTTACCCGGCGGATTTGCGAGCGGCCGCTCGGCTGGCCCTGTCTGCTACGCGGGCACTTTATGCGCCGCCCGGCGGCGAATGGCCACTGGCCGCGATTGGCCCGGCTCTCGCAGGTCCGGAAACGGCTCGAGGCCCTGCAGCATTGCCACCAGGCCCTCGTTGCCAGCGATTACGTCCGCAATGCCTACCTCTGCAATGGCTTTCCCGCAGACCGCATCGCCACCCTGCCACTCGGCACCGCCGAACGCGCCTTCGATCTCGCCGCCACCTATCCCCGCGAAAAGAACATCCTCTTCGTCGGCCGCCTCACCGACCGCTATAAAGGGGCGGATCTGCTCCTCGAGGTCCTGCAGCACTGCCGCGCGGAGATCCGGCTGGTCATCGCCGGGGACGGCCGCTATGCCGCGCGGATCAAGGCCCTGATCGCCAAAAAAGAGCTTTCTCACCGGGTGCGATGTGTGGGATGGGTGCAAGGCGAGGCGCTGCAGCAGCTCTACCGGCAGGCTATGGCGGTGATCATGCCCTCGCTCTGGGCCGAGCCGTTCGGTCTGGTCGGTCTGGAGGCGATGGCCAATGGCACGCCGGTCATCGCCTTTGAGGTTGGCGGCATCCCGCAATGGCTGCGCGAAAACGTCACCGGATTTCTGGTGCCCTGGCTGGATACCGCCGCGATGGCGGAGCGCATCGACCGGCTCGCGGCCAATCCGGTGCTGGTGCGCCAGATGGGGGCTGCCGGGCAGCAGCACATCCGCAGCGATTTTTCGGAGAGGTTTTATCTGGAAGGATTATTGGCGGGATTGGACCGTGCCATCTCGCGATTCCGGGCGGAAGCAGCAGCCCCGGTGCACCCCTGATCATTCTCCGCGGCGCTCATACCACCATTCCGGCCGGGTCTGCCATCCGGTCAACGGGAAAAAGCATCCGTCGCGGGCGGAACTCTTACGCCCGGGCCGGTACCAGGCACGGCCGCTGGCCGGGGCAGCGGCGCAAACGGCCTCCTGTGGAAAAATCCTGCGTCCGGGCCGATAGGCGATCTTCCCGTCGGCCGCCATTCCCTCCGCCCCGGTAATCACCACCGCATATCTTCCCTCATTCATCGCCTTCGCCCATTCAGCCTGCAGTGCCTGCTTGCCCGGTTCATCCCCGCCGCGCAGGACATCATCGAGAGCGCAGCGATGCGCCGAACCCGCCTTGCCCGCCAGCTCCGCAAGATAGCCCTGGCCGGGAATCCATACCGCACCCGGTACCGCTGCCAGTTCCTGCACCAGCCTCTGCCCAGCCTCGCGGTCTGCCGGCGCCGGCAGATAGCGGCCGGGGGCATAAAGCAGCAGGAGGAGCTGCGCGACGGCGGCCGCCAGAATCCAGGTGCGCTGCTTCCCGGCGCGGCCGAGGAGCAGACCGCAGAGGATGGCGAGAGCGGCATGGGCGGGCATGACGGCATTGTGATAGGCCCCTGAAGGGACGACCGCCAGCCAGGGGCCGCCAAAGAGTCCGGCCGCCAGGAAAAACCAGTACCGGTCCCGCTGCCACAGCATCAGGCGTCCGCCCAAAAGAAGGGCTGCGCCGAGGAGGGTGGCCAGGGGCAAGGGCTTGAAAAAATAATCGATCCAGAAATGGTGGACGCGCCACCAGACCGGGGGATGCTGGCCAGGCAGGTAAAAGAGATAATAGTGGCACCAGCCGTCGCTTGCCGCCTGCATCAGGGCATAGCCGCCGCCGACGAGCACGAGATAGAGGAGGGGCAGCAGCCAGCGCCTTCGCCCCGGGGTGCTCCAGAGATGCCAGGCGAGCACCGGCAGGGTGATGACCAGCGCGGTTTGCTTGCAGAACGCGGCGAAAGCCAGCAGCAGTGCTGCTGCTGCGGCGCCGGCCGGCGTCCGACCATGGCAGCGCTGCAAATAAAGGCCGCCAAGGAGCAGCAGCAAAAAGAGGGAATCGACGCGGGCGAGGTCGTACCAGGCCCCGCTCACCGGATAGCAGGCCAGATAGAGAACAGCGGCGAGAAAGCCGGCCTGTCGTGAGCCGCTCTCCTGCTTCACCCAGACGGTGATAAGCAGGAGGCTCCCCAGGCAAGCCGCGGCCGAGATGGCGCGCAGCAGGGCAAAGCTTGCCCCGAACAGGGCGCTCAGGGCCGCGGCGCAGTAGAAATAGAGCGGGGCGTAGCTGAAGGCTGTGAATTCCAGGGAGGGCGGCGCGTAGAGCGCCTGGCCCTGCAGCAGGCGGTGCACATGGTCGAGCATCCCCCCTTCCATCCATTCCAGCTCGAAGGGCCAGATTATGTGCTGCGCGGCCAGAATGACAAAGAGCGCCAGATACCATCCTCCCAGCGCCCACAGGGCGAAGCGCAGTACCCGCGCGGTCATGGTCCCTGCCGTTCGTATAGCAGCAGATTCTTGCCGCGGGTCAGCGGAAAGGTGCGGAGCAGCCGGTAGCGGCCGATGGCCATCATCCGGTCATACAAGGCCTGGTGCGCCGGATCCATCCCCTCATCTCCGGGGGCCTGGCGGTCGTTCAGGGCGACATAGCGCGGATTGCGGCTGAGAATGAACTCCGCGCAGGCGCTGAACTGGCCGCTTTTCCAGAATCCCGGAATCGTCTTGTCGGTCAGGCCGATCATGTCGATGAGCGGCAGGCGAGAATACCAGCCGATGGCCCCGATCTCGTTGACGACCAGTGTTTCCTCGGGCGGGACATGGTCGCGGAGCCAGAGCCCGATGGCGCGGTGCGGGCGGCTGTGCATCGCGGGATTGATCATTCCTCCACCGGCCAGTTCCTCATCCGCATAATAAAAAGAGACCAGATTGAAGAGCAGCGGCAGCGCCAGCCAGAGCGAGAGGCGGGGGCCGCGGATGCCTTTCGCCTCCGCGGCGTTCAGCAGCCGGCCGGCGCCGGCCCAGGCGAAGAGGCCGATGAGCGGCAGTGCCGGGACATAAAAGCGGCCGAAACTCATCCAGTCCGAGCCGCTGAACCAGACAAAAAAGAGGAGACAGCCGAGCACCGCGGCCGGCGCCCGGTCGCGGCGGCGCAGGTGGAAGAGCAGGTAAAAGAAAGCAAAAACCAGAATCCACTCGTTCCAGGCGAAGCTTTTAAAGGCATAATTGACAAAGGTCTGGGTGTGCCACATCACATAGTGGAGCACGCCCCAGTGGGTCTTGATCTTGGCGTTAAAGGTGTTGGGCAGGAGCGCGCCATAATAGAGCCAGCGCCAGAGCGTGGTCAAGGCCAGCCCGGCCGCCGGAACCGCCGGAAAGAGCCACCAGGGCATCCGGCGCTGCAGCGCCACGGGCGCGGCCGCATCGCGACGACCTGCGTTATTTCGGCTTTCCCGCCTCCCACGGCTCATCCAGGCGCACCACGCCAAAGGCAGCATGCAGAGCATCCCCTCCGGCCGGGTGATGGTCAGGGCCGCGCTCGTCACAGCCGCCCAGGCGAATCGCTCCTCCGTCATAAAAAGCACCAACAGCAGCAGCAACAGCGTGTACAACAGGGTCTCGAGTCCGGAGATAGCGTAATAGACAAAACCGGTGCAGGAGGCCAGCCAAAGCCCGAAAAAGAGGACGATCCTGGTGGAGGCCTGAAAATGATGCCGCAGCATCCGCATAGCCGCCAGCAGGGCGCCAATGGCGCAGCCCAGGCCGAGGAGCTTGGAGACGACTTCGACATCCAGTCCGGCAGCGATAAAGGGGGCCAGGATGAGGACCCAGAGAAGGTTGGAATAGCCCTCCACCCGTTCACCGGGATTGAAGACCAGGCCGTGTCCCTCCACCCAGTTCCGCGCATAGCGGTACGTGATGAAGGCATCATCGAGGGTTGCCGGCCACAGCGAGAGGGCCAGCGCCACCAGGAGGAGCACCGCGGCGGCGGCACCCAGCCGGCGCCAGGTGGCCGGGCCGATGGTGAGGGGCCTCATCGCTGCACCAGCCTGAGCAGGTGCTCACGGATTTCATAGCGCACATTATGCAGGTCGCTGAAGGGCCAGCGGCGGCGGTCATTGATATCATACTTCAGGGTCGATTGATAAACCGGCTGAGTGAAGCAGGTCTGCACCTGTCCGTTGATGTGGAGATAGGAGAGGTGCAGCAGGGCCGCGAGCAGGAGCAGCTGCGGGCGCCGCCGCGGCAGGTGATCAAAGATCCTGGTCAGGGCCAGCACGGTCAGCGCAGCCGTGGCCAGTGTCGGCACGCCCAGCAGGCGCGGCGAGGCATCGAGGAGGTTCGGCAGAGCAGCGATGACGGTGAAAGCCGCCCCCATCCCGCAGGCCCGCCGGTCGATGCGCAGCACGGCGCGCCCTTGCCAGCACCAGCGACTCAGGAGCAGCAGCAGCGCCAGTAGCAGGAGTGCGGTCAGCCAGCTTGGCATGAGAAAGAGGGGATAAAAGGCCGAGAGCAGCGCCTCCGCATAACGGGCGGCCATGCCGGCCAGGCCCGCCAGAGGCCGCGCCGCGACCCAGGGATTTTCGGAAAAGCCCCGTTCTCCCACTGTGCGCGCCCCGAGGACGATGGCGCGCCAGATGAAATAGCCACCCCAGAGGGCAAACTGGGGCACGGCGATCTGCAGGGCCCGGTGGCGCGGCACCGGGCGCAGGATGAGCAGCCAGGCCGCGATGAGCAGCGGCAGGGTGACGCTGATCTCCTTGCAGGCATAGGCCAGGGCTGCGAGAAGCAGCGAGGCCAGGATGTTCCCGGCCGGAGTGCGCCCCGCCGCGGCACGCTGCACGCTGCGGAAAGCGGCCAGCATGAAGAGCAGGGCCAAGAGGTCGATCTGCGCCGAGATCCAAGTAATGATGGCGCCGTTGCCCGGCAGCGCCAGCCAGAGCAGGGCGCAGAACAAGGCGGCAAGCGGCCGAATTCCGAATCCGCGCAAGATGTTCTGGTAGAGCCCGGCGATGATCGCCGCCAGGACGAGATTGACAAGATGGTAGCCCCAGCCCGCTGCGCCGAAGAGCAGGTGTTCACCGGTGAAGATAAAATTGATCAGGGGACGATAAAAGCGTTCGGACCAGGGCTCATACCATTTGGCGAGCAGCTCGGTCCACGGCCAGGTTTTGATCAACAGCAGATCGTCGTAGGTGAGGCCGAACGCCAGGGTCCCGCCGTAGAGCGCCGCGACCAGCAGGGCACTCAGCCACCAGCTCCTGCCCTTGCCGCTCTGCAGCCAGGTTTCCAGTTGCACAGGCATTCCCCCTAGAGGCGAAACGCCCCGGTGATGCGGTGCGAATTGCCAAGATCGCCGCCGATAAAGGCATAATCCAGGCAAAAGCCCGCCAGCTCGAGTCCAGCCCCCGCGGTCAGTTCCTCGCGGTACCAGCCGCCGCGCACGCTAAGGATGTTGAAAAAGGTCAGCTCGGCGCCGGCGCGGTTGCCCGTCTCATTCCAAAAGAGGCGATCATAGCCGGCGGTCATGCGCACATGCAACGGGGACCAGGTATAGGAGGCCGCGATTCCAGCCTGCAGGCCGCGGCCGATCTCGTCCTTGTGATCGGAGGCGGTATTCCAGCTCAGCTGGGTGCGCGCCAGATCGTGCACGGCCGCGCCGAGGCTGATCCACTGCTGCGGCTCGGGCTGGTCCTGCCAGCCGGGCATGAAGCGCAGGAGCAGACCGGCATCGAGCCCCTGGCCGCTGCCGGTGTAGCTGTCGAGTTTCTGGTGGATATACTTGCCGGTCACGCCGAAGGCGAACTCGACCGGCAGGACCGTCCCGGCCAGATCGCCGCCGATGGTCATATCGAGGATCATACTGCGCTGGAAGGTCATGAAAATGGCGTCTTCCTTATCGCTGAACCAGCCCAGGGGGGTGCCGTCCGAGCGCCCGGCGCCGGTGGTGTAGCGGTCGAAGCGGCTGCCCAGCAAGGCGTCATAGCGCGGGATGTCATCCACGCCGAGGCGGATCCAGTTCAGGCTGACGCTGGTGCGGGGATTGAGGGCGAGCCGGGCGCAGGCGGAATTGTAATGGGCCAGGCCCTCGAACATCGGCATGTGCTCGAACTGGAGGGCGACGGTTCCCCGCCCCCCGGATCCGGCCGGGTTCCAGTAACTGGCGCTGGCGTCATTGGCGATGGCGACCTGGGCCCCACCCATGGCCATGGCCCGGGCCCCCACGCCGATCCGCGTAAATTCCGCCGCATACTCCCCCGCCCGCAGGGAGGTCACGCCCGTCAAGAGTAGTGCCAGGAGCAGCGCCCATCCAGTGCGCCACCGGGGGTGAGTTATCATTGCCATGCGCGATGCCCTTTCTCCCTTACTGCAGTTTGGCCATTTTCTCGATGCGTTCAATGCGTTTGCCGCCCTGTTCGGCGACGAATTTGAGATAATAGACTCCATTGGCCACCGTGTTGCCGTCTGCATCGGTGCCGTCCCAATCCAGTTCCCCATAGCCGGTGACGCCCTGCAGCTCAAAGGTGCGCAGCAGCCGTCCTGATACGGTATAGATGCCGATCCGGATCCGGGAGGCGGTCTCGCTGAGATTGAAAGCGATGGTGGTCTGCTCCTGAAAGGGATTGGGGTGGTTGGCGAGGCTGACCAGCGCAAAGAGGCCCTCGACGTGGAACTGCGCCTCAATGGAAGCCGGATTGCCATTGATGTCCGCCACCTCCAGGGCCAGGGTGTGGGCCCCGGTCTCGAGGGTGGGCGCGAAGGTCAAGGTCAGCGAGCGGCGCGCGTCCGTGCTCTGAAACAGCGTATAGGCCCCCGCCTCCACCGCCTGGTGGTCGAGGGTAAGATGAATCCCCGAGCCGCCGAGATCGAAACCGCTGGCGTCCTCCATGTAGGCGGTGAAGACCGGCGTGCGCGATACCGCGTCGCCGTCGGCGAAGTTCTGGCCGCCGACGCTGAGCGTGATCACCGGCGCCTCGGCATCCTGGCTCGCCAGCAGGCTGAAGGCCTGGAGCGACGCCGGCAGCGCTGCAGTGATGGTGCCCTGCGTCGAGTCGACCACCGATTTCAGGCCGCTCCAGGTGCTGGTGCGGGCGTTCCAGCCGTAGATCCGCAGACTCTGGTTGCGGACGAGCAGCTGATTTTGCGCATCCTGCGGATCGAAGAGGGCGACCACGCTGATCTCTTTAGTGACGCGGAGGCTGGTGTCGGCCAGGGTGCAGCCGTAAAGCATATAGCCGGTAGAGAACCGGAATTTGACCGGCAGCAGGCCCGACCAGGTCGCGGCCCTGGCCTGGGTATCGTCCCATCCCTGCCGCCAGGTCAGGGTGGTGGTCTGGCTGATGGCCCCGGCCGGGATATCGATATAGCCGTTGCTTTCGGGCAGGTAGAGCGGTCCGCCCGTGCCGGCAGCGGCGGTGATAACACGCGCAGTGGCCAGGGTGACGTTGTTGCCCTCGTTGCTCTCTTCCACCTGATTGTCGGCATCGGACTGGAACCAGAACTTGCGTTCGCCCGCATTGGGGGCGTTCCAGAGGACGCTGAGCAGGGTATCGCTGTTGCCGGGGATCGTGGTGACCTTGAGGCGGTCGGCGACGGGTTTGTAGGTGGAGGCATTCACCCCCTCGGTCACCGCGATCGTGAAATTGGCAGCCGGTTTGTCGCCGGAATTCTTGAGACGGAATTCGATGCGTGCCGGTGTGCCGCCGATCTTGACCGAGGTCGGATCGATCGACAGGTCCGGGCGGTAGCCGACCAGGGTGCTGCATATTTCGCCGACGATCTTGTCGCCGTTGCCGGCCGTGACCACGCTCTGGTAGTAGATCCGCGAGCCCTCATTCTGCTTGCGAGCCGCCGACGTCCGCCAGGTGCCGTCGCTCTGCCGCTCGAGGGCGACCGACTGCCACTCCACCGAATTGGCCGAGAGATTGAGGCTGACTCCGGCCACACCGCCGCGGTTCGCCAGGGCGGAGACGTCGACCGTCACGCTGAAATAGTAGGGTTCCTGGTGCATAGGGGCCACGGGATCGGTCCGGATCTCCACCAGGGCGTGCCCGGCCACCGAGAGGGCCACCGCCGCGGCGGCATCGTGCTGGCTGTCATAAGCGAAGACCCGGGCGGTCGCCTTGCCGGTGCTCCACAGGCCCAGATTGGCGGCGGTGAGGGTCATCAGGTCGCACTGCCATGCGCCGTTCTGGATGGCCACCACCTTGCGCGCCACCACCGAATCGGCCTCGTTGGCCAGGGTCACCACGGCGGTGCCCTGGGTGATGGCGTCCGCGCGGCCGCTGACCTGGATGGTCTCGCCGGCGAGCCAGGCGCTTTTCGCCGGCTGGATCGTCACTGCTGCGTCAGAGATATGATAGTTCAGCCCCGGGTCGCCGAGCAGCACAAAATGGCGGACATTATCCCAATAGCCGTTGGTCTTCTGGATGAGGAGCAGCTTGCCCAGGGTGATGATCTCCCCCATGCGCCGCGCATTCTCGGCGAAAATGGCATTGAACAGGGCGATATCGAGATAATAATCGCCGTCCGCCGAGGCCTTGGCCGCCGAGCCGAAATGGGCGACCGCGCCGCGGTCCTTGGCGAGCACCAGCTGCATCCCCAGAGAGGGCATCTCCGGATTGTCGAAATGGCCGACAAAGCAGGTCATGCTGAAGACGACGGGATAGCGGTTCTTGTTATTGAGCCGCTTGACATCCTCGATCTTGAACAATTCATTGTCGAAATAGACGCCGCCGCCGCCGTGGCCGATAAAGTTGACCAGACTCTGCCCGGAATTGATCATCTCCGCCAGGGTCTCGGTATTGCCATAGTAGGCCGATCCTTGCAGGGTGGTGAGGCGATTGACCACAACCCGGGAGGGGGTGTATTTGCTGATCAGTTCGTTGGCATCGCGGATGAAGCGGCCGCCGTCGCCCTCGGCATAGACCAAGCCGACGTTGCGCCGCCATTCATCGATGGCCGGCTGCTGCTCATAGTCCAGGGTCTTCTGGACTACCGTATTGGCCGACTCGGCATCGCTCACGGGGAAACGGCCGACGTAGAGGTCCGGCAGGATATCGCTGCCGCTCACCGAAACCAGAGCATTGTCCGAAGAGGTCATCCCCCAGGAATTGGTGTAGACCATCAGCGTGGGGATGAAGGATTTCAAGCCGAGGGTCTTGCCCGCCTGCTTATCCATGTAATGGGTTGTCGTACCGAAGAGCAGCACATAGAGCGGCGCGGGAGCCGTCCAGTTATAATAGGCATAGGCGATGAAATCCCGCAGGGCATTGGGATCGTAAATACCGTCGTTGAATTCGTCATAGATGTCCTGCACATCGACCACAGCGGTGCGCAGGCCCTCAGCCGCGCGATGCTGGGCGAGGCGCTGCGCCTGGCTGGCAAAATCGGCGTGGGTGATGATGATATAATCGGCGCCGTTAGCCGGATTGCGCAGATCGGAGGGCGTATCCAGGGTCAGCGAGGCCACCGGCATCAACCGGCTGCTGCCGACGACATAGAGATTTCGCGGCGCCTCGGCCTGATATCCCAGGTAGCAGCTCCAACCACCGCCGCGCTGCTGCATCTGATAGCCGGTGAAGATCTGCCCCTCCTCGGTGAAGGCATAGATCTGATCGCTGGAAAATCCGTCGAGGCGCACCAGACGCTGGCCGCCGGCGGGCAGGAGGACCCGCAAGGAATCGTTGTCCGCCACCAGCCGGCCGGTGAACTGGAGGTCGACATAGTTGACCAGGATCTTGTCGATGCTGACGTTCTTGAGGTCAAGGGGCAGCTTGAAGCGCAGGGTATTGTTTTCAGACAGGATCTTCGGTTCCGTGATCGTCTGGGTGCGGGTGATCGCCGTCTGATTGTCCCAATAGGCCTCATCCACCAACTGATCGTTGAGATAGAGGCGGACATGATGGTCGGGATTGGCCTGATAGATATGGGTCAAGCCGAGCATATTGACAGAGATCTGCAGAGGCTGGCCAGCGACAAGATGCGCGATGGGCAGCGGCACGGTAAAGTCATAGTCGGACGAGGCGGAAGCCCAGTACCAGTGATCGAGGGTGGCGTCGCTGTTGTCCAGGGTGCGCTCATAGAGCAGATCGTGCTCGAGATGGATCCGGAACTGGCCGCTGCTCAGGGTGTCGCTGGCGTTTTGCGGCGGGGAAGCCGGCGTTTCGGCGAAGCGGGCGCCTACCTCCCCGTCCCAGCTTAGCCAGTACACCGCGTTATCGGAATATTGCGAGTAATAAAAGGTTTCGGCGCTGTTATGACGGCCGATGAAAAGGATCCGGTCCTGCGCGTCGAAGGTGCCATCGCTTCCGCCCTCGACCAGCAAGGCGACGTTCTTGCCGCGATGGCTCAGGGCCAGAGCGTTCGGATTGATCGCGGCGAGATTGATGCCCGCGGCTGCAAGCTCCTTGCCGGTGATGATATAGACGCCGTCGTCACGGATCTCGATGCGCAGGCGTGTCGCGGTCGCGGCCGCCGTTCTGGCCAGGGCTGCCGGAGCGCTTCCGGCACTGCGCCAGTTCTTGCTCGCCTCATAATTGCCCAGGGTGGCACGGAGCAGTTGTTCGCACGCGGCCGGTTCCACAGGGGCCGCCGCCGCAAGCGCCAATGCGGAGGCTCCGGCCTCCGCCGTAAAATCGAGGCGCAGACGCAGCTTGTGGACGATCTGCAGGGTCTGCGTCCGGCTGGCATAGCGGACAGGACGGAGATAGACCTGAACCAGACGCTGGCTGCGGAACTGGCCGTCGAGGCCCAGCTCCGCTGTCTGTGCCGGGTACCATTCCTGCAACGCCGCCAAGGGCAGCGTCTCCTTTTCACGGCCTTCGGAATCGGTGAGCGGATAGAGCGGTTTGTCGGCGAGACGCAATGAGCCGGCACTGCGGGTGGTGCTCTCCTCGGAGATCAGCGTCAGGCGGGCGCTTCCGCTCGCGGGAGCGCCCAGCACCAGGCTGGTGAGCGGCAGACGTGGCAGGTTGTACTGGTCCGTATAGGAGGCGCCCGGCAGAGCGACCTCGGTGATCCATTGCCCGCCGCTGAGGGTTTGGCTGACCTGGACCGAATCGAAGACGACATCGCAGACCAGGGCCCGGTCGGAAGATTCGACCACCGTGCACCGGTAGGGCTGGTCCGCAGCGGTCGCCGTTATCTGCAGCCAAACCAGCAACAAGCCGGGAACGCCCCGGATCAATCCGTTCAAGCCGTATCTTGTCTTTCTCCGCATCATGCCGATCCTCTTATACTATTCAGGTTGCCGGGGTGGGATTTGCTGAGCGAGATCCTGGATCTCGTTCAACAGCTCCATACTCAATTCTGAAAGCCGTTTGCCGTAGTGCCAGATGCGCTCCATCACCATCGCCTGTTCGGGCGTCATCTGCGGGTGCATTTCATCGCTCAGGATATTGATATATCCGAGAAGCCCCTGCGCCGTCGAGCGCACTTCATGCCCGAGACGCCGCTGCCGTTCCGAGAGCGGCGGCAGCCGGGGGGGGGATTGATCAGATTCAGCGTTATTCACGGCCAGGTGTCCTCTCCTAAAGATGTTTCCGTCTGGAGCTCCAGACGGTGGTGAGGCCATACGCGGCTGTCATGATGAGCAAGTGGTCCAGGGGCAACCGGAACCGCACCTTGACGATCATCAGGGCATGCACCGCCGTAAAGGCCGCGGCATAGTACAAAAAGAGTCCAAGGCTCTTTTTCAAAGCCGCCGGAGCCTTGCGACAGCCAAGGAAAGCGAGGGCCAGGAGGGGTGCAAACGCAAGCAATCCCGCGATTCTGGTCCATGGACCGGCGCGCAGATAGGAGGCAGTGACCGGCGAGGGATCGAGCCTCCAGAAGTAGAGTGCCTTCAGCAGCGTGCGGCGCAGGAAAAGTGCCGGATGGGCCTTGATCCAGGTGCGCGCCGTGGCGCTGAAGAGCGAATCCGCATAAAGTTCCGAACCGGAGCGAATGATGCGTTCATCCATCTCCGGCGGCGTCGGCTGGCTGCAGGGTTCCTCCAGGTCGCTGTCCGGATTATTGCCGAGCCAGAGATTGTAGCCGCCGTTGCTGGCCAGCACCGGCCGGCCCATCGCCATCTGGTTGCGCGCCATCCAGGGCAGCACGAGCAGCGCGATGCCGGCCAGATAGAGCCCCGCCTGGCGGAAAAAGAGCCGCCAGCTGTAGCGGGCGTGACCTGCATGCCACACCAGTGTGGCGCCGACGAGGACACCCGCGGTGGTGACGGTTAAAATCGCCCACCCCCAGATGACGCCATCAAAGAACAACAACTTGTTATTATTGGTATTTATCGCCTTGATATACAGCCAGCTTGCCAGCACCAGCTGCAGGCTGAATAAGGTAGTGGCTAAAATCGTGCCAGGCAGCAAGATAAAATAGGGATAGAGCGCGCCTCCCGCCGCAGCGAGGAGGGCGGCCCGGGCGCCAAAGAGGCTGTGCGCAAAGAGATAGAGGACGAAGAGCGTCAGCAGGCTGACGCCGATCTGGACGAAGCGGACCTCTACGGGTTCGGAGAGTCCGATCAGGCGCAAGGCGGCCAGCCAGAGCGGATAGCCGGCCGGAATAATGGCGGTGGGCCGGCCATCGTCCAGAGTATAGCCGGCGCCGGCGGCGAGGCGGGCGGCGAGGGCCACGTTCTTTATTTCATCGCTGTAGATCAGGCGGTTATCCAGCCGCGTGATGAGGAGCAAGCGGGCCATGCAGGCGACCGTCAGAATCGCCAGCAAGATCCAGCGGCCGCGATGGCGATATGGAAAGCCGCCGCGGATCATCGCCGTGCCCTGTTGCATGAACTATTCGGATTCGACATATTTATAGAGGCCTTGATCTTCGGTGCCGATATAGAGGATGCCCGGGTCGCCCGGAGCCACCTGCAGAGCCGTGATGGTGACGGCCGGCATGTTGCGCGTCAGTCCGCTCCAGGTTCCGCCGGCATTGGTGCTGCGGTAGACCTGATGCCGTGTTGCCAGATAGAGGCGATTGCGCAGCCGGGGATGGGTGACCATGGTTACGCCGGAGTCGGCACCCGCAATATAGTACTTGCGCTCCCAATGAAGACCGTCGTCACCGGAGAGGTAAAAATTACCGTCCTGGGTTACGGCGTAGACGAGGCTGGAGTCCGCTCCGATAAAGCCGATCCGGTTCGGGCAGTCATGATTGCCGCTGCGTTCCGGGATGCCGTTGTTGACCTTCGTCCAGGACCAGCGATTGAGCGCGGCATCCCAGGCGCCGCGCACGAAGCCGGTATAGAGCAGTCCGGCCAGCACGGTGTCCGGCTTGCCGGGCAGGGTGGTCACGGTATGGACCAGACGGCAGCCGGGCCAGGCATCGGTCCAGGTAGTCTCGCCGTCTTTGCGGGTAAAGATGCCGGTCGCCGTCGCCAGCCAGAGGACCTCATCGCTCTGGTTGACCAGGTGGATATGTTCCACCAGGGTTTTTTCCACGCCGCCGCTCAAACGACTCCAGCTCTCGCCATAGTCCTCGCTGCGGCTGACGCCAAAGCCGTTGCTGCCGCAGTAGACCACCTCGGGTCTGCTGGCGACAATTTCGATGGCATTGATATCCCGACTGATCAGGCCGGAGGTAATCGCGCGCCAGCTCGCCCCGCCGTCTGTGCTTTTGTAGAGTCCGTCAAAGAGTCCGACGTACAGGGTGTTGGGATGGTCCGGCTGGACCGCGATGCACTGCACCTTACGTTCAGCGATCTCGAGCGGCAGTGCGGCCCAACCCTTCTCGGTTTTATCCTCGTTGCCGCCTGGATTCTTGTCGCAGTGCAACAAGCCGAGCGGCAAGAGAAGTGTGGCGTAGATCAAGGTGTGAAATGGGCGCATGGTCCTCCCCTCACTGCACGAGGTGTTCACAGTTCAGCCGGATCGGCTGCACCGGCAGGGGCAGAACCGGCGCCTTCTGTTTCGGCCGCCGCGCCGGCGCGCGGTGATTAAAGATCCGGGCATACGCGGCCAGCAGCGGCGGATGGGTATGGCTCCAGGCCAGCTCGTTGACCACCCGCTGCCGTCCGTAGGCGCCCATTTCCGTGCGCATTTCCGGATGATCGAGCAGCACGTTGATTTTCTGGGCGAAGAGGCGCACGTCATTCGGCCGGGCATAGAGCGCGGCGCGGCGGGCGGAGTAGTGAATCTCCTTGAGATCGAAGGCGACGATCGGCCGGGCGAAGACCATATATTCGAGGATCTTGTTCATGGTGGAGTTGTTCGCCCACTCCGACCAGGGATCGGGATCGACGCAGACATCGGCGGTGGAGAGATAGCGGGAGAGCTCCTCATCGCTGATCCGCCCGGTAAAGTGGACGAAATCCTCCATGCCCATCTCATGGTTCATCTTTTTCAACTCGGCCACGGCCGGTCCGCCGCCGATCAGGACGAAACGGACATCGCGCCGGTCGAGCCAGTAGCGGAGGTAATGGGCCGCATGCAGCAAATAGTCGACGCCGTCCTGGGGGCACATCTCGCCGAGGTAGCAGACCAGGAAGGGACGGCCCGCCTTGAGGGCGGGGTCGGGAGCGACCGGGTGCAGGCGGTTAAGGTCCGGCCCGGTGCGGAGGACGAAGACATCATCGGGATGCTTGCGGCCCCGTTTCAGGGCGGACTCGCGATAGGACTCATTGGTGACGAGAACGACCCGCGCCGTCTTGAGGGTCATCTTTTCGAGCAAGAGCAGGGCGTAATATAACAAGCCGCGGCGGCCGTTGAATTTGGCCGAGTACATCTCGGGCGCAAGGTCGTGGTGATCAAAGACATACTCCTTGCCGAAGAGCCTGTAGATCCAGCCGAGGAGGAAGTAGGTATCCGGCGGATTGCAGGCCTGGAGCACCTCGAAGCCCTCGTGCAGCAGGACCTTGAGAGAGAGTCGGGCGGTCTGCAGCCAGGCATAGATGAATTCGGCGGCATAGCCGGCAACGCCGCGGGCCTCGAAGGGCATGCGATAGCGGCGGATGGTGATGCCTTCGATGACCTCAAAGGTGGCCGGATATTCCCGCGACGCCGGACAGATCACGGAAACCTGGTATCCGGCATCACGCAGGGTCGTCGACTCGAGCCAGACCCGGCGATCGAGCGGCACGGGCAGGTTCTGGACGATGATCAAAATTCTACCAGCAGATCCCTTCATAATTGACCTCTTCCATCTGTTTGTGTTTACCATTCTTCAACCCCGAGAGGTCGATGATCTTGTGTCCGTTGCGCAGATCGCCCAGGACGCGGTCGTGCTCGGCTCCGTTATTGCCGATGACCACAACCTCGGAGCGCGCCATCAGCTCTTCCATGGTGCTGCACATCAGCCGGGCGATATGGGGCACTTCACGTTCGATATATTCCTTGTTGGCGCCCATCAGCCGCGCCACGGAGACATTGCGGTCGAAAATGGCGACCTCATACCCCTTGCCCATCAATTCCTCGACCAGGGTGACGACCGGACTTTCGCGCAGGTCATCCGTGCCGTGCTTGAAACTCAAGCCGAGAATGCCGATCTTTTTGCGCCCATACGCCTTGACCAGGCGCAGGGCATGGCGGATGTGTTCCTCATTGCTCGCCATCGCCGCGTTGAGCAAAGGGATATCGACATCCTCCTGCCGGGCGCGGTGGGAGAGGGCCCGGATGTCCTTGGGCAGGCAGGAGCCGCCGAAAGCGAATCCCGGCTTGAGATAATAGGGCGAGAGATTCAGCTTGGTATCCTGCACAAAAACGTTCATCACCTGGCGGCTGTCGACCTGGAAGCTTTTGCACAACCGGCCGATCTCATTGGCGAAGGCGACCTTGATGGCATGAAAGGCATTATCGGCGTATTTGATCATCGCCGCCTCGCCCGGCGCCAGCCGGAACAACGGCGCCTCGAGGTCCGCATACAGCTCGGCGAGCAGCTCCGCGGCGGCCGGATCGAATACCCCGATGACCGTCTTGGGCGGATGGTAGAAATCATAGACCGAAGTGCCCTCGCGCAGGAACTCGGGATTCAGGGCAAATCCGAAATCGATCCCCGCGCGCAGACCGCTGGCCGCCTCGAGGGCCGGCAGCGCGACCGTCTCGGCCACGCCGGGCAGCACCGTGCTGCGCAGCACAACCGTCACGCGGCGGCGGACGCCGCGCAGCGCCGCGCCGATCTCGGTGCAGACCCGCTGAACATAGCCCAGGTGCAGGCTGCCGTTGGCATTGCTCGGCGTTCCGACGCAGATAAAGACCAGATCGCGGTCCGCGACCACCGGCTCGGTGGCGGCACGCAGTCGGCCCTCCTGCCGCTGCCGGGCAATGAGCCCGTCCAGCCCCTCCTCGACGATCGGCGAATGCCCCTGGTTGATCAGGCGCACCTTCTCCGCGTTGATATCGACACCGGTCACCTCATGCCCCATCTCGGCCAGGCAAGCAGCCGAGACGCATCCCACATATCCCAAACCAAAAATGCTGATTTTCATGACAGCGTCACCTCCCAATATGGAGTGCATGCAAATCCGGCTGCAGCCGGGCGGTGGAAAAACTCCGGCGCAGATAATATCCATAGGCCGCCTTGAAAAGCCGCTGCGACGCGGCGAACCAGCCGCGGCGGCAGCCCTGGCCCAGAGCCGAGAGCAGCCGGACCGAGATCCGGTTTACCAGGAGAATCTTGAGGCCATAGCGGCAGCGCTCGCGCCAGGCGAGACCGGCGTCGTATAAACCGAAACGGCGCGCCAGCTCCAGACGGTGTTCCGGATGCGCGGCAAGCCAGCGCGCGACCGCCTGACCATAGAGCCTGCCCTTGCCATAATACTCGGCCAGGCTGAGGGGATGGTGATGGACCGCGATGATCTCCGGATGATAGTAGAACCGCAAGCCGCGGCGGGCGAGGCGGTAGGCCAGTTCGAGATCCTCGGCGGCCTGCAGGCGCTCGTCGAAACCGCCGCTGGCGGCAAAGATGCGGTGCGGCATCGAGGTATTGGCGGTACGGTAGCGGCGGAAACCGATCTCCCCGCTGGCCGGATCGTCGGCGCGGAGTTCGAGTTCATGCCAGCGCGCCTGACCGGGCTGCCGGAGTTCGTCCGACATTTCGATGCGGCCCATGTGGCAGGCCGGCGCTGCGCCGCGCGGATGCAGGGCCAGATGGGCCGCAAGCAGCGGTGCCGCAGGAATGGTATCGGCATCGAGAAAGAGGAGCACCCGTCCGCGGCTGGCCGCGGCGGCGAGGTTGCGCGCGGCAGCGGCGCCCTCTCCCCGGCCCTGCAGCGTCACCATTGCAAACGGCAACGCCGCGGCCCGGCCCTGCAGATAGGCCAGCGTCCCGTCGCCGCCGCCATCGTCGATGACCAGCACTTCGAACCGGTGCGGATCCAGCTCCTGCGCTGCCAGAGCGGCGAGCACGCGTCTCAGGACATCGAGGCGGTCCCGTGCGGGGATGATCACCGAAAGTTCCACTTGCGCAGCGCTCATATCAGGCGCTCCTCATGTTGCGGCCAGGCCGAGCGCCAGAGATGGAGCAGATCCTGGCGGCTGATGGCGCGCGACAGCCACAGAGCTGCGGCATAGACCCCGCAGCCGGCGCCGGCGCTGAGCGCCAGCGACGCGTGGCGCAGCAGCACCAGGGTCAAAGCCAGCAGCGCCGCCGAGGCTCCGAGGGCCCAGGCGCCCCGCTCGGGTGTGAGCGGATAAAGAAGGCTGCAGACCGAGCCAAATTCGACCGCGGCAAAGACGCAGGCGCCGGCGACCATGGCCAGTGCGCCTCCGGCCGCCGACCAGACCGGGATCAGCACCAGATTGCCGGCCACCACCGTCGCCGCCCCGGCCAGATTGGCCCACAGGTCGCGGCGCTGATGATGATGGCTGACCAGCGTATACGCCAGAACGGGGATGATGCCATAGGGAACCGCCATCCACGCCAGGCTCTGCAGCACCGGAATCGCTCCAGCCATGCCGGGACCGTAGAGCAGGAGGATGATCGGTCTGGCCAGCAGGCTCAGCAGTAGCGCCACGCCGATGAAGAGCATGACAAGATAATAGAGAGCACGCCGCAGCAGGACAAAATAGAGGGCGCGATCCTGCTGCGCCAGCCGCGCCGCGACCGGAAAGAGCGCCTGGCTGAAAGCGACGGCAAAGAGAAGAACATAGCTGATCAGCTTGAAGGCTGCGGAGAAATAGCCGGCGGCAACCTCCCCTTGCAGCCAGGTCACCATGATCACCGTGACCGACCAGAAGAGCCCGTTGAAAACCGCAATGGCGAGGAAAAGCGGTACCTGGCGCAAGATATAGCCCGCCATCCCACGCTCGAGGCACCAGACCGGCCGGGCCGCGCGGCGCCGGGCGAGATGGAAGAGCAGGAGCGTTGACGCCAGCTTGCTGACCACCAGCGCCGCCGTCACAGCCTGCAAACCGTGGCCGGTCAGAAGCAGCCCCAGGCCGAGTACGATCAGCAGGCCGTTCTCGGTCAACGTCCCGAAACTGATGTACTGCATCTTCTCTGCGGCAGCGAGCATCGACCGGCTCCAGTAGGCCACGCTGGTCAACGGCAGCAGGAGCGCGAGAACCATGACGATGCGCAGCGTCGCCGGATCGGGGCGGACCGCCCAGGCGGTGGCCACCATCAGAAAGGCGCCGGCTACGGCGCTGGCCATGCCGATCATCAGCATGTGGCCAAAATAGCGGCTCGCTGCCCCGGGGTCCTGCGCCGCATCCCGCGTCAGCACCGATCCGAGTCCCAGGCTGGAGACAAGTTCAAAAAATCCCATCAAGGCCAGGGCAAAGGAGAGGGCGCCGAAAATCCCCGCACCAAGATAGCGCGCCAGCAGGACCCAAAACAGGGCCGAACCCAGGCGGGCGATGACATCGGCCAGCGAGCGCCAGAGAGTATTTCTAATTATACGCTGCAGCATCCTGTTCACTCAATATGGAATGGACCGGGGACTTGTGCGCCACGACCAGAAAGCCGTTGCCCTCCCTATTCGTTCCCCAAAAATCGATCGCCATCAACACCAGCACCAGCGGATGAACGAGCAGCAGATACAGCGGGAACAAGGGCAGAAAAAGGCGGCTGAACTGGAGGCGCGTGACAATGTCATAGGCCAGACGGCCGCTGGGGCCATACGTGAGCTCGCGATGATAGACGGCAAAACCGCACTGCCCCAGCCGCGCTTCGAGCAGCTCGGGGGTGTAATAGCGCACGTGGCCATGCGGCAGCTGGTCGCCCGCTGCCCGGGTCATGGCGGTGATCCGGCGCTCCAAAGACTTAAAAACGCGGCGCTCCGCCAGGGGCACATAGATCATCAGGCTGCCGGCATCGCGCAGATGGCCGTGGAAGCGGCGCAGCAGACCGAGATCATCCTCGATATGCTCGAGCACGCTGCAGCAGAGGATCAGATCCACGGGCGTGCCCAGATTAGTCCGGGTGATGTCCCCGGTCCGCACCTCCACCTGCGCCATGCCGCAACGCTGAAAAAAATCCGCCAGGTCCGCGCTCTGCGCACCATCCTGCTCGATCGCGGTGATGCGCCCTTGCGGCCGCCGCCGCGCCAGAGCATAGCTGTGCTGTCCCATGCCGCTGCCGGCATCCAGAGCCGAACGGATCCCGGTATCGACGGCCAGCAGCCGCCGCAGCGCCCGCGCGATATACCACTCGCGCAGCGTTGTGATAAAGATGAGCCCAAAACCGATGCGGCGCAGCCAGGGGCGCCGGCCGATGAAGGTGGAAATCTCTTTCGCATTCATCTCAGGATCTCTCCTGGATCAGGAATTCCAGGGTCTGCTCGTGCCACCCCTCATCGAGGCGAATCAACGCTTCGGTGATCGCCGCGATCGTCCAGAAAAGGTACATCAGCGTCAAACTCGACTTGTACCCGTCGGCCAGGCTGGCGAGGAGGAAGCACACGACGCTGGCGAAGAGACCGACCGCGACCTCGCGGAAGAACTTGACCCGGCACTGCATCGCTTTGACGGTGCGCACCAGCAGGGCAGCCAGCAGCCAGAGGAAGGCTCCAAATCCGATCACGCCCATCTCCGCGAGAATCAACAGATAATTGTTATGGACGACGGCAATCTTGGTGAAGGGATCTTCGATGTGCCAGTACTGCCGGATATAACTGTCATAGTTGTTCACACCGACCCCGATGACGGGATGGTCATTGATGATCTCGAGGGCGACGCGCGCGGTGGTCAAGCGCGATTTTGCCGAGCCGTGATCATCGCCGGTGAGGCGGTTGTAGACGGTGTCGCCGTAAAAAAAGACGAGACCGCCGATCAGCAGGAGTGCGGCGCCCATACGCTTGAGCGTACGCAGAGTGATGAGGTGGCGCATCAGGACGAACAGGAGCGCCAGCAGCATCGCGATCAAATAGGCGCCCCAGACGCTGCGTGACTGGGTCAGGATCAGGGCTACCAGTCCGCCCACACCGGCGAGCAGAGAGAGCAGAAACATCTTGCGCTCACGGGTCGTGAGCATGAGAATCGAGGCCACCGGCAGGATATACCCGAGATAGCGGGCAAAGCCGTTGACGTTTCCGACCGTGCCGCCCGGCCGCAGCACCATTTGCGCATCGCGCTTGTAGGCGACAAAATTGCTGAGTTCCTCGGTCCCCACCAGACCCAGGGCCGAACCGGTATAGTACTGCGCCACCATGATCCCCGACTCCATCACCAGGCCCAGGAGCAGGGCCGAGAGGGCCAGAGCGACATCCTGCTGATCGCGGAGATTGTTGGCCAGGAACAGAAAGAAGATCAGCATCTTGACATACATGGCGATATCGAAGAGGCCAAGGGTGATACTGCGCGCCGCCAGCAGCGAGAGGCCGGCCATCGTGATCAGCGCCAGGGTCGGCAGGGTGATCGCGGGAAACCAGTAGATGCGGCGCTGGTTGCGTTCGCGCACAGCGCTGATCAGCCACTGCACCACCAGAACGCAAAGCAGGATCTCCGTGGTGCCGACGGCGAGACCACTGTGGCCGGAGATGCTGCGCTGATAAAAGAACTTGTAGTCGAGTCCCAGCGGAATCAGGAAGAGCAGCCACCACATGACGAAGCGGCGCACATCCTTGACCATCGCCAGCACAAAGGGCATGAGCAACCCGATAAAGGCGAACATCGACCAGCCCGCCCGCAGTCCCCAGATAAACCAGGCGGCAGCGGAGACGCCGACCGCCAGCGCGGTCAACGCCAGCAGGGCGATGACCTGCTGGACAAACGGTTTCTCTTCTTGCAACGTATAGGAACTCATCACTGCAACATACCTTCCTTGTTGGGTCCTCTCCCCTCTTCGCCGCCCGCCGGCGGCCGCGCGCTATTGGCGGTTGAGCGCAACACCGAGCAAATTGGCCTGCGCGACGGAAAGCTTGCGCTTCGCATTCTGGGCCACTTCCCAGCGCGTTTGACCGGCGCGGACAACCAGGATCACGCCGTCAGAGAGCGCGGAAAGGGCCAGCGCATCGACATAATTCAGCACCGCGGGGGTGTCGAGAATCACGTAGCGGAAGGATTCCCGCCAGCTTGCGATCAGCTCGCGCAGCCGGTCGGATCCGATGACGTCTGCCGGATTGCCCTTGACGTTGCCGGCGGTGATGATATGCAGATCGTTCTGGCGCAGGCATTGGACCACCTGCCGCCAATCCCGTCCCTCCTCGATGATCTCGGCCAGCCCCGCCTCAGGCTCGACGCCAAAAAGGGAGTGGATGCGGGGATTGTGGAGATTGGCATCGACCAGGAGAATTCCACCCTCGCGGATCGACTGGATCAGAGCCTCGGCGGCCTCCTTCTGGATGAAATCGGTGAAGCCGGTCTGAAAAATGGTATCGGCTTCCGCGCCTTCGGCGTGTTCCAGGTATCCGTCCAGCTCCGCCGAATCGGGGATGACGCTGTCCTGCACCGCCTCAGCGCCGGCCATGGCGGCTGTTTCGGCGTTGCAGGCGAGCAGGAAGGCCAGGGTCGTCGCGATCGTCGAGGCGCCTTCGCCTGAAAGCGAACTGGTGATCGAGAGCACCCGCATCTGGCTGCGCTGTCCGGCAATGCGGATGTACTCGCGCAGATCATAAAAATCGGAGAGCACTTCCACCGGAAGATTGGCGGGGAAATTGCCGGCGGGGCCGGCGCCGGCAGCATCCGGCCAGGGCGGAGCCGCGATGCCTTCCCTGGCATCGATTTTTTCCAGTTCATCAAAAATTGCACTCATCTCTGCACCTCATCATCAATAGGGTGAAAAATTAATAATTTACTAAAATATCGCCAGTTCGCCCAGGTCGAGGCCGTCGAAGCCGGCCGCGAATTCGAGTTCCACCGCAGGCGTCTGCCGCGGCCGCCGCGGTGACGGCTCCTGCGGCATGGCCGCCGGGCGCGCCTCGCGTCGCGGGGGCACCGGGGCCGGCGCAGCGGCCGGGAACGGCTCGGCTTCGGGCAGCGGACTCTCCTGTATCGGGGCAGCCGCTGCGGCGGCGGTGCCGGGCCGGAGTTCGCATTGCGCCAGCGCGGCCGGTGCCGTCGCCGGCTCGGGGGGAATCGCAGCCGGTCCGGAGGCGGCCAGGGCCGCTGCCGGCTCAGGCGCAGCCATAGCGGATGCCGCCGGGGCCGCTGCCGGTTCGGGCGGAGCCATAGCGGATGCCGCCAGGGCCGCTGCCGGTTCGGGCGGAGCCGCCATGACCTGGTTCTCCTGGACCAGTTCGAGGATCAGCGCCGCGTCGATCTGCTTCACCTTCTGCGCCGCCGCCGCCATCAGGGCATTGTCGCACACCTGATTGATCAGCCGCGGCACCCCGTCGCTGATCGCAAAGATCTGCTGCAGCGCCGCCGGCGTGAAAATCTCCTGCTTGCGCGCTCCCGCCACCTTGAGGCGGTGCTGGACATAGGCCGCACTGTCGCTCTCGTCGAGCCGGTGCAGCGTCGCCTTGAGGCTGATGCGCTGCTTCAGCTGCACGAGCGCCGGATCGTTGAGGTAGAGGTCCAGTTGGGGCTGACCGCTGAGAATCACCTGCAGCAGCTTCTGGCTGGCGGTCTCCAGGTTCGAGAGCTGGCGGATCTCTTCGAGCACCTCGGGCTTGAGGTTCTGCGCTTCATCGATGATCAGCACGGAGAAGCGGCCCTGCTCGTATTCGCGGATGAGAAAGCTATAGAGTTCGATCAGCAGATCGCCGAGATCCTCGCCCTTCGGTTTGAAGCCAAAATCACGGCAGATGTAGCGGATCAATTCCCGTGAGTTCATGGTCGTGTTGAACACCCAGGCGAACTGCACCATCGAGTTGAATCCCTTGAGCAGCGTCCGGATCAGCATGCTCTTGCCGAGGCCGGGCTCGCCGATGATGGCGTTGATGCCGCGCCGGCTCGCGACCGAGGTGGTGATGCGCTCCAGAGCCACCTGATGAACCGGGCTCTTGTAGAGAAAGCGCGGATCCGGGGTCGTGGCAAAGGGTTCTTCACGCAGGTGGAAATGCTTCAAATACATGGCATCCTCTTTGATCATTCATGAGATTTCGGTTCGAGCTGCTTCTTCCTGGACTCCTGAGAGGCGTGGACATCGACGCCGAACAGTTCATCGACCGGGACGCCAAAAATCTCCGCCGCTTTCCGCTTGAACTCTTGCGTAGCCTCGACCCGGTTGTTCTCAACCATCGACAGATAGGTTGCACTGCAACCGAGCAGAAAAGCCAGCTCATATTGCTTGAGTTCAGCTTCCCAGCGCTTGATTTTCAACATATTCTTCATAACCAGATCTCCATTATCTTGGTCAACAGCTTCCGCTAGTTCGTCGTTCTCTCTCGCTGGTGCTGCCTGGGCCCTGTTGCCTAGCTCTTGCCGGACTTGTCCTCTGCAGCGGGCGGCCGATTCGAATGGACAATGGGGGCCTGAAACGTGCCGATGGAAGCAAGAATGGGCAATCCCAGACTCTGGTGAACATCGTCGGCACTGTTGATGGAGTGATCAAAATACTCCAGGAAAAAAGCGACGCCGAGCGCGACCACCAGCCCCAGAACCAGCCCGAGGGCGATCCAGAGGGGACGGTTCGGGCTGACTGGACGCTGTGGTACGGCCGCCGCCTCGAGGATCTTGACCGAAACCAAATACTCCTGGCGGTTGGCGGCCATTCTCGCCTGTTCACGCTGCCGCAGCAGCATGGAGTAGACCGACTTGAGGTCCTCGATGCCGATGGTCAGGTTGTCGAGCTCATACTCCTTGCGCGACAGGGCCGTCACATCGCTGGCCACCTGGGCCATGCTGCCCGAGAGGGCGCGTTCCTCGGCCTGTTTGGCCTGGATATCGATCTCTTCGCCCTGGATCAACTCTTGCACCGCCTGATCGATCTTTTTCTTGTTCTCGTCGATCTGCGCCAGCACCGAAGCCAGCTCGGGATGGTTGGGAGTGTACTTTTGCTCCAGGCTGCTCTTCTTGATTTCCAGCCCCAGAAGGCTCTTGCTCAATTCGTTGATATAGAGATAGCGTCCGCCCGAGTTGCCGCTTTCGGTGTTGGGGATGACGATCTCCCCGCCCTTGGCCAGCTGCTCGCGGATCACCTTGAGCCGGGCTTCCTTGGAGAGCCGTCCGGCGCGGACATCGGTGAGGCGTTTGTCGTAATCGGCCAGCGTCTCGAAGAGGATCGAGGATTGGCGGTCGACGGAGAGAACGCGTTCGCGCGCCTTGTACTCCATCCCCTTCTTCTCGAGTTCGTCGATCTGCGACTTGACCTGCTGGATCTGCTGGTCGAAATAGCCGGCATCGCGGTCATCGCGCTCCAGCCCGGGCCGCTGTTTGACGTACTGTTCCACCACCTGGCTGACGATGCCGGCGGCAAGTTCAGGATTGCGGCTTTCATAACTGACCTTGAGAACATTGGAGTCCTTTTCGCGCTCCGCCTTGATCTCGGTGCCGAGGCGTTCGATGGCGCGGTCCCGCTCGCTCGCATTGGGCTCGGCTGCGGACCCTTTTTTGCGGTCCAGGCCGAGGGTGGTGACCACCGGCTCGAGCACGCTGCGCATGGTGAGAATGATCGGCTCCGAGCTGAGCCGCTCATAATAGGACTTGTCATGCACCTGAATGAGACTCAACAAATGCTCTTTTTCGATGTCGAGCTGGTAGTTGATCATCAGCCGGGCGCTGGCGCGATAGGTCGGCGGCACCAGAAAGGCGGCGAGCGTGATCACGCCCACGATGACGAAAAAGAGAAACAATACCACGCCCTGGCGCTTGTGCACAACCCCCATAAAACTTGCCGGCGACATCGGGCTGTCATATTTACTATACTGAATCATGGCACTCTCCTCGTGCTAACGTTTCGATGCTCAACGTAAACCGCGATACCAGTAATAATACCGTGTCCAGGAATCGAACGGCGGCAAAAGGATATCATAGATCTGCGAGACAACGGCATTGATGTCCGCGATGAAGGTCCGCGGCACGAAGATGATGTCATTGCCCATCACCGGCATATCGTTTTCAATGCCCCCCTTCATGGAGGTAAAAGAGAGATCGAGACGCGTGGCCTCGATGCGCTGCTGCGCATCCATACGGATCAGGATCACACTGCCCAGCTTGGCGCTCTTTTTCGGGCCACCCGCCGTGGCGATCGCGCGCAGCATGGTCATGCCCTTGGCGATATCCAGGCTGCCGGGATGCTCGACCTCGCCGGCCACATAACATTTCTGGCCGCCGAAATTCCGCACGATGACGGTGACATCAGGACGGACCAGGATCTGGCTGTAGGCGGCGGTGATGACCGAATCCAGTCCCGCGGGCGACAGGCCGAGGGCATCAAGTTCACCGACACCCTGCAGGGAGATGCGGCCATCGGGACGGACGGTCACGGTTTCGTTGTATTCCGGACTGGCCAGGAATTTGACATCGAGCACATCCCCGAATCCAAGACGATAGACCATGCTCGGCGCCAGGGTACGCGCCGGAGCACTCGCCATAGTGCCGGAGGGCTGAATCACTACCTGGCTGGGATTGGCGGCTTCCGCCTGGAGCGCCAGATGGGGCGTTGCAGCCGGTGTGTCCTTCCGAGTCGCCTTGTTCCGGGCCTGTTCCGTGCTGGTCAGTTCCTTGCCGGCTTGTTGCTTGCGGGCCTGTTCTTTGCTGGCCTGCTCCTTTTTGGTCTGCTCCTTCTTGGCCTGTTCTTTCTTCTTGTCGGCCTGCACGACCC
>Ga0116170_10000372_pt1 | contig 47633 bp, 49 predicted proteins | sample AD_JPNHW1_MetaG_FD_89797 | JGI IMG/M metagenome (GOLD analysis project Ga0116170, IMG submission 89797) | Active sludge microbial communities of municipal wastewater-treating anaerobic digesters from Japan - AD_JPNHW1_MetaG | ecosystem: Engineered > Bioreactor > Anaerobic > Digestate | place... | reverse complement strand
TGATCCTGATAAGAATTCTGAAAGTCGATACAGACTATTAAATGGTTGTGAAGTAAAAGCGGTTGCAACATCAAAAGACGCTCTTCGTGGTTTTACACCTACAATTCTAATCTTTGACGAGGCGGCGTATATCGAAGCCGGTGAAGATTTCTGGGCTGCTTCAATGGCGTCCCTATCTACAGGGGGTAAAATTATTATGATTTCTACACCTAATGGGTATGACCCAATTTACTATACGGTGTATGACCAAGCCATTCGTGGTATAAATGATTTCCATATAACAAATTTAACTTGGTATTTTGACCCCCGTTATTCGAAAGATTTACATTGGGTTAAAACAAACGACATTATTCATTATATGTTGAATAGAGAATTATATAATGATGATGAAGTATTGGCATTTGATGTGCCGAGAGAAAAGTTTGACGATATGATTGCAGATGGGTATAAACCATTTTCAAGCTGGTTCGAGGCGATGGCCAAGAAGTTAAAATATGATAGAAGAAAAATCGCCCAAGAGTTGGAGTGTGACTTTTTAAGTTCGGGTGATGGTGTTATACCAAGTGAAGTTGTTGAAAATATTGTAAAGACAATGATAAAAACCCCGAATGAAAAGTATATGTCAGGGTTAATGTGGCAATGGAAAGAACCAATCGAAGGTCATCGTTACATTATGGGGGTTGATGTTAGTCGTGGGGATAGTGAAGACTTTTCCGCCATCAATATCATAGATTTTGATGAAAGGGAACAGGTATTAGAATACATCGGTAAAATACCGCCAGATGACTTGGCGGCCGTGGCGTATAAATGGGGATTATATTACAGCGCATTTATCGTTGTGGATATAACGGGTGGTATGGGTGTTGCAACATCCAGAAAACTACAAGATTTGGAGTACAAAGATTTATATATTGATGGAATTAATACTAAAGATGTTTGGTCATATGACCAGAAGATGATGGAAAAGATTCCGGGTATTAATTTCAATAATAAAAGAACACAAATCGTTGCGTCTTTTGAGGAACAATTAAGACATAAATTTCTTGTCCGTTCACTTCGACTTGTAAATGAATTAAACACATTTGTTTATATCAACGGTAGACCTGACCATATGAAAGGATACCACGATGATTCAATTATGAGTATGGCAATTGCGCTATACGCTGGTGACATTTGTTTTACCCAGTTGAAGAGAAGTGAAGCACAGAGCAAAGCGATGTTAGAATCGTGGGCATTGTCTGAAAGAACATATGAACCAAATGACACTTTTTATAGTTATGGTAAATCCCTTGATGCTATTGGTTCTATGTCAACCCAATCAAATGAAACTTTGTTTCACGAAAGTAATCCAATGAATGTCGGAAAAGAAGCGTATAGGCAATATTCGTGGTTGTTTAGTGGATTGGATCCTAATAAGGGCCAAAATCCTGATAACCATTGATTTTTTTAATAAAAAAGTTTAAATTGCATAAATAAATAACTTGTATTTATAGATATGGCAGATAAAAATGAATTAACAGTTTTTCAAAAGTTAACACGAACCTTTGGTTTTATGGGGCAGTCAGGTGAATATCCACCCTCATTTAACTTTTCAAAGGACGAACTTTTAAAGACTGACAGCAAAGAAGATTACGAAAAAGCCCTATTACAAGCTCAACAATCAGCATTTATTGCTGACAGATGGAAAAAGATTGACCAATCTTTATATAATCAATCTGTTTATTATGAGCCAAATAGGTTGTCAGCATACTATGACTTTGAAAGTATGGAATTTACGCCAGAAGTATCGGCCGCATTAGACATATATGCTGAAGAATCAACTACAATGTCTGAAAAGGGTGAAATCTTAACTATACATTCTGAATCAAAAAGAATAAAAGCAATATTAACCGACCTATTTAAAAATGTTCTGGATATCGACACCAACTTACAAATGTGGTGTAGAGGGATGTGTAAATATGGTGACGATTTTGTTTACTTGAAAATTGACCCCACAAAGGGTGTTGTTGGATGTCAACAATTACCTAATATTGAAATTGAAAGAATTGAGGGGGCAACATCAAATACATCCAATGCAACGAATGTTACTTTGGAGAAACCAACAAGGGAATTGAGATTCTCTTGGAAAAATAAAGATATGGAATTCCAATCTTGGGAAATTGCCCACTTTAGAATTTTAGGTGACGATAGAAAACTTCCTTATGGTACATCAATGTTGGATAAGATTAGAAGAATTTGGAAACAACTTCTTTTATCTGAAGACGCGATGATGATTTATAGAATATCCAGAGCCCCTGAAAGAAGGGTGTTCAAGGTATTCGTAGGTAATATGGAAGATAAGGACATTGAACCTTATGTACAGAGAGTTGCAAATAAGTTCAAGAGACAACAGGTAGTTGACCAAAGAAACGGTCAGGTTGATATGAGATACAATCAGATGGCCGTTGACCAAGATTATTTTATACCTGTTCGTGACTTATCACAAACAAGTCCTATTGAAACATTACCCGGGGCACAGAATTTAGGTGAAATCGCGGATATTGAATACATACAGAAGAAACTCATGGCGGCGCTTCGTATTCCTAAAGCGTTTTTAGGCTTCGAAGAAGTTGTGGGTAATGGTAAGGAATTAGCGTTGATGGATATTCGTTTTGCAAGAACCATAAACAGAATTCAAAAATCATTAATTCACGAGTTAAATAAAATTGCGTTAGTACACTTATATATTTTAGGGTTAGAAGATGAATTAAATAATTTTTCATTAGCCCTTACAAATCCATCCGCACAATCAGACTTATTAAGGATTGAATCGTGGAAAGAAAAAATATTATTGTACAAAGACGCAACATCCGACCAATCACAAATTGGTATATTACCTGTTTCACATACATTTGCTAAGAAAAATATTCTTGGTATGAGTAATAATGAGGTTATACTTGACTTACAACAACAAAGACTTGAAAGAGCCATTGGTTATGAGTTAACACAAACCCAAACCATTATTAAGCGTACTGGGGTATTCGATGATGTTGATAAGAAATATGGTATATCGGAAGAAGAAAGAGCAAGTCTTATGAAGAACCCACCACCTGCTGCCGGCGGAGAAGAAGGTGGATTAGGCGGAGGACTACCACCAATGGGTGGTGGTGGTGAAATGGGTGCCCCTGCTGCCCCTGAAGCGGGTGGTGCGCCACCAGCGGCAGGAGCGGAAGAAGCCCCGTTAAGCGAATCAAGAAAGAATAAAATTTTAGCAGAATTGGGAGAAATTCCGGGTGTAAATGATTTATTTGATTTTGATAAGGCGCAACGCAATATTTATGAGATAGAAAATAAAATAAAAGACATTTTAAACGACTAAACAATGAATGGTATAGGTAACATAAAAAGCAGACTATTAGGAAAGTTAACAGAGTCCTATTCAAATCGTGATAAATCCGAAATGAAGGAAATCATAAATTTAGTAAGAGAGAATAAGGAATTTGTTGAACTCTATTTGTTTTATGAAGAAATCGAGAAGAAATATATCGATGACAGACAAATTGCAGAACAATTCATTGCCGAAATAACCCCTATTTTAAAATCGAAGGTTGAAAAGGTTTCCGATTTTTGCAACAAATTAGACAAAAAGATAGGTAATGTCGTTGAAATGAATGTTCCTGTGTATGATGATTTGGATAAACTTTTGGAAGAAGATAGTTTATCAAACATAGATAAGAAATTGATTGCAAGGAAAAATCTGTTGAAACACTTATTAACTGAAAAGGATGATGTTGTTACAGAAAGTACCACATTGGTAAAAAATGAAAATTTATATCACGCAATACTTGTAAACAATTTCAATGTATTATATGAAAACGAATTAACCGATGACGAAAGAAACGAGTTAAAAGAGTTCATATCAATTTCGGATCAGGAAATTAGAACGAAAACCGAAGAACTTAAAGAAGAAATATTAGGTAAAGTATCATCTTTATTAGTTGAAGATGCCGACCAAACACTAGTACAAAAGCTGGAAGATGTTAAAAATGAGGTTACTCGAATGAAACCTACCAAGTATAATCTTTATAAGTTACAACAATTAAAAAGTGGTCTTGTTTAAGACCATTTTTTTTGCTGGAGATTTTTTTTGGAAATACCAGATTTTTGCTTTATATTTCTCATATAACCAATAAAACTGAATTAATATGAGAAAGTTAAATGAAAACTGGAAAATTCATACCGATGGGATTCCATCAAAATATAAAGATTGGATATGGAACAATAGATTATAAAAATCTAAAGACTGTTTACATAACATTAAATTCGTGGGTTCTGCCCGAGCTGGTCGATGACTACGACCAGATAATATCTAAAACAAGACGAGATATTAAAAACCATATTTTTAATATGGATAATGATTACTTTAAAAAAGAAAGTATTGTTGATTTAGATATTCGAACAAAAGGTATTAAATTAGAGAAAAAATCTTTTATGAATCTTGAAATTACATTGTTTGTGCAGAAACAATTCGATATAAAGGAAAAACACATAAAAGCATATATCAAATCATTATCGGAAAGTGTTATAGATAAGCATCTTGCCGATAAAAACTTGTTTAATTTTCACAAGAACAAAAAATAATTACCAATATCTGTGTATTTATAGTAAAAACTATAAATGACGGAATTATATAATGGGCAACAATTAAAAGTTCTCGGCCCTAAAGATGTTGGTAAGGGTATACTCATTGAACACGATGGGTATATTTCTCCTGACGATACAAATAATAAGCGTATAATTTCTGAAGCGTTAAAGAATATGGACTTCTCCGAAGACCTTATTCTTTATGCCGTTTTACAAAAATATGGTGTTCCAAACAAAAACGGCAGAATCTATCCCGAGCTCATATTAAGACGCGAGAACGAAAAATATCAAGCCATTATTCAAAAAGGTGGCGCACTAAACGAACTTAATCATCCTTCCTCTTCCCTTATTGACTTAGACAGAGTTTCCCATTCAATCCTTGAAACTTGGTGGGATGGAAATATTTTAATGGGTAAAATTAAATTATTTACATCGCCAGGTTGGAAAAAGATGGGAATTATTAGTTGTAAGGGAGACCAAGCCGCAATGTTGTTAATGAATGGCGCAACATTGGGAATATCTTCCCGCGGCGTTGGTTCATTAAAAAACATTAAGGGTCAGAACATTGTACAAGACGATTTTGAAATTGTATGTTTTGACCTTGTTTCTTCTCCATCTACTCCGGGGGCATATATTTTCGCAAATCCTGAAGACCGTGAACAATATCAGGAAGAAGAAGAAAAGGTAGCATATGACCCAAGAATGGATAAAATGAAATCTTTAATGAATAATTTAAACACATTTCTGGGTAAATGATAAAATTTATTTGATTATTTACCCCGAAATACAAACTTTTTATAATAACATAATATTTATATCTAAAACAATAAACAAATGACAAAGCAGAAATCAATAGTAGAACAAGCGTTACTTCAAGTACAAACCCTTGAAGAGGCCGTTAAGCAAAATGCAAAAGGTATTCTTGCTTCAACCATGAAGGAAGAACTCAACTCATTGCTTAAAGAACAAGAAGAAGAGGATGTAGATCCTGAAAAAGAAGTAGAAGATGTACCAACCGAAACTGGTGATGAAGAAACTTCGATAAATCCTGACGAAGAAATCCCAACTGATGACGAAACATCAACTGAAGATTCTGATGAAGAACCATCACTTGATGACATTGAAAACCCTGATGAACTGGAAGGTGAAGAAGGTGACGATGATGAATTGCTTGATATGACAGGAGCATCACCTGAAGAGGTGGCAAAAGTTTTCAAAGCAATGAAGCCAGAAGATGGTATCGTAGTTAAGAAAGAAGGCGAAAACATTTCATTAAATGTTGAGGAACCGGGAGAATACATTATTAAATTAGGCGAATTGGAAGAACAAACTGAGGGTGAAGTTACCGATTCAGACATCTATGAAATAACATTGGATGATGAAGAAGTTACTGACGAAGAAGAAACAACCACAGCCGAGTTTGATGAAGGTAAAGACGATCCTTACTCAAAAGGTGTAGGTAGCCCTTTAACCAAAGGTAGGACTGAAAAAGGTTTAAGTACCAGCAATCCAGCCGGAAAAGGTGGAAAACCTGCAACTGGTGATGGCGATCCTTTCGCTAAAAAAGATGGCGAAAATTTGACCAAAAACAGAACAGAAAAAGGTTTAAGCACTAGTAATCCAGCTGGAAAAAGTGGAAAACCAGCAACCGCTGAAGGTGATCCTTTCGACAAAAGTAAAGGTGAACCAGTAACAAGCGGTGATTCAATCAGAAAAACCGTTGTTAAAGGTGAACAAACCGAAGCCGCAAGGACAAAGTTAAATCCTCACGGTGACAAAAACGAAGCTCAAGACAGACTTGGAATTAAAGGTAAGAAAGTTTACAAAGCTGGGTCAAGTTCTTTGAACGAAGAAGTTGAGACATTGAAGAAACAAAATGCCGAATACAAGAAAGCGTTAGTTCTATTCAAAGAAAAACTTAACGAAGTGGCTGTGTTTAATGCGAATCTGGCATATGCAACAAGATTGTTCACAGAACACACAACTACTAAACAAGAGAAAATGGATATTTTGAAGAGATTTGATTCAATTTCCACCATCACAGAAGCGAAAGCATTGTATGGTACAATAAAAACCGAATTAGATGGCAAGAAACCAGTAACGGAATCTGTCGCTGAAAAAATCACTTCAGCCCCTAAAACTTCATCATCAACAGAAATGTTGTCCGAAGCAAAGGCTTATGAGAATCCAGAATTCAAAAGAATAAAAGATTTGATGAAATACAAGGGATAATAAAAAATAAACAATAAAATAAAAACAATTTAAAAAATGGGAGCATTATTAGATTCAGGTATGGTTGGTAACATCGGCTTAAAACATTTGCGTGTTATCAAAGAAGATACCATCAAAAAGTGGGACGATTTAGGATTCCTAGAAGACCTAAAGGGCCACATGAAAGACAATATCGCTCAGTTATATGAAAACCAAGCTTCATATTTAATCAATGAAGCAGCTGTTTCTGACTCATCAGGGTCATTCGAAACTGTTGTGTTTCCTATAATTCGTAGGGTATTCTCGAAACTTTTGGCTAATGACATCGTGTCAGTTCAAGCCATGAATTTACCAATTGGTAAATTATTCTATTTCATTCCTAAGATTCAGGATAGAAATCCTGCTGATAACACACACTATCAACCTTATAAAATGCCGGGTAACACCGATGCACAAGATGTAGGTTATGGTGGAAGAAACCTTTATGACCGTTTCTACGAAACTGGTTACAACAATGATGGTAATTCAGATACCGGTCTTTGGGATTACTCAAAGGGTGCTTATACTGGACAAGTATTAAGCGGTTTCAGTATTGTTACTTTCAGTAATGGTACTATTACTGGTAACGCAGCCGTTACTGGTACATTATCAAGCGTTGTTGTAGCATTTAGTGGTTTCACTAAAGACGGACAAGGCAAACTTATTGGGCCTAATGGTTCAGTAATGGATACTGAAGAATTCTTAGCATCTGCAGAGATTATTCTTAGCGGTGTTTCAAGAAACTTCAATATCGTGACCCAAAAATACGGCAAGGCTATTGTTGAGTATGGTGGAAAAACCAGCACAGCATATCCGGGCGGTAAATATTATGACATTTGTGACGAAGAAGGAACAATCTATGTTAATGTTGATACAACAACATACGATCCTGCATCAGGTTTCACAAGTCTAACTTTCAATAGCACTCCAGCTACAGATTTCGAATTACATTTCAGAATTTACAAAGACATCGAATTTGAAGATCATATGGGTGAAGTATCATTCGACCTTCAATCAGTAACTGTCTCTGTAACTGAAAGAAAGTTGAGAGCAAGCTGGTCTCCTGAATTAGCACAGGATGTTAGCGCATTCCACAACATCGATGCTGAGGCCGAATTAACCGCTTTACTATCAGAGCAAATCGCTGCTGAAGTAGACCGTGAAATTCTTCGTGACCTTCGTAAAGGTGCTGCTTGGTATGCAAAATGGGATTACAATGAGTGGAGATATGGTAATGGCGGAAGCGCTTTTGCAGGTTACACACAAAAAGACTGGAACCAAACTTTGGTAACAAAGATTAACCAGTTATCAGCACAAATCCATAAAACAACCTTGAGGGGTGGAGCAAACTGGATTGTAGTTTCTTCAGAAGTTTCTGCAGTATTCGATGACCTTGAATATTTCCATGTAAGCAACGCTGCTCCTGAACAAGACCAATATAACATGGGTATCGAAAGAGTAGGTACACTTGCTGGTCGTTATCAGGTTTATCGTGACCCTTACTTCCCACCGAATAAGGTTCTTGTTGGACATAAAGGTAAATCATTGTTAGATGCTGGTTACATCTACGCACCTTATGTACCTCTACAACTTACACCAACCATGTATAACCCATTCAACATGACCCCTATCAAGGGTATCATGACCAGATACGCAAAGAAAATGGTAAACAACCGTTACTTTGGTGTTATCACAGTGAAGGGTATCCAAGTATTCGACTTGAACACATTGAGATAATATGTGTCAATCATACGGAAAAGGGGACGAGAAATCGTCCCTTTTTTTATGCTAATTTTTTTATCCGGATAATTTTAAGTATATTTCTAATATGGACGAAAAATTCAATAAGACAACATATATTAATTCTGGTAGTGAGTTCATTATTCAGATTGATATACGAAATCAAAAACACTTAACTGAAATTGGCCAACTTGTAATGAAAAAAGATGCAAGAGCATTACACCAATTTGCAAATGGTATGTTGTTTTATTTATCGAGACAAAAATTATCATAATGGAGTGGAAAGATTATTTTTTAGGAATTGCTGAACAGGTTAAATTAAAGTCAAAAGACAAATCAACCCAAATAGGTGCCGTTATCGTTGGTGAAGACAACGAAGTATTATCAGTAGGATATAACTCATTCCCGAGGGGATGTAAGGACGATTTAGATGAGCGTCAGGAACGACCAGAGAAGTATTTTTGGTTTGAACACGCTGAGCGTAATGCTATTTACAACGCCGCCCGGGTAGGAATACCATTAAAAGGTTCAACGATTTATCTATCAAGTCAGATACCTTGTATGGATTGTGCAAGAGCAATTATACAATCGGGGATTAAAAAGGTGTATTGTAAAGATTATAATACAACACAAAATAGAGAAAAATGGGAAGAACACTCGAAAAGGTCTAAAATATTATTTGATGAGTGTGGTGTAGAAGTCGTTTATTACGATACTATCGAGTCTGAATAGGGATATCTTTAACATCTGATATCCTTATATTTTTAAGGTTGGTTGTTCCTGTTGACAATTGGGTAAATACTCCGATTGAATTCAAATATTCGAAATAGTAATATAAGAATTGGGGAACAATCAACTCTTTTTTGTTACCTTAATACCAATATATTCTGGCGAATATTCTTTTGTTGGTTTTCCAACGGCCTTTTCCGTCCCTTTTCTTACAATCCAAAAATCACAATCAGGGCAGTTAGTTTTAAATTCGCAAACATCACCTATTCTCATCTTATTTTTCTGATACTATTTCAAACTTTATATCTTCCTTATAGAAGATTTCTTCGGTATGTGTTTTGCCTTTAATTTCAAGGTAATATTCGCGTGGAATTAAATAACTGGTATCCAACCAAAATGCGTTTTCATTTGTTCTATCTAATTGTGTCCAATCAAACACATTTACTTCGGTTTTACCTTCTTTAACATATATTCTATAATATGCTTCGCTAAGTAATACAGGTTTTTGTTGATTTATTGACCTGAATGTAACAACAATTTTCCTGATAGACCCCCTTTTTATTTGCTCATTTAACTTAACTCCAAAAAATTGTACAACATATCGTTCTAACTCGGTGGGGTTGGCTCCGATTGTTATTCCATCCGTATATGGAACAGGAATAAACTTTTGTGTAACATCGGATAATATTGTTCCATCAATCCACAAATTTTTCCATTTGTCAAAAAAGAATCTTTTCTTTGCACAAAGTGCCCCGCTTAATCCAAATGTTATTTTATAAATTCCTTTTCTCACTTTTTCGGCAACCAAATTCTCTAACCCAGCAATTACCGTACCTGAACTATCTAATATATCCACAAGAGGAAGATAATCCAAATCATAATAGTTTCCGTTTTTTGTAACATATAGATACAAATTGTTGTTCATTTCAGCGTAGAAATTTTCCCTACTATCTTCAATAACATCATCAAAAATTGTTTCTACATAAGGTTCAAAAAATGTTTGTGTATATTTGGTAAAGAAAGCAACAGATTGGTCGGTGACATTATCAAGCGCCATATATCCCGGTTCGAACGCAATTCCTAATCCATAATTGGTTGTTCCACCTGTAAGAATCCCATTAACATAGGATGTAATGTCTGCAGATAAATTTTCATCACCGTTATCAAAGTGTATTGTTGCTAGAATGTTTGTCGGTGTTATAACATAAATTCCTTCTTGTGCCCATTTATCTAATGTCGTTCTATATTCCCAGTTGGATGGTCTTTCGTCATATGTTTTATTATCCAATGTTGCGTCATATGTATAAACATAGTCAAATCCAACACCTTCGTCCCAATATTCGTTTATTTGAAACACTATTAAATCAAATGATGTTGCTCGGTCTCTTCCTTTTCCATTATTTGCCCCCAAAAATATTTCGTCGCCAAATATGGTATTAGTTAAGTGTAAAGTATGTGTTGTACCACTATTAAGTACATAGTCCCCGTTGTCTATTTTTGATTTAAGGGTGTCTAATTCAACCTGAAAGATGAATCTAGAAATACCTGAACCATAATAGATTTCTGTATTAGGGTTTTTAGCGGTATTTGTAGGTAATCCGCTACCTCCTTTTAGTCCGAGAATAGTGTTATTTTTACTGAAATATGAACGAAAATATGACATCTTTTTTTATTAATAAATATCCAGTAATCAGGATTAATGAATATTAGTTAATTCTGATAGATTGATTTACCAGCGACTGTTCCATCGTGTTAATCATTTGTTCAAGTTCTGCTTTTAACTGTTGTTCTGCAATAGGTAATGATACGATATTGTGTTTGTGTTCAGTTAGATACTTATACATTAAGGTTATAAGTCTAATTAGGGTTTCACCCCTAACCAATGCGTATGTATTTGGGTCAATATCCTTTAAATAATTATCTTGGGTATATTCATACTTATCCAACGCATTGAAGTCAATTGCTTTCTTTTCCCCTTTATTTGCCGCGGTTGATAATATATAAATGTTATCAGATGTTGTTGCCGCAAATGTTTGTTCTGCCGCTTGATTTACCACTTTTACTTCCTTTACTTCGACAGGTGTAACTTTGACTGGGGGATCCTGTGATGTGGAAGAAAAATATAATCCCCAACGAGGGCCAGACTTTATTAATTTTACTGCGTTCAAAAAGTTCGATTTAGTTGTTTCTTCTGTTGCGTCTAATGGTCGAGCAACCCTAAAGGCGGTTGTTGGTCTGTAATAAAGTGGATGTATATCTTCTTTTGGGTATTTTGGATTAATTTCGTTCAATCCTTGTTTATGAATTGTTGTTAAAAACCCCCTTGCTTCTGAATATAATGCATTTATACTACTACCTGTGAATATTGCTGTAGGTGTTGTGGTTGTATCATCAACATTAATCAATTTAACTTCATCGGTTAATATGTTTGTTGTTTCATCAAATGAATCTGTGTCAAATTTTTGACCATATCCATTTCTTACTTTATATACATAAAATGTTAATTGAGTTGGGTTGGTTAAACTATCTAATTCATATTCTATGACATAATTGACTTTAGATACGGTTAGTTTTCTTTCTTCTCTTGTATTAGTAACAAGTTCCATCATTTTTGGGAACTTTTTTAGACTAATTTTTGATACTTTATCCGAAAGTAATGGTATGTCCTGTAATTGTTGTCTTTGTTGTTTATTTTCAACTCTTTTTGACATAAGTTTTCCGCCCCTGATTACTACGCCATTTTCGGTAAAAATGACATCAGAACCATAATTTCCAGATAACCCATTATCAGTTAATTTAGGTAATGTACCCGGGGATTTTTTATTAACATATTCCCCCGTTACACTATCCCTAACAGCGGGTCTTTTCTTAACAATAACGCCACCATATGTGGTATATTTGTGTTGGGTGGTAAAGGTTTCACTACCGAAGTCGTGCGGGGAGGCATAAGGGCCGGCAATATATTCAACATTTTGGGTATCCTTATCTGTGTCGTATTTTATAATCTTTATAGATTGTCGAAGTTGTGGAATAACATTGATGTGTGGTGGCAAAAACGGCGTAGCAATGAATTGGTCGTTTTCATCCCAATCCTCATACTCCATAGAGTGTTCAATTTCACTTTTAAATTGTCCATATGGTCTGTATCGGATTCTTCCAATTCCTTGCGGGTCATTATTATTAAGGCAAACGCCAACATCAATTATTTTCATTATTTTACTCTATTTCCAAGTTCTTTATTTATCGATTTGTAATACTCTTCAACAGCTTCCAAATGGTGTGTTAGGTCAATTATCAGTTTTTTTGTGTTATCAAATTCAGTTAAAAGCAAATCGCGGGCTTCAATTAAGTCCTTATTCGATTTATTCTTTGCGTCCTTTGCAATTTCGATGATTTTATCTTTATCCATATTAAAATAGTTTTCCAACTCCAGTAACTAACGGGCTTATTACCGCTCCGCCCGGGCCTGAAGGTATAACAGTAGACTTCATTGATATTTTAACATATGAATTTGTGTCTATTTCTTCCGAATTCCCATCAATTATACTCTTTACCAATGCGTGCGTTTGGTTTGTTTCACCATATATAGGCTCCATATCGATTCCAGCGGCGGTTAATCTTTCTGTAATATTCATATATGCCCTATCTGTACTATATCCCGGTAATTGGTCAGATAGGGATAGTAATACCCCGGGTATTGGCAATTTGGTCTTCGATGATATTGCGTTCTGTATGACCGACAATATTGATTCGAATATCGCGTCACAACTAAAAACCATATTACCGTTTAATGCATCTGTTAATAAAGATAAAAGAGAAGTTAAAATCGCCTTGTATCTTTTTAATTTATTCATCAAAATTGTCTTTGCGGTTTCAAGTAAAAAGTTTAATAAGTCCCTTTTTATGAATGTCCAAAGACTTTGAATGAATTTCCAGAATAAATTCTTTATTATTTCATAAAATAGGTTCTTTAATTCCTTCAAAATTTCACCTGCTGTCAAATTCATTCCTTTTATTGACTTATATACCGCAACAATTGGGAAGAATATTTTAGGTGAAATGATGCCAGCAACTAATGCTTTCGCCGCGTTCAATATATATTGTAAATTTAGGGATATTTCGAGGTCATTTATCGAAAATCTTTCCCCGGAATCTTCCGATGCTTCGGCCGCAATGGTATTTAAGGTGTCTGTAATTGTATCTTCCCTGTTATTTTTCTTGTAAAAATACACGAAATCTTCTATATGTGATTTATCGATTGGAATTTCATAGTTATCGCAGTCTTTGAACTTCAAAACTCGTCTGTGCCTTGCGTCTTCATCGTCTAAATCAATACCTTCGGTACTTTCAAAGTCAAAATACCATTCGAGGTCAATATCATCTTCTGCAATTTGGTTTGCTGCGTTCTGATTTAGTGGTTTATCTGTTTGTTTTTGACCACAAATTGAGAATAATTTATCCAGTAATCGATTTAACCAGTCCATTTTAATGACATACGACTCGGGTTCTGTTCCGTCACCTTGAATACACATCAACATTGCCTGTTTTAAGACATTTTCGGTGTCTACTTGCTCGATTCTATTGTAATATTCACCGATAAAATTAGATACAGTAAGTCCTGTCGCTCCTGTTAATCCAGAAATAATGAATTTTTGTGATGTGTCGTCCCAATTCATAGTAAAAAGGTCGTCGCCAGCGTTATTTGTAAATGTATAACCCAATGGATTATCAAACGCCGCGTAAAATTCCTTATTCATTTTAACAAAACCCTTTTCGACATCATCTTCATACATAATTGAACCCGTGGTTGATGTTGGGTCGATTTTTAACATATCAAGAAAGTCAAATTCTTTGGGTGAAATTGTTAAAGTATTGGTTGGCATTACATTATTTGACCCGCAAACACCTTCGCCAGCAAATAATTTGTTTTGGACAGCATCTAATACGATTTGTTTACCAGATTTAAGCGTCATGGATGCTGAATCCTTTGTATATCGAATTAATTTTTTCTGTACGAGTGGTTTATCTTTTGAATTTTTGTCTGTTCCTAAAAAACCTTCAACGGTTGATATCAAATCTTTAAGAACATTACTTACTTCTGTTTTTTTGGCTTTCTTTTTATCGTTAAAATCGCCAATTTTTCTTTTGATTACCCCTTTTTCTGATGGCAAATCCTTTTTAATAAGATTATAAGCACTATCAACAGATTTTGTAGGACTGCTTTTTATCTGTTTGATTGTTTCAATCTTTGATAAAATTTTGGATTGGGTTTTATTCGATTTTGCCATTATTTTGTTTCGTATGTTTCTCCTTTGTCTTTATCTTTGTCAATGTCATCTACCAATTTCTGTAACAAAATCTTGTCATCTTCGGATAATGCCATTTTCGAGAATCCTTCTTTGCCTGTACCACCAGCTTGTTTCAATAATGCACCTTGTAATTTCACCAATGATATTTTTTTCTCGGTGCAGTCGTTCAAAATCTTTTGTTGGTCTTTGATAACAGGGCCAATAATACTCATATCTTCTGATTCTTTCATAAAAGATAACATCTTTTTGGTAATTAAAGATGCGGTATTTTTTTGCTCTACAATATCGTTATAGATTTCTTGCATTAATGCTAATGCAGAATCAACATCCAACGATAATAAGTTTACTTTCTGTCTCATATATATAAATACTATTTTATGAGTTTAGACTGCTAAAAAGTGTGTCGTTATATATTTTTGTGAATTTTTTCATTGACGACCTGATTTCTTTTGTACTTAATGATGTCATTTCTCGTAAGGATAATAATATCAGATTCTTGTTAAATTTGTTTCCTTGTCCAATTTGGAATATTTGTTCGAAATTGTCAAAAATTTCCAGTAATGCATACCCTAATTTTTTTTCGTTTTCGTTTAATTCCGTGGTCGTCATAAAATCCTCGAGATTCGCGGATAATTTGGTGATAATTAGTTTGTAATCTACTTGTGATTCGTCAATGATGTAGGTAAAATTAGGATCGTTTTCCAGTTCCGAAGAAATATCTTCATATGATACCGATCTATTTGTATCTTTATTATCCTTCTGGATTGCACCCATCAGATAATTCTTACAAATCGTACCAAAGTAAGAATATGCTTTATGATTTTGTAGCGGATCGAATTTTGCCGTTTTTGTAAGTAAAAATGACATTGTATCCGCGTGCTGGTCATCAAATGTGAATCCTTTTCTGTAAAGTTTATAACGGCGGATAATACTTTCGACCATTATAATTAGGGGCTCTCTTAAATATTCATTGAATATCTTGTTTCTTTCTATTTCGGATTCGGATTCTAAAAATCGTATTACCGCTTTTTCTTGAGCATCCCCAAAATATTCTTTTTGGGTTCTCTTTCTCGGCATTAATTTTCTACATAAATAATGTCTCGTTTATTTTTGAAGAAAAATTCTTTCTTCGCTGTTTCTAACCAAAATTTTACTTCGGCTTCAGTCATTTTAATCGATTCATCGTTTTTGTATGCCCAAAATAGCGAATTTTCGCGAAAATTAACATGTTCGTACCCAATTTTAGGTACAACCATTATACCAAGTCCATTATGTGTTATCCTTAATAAAAATTCATATGTAAATGTCAATTTTATGTTTTCTTTAAGTTTTCCAATGTCTTTTATTTTCTGTGTTCGGTATAAACCACCGCTGGTTTGGTAATTTTGGTATTCCAATAGTACCTCATTATCGATAATACCCTGTTTTTCCGTAAAACCGTAAGCCCAGGCGGACTCATTTGTAAAAGACAGGAATGTGCCTTGGTCATTAATATCTCTCACCACAGGTAAGAAAACATCGATTTCCTTGTACTCACTTAAATACTCGTTCATTGATTTTAACCAGATTTTTTTGTAAACATCGTCAATTTCCATAATCGAAAACCATTCTGTGTCGCAATTATCAATACCTAAATTGATTTGTGCAACAAATCCTGTGTCTTCGGTTTTGTTTTCAAGTAGTTTTACCTCAAGTTTCTGGCCAAAGTCAAAATTTTCAAGTTCTTTCTTAACATCCGGGGGACAAATGATGGTTAATTTGATGTCATTATAGAAATCCTCAATAGATGTTAATGCGTTTGGTAGCATTGTTGCTTCGTCTTCACCTAATTTGTGAATCGGTAGTAAAATGGTTATATTTTTCATTCTTTTTCTTCTGCTTTAATTTTTTCAATAGTTGATTTTATTATATCAATTCTACCCGCGAATAGGGATCCGAAAATGGCAACTGTATTTTGGGTATGAATTTCTTTTGTGTAAGGCAAAACGGTTTGTCTCATTTTTTCTTTGATTGCGTCCGTTAATTCTACACCTTCTAACCAAGAATAGATGTATGTCGCTAAAATGGTTACAATTTTGTTTGAATCGTCAGTCCACATACCATTATCTGCCATCCAATCAGGTTGCGTTGCCGGTATTTTACCAATTACGGGGACATTACATTTCATAGATTCAAGTGGGAATGTTCCGAATGTAGATTCATCATCAACCCAAACAGAAACCATACATTCTTTCAATGAATCTGCAAACTCGTCATAAGTCATTTGAACCATATCTTTAAATGTAATCCATCTTAATTGGGGATATTTTAAATAAAACTCAGAAATAATTTTTCTTTGTTGATTTCTATCCCTGCAACTGATTGCAATAATTGGTTTTTGTGGTTTTTCAATCGGTTTAAAATTATCACCGATATATGGTGGAATTAAATAGACAAGTGATTCGGGGAAATACTCATTGATATATTTCTTTGCGGCTTCGGTGGTTGTAATGGCTTTGTCAAATCCAAAGTCTTTCCATCTACTACCAATTGATAATGTTTCAAAGATATATTCTTTTTGTTGGATTAACATTACCTTTACTGCTTTGATACTTGCCAATTGCGGTAATACATTTGAATAATATTCCGGAACAACAATAATGTCGTCCATATAGATTTCAACCTTGTCTTCTTTTATTCGCACAATGGGAATATCTTTGTATGTATCCCCTAACCAAGATTCAACACCTGTATATGCCTTTTCTTCTACAAGTATCTTGGCGTTGTATCCGTTTTCCTTTAACGCCAACGCCATATCGTAAATATTTTTTACTGACGCTCTTGGGTTATTTTTTGTGTCATAAGTTAGAAAGTACACCGTACTTTCCTTGTTTTCAATCCTTAATTGTAAGGCTTCTAATGCTTCAATATTATTCATCTGTCTCGTCTTCTATTATAATGTTATTTTTTAGTAGTGTGTTAAATGCGAACCTAAAAGATACAGATATGTTATTTTGAATCATTGCTTCAATACTGTCACCTTCTTGGTCGTATTCATTTAGTAATCGTTCTATGCAGAGTTTTAGCAACTCATATTTGAAAATATTTATTTCAAATGTTTCGTTTCCTTCATCGTCTTTGATTTTCGAACCCGTTTTGCAGGCTTCAGTAATCGCGTCAAGGTCGATGAAATAGTATTTTCCGAAGATTTCAACCATTTTGTTTCTATTTGTGTTAAATTGTTTATTTGTAATTCACATGTCATATATTCATTGTAAATTGTATTAAATTTAACAACTTTTTTATTAATAGGACATGTATGAATGATTTTTTTATTATCTGTTATCCATAAATCACAATTTTCCCATTCTTTTTTTAAGTTTTCAGTTGTTATAAACTTAATATTGTTGCCCAAAAAATTATTTTTGGATAGAAAAAACAAAGATGCTGGTCTAGCTTTACCTTTTTCATCAAATCCCACAATAGTAAAATTGATATCTGTATTATCAAATATCAATTTATTTAAATCGTTAAAAACTGCTGGGTAACTTGGTTTGGCGTGTCCAAAAATTTCTAATGGATACTCAATGAAAAGAAAATTTTCATATTCTTCCGTGGATTGGAACGCAAAGTGTTTCAGTAAATTGTTATTAGATATCGGCGTAGTTACGCCATATGCAAATGACTCATCAACTTCTGTATCAGACTCTAAATAGTAGTCATTATAGTGATACTCAAATTTTTCTATGGTGTTTCTTAATACACCGTCAAGACTAATATATACATTCATAGTCTAAATATAATATTAAAAATATTATAAGTAAACTTTAATCGTATTTTTCTAAAATTTCTGTTATAATTGGATTTCTTACAATATCGCACATATGAAACTCAAAAACGCCAATACTATTTACATCTTTTAATCTTTCCTTAGCATCATATAATCCAGATTTTGTTTTATCTTTATATTTGTCGGACTGTTCCAAATCCCCCGAAATAAAAAACTTACTATTATATCCAATACGAGTTAATAATAGTTTCATTTGAGTTGGCGTGGCATTTTGTGCCTCTTCAAATATAAGAATTGTGTTATCCACATTCCACCCGCGCATATACGCAAGGGCACAGATTTCAACGAAACCTTCTTCTTTTAAGATTTCCCTTGCTTCTTTGCCAATAATTTTATTTAGTAGATAGTATGATGGATAGATATAGGGGTCAAGTTTTTCTTGTAAATCACCGGGTAATGCCCCTAAATTTTCGCCCGCTTCGACTGCGGGTCTTACAATAATTATTTTTTCGTATTTGTTGTCTTCTTCATAAAGTAAATCAACCGCTTTCTTCATTGCGATGAATGATTTACCAACCCCCGCTGGCCCAAAACATAGTGTGATTTGATTATCACCTAGGACATTCCAATATTCTTTTTGTGATTTTGTTAAAAACTTGTCTTTGGGTTTTTTTATGATTTCTCTTATTCGTTGTTTACTCGGTGCTTTTTGTTTTTCTTCTAATTTAAGTTTGGTCTTTAACAAAGTGTTGAGGATTTAAAACAGTTTATTTGTTAATTATAAATATCAGTTAAACCCCCGTATGCCCGAATCCTCCGTCATTTCTTTCTGTAATGGATAGCTCCTGTGCCTCAACTAATTCAATGGTTGGGAAGGGTAATATAATCAATTGACCGATACGATCCCCAACTTTATATTTGAACGAATCTAACCCATTTGACTTATTAAATGTCAAAATTATTTCACCCCTATAACCACTATCAATTACCCCAACACAATTTGATAATGATAATTCATACTTACGAACAGAACTTCTTGGAAATACTAACCCAACATATCCTCTTGGTATTTCAATTGCAATGCCTGTACCATATTCGGCTTGGAATGTGGTGTTTGATATGATGTCGGTTGCAGTTAAATCCAAACCAGCATCCCCGTCTTTTGAATATGACGGGGTAACTGCGTTTGGTTTAAGTTTTTTGAATCTTACTTTCATCAAAATCGGGGATTCCACCGATTTCTTCATATCAAATTCAATATCCTTACCAAGTGCCGATAGAACTTTATTTAATTCTTCGACAAATTGGGTTGTCATTTCAGGATTTGAATCATCCGTTGGATTTATTTGCTTATCGAGTTCTTGTAGTTTTTTTAAATAGTTCTCAATGTCCTGTTTTTCCATTTTTTTCCTCCATCAGGGCCAATTCATACCCCATTTTCATTATTCGGAATAGTGTTTTAGATCCACTTTTCACAAACCTTTCATTAGGTTCTTTATCAAAATTAAGTATGGCCTGATATTCTTCTTCAGATAATTGAACGCCATATTTTGTCGCATAATAAATAGAGCGCTCACCAACATTCATAATGACAAGTTCATCGTCTCTATAGGCGTACATTTTACCTTTTTTGCGGGTATACTCATCTTCATTCAACTTGAATAGAAATGTTTTTCCTATCTCGCTAAGAAAGGCGGTTCTTACTATGGTTTTTTTATCGACCTGTAAAGATGGTGGTAATATGTTGTTGATATTAATAGCATATTTACACATTCTTAACAAATGGTCTAATAACCCGCCCGGATACGCACCAAACATATCAAGTGACGGGGATGCAGGAGCAAGGAAAAAATCTTCACCAAGAAACTCTGAAAGTTCCTTAGTGAAGATATTGTATTCCTTATTTTTTTCCTCGAATATCTGCTTGTGCTTTTCTATTCTTTCTTCGGAAATCATTTGGTTTACTTTTTAAAGGTTTCTTGTTTTACTATTTCTGTATGTGATGTTTGTCCCTTATTACTTACAAGAAAATCATATACTTTGTTTGCTTCTTCTTCATTTTCGGTGTACGCTATTGTGTTTATACATCGTTCTTGTCCGTCGCTGTGTACATCATAAACTTGCACATAATAATTTGTTTCCTGCTTATAAACTCCTTTTTGTGGATAAGTTGTATTTGCATCATACCTAAGTGCAATAGTTGTGACTTTACTTAACTTAACCACGGTGCTTACAACAGTGGTGGTTGTACCACTTTTTGATGGAAAGGGCCACATATTACTTGGTATAGTATTTCGGTGTATTAGCGTGGTCGATAATACATTCAATAGGCATTTGCGCTATTGATAGAATCTCACTTGCTCTTGAATCTTCTTTAAGATACTTAGCGGCGAGGATGGTTACTTCTTCTACGGATTCTGCTTCGAAAATGTACTTGGTCTTTTGAAGTCTGGGATTTCCGTCCCTGTCTAAATTTTCGGTTTCATAACCGATGGTTACTAGATAATACATAAATTCTACTCGTTTGTCTGGCATTTGTTAATAATGATTAATGTTTATTGTCAAATGAAAATATAACCCAAAAAAACGACAATACCAAATTTTGTATTATTTTTTTACAATAGACTTGAAGAATTCCGCCCTGTCATTGTTCACTTTGGTCAATGAATACTTGTCTTTAACTGTTTCATAAAGCTTATTACCCAAATCTTCTATCATACTTGGATTATCAAGTAATCGCTTCATATGTTGAAACCATTGTTTGTGGTTTTTACTTTGTGAAACCAGCAAAGCATTTCCATTGGGATTATATTTTCCTCCGAATTCGACCGCATTTACAAGGTCAATTAAATATGGATTTGATTCACTGGCGATTAACGCTTTTTTATGGAAACCGGCTTCAATTACTTTCAGTTGTGATTTGTTATTATTAAATGTATGGTCAACAATTGGGGCCAAGGATACATCAAAATAATTGTAATTGGTTGCGTATTTGGTGATGTCTTTAGTCCAACGCCTTCTATATGGCATATTTGCGTCATCATAGTCGGCTTCTTTATACATCTTTAAAAAACTAGCATAATATGATGGTAGAACGCTGTAGTTTTTCGTAAACATTTCTTCATATTTAGTCCAAACCGTTTCTTCTGGTTTGATTGGTCTTTTTGTTACTTTACCTGTATTCTTATCGATTTCATTTACTTCTCCTCGTAAGTCAAATCCGCAAAGAACAAGTTGTATTCTATCTTTTCCATAATCGTGTATTGACGCTAACCCATCACGCATTAGTTCAATATCATGTAAGTGGGATGAACCGCCTAACCATCCGAATCTTATCTTATCCGATTTAATTGGGTCAGGTATAAATTGTGGTTCTGTTTCATCGACAGCGTTTGGGAAGACCACAACATTTTTTGTTCCGAGTTTTTTAATTATATTATCCCTAAAAATTGGGGTTGTCGTTGAAATATAAGATGCAAGTTGTAATAAAGCAATTTTTTGTTTATGGACTTCACTTTTTATAATATGAAGGTACATCGGATGTCTCATATCAGGCGTCCAATAGTCGTCAATATCAACTATAACGATTTTTCCGTGCGCTTTTAACCATTGAATTCTTTCAAGATTTCTTTGAAATGAAACGGTGTTATGAATGAAACTATGAAGAACCACCACATCGTAGTTTTCAAAAAATTTATCATCATCTGGAATATTTGTTTGAATATCAATATGAAAATCGTCTCCGTGATGCTCTTGTAAATGTGAATATGGATTAGTAATCCTGAATTTACCCACGCCATATTGGTCGGGTGGGATGGCTAAAATGTGTATTTTTGACATAATTTAATGTTTATACCAAAAATATAATTAAAAAAAACCAGAAAACAAATCCTAATTAGAATTACTTTGCTGGTCTAGCGCCAGTAAGTTTTCCTTTGAATATAGTATCACCAACCTTTAATACGAGATTTTCATTAATAGTTGATGTCGTTTGGGCGGTTAAAATTTGGTTTAATTTTTCGTCCATAACTTTTCTTACAATGTTTTCAATAATGGGTGTAAGCAATGTTGCCAGTTCATTGATGTTTCCAATACCTGATGATGTGGGTTTTTGTGCCGGTCTTTGTGGTTGTCTACTTGTTGGCTTGGTTGATACACCATCGGCTTCCATTAACTGTCTGGTCTTTTTAACAAAGTCCATATCTAATGTATCGTTAAGGGATATTTGTGCAATTGGGTTTTCAATCATTGCTCTTTTAATGGATTCGGGTAACTTGGAATTATTAATTCTATCAACATCCATATTTCCTGAATTTACTGGTATAGTATTAATTACTGGTTCTGGATTTTCATTTAACATCCTATCGGCTAACTCATAATCTGTTGTATCGTCACTTATGATTGCCGCTTCATCAATATTTCCAGTTACATAGTCGCCACTTTCGACTTTATTCATTACTTTCTTTGCCCCTGCTAATCGTTGCATTAGCTCATTTTGTGTTATCGGGCCATTTTTTAGTGCCATATTGTAAATATATTTTTTGTTTATGAAATAATCAAGCGTTTAAATCTTTTTTCAATTTCTGCTATCATATTTTCATCTGTGTCAGAAACACTTATACCATTTTTTGATAAAAGAGCGTCAAGTTCGTTCTTACTTGTAATTTCAAATCTTTTTCTTGTTCCTTCCCCCGGACGCACATTACCTGTAACCATTTTTTGATAATTTTTCCATTCGTCTTCCTTTTTTCTACGCAAATTATCCAATGCTTGTGTGTAGTCCTGTGTCGAAATAATTTTCTGACCATTAACTTCTCTTGCTTTCGGCCTTAATTCATTAAATACAATCGTATCAAGCCTGTGTCTACTTAAATCTGGACTTGTTGGAACTTCTGGTTCTGTTGGTACAGGAACTTCGGCTTCTGGCGGTTGTGGCGCTGGCTCTGGTCTTGGTTCTGGTTTTCTTGGTTGTGGTGGCGGCGGTTGAACAGGTTTCTTTGCATATTTTTTATAATCTTCAAACCAATATGGTGAATATATATCCACGCGGCTCAATGATTTCATTGCATTTGGTGCTTTACCTCGTTCATATCCCGGTAAATCTGATAATTTAAATGAATCCGCAGTTAAACCAGATGGGTCAACACTTTCAATTCTATCAACCCTAAACATTTTCCATCCCGGGATTCCTTTTTTTGAAACACCTTTAAAGACATATGCCCAAATAACAGAATTACCGCTTTTGGCATTTATACCCATAACAACAGGTTCAATATCGAATCTTGGGCCAGACAGGACTTCGCCCGGAGGGCCAGAATATTGAATAGATATTGGTTTTCTATCAATTATGGCTTGTCTTAAAGTCGATATTTTACTATCTTGTTCTAATAAGACTGTCTCTATTATGTGGTGTATATTATACATTAAAAATCTGGATATCTTTTGTTATCGTTATATGTGTTTCTACCGATTAAATCAACTCTTTCGGTAATATCTGTTTTTGTTCCAATAGTTCCTGCAGTGCCTTCGCCTCTACCCTTATCGTCACCATCGGATACCGCATTTGGATTTTGAGCATCATAATGGAATTGTTGGTTATAAATATTCTTTGCCATTAATGCAATTCTTTCATTAATATCGGTTTTCGACCCTATACTATTATTAAATTCACCCTTTCCTCTTTCATCACCATTTGACAATGCGTTTGGATTTTGTGCATCATAATGAAAAAACTCGTTGTAAATATTTTTTGCCAGTAAAGCAATTCTTTCATTAATGTCAGTTTTTGAACCAATACTATGATTTAATTCACCTTTACCTTTTTCGTCCCCATCGGATAATGCGTTTTTATTTTGCGCATCGTAATGGAAATTTTGGTTATATATGTTTTTTGCAAGTAATTTAATTCTTTCTTGAATATCGGTTTTTGAACCGATGCTCAATCCTTGTTCACCCTTACCTTTTTCATCACCATCAGAAATTGCGTTCGGATTAGTTACTCCATATTGAAAATAATCATTATATATGTTCTTTGCAATTAATGCTATTCTTTCTTGAATATCAATACTTGACCCAACACTACCTTCGTCTGTTGCTTGTCCTTTTCCTCGTACATCACCATCAGAAATGGCATTAGGGTTAGTTACCCCATATTGAAACGATGGCCCGTATAGGTTTTTGACGGTGTTATCAGTTCTTGTTTGAATATCAGTAAGTGAACCTATTGTTCCTGTATCACCTTCACCTTTACCCTTTTCATCGCCATCAGAAATGGCGTTTTTGTTACTTGCACTATACTCATCTTTATAATTGTATGAGTTCTTCGATAGAAGCGCCAATCGTTGTTGTTCAGCAACCACATCTAATTCTCGGTTTACACCATAATTTTCAGGATCCATATTATAACATTAATTCTTTAATTCGTTTTATTTCCTCAAATAATTTACCCGGTTTAACTAATGATGTATAATTTGTTGAGTTACTTACTAATGCGTTAGGTGGGGTTATAAAATTATCTTTTTTACTGTGTGTACGATTATGTGCATTTCTTCTACCCGTCATACCACCCATACTATCAGCATTTTCTTTTGATTTCTTATTTTGTTGAATAAAGTCCCTATCATTTCTCAATATTGTCCATCCCCAAGTTTCAAAAGGTTTTCCACCCGCTAAATTATACTTTCCCATTTCACCTTTCTTGGTAAAATTTTTCATATCGTGAAGAATTCTTTTTAATTGATTATAGTTTACAGTTCCGTCAAGCAAATTCTTTGCCCTCTTTGTTCCATCTATATCTTCAGGATACCTATCAACATTATCCTTTATAACAGTTAAAACAAGCGGTGGAATTGTATATACTTTATCTTTTAAATCTTTATTCATTATCCTTCAAATAGTTTAGTAATTGTTTTGGTGAAACTCCGTTATCTTTTAATGTCTGTTTTAAGACATCAATTTGTTTTTTAATAATTGGATTTAGTGGTTTTGGCTCAGCATCGTCTTTTTCAACCACATCGTTTTCTTTTGTCTTTTTAGGTATTATACTTTCCAAATAATCTTCAACAAATTGCTTTGGATTCTCAATTAATCTTATTTTACCGTTGGGATAATCGGATTCATATCCCATTTGTTTTAGTCTTTCTTCAGTTTCATCTTCCGGAATACCTAATTCGTCCTCGAAATATTGCTTTGCTTGGTCATAATCTGCATCTTGTTCCATTGTTTCTTCATATCCCAAGGCCCCACTCATATCTGCCTCGCCCATTTCAATACTTTTATCTTCTTCACCGAAATATCTCATCATTCTTGCCGCGTTTCCTGCGCCATCAAGACCTGCACCACCCATTTGACCAGCGGTTGCCCTTGCAAATTCATCTGTTGTTTTTGCTGTTGTTACCCCCTTTTTAGCAAAGTCGGTTGGTTTATCACCTTTTGCGATGTTACCGTCCTCATCTACAATTTCGTCCATTTGAACTTCTTCTTCTGCTCTTTCTGGAAGTTTACTAAAATCTGTGTCATCGGCAAATTCTTTTGCCCATTTTCTCCATTTCTTAGATTTTTTACCCCTTGCAAAGAATAATCGTTGTTGCGCTTTTGAAGCGAATTTTTCTTCGATTACTTGTTTTATAAATTCGTCCATTATTTCGATTTTTATATAAATATCAAATAATTGAGAAGATATTTATAAACTGTATGGTTCAGTTTGATTTTATAAAAGATGACAAATATCAAAATATCGATTTCGTTTTAGTTGACAATGAAAAAATTGATATTACGCTATGTTATTATTTTGATTTTATATTAGATGACGATATCATTAAAATTGTTGTTGATAACTTTCAAGATATTGATTTTGTGTTAGATTTAACATTAAGTGGGTATGATGATTCGCCAGAATATTATGATATAATTGATTGCCGACCATTTATAACCACAGAAGATGTGTGTGATATAATTACAGAAGATGGTTGTTTTTTAACCTATAAATAAAAACTATTTATATATTATATGGATTGCCGAAAAAAAATTAGTGAACTCCCATTAAAATCAACGCCAAGTTTGAGCGGTGTAACCGCATTTGTTGAAAATGGGGTAACATATAAAATAACTCTACAGTCATTTAAAGAAGAAATTAGCGGAACTTCTGGAACATCGGGAATGTCTGGCTCGTCTGGAAGTTCAGGAACATCGGGAATGTCTGGTTCAAATGGTAGTTCTGGCTCAAATGGTAGTTCTGGCTCATCTGGAAGTTCTGGAACATCGGGAATATCTGGTTCATATGGTAGCTCGGGAACATCTGGCTCGTCTGGAAGTTCAGGGACATCAGGTGAATCGGGCTCAAATGGTAGTTCAGGGACATCTGGCTCATCTGGTAGTTCAGGGACATCTGGCTCATCTGGTAGTTCGGGGACATCTGGCTCGTCTGGAAGTTCGGGTACATCTGGAAGTTCTGGAACATCAGGAAGTTCGGGGACATCTGGCTCGTCTGGAAGTTCAGGGACATCTGGCTCGTCTGGAAGCTCTGGTGTAACGACCCCTGTTAATGATGATATTGCTTTTGAATTTCGTGATTTAACGGCCGGTACTGCCCAAACATATATACTTGATATTAAGTCATCGTATTCATCAACAGTGCAGTCTGCGGTGTTGCAAAGTGATGGTACATTAACGGGTGTAACAATCCAAATTAATAGTGTTGATATTGGTAGTTTAAACAATTTAACGGTTACAACAAATATTCTTGATGTAAGTGCAACAAGTGGTAATACAATGTCTATTGGCGATCAATTAGCATTAAAAACAACAACAGGATATACTGGTACACCGACATTGATAAGAGGTAAGGTTAGAATTTTAAGATAATGAGAATATTATTTACCTATTGCCAGTTTTGTTCATACCATACTGGATTTGATTATTATAGTAACAACACTGTTAGTGTATTAAGCGTTGGTAATTTAATTGCAACTGGCGCAACATTGGATGCTTATGTGATTGATTGGTATTTAAATGATGTTGTGACAGGATTTCAATTTACAACAGGAAAAGGAACTGATCCTGACATTACATACTCCCATCCATTTACAGGAACAACTGGTTCAATTCCAGTTGAAGATGGTGTATGGATTCCAGTTATTCGTTATATTGTCGTTGATGGTATTAAAATTTATTCTAAACATCGGCCATGGGAGGATTATTGTGAAATACCTACCATTAGTGTTCAACCATATTTATGTGATAATGGAAATAGCGGTACAACATATTCACACACACTTAGTTTCGTTAATACATTACAACAATCTCAGTATTCATCGAGGTCAATACGATTTTATTTAAATGACGATGCTAGCACGAAATACTTTGGCGTCAGTTTTTATGGTTATGATATTGCTGATAGGCTTAGAGTTTACTATTGTACATCATTAGATTCTACTGGCGTTTTATTAGAGGATATTGCTATCGGTATTGATACTGTGACTTCATATTATTTATCGGAGCCTAGAAGATTTCGACCGCTTTCCCCTGTAAATCCATATAGATTTGTTGTTAATTTAACTGGTTTTACATATACATTAGGGGATTACTTAAAATTTGATATATCACCAAGTTATATGTCACCTAGTAATCTGAATACCAATTGGAGAATTGATTTAAAATGCTTATCTGCCGCTGATGGTGAATTTACATGTCTTGCGCCTACGGCAGCTATGCAAACAATTAATCCAGATACGGTTGCTATGACTTGGTATAGTGGCGCAACAAATTGTCGATATGATATAACATTTAAATTAAATGATATAATACCTGTATATGTTAATACCGATGCTTGGAAATATATGAATATAAATCTAATGGCCGAGTCATCCAATATAGTTAGTACAATGACAGACGATAATGGTGGAATTAGATTGACAAAATATAGCGGTGCAAATGCTACATATGTTACTACAGTCGTTGGTACTTGTATAAATTTAAACGGAGCAGTTACATTAACTAAAACAAGTAATCAGATGGTAATATCTTGTACAAATAATACTGATTATTTAAAATATAAAACCGATTATAATACAACTACGGGTACAACAAAATGGCAAAGTCAAGTTAATGATCCAACAAATATAAATTATTATATGTGGTGGCAACTTTCATTTAGAGTTGCCACATCTTGTGGTGATGCATATACGGATAACACATATCGAATTAATAAATATTCGACATTTACATTTGATGATATTAATAATACTATAACAATAGATTTGGTAGATGCCAATACAGGTGATGTTGCATATGTAAGTGGGGATTGTGATAACACAACATCAACACTTATAACAAGTTGGACAACAATACATTCTACATATACCTTAGCAAATTTTACTAAAACGACAAATGTAAAATATTATAGTACTGGCGCTCTTGCTGGTGTATATGCTAACCAATTTACAACTAATGTAACTAATACAACTGGTGGATTATATCTTTATTTGGACGCTGCAGTACACGATAGTATTAATACAAATCTTTGTGATTTTACTGCGCCGTGGTGTTTGGTATCTGGAAATGCTCCACAATATAGGTTTTATAAATATAATGTTCGAGGAGTAATATCACCAACAAATGCTGTTGACCCGACACAAAATTTTGAATTATATAATCGTTTGAATAGTTCTGGATGTACCATTACACCCGCCATTAATGAAATATTAATCTATAAAATCCTTAATGGCGTTCGAATATTAGATTGGGTAGCAGGGACATACAATACAGGGGATAGGGTTATTAATGTCGGTAAAGCGTGGGAGTCGTTGGTTGATAGTAATGTGACAGAGCCAACGGTAACAAACGCTTACTGGACTAAAATTAGTACATATTAAAAATAGAATTATCAAACAAAAGATATTTATACAATTATGGCAGCAGAACCGATTTTTTATTTTGAAGACATAACTAACCCAACGGAGTTTATTATTGATACGAGATATTCTTATCTTGATAGTGATTTTTTTATCAGACCACGAACTGAAAAAGGATGGACTCTTGATTTCATATTTAATATGAGTGGTCAGACTATGACAACTGGTAATACATTTTATTATTGGGGGATAAAAGATGAGTTTGATCCTACAAATTATGTTGATAATAATGTTTCTTTTGATTTTACATATGATGGTAGAATTCGTTGGAGAAAAAGTAGTTATGTAGATTGTGCAGGTGAGCCAACTATCACAGAAAAATCGGGTAAAACACCGATATTATGTAGTGGCGGAACATCATCTGACTTTAATGTTACAATCGTATTCGATAGAAATCTAAAATTTGACAATTGTTGTGATTTTTTGAACGAAGGTGGAGAAAACGATTTAATAACAGGAATAACAATATCAAATTCATTAGATGTTTTAACTGGTGCCACACCAATAGAAACAATTTATTATACTATAAACAATAAATGGTATAAAGAAAGATATAAAAGATATGGCACGCTTAAGATTTATTTAAATGGTAGGCCAATCTATAAACTAAAAAATTGGGAAGAAATTATACCAACAATAAGGCAATCATTAAATCCAATCGTACAAGTTTGGGGTGGCGGAACACTTGGTTCTGGTGGAATACATGAAGGAACATCCCCATTTCAAATTAAACGAATTGCGTATTATGAATCGCCATTAACTTTTATTGATATTCGTAACAATTATCTTACGATGAGAACGCTATATGACATAGTTGGTTGTATAGAAGATGATTGCAACGATTATCCATTACCATAAAAAGATATGGAATTTTTTATAAGACAAGGTGCAACAGACCCGACATTGAAATTAAAGGTTATTGAGGATGGAAGAAATGAAACATCTTTTATCAATGATTTATTGGAAAATTCATCCATTTCATTCAGTATGTATGATATTAAATCAAACAAACCAATAATTTTAAATGATAGGTGTTATTTAACACAAAGAATAGAAAGAGTTAACCAAACGCTTTCTAAATATGCTATAACATATCGATTTACCGAAGAAGGTACTGCAGTACCCGGAAGATATGAGGGAATTGTTACCATAGAATTCCTTGATACAGAGTTATCGGTCACATCAAAACTCATCGTTCCCATCAAAGAGAAACTTTTTATCAATGTAATTTGATAAGCTCGATTTTTTTATTTATATTTATAGGTGATTAAGACAAATTGCGGAAAATCCGTAAGATAATGTGTCAAACTTAAAATATTAATTATGAGCGAGATTATCACTCAGGAAATGGTAGAAACCTTCCTGAATGGCGCCGACCCAGAACAATACATAGTCGGTATTGAGTACAACTACGCCACGAACTCAATTCACAAAATCATTCAACATCCCGAAAAAGGAAAAATCGTTAAAAAAGATACATTCACCCCATTTCTTTGGGTTGGTGATTTAACTGGTTTGAATTTTTATGGAAATGATAAGAATCTTCAGAAAAAGAAGATGGGTGAGCACGGGATTATCATTGAAAAATTACAAACATTTGGAAACAAGCGATTAGAAAGGGGTATGACCCATATGGTTAAATGTATAAAGGGGTATACGAACCTGATTGCGTTCTTTAAACAAGGTGGTATTGACCCGTGGGGTGAAAAACATAAAAAATATTTCACCATATTAACCGTTAGCGAACAATATCTTATTCAAAAAAGAAAACGACTCTTCAAGGGTATTGAAGAATATTCGGATGTTCATAGACTTGTATTCGATATTGAAACCACGGGTTTAGATCCTGAAACGAATAAAATTATTCTAATTGGGTTGAAAGATAACCGTGGTCTACAAAAAACCATTAGTGCATTTGGTGAGAATGGTGAAAAGTTATGTATAATCGAGTTTTTTGAAACACTTAAAAAAATAAATCCTACCATTATTGGTGGATACAACTCAGCCGAATTCGACTGGCCATTTATCCTTAAACGAGCCGATATTTTAGGATTGGATATTAAGAAACTAACCAAGAAATACACCGATGAGGGGATTAAACGAAAAGACGGCGTATTAAAACTTGCAAATGAAATCGAATCCTACAATCACTATATACTTTGGGGATTTAGCCTAATTGATATTAGTCACGGAGTTAGAAGGGCACAGGCTATCAACTCTGATATTAAATCTTGGGGATTGAAATATATCAACAAATACCTTGAAAAAGAAAAACCAAATCGTGTTTATGTTGACGGAGCGTTCATTTCGAAAATCTATCTTGAAAATGAAAGTTATTTTGTAAATCCAAAGACAGGAAAATACAAAAAAGTTGGTGAACCCGGAACGGAAAATCTTCAGGGTCGTTTCCCCGGTAAATATGAAATATGGGGTGGTAAAAAAATCGTTGAGCAATATCTTGACGATGACTTGTACGAAACTATGATTGCTGACGACTCATTCAGTCAGGCAACATTCTTGGTTTCTAAATTAGTTCCTACCACATATGAAAGGGTTGCTACAATGGGTACTGCAACATTATGGAAATTAATAATGTTAGCGTGGTCATATGAACATAAATTAGCAATTCCGGAAAGGGGTGAGAAAAGAAAGTTTACAGGTGGATTATCAAGGTTATTAACCGTTGGATACGCGAAAAATATTGTTAAGTTTGACTTCTCGTCACTTTATCCATCAATCCAATTAGTATTTGATGTATTTTCGGATTGTGATGTTATGGGTGTTCAGAAAGCATTGCTGGCATATTTCCGTAATGTTCGTATAAAATATAAAAGAGAAAAAGAAAGGTTAGCATCAATTGATCCTGAAAAATCAGAAATGTTTGACAGGAAACAGTTACCACTTAAAATCTTCATCAACGCGATGTTTGGTTCAATATCTGCACCATTGGTTTATCCGTGGGGTGATATGGACTTGGGCGAAACTATTACTTGTATCGGAAGGCAAAGTCTTCGTATGATGATTATGTTCTTTATAAAAAGAGGGTATAAACCGCTTGTTATGGATACGGACGGTGTTAACTTTGAATCCCCCGCTGATATTGATGATAGAGTTTATATCGGTAAGGGGTTAAATGATTTAGTTGAAAAAGGTAAGGAATATAAGGGTGTTCAGGCCGATACCGCAGAATTCAATGATACATTTATGAGAAATGAAATGGGATTGGATATTGACTATATGGCACCATCTTGTATTAATTTATCAAGGAAAAATTACATCATAAAGACCGTTAAAAAAGGAAAAACCAAAATAAAATTAACAGGAAATTCTATCAAGTCAAAGAAAATACAAAAGTATGTGGAAGAATTTCTTGACGAGGGTTTACCATTTTTGTTGGATGGGGACGGTTTATCATTTATCGAACTTTACTATTCATATGTAAGTAAAATTTACAATAAACAAATTCCGTTAGCAAAAATTGCTAATAAAGCCCGTGTAAAACAGACAGTTGAAGATTATAAGAAATACATCAAGAAAAAAACTAAAGCTGGTAATGATATTGCCCGTCAGGCACATATGGAATTGTTGATGAATAGTGATTATCCTGCATCGTTAGGTGAAACAATATATTACATCAATAATGGAACGAAAAAGGGTGATGGTGATGTTAAAAAAGTAACCAAGTATGAAAGGCCGTACACAAGACAGGAAATGAAACAATATGTTGCTGAGCACGGAAAGAAACCACCTACAGTATCATCAATCGACATTAATTGTTATATGATTTCCGAGGATGAAATGACAAATAATCCTGATAAATTAGGTGAATACAATGTTCCTCGTTACTTGGAAATGTTCAATAAAAAAGTTGAGCCGCTTCTTGTTGTTTTTAAACCTGAAATAAGGGATGATATTTTGGTAGATGACCCACAAAAAAGAGGGTACTTTACTAAAACTCAATGTGAATTAGACAGCGGGCATCCGATAAAGGAAAAAGGTCAGGATAATTTTGATGAAGTTATGACTTTATCAGAAAGCGAAGTTGTATTCTGGAATAAAGTTGGCCGTGATCCTTATTTTATGTATGTGGATGATACTATAAACCTTGTTGACCAATATTGGGTTAACCATAATAGGGAAGTAGTAAGATTGGAAGCACAGGGGTCAAAAGATGACCTAGAAGAAGACTTTATCGAAACGGATGGTGAAGACTATGCCGTTGATTGGATATTCGCTTAAATGATGTTATATGGTGACTGGAATGGTCTAAATTTAAGTGCCTTATTAAGATTTTCAGCCTCGAGACCTTTTCTTTCGAGAAGTTTATCGGGGCGAAGTCTTTCTAATCTTTTTTCCAGTTCATCATATAATTTCATTCTTTCATCTTTTGCTTCTGTAAGTAAAGTAGAGTAATCTAATTTAACTGAACTATCAGGAATTTGTAATTCTCCAGAGAATTTACCCCAAATTCTTGCCAATCCTTCTTTACAATATGCGATGAAAAACTTTCTTACCCAGTTTTGTGCGGGTGAGTTTAAACTTTCCCAAGTAAGTTGTTCGGTTTCAACATCCGAAGGTAATTTAACGACATCTTTATTTTTATCAAGACAGTCATCCCTATCGTTTGTATCGTAATACCAATACCAAACGGTATAGTTGTTATTTTGAATTGAACCGAAGTCGAATCTACCACCCGGGACATTGTATAAGTGAATTATTTTTGTACCATTCGGGCCTGCGGTTATTCTGTATGTTAACTCGCCACCGATTAATCTATTCTTAATGTTCCTATCTTCCATTCTTAAAAGAATATCGAAGGCGGGTAACATAAAATATGACCCCGCTGAGCCTACCTGTGCAAATCCACCGATACCACCAAATCCTGAACCGCCAATACCACCAAAACCACCCAAGAATGGGTCAGCCATTGAGCCGTATAGCGTTGCTCTTGTAAACCATAGAAGTTCATTTATTTCACGACCCGCTGGTATTACATACCTTTGTTGCCCTGCAACTAATTGAAAAGAATCTTGTTTTAATTCAGAAGGCCCACCTGCTTGTAGACCAACGATTTTAGAATATGCGTAAGTGTATTGTGTTTCATAATCAAGACTTCTTGTGACAAACGCTTTGGTTAAAGATTGTGTATCAACATCCAATCCTGCAAGTGCCGACCATTGAGATTCAATAAGCCAATCATTCACATATTGCTCATATTCCGATATTGACATTTCCAAAAAACTATCCATTTGTTCTTCAGTCAATTCAACGCCTCTAACGGGCATTCCCAATAAATGAAGAACCTGTGTGTATAATTTTTCTTTTTTTTCTGGTGTAATAACCGGTGTAGCCATAAATTTGGTATTTTACTATAAATAGTGTATATTTTGGATTATGGAAGACTTAAACAAATATTATTCGGGTGATTATTGTCACGCTTTTAACACTATGAACGCCAATCCAAAACTAAAAGGCGAAATAATTAAATATTTACGAAATAAATTCGAAGAAAAATATCCACCAGAAAGAAAGATGATTATGATAAACGATGATGGTGAAGAAGTGCCTGGCGTTGGGGATTATAATTCTAACAATGAGTTGATTTGGAGTTGTAAAAATAGATTGAACACAAATTATGGTGGTTTAACATATGTTAAAGATGTTTTAGTAGAATTATCAGGAGAAGAAATCAACTTTGAAGCTGTACTTACAAACACATATAGTGCATACGGAGTATTAAAAAAATTTTTTCGATTATTTGATGAACATTTTGATACAATTATGGACGAAAATGGTAAATATTATAAAAATTTATCGGAAATATTGATAACAATATGGAAAAAAGGTCAAAAATATACTAAACAATTTAACAACACAGATTGGAAAATATTTTTTCCTACCGCGGTTGGTGTGGAATCTGAAGATGATGAAGAGGGCGGTGTAAATGATATGTTATATGGAATTGATTCGTATGTCATTTTCGATATCAAAGGTGAAAAGATAAAAAAGGCGATTCAAGTTAGAGGAGCAACTTGTTATCATATTGATTCTCGTTATATTGTATATACATCGATGGTATTATCCAAATATAAAAATGTGTGGGCATTTGCGTTTTATGATAAAGCCCACCAACAAGCATATCTTTTTAAAAATCACATGGATAAAATCGAACAGATTATAAATAATAAAAAACCTGCATTATCAATTCCAGAAGAACTTTTACATAAAAAAATCGATTATGTTGACAAGTAATGTATTAACAGAAAAATTAGCAACAATTCTAATGTTTTGTGGGCAGAATGATGTCCAATTATCTATAAAAACAAAAGGAAATATTAATAAAGTTGAAATTATCACCGAACCAATTAAAGAATTTATCATTACAATTGTTGATGATAAGGACGAAACCTTATTTAAACTAATATGTGATAAATTTGAGGAGTTAAAGCAACTCTTTAAGTAATTCTTTACTAAAACTTTCAGAATATTCCCCGTCACCCATTACTTGGTCGATGATGTCTTTCTTGCGTTGCAAAATGTTATAAACAATTTGTTCAATCGTGTTTTCGAATATGGGATAATATACGAGCACAGTATTCTTTTGCCCGATTCTATACGCCCTGTCTTCTGCTTGTGAATGGTCGGACGGAACAAATGATAGGTCATTCATTATAATACCCTCGGCTTCAGTTAAGTTAATACCCACACCGCCCGCTTTTATATTGGCGATGAATACCTTTATTTTCTTATCGTTCTGGAACTTTGTTACGCTCAAATCCTTTTTTTCTTTAGTCATACGGCCATCCAACACCACAGAATTTTTCGGATATTTTTCGTGAATCATATCCAAACTCATAGTGAAATTGGTGAACACAATCACTTTCTTGTCCTGTTCCAAAAATTTATCAATAAGTTCACAGGTATACGGTACTTTTTCGATTGCTATAATCTGTCTTACCTTCATTAAACGAGCAAGTGTTATCGCGATACTTTCCTTACCCTTTTCTGATTCGGAAATCTTTAAGAATTCTTCTAATTCTTCGTCATAGAAAGAACTATCCAATTCCAAATAGATTTGTGAAATAATTTTTTCGGGTAAATCTAAAATATCTGATTTCATTCTTCTTAAAACCAAATTCTTCGCCCTTTCCCTTAATTCATCCAAATTACTCGCCCCGCTCGTATTCCAAATAGTCCTTCCGTTAACCTTGAATTTGAATCCTCTACAATATCTTCTAACATATTGTTGCCAATTTAAAGTTAGCGGGGAATTCACGATTTTTAACAAATTGAAATAATTTATCGGTCTTGAGGTCATAGGTGTACCTGTTAACAACCACACTTTCGGTATTTTATCGAGAATGTCGTTCATTAATTTGGTTCTTTGTGCCCCAGTATTTTGGATATAGTGAGCCTCGTCAACTATTGCAAGGTCAAAGTGTTCGTTCATAATTAACTTATATGCTTCACTATCTTCAGTCTTGTCGGTTGTATGATAATTTTTTAGAATATCATAGTTGATGATATAGTAATCGAATGTGGATCCCCATTTCCTTCCCTCAACAATCAAAATTTTCTTTTCGTATTTAGCATATATCTCAATTTCTTTCTTCCAATTGAGTTTTAAGGACGCAGGACAAACGATTAGTACCTTCTTGACATTACTCTCCAAAGACGCTATAACAGCGGATGTGGTCTTTCCTAATCCCATATCGTCAGCGAGAATATACTTATCGTTGGCTAATAATTTTTCAATTGCTATTTTTTGGTGTGGCATAGGGGCTCGAACCGCGTATGGCGTGTAGTCGATAATCCTGTTTAATTTCTTTTCTTCCTGAAGAATTGCCGCCTTCGGCACCCACATTGCATAAAGTTTTTCAGTTTCAACAACTTTTCCCCAAATATGGTATGCTTTATCAGTTTCAGTTAATAGTTTTTCAACCCAAATTTTCTTTGGGGGTGTTGGCAGGAGTTTTTGTCCCATAAGTGTATCACCGAAACTTGCAACGATTTCAACCCATTTCCTTGCTACTTTAGGAACAATAAGATGATTGGTCGTTACATATAACGCCTGCGTTCTTGCTAACTTAAACCCTTTGACATTATTCAGTTTATATTGCCACTCTAAAATTTGGTTGTTGGCCCCTGTATATGCTCGTAAAATTTCCTTCGCGTCTAATTCTAATATTTTCATTTCCATATTTAAATATAACAAATTCCAAGTTATAACTAAAGTATTTATATTCATAATAATTATCCTTCTTTCAGTATTTATACTATATGGACAGCAAATTACCGATAACGAGAAATAATAGATTTTTTCACGAAGAAGATTTTGATTTGCATATGCAAATGGGCCAGGAATATCTTCATGGGGACATCAATATGAAACTTGTTCTATTTCGTGTAGATAGAAGTAAATCAGAAACCGATGAGGTTTATGCTGAAGTTGGAAAAGACCAATTAAAATTTTTCCCACCGATTGAATTCAATGGTATTGTAAGAGTGGATGAGCCAAAAAACATTACTTATGATAAAGGGATAAATAGAAAATTAGAACCGGGTAATTTATTGGTTTCCGTATACATTAAACATTTGGATGAATTAAAAATTGATATAAGGTACGGGGATTACATTGGATATCCTGAATCTGAAACAAAATTAAGGTATTACACTGTTGTTAATGACGGAAAAGTAACATCCGACAACAAACATATGCATTTCGGGTACAGGCCCGGGCATAGAACAATAACTTGCGTAATCGCAGAAGACGGCGAATTTAGAGGAGTATAAGATGGGACTACCTAAAAGAAAAACGAATTTAAAAATCTATCAAAACTACGAATTAGTCGAAAGAAGACAAGAGTTGTTGGATATGATTACAAAGCACGATACATATCTGCCAGAATCGGTATTGCACGATGATTTAGATTTGGGGATGTTAAATTTTGTGAAAAATAATCTCAAAGTTGTTTCTGATGGAAATCAAATACCAATACTTGATAGAATTTTAACCATTCAAAGATGGGGTGAAATATCAAATAACTGGACATTTGCCGATGATGATGGAAATATTTCATTACCATTTATATCGGTTGTTAGAAGACCTGATGTTCAGCCCGGAACAAACCCTGTCATTCAAAGAACAATTCCAGATAGACGAGAATTCCATTATGCAACGGTTAAGAAATGGAATGGAACATCGCTCGGGGCGGATGTATATAAAATACCTCAACCCGTGGCGGTTGATATTACATTTGAAGTTAATATCATATGTAATAAAATTAGGGATTTAAACAGGTTTAATAAGATAGTATTACAAAAATTTTCCTCACGACAAGCATATACAACGGTAAAAGGTCACTATGTTCCAATTATATTGGAAAAAATAAATGATAATTCACCAATTGAATCGATGGATGGTCGTAGATTTTACCTACAAACATACGAATTTGTAATGCTTGGATTTTTAATTGATGAAGAAGAATTTGAAGTAACGCCAGCAATTAATAGAGCCCTTTTGGTTTATGAAATTATGGATACCCCGACAACAAGGAAAGTTGTTGATAATGGTGTTAAAATCACTATTGTAAATTATACAGGAAATAGTACGCAAACCTTATTTAGTGTTGGTGAACCAATTGGTACTTTGTTTTATGTTGCAATAAATGGTGATATACAGCAAAGGGATGTGGATTATTTTCATATTGCAGGAACATCCAATATTACATTTGCGGTTGCGCCGTTGGCTGGCGATGATATCATAATTGCGTATTATCCTAAAAAACAGGGATATCTTATTAATAATTATGGAAATATAGTTAGTCTAACTCACGAATATTTTACATATGACGGATCCACATTAGTTTTTAACACAGCAAATCCAATTGATAGTATTATATATTTCGAAATAAATGGTCTTGTTGACATTGCTGGCCTTATGTATAATGTGACAGGAAGTAATGAAATTACTTTATTAACAAATCCATTATTAGGGTCAACAATTGGGGTTGCATATTTCTATTAACCCTCGTCATATAAATCTTTTTTTACGGGTTTACAGTTAGTTTCTATCCATTTTTCGAGGACTTTATAAATTTTTAGCCCGTTTTTTTCACAGTGTACCTTTAGCATCTCGTGATGTTTCTTACTAATTTTCACATTCTTATATACCATTTCCATAGTCAATTATCTTTTTAGATAAATATAGATAAAATACTATCTTTTAACTTATTATTCCACAAATCTTTGGTTAAATCTCAGATATTTATAGAATAAGAATAAAAAAACTTAAACATTATAATCAATGGCAAACTCAAACAAAGTATTCGTATCCCCGGGTGTATATACATCTGAAAAAGATTTAACTTTTGTTGCACAAAGCGTCGGTGTAACGACATTAGGTTTGGTCGGGGAGGCGACAAAAGGCCCCGCCTTTGAACCTGTATTAATAACTGATTTTGACGAATTCAGAACCTATTTCGGCACAACGAATCCTATGAAGGATGGAGACGGAAACCCAAAATATGAACTTGCATATGTTGCTAAGTCATATCTTCAGGAATCCAATCAATTATTCGTAACAAGGATTCTTGGATTAACTGGTTACAAACCATATAAAACATTCGGTCTTAAAACGATTGGTGGCGTTGTATATTCGGCAAATACTTACACCGAAACAACAGGTATAACATTTACACCAACAACCTCTGGGGCAACGGGTAGTACAATATATGCCGAATTATCAGGAAAAACTGCAACGAGCGGTGATAGCGTTCCTGATTTCATTATTAATTATCAAACCGCTGGCCCGTATGTACACAACGATTGGTTTACCATTGGATTAGTACCAACAGGATATACATCGGGATTATTACCAGCAGATGAAGTTGTGAGCCCGATAGGTGATTACACAAATCAAAACTGGTACAACTATTATTATAACTCCGGCGCAGGAAAATTATATTCATACTTATTCATCTATAATAGTGGAACAACACAATTTGATGTAACAAGGGTTGAATATGACGCAGAACGAAATTCATACGATGGACTTATTGTTGCCGAATTAAGGTCAAGAGGTCATTATGTAGGTGAAGTTTTAACACTTATGATAACAGGTAATACCGGATTTACAATATCATCCACAGGATTAACAAACAATCCATTGGCAGAATTTACCGTTAATATGACTACATACAATAGTCAATTTAAGACATACACTTGTTCATTGGATACTACATCAACAAAGTATATAACCAAAGTTCTTGGAGTTGATGTGTATGATAAAGATTATGATAACTTCCCACTATATGTCTTTGAGGTTTATCCAACCTTATTAAAGAAATTATATGATAGTGGATTAGTTGCAGGTCTTGATACGACTGTTGTATATCATTCAGTTGGAACGGATTATATGACAGATTGGGATACACCAGCAACACCGATGGTAGTATCGGAAGTTCGCGGGGGAGCCGTGGCTAACTTATTCCAAATCTTTACTATTTCTGATGGTGATAGTGCAAACTTCCAAGTTAAGGTTACAATTCAAAACATTGATTTAGACCAACTTGAATTTGATGTATTAGTTCGTGACTATAATGATACCGATGACAATATGGTTGTTCTCGAAAAATTCGGTAGATGTACAATGGATACATCACTTCCGGGTTATATTGGACGCAAAATTGGAACTGTGGACGGTGAATATGAACTAAAATCAAAATATATCTTTTTGGAATTGGTTCCAGACCACCCAACGGACGCAATACCCGCTGGTTTTAAAGGTTTCATCACAGATAAATTGAACAACACTAATTTTGTTGGCGGTGTTCAATACAAAACAAAATATTATATCGCAGGTGAAGAAACTGGTGATTATGACGCATTTGGCGAACCTGTATTAGCAGGGCAGGCAGATAGATATAAGAGAGTATCTTTAGGTTTATCATCATCCGTTGGATTTGATGGCGATTTATTCAAATTTAAAGGCACAGGAGCAACCCAAACAACGATGGGCTTCCACTTATCCGTAAACGCCGCTACTATTACTGGTGTAACACAAACAGGATTTGCTTATGATACCACACCATATGATTTAGAAGGTGTTGATAAGGGTATGTTGGAAACAATTTACTATCGTAAGTTCACCTTTGCCGCTTGTGGCGGATACGATGGTTGGGACATTTATAGAAATGTAAGAACCTTTGGTGATGGATATGTATTTGGTAAAAAGAATTACATTTCGGGTAATACAGATAATGGTGGGGTATTCAATAAAACCGTTGGTAATTCCGATTATTACGCATATCTACAAGGAATTGAAACCTACGCAAATCCTGAAGCGGTTGACATCAATGTATTTGCGACACCGGGTATTAATTTCTTTGACCACAATTCATTAACAGTCGCAGCAATCGATATGATTGAAAATGATAGAGCGGACTCGTTATATATTATCAATTCACCGAATGACTCAACTGCAGATGAGGCTGTTGATGATTTGGATAGTGCGGCATTGGATAGTAACTATTCAGCCACATACTGGCCTTGGATACAAATCAGAGATACTGAAAATTCAACCCAACTTTATATTCCACCAACAGGGGAAGTAGTAAAGAATATTGCGTTGACTGATAATGTATCATATCCGTGGTTTGCAGTCGCTGGTTATTCTAGAGGTCTTGTTACATCTATTAAGGCATTGAAGAAATTAACCCTTGATGATAGAGACCTTCTATACAAGAACAGAATCAACCCAATCGCAACATTCTCTGATACAGGTACGATTATTTGGGGTAATAAAACCCTTCAGGTAAGGGAATCAGCACTTGACAGAATCAATGTAAGAAGACTTTTGTTAAGGGCAAGAAAACTTATATCAGCCGTATCTGTAAGATTATTATTCGAACAGAATGATGAACAAGTAAGAAATGAATTCTTGAGGCTTGTTAATCCAATTCTGGAGGCAATCAAAAAAGAAAGAGGTTTATACGATTTCCGTGTTACGGTATCCAATGACCCTGAAGATTACGATGCCAACACATTGAGAGGTAAGATTTACATCAAGCCGACAAGAGCACTTGAATTTATTGATATTGAGTTCATTATCACACCAACAGGAGCATCATTCGAAAATATTTAATTGAAGAATGAATGTAATGGAAAAGGGGCGGGTTTCATATCCGCCTTTTTTTTGGAATTTTCCTAACTAGTATGATACTAGTATTTTTCTTATTCTAGTATTAATTCTTCTAGTATTTTACTGTTCTAGTATTTATTACTGTATTCTTAGGTACTAGTATATACTAGTTCTGGATACTGGGTCAGTAAAAAAATAAAGAAAATTTATGACATTATCAACAAAAAGTGAAAATAATTTTTGAAAAGTCAGTTTTTTTAAAAAAGGTATATTTATAATAAAGAAAATAAACACTAAAATTAAAAATTTTATCAAATGGCAGATTTACTAATGAAAATGCCGGTTCCTTACGAACCAAAAAGAGTTAACAGATTTATCGTTAGATTTCCTTCTTCTTTAGGTATCAACGAGTGGTATGTCACATCAGCCGCAAGACCAAGTGCAAAAATAAATTCAGTCCCAATTCCGTTTTTGAATACATCAACATATGTTGCTGGTAGATTTGAATGGAACGAATTAAGGGTGACATTTAGAGACCCAATCGGGCCTTCAGCTGCACAGGCATTGATGGAATGGTTCAGATTACACGCTGAATCTGTTACTGGTCGTATGGGTTACGCTGCCGGTTACAAGAAAGATATTGAGCTTGAAATGCTCGACCCAACTGGAGTGGTAGTTGAAAAATGGATTCTTCAAGGAACATTTATCACCGATCTTAACTTCAATGAATTGGATTATTCAAGAGACGATTTGGCAACTATCACCGCTTCATTGCGTATGGATAGATGTATCCAAGTTTATTGATTTGGTAATCAATTAATTATATTTTCTTTAAGAAAAATATATCTGTCCATTTATAGTTAACTTAAATTTCCATATATTTATTATAAAAAGTAAGTATATGGAAATTTTTGTTTGTAAGATATGTCAAAAAGAATGTAAAAGCATATTAAGCTTAAGAAGTCATTCAGCGTTAGCACACGGAATAAATTCTGAAACTATATATGTTGATTATGTATTAAACGGTAACAGACCGAAATGTGTTTGCGGGTGTGGACAAGAAACATCATTTATTTCGATAAGAAAAGGGTTTTCAAAATTTATTCAGTCACATCATAACCGAATTCCAGGAAAAAATAATTTTCATAAAAATCCAAACACACATAAGAAAGCAATTGCAACACAAAAAGAAAATTGGAAATTAGGAAAGTACAAGGGATGGTGGGAAAATGATAATGAAGAAACAAGGCAAAAAATAGAAGGAATAAAAGAAAAAATTAGAAATGATAAAGAAAGAGGAAATAAAATTTCGAAATCATTAACAGGGGTATTAAAAACAAAAAAATGTAAAGAGAAAATATCCAAAACACAGAAAGAAAGGTTTAAAAACAACCCACAAATAAAAGTTGAACTGTCCAAAAAAAGAATAAATTGGTTAAAAAGAAAACAAAAGAAAGATAAAACTGAATTAGAAAATAAATTCGAATCTATATTAGATTTACTTAACATTAGAAATGAATTTCAATATGAGTATAAACATAGATTGTTCGACTATTATTTAAACGATTATGATATAATTGTAGAAGTTGACGGTGATTTCTATCATTGTAATCCAGAAAAATATCCAATCCCAATATATGAAGTACAAAAAATAACATTAAAAAATGATAAATATAAAGATACTCTTTGTAAAAAACACAATAAAACTTTATTACGGTATTGGGAAAAGGATATAAATGAAAGACCTGAATGGATTATTGCAGATTTAAAAGAGAAGATAAACTTTACTTTGTGATAATTATTAATTAGAATTTCAAAAAAGAAAAATTATGGAACTTACAGCTTATTGTCTTAAAACTAAAACAAAAAATGTCCCGTTCAATGGAAAACCTGTTCTTGAGCAAACATCAAAAGGTGGTTATATCCTGAAAGGTGAAGATGAGAATGGAAATAAAATGAGCGCAATTATATCAAAGTCAACAGCCGAGGAAGCGATAAAACTTAAATTGGTTGTTGATAATACAAAATAAAATATGAATGGTGAAGAATTAAGAATCGACCCAACAATCGCGTATGATGTAGTCGAACTTCCAAGTAGGGGTATTCATTACGCGAATAAAAAGAAATCAGTAAAAGTTGCGTATCTAACCGCATCGGATGAAGATATTCTTAGCGCGCCTAATTTAGTTCAATCTAAATCAACAGTATCGGAGCTTTTAAAAAGAAAAATTTTAGACAGGGATTTACCGTTTGAAGAAATTGTTGAAGAAGATAAGGAAGCAATTTTAATTTTTCTACGAAATACCGCGTGGGGAACGCAATATAAAATGTATCTGTACGACCCAAAAATAAAAGAGGGTTATGAATATCTTGACAAAGAAGGTAAATTTGAATATATGGTTGATTTATCAACCGTAAAAATGAAAGATTTTAATTTAAAAGAAGATTCAAATGGGGAATATTCTTATTATTTAGATAAATCCAAAGTTAATATTACATTTAAATTTTTATCTAAACCACAAGAAATTGAGATTTCAAAAATTAAAGATAGTTGGAATGGAAATGGGGTGCCGCCATTAAAAACAAAGGAACTTGAAATGATGATAAAATCGGTTGGTGGAATTAGAGACCCAATGCAGATTAGATCCTTTATTGTGGATAAAATGCCAATTAAAGATTCACAAGATTTTAGAGCATTTGTTGAAGAAAATAAACCGGGGTTAGATTTAACCCAAAAAGTAATTGCCCCATCTGGAGAAGAAATTACCGCGTATATCGGTTTTGGGGTCGAATTTTTTCGCCCTTTCTACGGATTATAAAAAAATACAATTAGACGAAATTTTATTCCTTATAAAACGAGGATTTTCATATTCCGATATTCGATCTATGCCAATATATATTCGAAGATATTTCATTCAATATATACACGAGAGAGAAAATGAAGGATAATCTATTTATATAAAAACATAGATAACGATGGCTCTCAGTACGCTAGAAAAAGCAGCATTAAAAGGTATTAAAGAATTTGAAGAAGCATATCTTGATGAAGTGTTTGGTAAAACACCATTAACAGCATCAACTGCCGAACATAGTGCGGCTACCGCGGCATATTCTGGATATTTAGCGGCGGCAAAAAGTGGTGGGAAAGCTAGCGCAGGTAGTAGTGGGGGAAATGAAGGGCCGTTGGATTTACCAGCAATAATAAAAGATGCTATTAAAGGTCAAACAATTACTGGAAAAGGGAGTTATGACAAAGAATTTGTTGAAATTGAAGACCTATACAATATGGTTACTAATAAAGCAACTGGAAAGTTAAAGAGCGTTGCTGACATTGCCTTATCAATCATAGATCAGGGTCTTCGCGGTTTAGCCACATACTATACAGAACAAGCCAGTTTACAAAATATGATTAACGAAAAAACATCGTTAACTGGCGATATGTCAAAGGATTTCCGTGATAGTATAATGGAAGCCTCTGTATATGGTAATCGTTTAGGAATATCCTTTGATACGATTGCCGATGGTATGGTTCAATTAATTAAAGAATCAGGAAGATTTAAATTAATTAGTGAATCTACAATCAACAATATTTCATTACAAAGTAAAGTATTTTTTGACTCGTTTGCGGATGCAGTAACATCAATTGAACAATTTCAGAATGTTGCAAGAGGTGCTGATGATACAATGAGGGCAGTCGAAAAGGCTGGAAAATCAACATTAGAACTTGGATTAAATGCAAAAACAACCGTTAGCACACTTGTAACCAACATAGACAAATTAAATCAATTCGGATTTAAAAATGGAATCGAAGGATTGACTAGAATGGTTCAAAAGGCACAGGCGTTAAGAATGGATTTAAACTCAGCATTTAATTTGGCGGAAAAAGTTATGGATCCTACCAACGCATTATCATTGGCGGCAAATTTACAGGTAATTGGTGGTGCATTGGGTGATTTTAATGACCCTATAAAGATGATGTGGATGGCAACAAATAATGTCGAAGGATTACAGGACGCATTAGCACAAAGTGCTGAAAGTTTGGCAACATTTAATTCCGAATCGGGGGCATTTGAAGTCGTTGGCGCGGATTTAAGAAGGGCGAGAGCAATGGCTGACCAATTAGGAATGAGTTTGAAGGATGTAACCAATTTAGCGGTTCAATCGGCACAAAGAACATCAGCCGCCGCTGATTTAATGTCGAGCGGTATTGTAATGAAAGAAGAAGATAGGGAATTTTTAACCAATATTGCTCAAATGAAGGGCGGAAAAATGGTTATTGAAACTAAAGACCAAAACGGGCAAGCCGTTCAGGTTGCGTTGGATTCTTTAACACAAAAACAAGCAGATTATTTGTTGTCACAAAAGGAACAATTTAAAGAAATGTCCACAATGGATATAGCAAAACAACAAGTGAGTTTGATTGAAAATGTGAAAAGGGATGTATCATTCTTGGCTGCCGCCGCTAGAGTTCAATTAGGTAAAGGATTTACACAAGTATTTGAAGCAGGTGGATATGATCCAATCGTAGCAATGAAAGCAAATAAGGAATTGGCAGATGAAACACAAAAAGGAATGGCAGAATTTTTTGGTCAAGGAATCGATGAATTAAAAACTTTGGTTTCTGGTAAAGAAGAACCAAAATCACGAAGACCTGATTATTCAACACCACCAACTACAACAGGGAATATGAATTTTACATATACTTTTAAATCTGGCGGCCCAATGTTTGACGATTTTATGAGATATGCAATGAATAATCCAGAATTTAAGCAAGTATTTGAAACAAATCAAAGATCGTATTTGAATTCATTACAATGAAATATATCTATTTAATAAAAAATTCTGAAGACGACACCTATAAAATTGGTGTGGCAAAAAATCCTAGAAAACGAGTTGGACAACTTCAAACGGGTAATTCCTCGGAATTATTATTAATTGATACATACGAAACAGATAATGCTCATAAAATTGAAAAGATATTACACAGGCGTTACTCACATTTACGAAAACAAGGTGAATGGTTTTCTTTTTCTTTAATCGAACAATTTAATTTTCTTAATGATTGTAAAAAAATAGAAGAAACAATTACAATTTTACGAGAAAATGGGAATGTTTTTGCGTAAAATTCAGTATATACCTATTTATTTATAAAAGAAAATAAT
>Ga0116170_10000369_pt1 | contig 47739 bp, 41 predicted proteins | sample AD_JPNHW1_MetaG_FD_89797 | JGI IMG/M metagenome (GOLD analysis project Ga0116170, IMG submission 89797) | Active sludge microbial communities of municipal wastewater-treating anaerobic digesters from Japan - AD_JPNHW1_MetaG | ecosystem: Engineered > Bioreactor > Anaerobic > Digestate | place... | reverse complement strand
GTACGGTATCAAAATAAATCAGGGGTAAATGCTGTAAATAAAGGCTTTCCCGATATGGTACGTTTCACCTTGACTTTTAATCAGGGTGTCCGGAGTTCGAGTCTCCGATGGATCACCATTACAAATCAAACCGAACCCATGGCGAATAGATGTCATGGGTTCGGTTTGATTTTGGCAGGAATAACGGAAATCCTTACCTTATCGGATCAGGTCTATGATATACGTCACTTATTCGATTAACGATAACACACCCTGAAAAGCATGGATGAGCCTTAAAACGACATTGACGTTTAAAAATTACGTGATATGATGTAACCATGTTAACAATTGCCATTATTAACAAAATGAGGTGAAAAGAATGAAGAGATCCCATTGCTTTCTGTTGGCAGTAATCCTATGCGTTTCCTTTGTAGTCAGCGCATCTGCTGGTAAGTCCGTCGGCGCCAGCCAGTCTGGTAAAACCGAAATCCCTGAGTTTCTGTTCATCAATATGAAGGACGGGATCGGTTGCGGGCTTTGCCCTGTATATACCGCTCCTTCGGTGGACGCATATCGATGCAATAACGGAAAAGCAGAATGCGCTACCGATTATCCTTTATACATTGGCGGTTTCAATGATGAAGGCTGGCTAATGGTGCGTTATGAAACGAATAAAGGCGCAACACGCGTAGGTTACATCCCTCCAAGCTATGTGAAAGGTTTCAGCCATTGGGCAAGGTTGGATTTCTCCTATGTGGAAACCGTAGCCGATTCGACCCTTGAAGTTACCGATAACCCTATGGATAATTACTCTGCTTTCGCCACGTTGGATGCCGGAGAAACATATTACATCCTGGGTGATTATAACTACCATGGGGATTGGTGGTATATAGAATGCACAGTAGATGGTCTTGTAGCGCGCGGATTCATTGAAAAATAACAGGATGGTTAAGATCTGGCGCTGCCGGAATACATCCGACAGCGCCATTGTCAATCCGCAAAATGAGTACATTCTGATAGAATAAACATGCCATATCGCATGAAAATCCCCGAGAACCTTTGTTCTCGGGGATTTTCTCTCTGGTCTGGGTGAAAGGATTTGAACCTTCGGCCTCTTGAACCCCATTCAAGCACGCTACCAAACTGCGCTACACCCAGACGACTCATTTTGAGCACGTAAAATATAATAACATAGCATGGGTTGAGTGTCAATAGAATATTCTTCAAATTGTGAAAATTATTCATATTGTTTATAACCGTTTCCCGTTTGTTTTGCGGGGACCCTTACCCATCAACCAGTATGCGTTGTATTGTTAAAAACGCATGGATTTCAAGCGATGAAGGCTGTGTGGTTGAACACGTTCGTCAAAGCAATAGGGAAAACGTGGGCGAATCCGCAACAACTGTGTCAACAGGGGCATGCTGGGGGGCGGAATCGCATTCTGGCGACTGACAGATAATATGCTTTATCCTTTATCATCGATAATGGTTATAAAATCTCCCGAAAAACCTTGACATCCAAAGCGTAATCAGTTATACTGACATTCGTGTTCCGAAGGGGCATGGTGTAATGGTAACACGTGGGTCTCCAAAACCTTTGTTGAGGGTTCGAGTCCTTCTGCCCCTGCCAAAAGCGGGCTGCTTTGATTCGTTCAGGCGGCTCGTTTTTTTGTACGCCTTTTCAGCGCGGCCAGAGGCGGATATATACGCGCATTTTCAAATTCATAGCGATCCATCTGTTGCTTGAGCTCTGTTCCTTTCAGAAGGAACCTGTACCGAAAAAACCCAAAGCAGCATAACGCTCTTTGGGCTTAAAACGCTGATGATCCGAATACAGCTACCGGCATGCTCGACGTATCTATCCGAGGTTAAGACTTGTTTTCAGTCGGCAGCCGGCCCACACGCATCGCGCTGGAGCGCGGCCGAATAGGTTTTACATGCGGCTGTAAACGCCTCAAACAACGGCGCGCCTTCCTTCATGCGCTCCGGGTGCCATTGCACGCCATAAACAAACGGCTTGCTGGTATCCTGAATCGCTTCAATCACACCGTCCGTCGCGCGGGCGCATACCGTCAGGCCGGGCGCTAACGCCTTAATGGCCTGGTGATGGTATGAATTGACCCCGATGCTCGCCTCGCCAAAGATATCGCGGAACGGCGTTCCTTCGTCCAGCGTTATCATATGGGACGCATACCGCGAGGGAGCGGTTTGCGTGTGCAGAATCGCCCGGCCGCCGTCCGGCGCAACATATTGCGTGGGCAGGTCCTGGTACAGCGTGCCGCCCAGCGCCACGTTTAGCGTTTGCAGGCCGCGGCAGATCGCTAAAATTGGCATTTCATGTCGATAGGCAATTTCGATCAGCTTCATTTCCAGCCTGTCCCGAGCTGGATTGACCTGATCCAAGCCCGAGGCGGGGGATTCGCCAAACAGCTGCGGGTCCACATCGTTGCCGCCGGAAAGCATCAGGCCGTCCATTTGGTCCAGGCACAGGGCAATGTGCTCGTCATCCATGTCAATGCTTAATAGAACCGGAATCGCGCCGGCGTTCAAAAGACTGGTCATATAGGAACGGATGATGTATTGTTTGCTCTCATCCTTTTCAATGCTTCCGGATACGCCGATAATGGGCATCGTTTTCATAAGGGTTAGCCTCCTCTGGGTTCATGGTATGGTTCGTGTTTTGGGTCGCAGAATCCTGCAAAAACAGTCAATCCGTATCATTTCAGCCTCTCAAAGGGGGCATGCCGTTAGCCTGACACTTATGTCTGGTAGAAAAAGCACTCCGCCAATCCCTTTTGGGCATCAGCGGAGTGCCAAGATTGGCTGCGGATCGCGGGGATTTGTCAGGCGCTCTTAATTTCGAGCCACATGGCATTGTAAATCTGGATAAAATCCTGAATGTCCTTGAAAAACTCGCAACGGTCGATAATGTCCTGCGTGGGGTTCATGGTCAGGTTGTTGATGTAGCTATCGCCCATCAGCTTGATGGCCTCTGTATTGGGGGAGGAATACCAGATTTCCTCGCAGTTGATCTTTGCAATGTCGGGGCGGCACATAAAGTCAATAAACTTCAGCGCGTTTTCCGGGTTTTTCGCCGCCTTGGGGATCACCATGCCATCCACCCAGATGTTGCTGCCTTCCTGAGGCACCACGTACGCGAGGTCCGGGTTCAGGTCAATGGCGTACTGAGCGTCGCCGCTCCATACCAGCGCGAGCGCCGCCTCGCCGGCCACCATTTTGTCCTTGGTTTCATCCACCTGATAAGCTTTTACGATGCCATCCTTCTTTTGCTGAATCAGCAACTGTTTGGCTTCGTTCAGTTGCAACGGGTCGCGGGTGTTCATGGAATAGCCGAGGTATTTCAGCGTTACCCCAAGGCAATCGCGGATGGAATCAATCATGAACACGTTGTTCGTGTACTTTTTATCAAAAAGGATGCCCCAGCTGGTAACCGGCTCGGTTACCATGGTCTTGTTGTACAGGATACCCACAGTGCCCCACATATACGGCACGCTGTATTCGCCGGTCGGGTCATACGAGGGTTTCAGGAGGTTCGCGTCAATGTATTGCATGTTGGGCACTTTGGTAAAGTCGATCGGGGCGATCAGGCCCTCCGCAATCATCCGCTCGATGCAATAATCCGAAGGGAACACCACATCAAAAGAAGAAGGGGAATTGCGAACCTTCACCAGCATATCCTCATTGGTGGTAAAGTTCATCAGGTTAACCGTGATCCCCGTTTCCTGGGTGAACATATCCAGCGATTCCTGGCTGATGTAATCCTCCCAGTTGTAAACATTGACCACTTCCTCCGCCAGGCTGGCCATCGGCAGGCATAGCGTCAGCAAGAGAAGCAGCATACAGGTCAGGCTTTTGCGCATGATAAATTTCCCTCCATTTTATCAGAATCCTATATGATAAACGTTTGTACGTCTATCTCAGGCTTTGGCCGTTTTGCTTGCGCGGCGGTTGACCACCAGCAGCAGCGCCAGCAGGGCCAGGAACATGAGCGCGCTTAGAGCGTTCAGCGTTGGCTCAATGCCAATGCGCGCTTTGGAGTAAATCAGCGTGGACAGGTTTTGCACCATCGGGCTGGTGGTAAAGTAACTGATGACAAAATCGTCCAACGAGAGCGTAAAGGCCAGCAGAAGGCCGGTAATAACGCCGGGGCTGATTTCCGGCAGAATCACGTGCAGCAGCGCATAGGAAGGCGAAGCGCCTAAATCCAGCGCCGCCTCATAGGTATGCTTGTTCATCTGCTTGAGCTTTGGAAGCACCGACAGAATCACGTACGGCGTGTTGAAGGTGATGTGCGCCAGCAACATTGTTACATATCCGCGCTCAATTTTGGAAAACGTGAACAGGATCATCAGCGAAATACCGGTGACGATGTCGGGCATGGTCATTGGCAGGTTGGTCATGGTCATCATCACAGCCTGCGGACGTTTCCGCATGGCATGGATGCCGATGGCGGCCAGCGTGCCCAGTACGGTTGCCGCCGCCGCGGCGATCACCGCGATGGTCAGCGTCACATACAGCGCCTTCATAATCGCCTGATCGCGGAATAGCTCTGCATACCAGTGAAGGGACAGCCCTTCCCACTTCGCGCGGCTCTTGCCCGCGTTAAAGCTTTGCAAAATCAGCACCGCGATCGGGGTATACAAAAACAGCAGCATCAGGGCGAGATAGGAACGCTTGGCAAGCTTTTTCATACAATTCCGCCTCCTTCGCCTTCGGGGTCGGCCTTGCGCAGGATGCTCAGGCTAATCAGGATCAGGATCATCATAATCAGGCTCAGGGCGCTGCCCACGTTCCAGTTGCCTTCCGTGAGAAACCGGTTCTCAATCAGGTCGCCGAACATCATGGTGTTGCCGCCGCCAAGGATGCGGGGGATAAAGAAGGTGGTGACCGAAGGCATAAACACCATCGTGATGCCGGAAATAACCCCCGGAATGCTCAGCGGCATGGTGACGCGCCAGAAGGTATGAAAGTGATTGGCGCCCAAATCCTGCGCCGCTTCCAATAACCGACTGTCCATTTTGGTAAGCGACGTGTAGATGGGAAACACCATGAACGGCAGAAAGTTGTAAACCATGCCCAAAAGCACCGCGCCATCGTTATACATCAGCTGCGCGCTGTGAAAACCGAGAAACTTCAACAGCGTGTTAATCAGCCCCTGATCTTCCAGCAGGGTCATCCAAGCCACGGTGCGCAGCAGAAAGTTCATCCACATGGGGATGATGAACAGAACCACCAGCGTAGAGCCAATCTTGATTTGCCGATCCGCCATAAAATACGCGGCCGGGTACCCAAGCGCCAGGCAGATGCCCGTACAGAGGAGCGCCATCCACAGCGAATACACCAGAATGTCGATGTTGACGGTTCCGCGCTGGATCAGCACGGAGTATTCCGGCCCCATCTGGGCATAGAGCTGGTTTACGGAGTAGTTGCTATCCCAAAAGTTTTTGAAATTATCCAGCGTAAAAGCGCCGTTTGGGTCGGTAAAGGAATAGTACGCTATCAAAAGGCAGGGCACAATGGTGAACAGCACCATCCACAGCGTGTAAGGCGAAGCGAAAAACGAACGCTTGATCCCGTTGGACCGCTTCACGGTCAGAATCCCAAACAGGATGAAGCCGAACAGCAGCGCCACGAGCGTCCAGACCACCCACGGGGGCATATTCAGGTTCTGGCTCATTGCTCGTCGTCGCCCCCTTCGGTAACGGCAACAGGCATCGGCTTCATAATGTGGATGTTGTAGGGCACAATGTTCAGCCCGACTCGGGAACCCTGAGGCTGCATCACGGTGGAATGCACCTTAAAGACGGTTTCGCCGGCGTCGATCATCATTTCGTAATGCACGCCCTTAAAGAGCACGCTCTGCACCGTTCCGCTGATCTGGCCGATATCTTCCCCGACAATCAGGATATCTTCCGGGCGCACTACCACATCTACCGGCTGGTTCTGGCCAAAACCGGCGTCCACGCAAGGGAAATCAAACCCGGAAAAATGCACCAGCTCGTCATGCACCATTGTGCCGCGCATAATGTTGCTTTCGCCGATAAAATCCGCCACGAAGGCATTGGCTGGTTCGTCATAAACGCTTTTGGGATCGCCAATTTGCAGAATATGCCCGTCGCGCATCACCACGACCGTATCGCTCATGGTGAGCGCTTCCTCCTGATCGTGGGTCACATACAAAAAGGTGATGCCAAGCGCCTGCTGCATCCGTTTCAGCTCCAGCTGCATATCCTTGCGAAGCTTCAGGTCCAGCGCGCCCAGCGGCTCATCCAGCAAAAGCACCTGCGGCTCGTTAACCAACGCGCGCGCGATGGCCACGCGCTGCTGCTGGCCGCCGGAAAGCTGATCCACGCTGCGCTTGCCGTAACCGTTCATATTAACCAGGTCGAGCATTTTCTCCACGCGCCGCCGAATTTCTTCCCGCTGCATTTTGGCAATTTTAAGCCCGAACGCAATGTTGTCATACACGTTCAGGTGCGGAAAAAGCGCGTATTTCTGAAAAATAGTGTTGACTTTCCGTTTATAGGGCGGAATATCGACAATATTCTTGCCTTCGAATAAAAGCGTGCCGGAGGTGGGGTACTCAAACCCGCCGATGATGCGGAGCGTGGTGGTTTTTCCGCAGCCGCTCGGCCCAAGGAGCGTGACAAACTCCTTTTTGCGAATGTAAAGGTTGATATCCTCCAGAACCGTGGTTCCGTCAAAATCCTTGCTGATATGCTGCAGATCGATCAGGTGCTCTTTCTCAACCATATGGGAAGCGCTCCTTTAATAATTCATCGCCAATGCGGCGTGATCCGATCCGGAAAGGCTGCCTGCCGCGCCCATTGCGCAGGTTTCGGCAACCGCTTAGAAGCTGGGCGGCGTGCTTACCCAAAGCACCTTCGCCTTGGTTTTACCGGTGTTGCGCAGGGAGTGGGTGCTGGATGGCCGCAGGCAAAAGCTGCCGCCGGTTTTCACGGTGTATTCCCGCCGGTTGGCGCACAGGGTGATGCGCCCGGCCAGTACAAAACCAAACTCCTCGCCGTCATGCGGAGGCAACACATTGGTTTCCCCGCCGGCTTCCAGTTCCAGCAGGATCGGCTCCATGCTGTTTTTTTGCGCGGTAGGCACAAGCCATGTGATTTTACCGTGATGCTCCTCGTCGTCCGGTTTTTCAAACATATCGGCGGGGGAGAACACCAGCTTTTCCTTGCTGTCATCGGTAAAGAAGGTTTGCAGGTTGCTGCCGAGGCATTCCAGCATATCCACCAGCGTTGCGATGGAGGGGGAGGCGATATCGCGCTCCACCTGGGAAATGAAACCCTTGCTCAGTTCGCAGCGGTCGGCCAGCTCTTCCTGCGTTAAATTTCGCTGTATGCGCAACTCGCGCAGCTTTTCCCCGATTTGCAAGCCATTCGCCTCCGTTCCGGTGATCTGGAAACGCCTTGAAGTTTAGTTTTGCTAAACTTTGAAACAGACAGTATTAAACCATAAACCTCCTGCGCTGTCAATAGTTTTTACATAAAAATAACGCCTGCCCGCTTGGGCAGGACGTTACTGAAAATGGATTTTTTCTTAGGGTCGGCTTGGCTTTGCATCAAAACGCTGTGGCGTTGCGGCGCAGGCTTATGCAAGCTGGGCCAGCAATTGCTCCACTCGTTCGCGGGAAGCGTAGTTCAGGGGGGAGAAGCGGCCCTTGAGCGCTGTGTTCAGCTTGGCTTTCGCGGCCTCGGGATTGCCCGCCTCCTGATCGTACAGCGCCAAAAAATACAGCGTGTCAATCTGCCCCGGTTTCTGGCTCAACGCTTTTTCAAAATACTCGCGCGCCTTTTGCTTATCGCCCACAAGGCGGTAGTAGGTCTGGGCCATATTGTCCAGCGAGATGGGGTCCTCATCGTCATAGGCCAGCGATTCCTGATTGTAGGCAAGCGCTTTTTCCGTGTCCCCGGCTTCGATGTACAGGTACCCCAGCGTTTCAAAAATCAAACCGCTTGGCTCCTTGCTGTGCTGGCGTTCCAACAGTTCGATACCCTTGGCTAAATCGCCCAGCTTGTAAACGCACACGGCGTAATTCACATAGAGCTGCTTGCGGGTATCGTCGGTCAGATAGGGGTTTTTCTGATGTTTGACCAACAGTTCCCGCGCTTTTTGAAATTCGCCGTCCCGTATCAGCAATACGGAATAACTCAACAGATAGCGCGGATCCTCCAGACCGGCGGCTACCGCTTCCTCATAGAGCTTTTTAGCCTCGGAGGCGTCGCCGCTGCTAAGTTTCCGGGCAGCCAGACGGGCTTTCAAGGATGCGACCAAATTCATGTGTTGCCCTCCTATGTGTTTGCGTCATGCGCGATTTTCCTTCGCAGGCGCGCATAACGGTATTGTAACGCATTTCTAAGGGATTGTACAGCCTCGGTTTCCGTAAGGCAAGGCTCGGAAAGCAGCAAAAGCGCCTGTCGGGTGTAAACGAGCGCCTGCTCTGGATTGGCCAGCTGATGCTCGTGCAGCTTCGCCAGCCCGACACAGGCGGTCACCGGCTCGTCGCCCCGGGCAAGCATGGCAGTATAGAGCTTTGCCGCGCGTTCCGCGTGCCCTTCGCGCTTTTCCTGCCGCGCCAGCGCCGCGTAGGCAACGGCACGGGCCGAATCCTTTGCCAGCAAACGGTAACACTTTTTCGCCTTGCCCCGGACGCCTCTTTTTTCCATGGCACGCGCCATTGAAAACAGATCGTCCGCTTCCTGAACGGTTTCCGGCTGATGATAAAGCTTGCAAAGGAAGAAAAAAAGCTGCGCAAGGCTCACCACGTCCTGCCGGTTATGCTCCAGTATGCGTTCGATGGGGCCAAAGTCGCCATTTTTCAGGTATTTGAAATAGGTTTGCGGCACCTGATCGCCGGGGAGGTCATCTTCGCGGGACACGCCGAGCACCGCCTGTTCCAACCTTTGAAGCGTGCAGCGGCCCAATCGGAGCTTCCATACACGGCGGGAAGCGTGCAGCATATCGGCATGCAGCGGGCTGATGCGCGCGTCCCGCACACGGTTCATCAGGAAGCGGTTTTGCAGCAGTGGAATATCAAACGTGCGGCCGTTAAACGTGACCAGCGCCGGAAACCGCGCCATGAAGCTGGCGACCTCGTTAAGCATGGCGGATTCCTCCGGATAATCGCGCATCAGGAATTGCTCCACCACAAAATGTTCGCCGGAAAAATAACCAAGCCCAACCTCAAAAGCAAGGGTTCCGGCCCCGCCGGACAGGCCGGTGGTTTCAGTATCCAAAAACAACAGATCGGCAGGTTGAATGCTGCGCGGAAAAGGCAGGTCAAAAATGTCCGAAAGCACCTCGGCGTTCATGTGCGAGCGTTCGCAAAAGGAAGATAGGGGAAACCGGTCGCTTCGACGGTAAAAACGTTCGGGGGCGGATGCTTTCGGGACTTCCGGCGGCGGCGGTTGGGCTTTGCCGTTTTCCGCGTCGATCCTGCGGAGTTTGTCCATCAAGCTTGGCATGCTTCGATCAACTCCCTGAGGATGCGGCGCGCATTGGCCTTTCCGTTGCGGCCCACCTCGGTGATGGGGCCTACGCAGCTGGGGCAACCGTCCTCGCAGCCGCAACCATCCAGCACGTTGAGCGCATGCTCCAGCAACAGCTCCTGCATTTCATAGGCCTTTTCGGAAAGCCCTACGCCCCCGGGAAACTGATCGTACAGGAAAATCGTGGGCAAATCGGTTTCCGGGGCCTTGACCTGATAGAGCACCTTAATGTCCCGGGGCGCGCACATCAGGTAAATAGGCGCGACGATGCACATCAGGTTTGTAACGCCCATCAGCGCGCCCTGCAAATCATCATTGCTGAAAGGCTCGGTGATACGCCGGGGCACTGTCCACCATACGCCGACAGTGTGCATGTTGGTTTCCGGCACAAGCACAGGGCCGAAGCCAAGGTTTTCATGAGTGTCCAGCTTCATCTTTTTGAAGATTTTTACGATGGTTGTAATTTTTAACTCGCCAAGCGTCACCTGCACCTCGTTGCGCAGGGTTTTCTGTTTCAATTCGTCCAGCACGCCCAAGCTCACGTTCAAATCCGCGTCGGTGTAATAATCCACATCCACGGCGCGGATAAAAGCCTTGCACGCGTCGAAGTCCAGCTTCTCCACCTGATACTGACGCGCCTCGTGCATGTAAATCGCGTTTTCATGCAGGAGCATCGGCACCGTGTAGCGGTCCATTTCGCCAATCACGCGATGGTGCGCCGGATTGGAAACATCAATAATTACGAAATTTTCCGAGGAGGCGGATCGCAGGCTGATTTCGCTGGCGGGGAAATCCTCCGCCGACCAGTGGTAACGCCCGCCCACATGGCGAAGGATGCCGCTTTCGCTTAAAAAATCGAGAAATTGCGCGGTATCCGGCACGTTGCCGAAGGTTTCTCCATCCTCAAAGGGCAGCTCATACGCCGCGCATTTGATGTGGGAGAGCAACACATACAGGTTGTTGGGCTGCAAGAGCGCGTGCTCCGGCGATTGCATTAAAAAGTATTCCGGATGGTTTACAATGTACTGATCGATCGCCGCCGACGAAGCCACCAGAACGGTGAGCGCCGTATCTTTGCGGCGGCCGGCGCGACCTGCCTGCTGCCATGTGCTCGCAATGGTGCCGGGATACCCGCATAGCACGCAGGCGGTCAGAGAACCGATATCAATGCCAAGCTCCAGCGCATTGGTGGAGATGACCATTTCGATCTCCCCGTTGCGAAGCCCGCGTTCAATTTCCCGCCGTTCACTGGGCAGGTAACCGCCCCGGTAGCCGCGCACACGCCCGGAAAACCCATACGGATCGCGCGCCTGCTCCTTCATGTAGCGGGTGAGCACCTCCACCTGAATGCGGCTTTTGGCAAACACAATGGTGGAAATCCCGTTGGCCAACAGCTGACCGGCGATTTCCCGCGTTTCATTGACCACGCCGCGCCGGATGCCCAGTTGGCGGTTGATAACCGGCGGATTGTAAAACACAAAGTGGCGTTCGCCCATCGGCGCGCCGTTGTTGTCGATTTTGAGCACATCCCGCCCGGTGATGGTACGCGCCAGCTCGTCCGGGTTGGCGACGGTTGCGCTGCAAAGGATGAATTTGGGCTTGCTTCCGTAAAACGCGCACAACCGCACCAACCGGCGGAGCACGTTTGCAAGGTTGCTGCCAAACACGCCCCGGTAGGTATGGATTTCGTCAATCACAATGTATTGCAGGTTTTCAAACAGCTTGACCCACTTGGTATGGTTGGGCAGAATGTTGGTGTGCAGCATGTCTGGATTGGTAACCACGATGTGCCCGGCCTGCCGGATTGCTTTTCGCGCCGCGCCCTGGGTATCGCCATCGTAGGTATAGGCTTTGACATCAACGCCCAAAGCCTCAATCAGCTCGTACAGCTCGCTGGCTTGATCGGCGGAAAGCGCTTTGGTTGGGAACAGATACAGCGCACGCGCATCCGGGTTTTTCAGGATAGCGGACAGCACGGGCAGGTTATAGCACATGGTTTTACCGCTGGCGGTCGGGGTCACCACCACAAAATCGCGGCCATCGCAGGCCGCCTGAAAGCTTTCCGCCTGATGGGTATACAGGCGGTGGATGCCCCGTTTTTCAAGCACAGACCGGATTTTTGCGTTTAGCGATGGGGGAAAGTCCACAAACTTTCCTTCCGATGCCGGCAAGGTGGTCCAGTGCGTGACGTTCTCCATAAACGCTGGATCGTTCTGGAGTTTTTCAATCAGCTGATCTACGTTCATGGCACCCTCCGTAACGGCCCAAAGCCGCGGCTGGCGCGGCTTTGGGGGTAATTCCGATATCAGGCTTTCTCGGTTGCGGTATGCTCGCCCGCGGGCAGCAGCGCGGCATGATCCTTGGCAAAGCTGATCTTGCCGTCCTCAACGCTCAGGCGCACAGCGTCGCCCAGCGCGATGCGGCCGGCGATGATCTCCTCGCTGAGCGCATCCTCCACGGTGCGCTGAATGGTGCGGCGAAGCGGACGCGCGCCGTAGTTGGCGTCATAGCCCTGCGTAGCAAGCAGCTTCACCACTTCGTCATCAAAGCTCAGCGACATGCCGCGTTCGTGAAGGCGCTTGGCGACCGCTTCCAGCATCAGCTTGGCGATTTGCTGAATATCCGCCGGCTCCAACGCGTGGAACACAATCAGGTCGTCCACACGGTTGATGAACTCCGGACGGAAAACATCCTTAACCTCTGCCATGACGCGTTCCTTCATGGCCTCGTAATCGCGCACGGTTTCAACGCTGCCGCCAAACCCGAGGGAGCGGGTGCCGGTGATGCTGTGCGCGCCAGCGTTGCTGGTCATCACAATAATCGTGTTTTTGAAGTTGACAACGCGCCCGCTGCTGTCGGTCAGCCGACCATCCTCCAAAATTTGCAGAAGGATGTTGAACACATCGGGGTGCGCTTTTTCCACCTCGTCAAACAACACAACGCTGTACGGTTTCTGGCGCACCTTCTGCGTCAGCTGGCCCCCGTCCTCAAAGCCTACGTAGCCCGGAGGCGAGCCGACAAGGCGGGAAACGCTGAATTTTTCCATGTACTCGCTCATGTCGATGCGGATCACCGCGTTTTCATCGGCAAACATCGCCTCGCCCAGCGCACGGCACAGCTCTGTTTTGCCAACGCCCGTCGGCCCCAGGAAGATGAACGATCCAATCGGCCGCTTGGGGTCCTGCAGTCCGGCGCGGGCGCGGCGAAGCGCGCGGCTGACCGCGCCAATGGCTTCATCTTGCCCCACAAGGCGTTTGTGCAGAATTTCTTCCATATGCAGCAGACGCTCGCTGTCCGCTTCCGTCATCTTTTTTACAGGGATGCCCGTCCAGATTGCGACGATTTGCGCGATATCCTCCTCGGTTACCACGTCGTGGCTGCTGCTCTTGCGGCCTTCCCACGCGGCGCGCTTTTCGGCGATCACTTCGCGAAGCTTACGTTCCTCATCGCGCAGTTTAGCCGCTTTTTCAAAGTCCTGATGGGCGATGGATTCTTCCTTCTCGTTTTTCAGGCTTTTTAAGCGTTCCTCCTGCTCCTTCACATCGGGCGGGGCGGTAAAGGAGCGCAGGCGCACGCGGCTAGCGGCCTCGTCCATCAGGTCAATCGCCTTATCCGGCAGGAACCGGTCGCTGATGTACCGATCGCTCAGCGATACGGCGGCGCTCAGCGCTTCGTCGGTGATTTGCACCTTATGGTGCGCCTCGTAGCGGTCGCGTAGCCCTTTGAGGATTTCGAGCGCCTCCTCGGGCGTGGGTTCGCCAACCTTTACGGGTTGGAAGCGGCGCTCCAGAGCGGCATCCTTTTCAATGTTCTTGCGGTACTCCTCAATGGTGGTTGCGCCAATGCACTGCAACTCCCCACGCGCCAGCGCAGGTTTCAGGATGTTGGCCGCGTCCATGCTGCCTTCGGCCTTGCCGGCCCCGATCAGCGTATGAAACTCGTCGATAAACAGGATCGCGTTGCCCTGCTTTTTCACTTCTTTAATGGTATCCTTGAGGCGTTCCTCAAATTCGCCGCGGTACTTGCTGCCCGCGATCATGCTGCCCAAATCAAGCGACAGCAGGCGTTTGCCGGCTAAGGTTTCCGGTAGTTTGCCCGCGACCATCAGTTGAGCAAGCCCTTCGGCCACGGCGCTTTTGCCAACGCCCGGCTCCCCGATCAGCACGGGGTTGTTTTTGGTGCGGCGGCTTAAAATCTGAACGATCCGCTCGATTTCCGCCGTGCGGCCGATCACGGGGTCCAATTCGCCATCCTGCGCGGCTTTGGTCAGGTCCCGGCTATACTTATCCAATACGGATTCGCCGTTCTTTTTAGCTTCGGGCGCGGACGAATCCTCCGGGGGGATATTATCCGGCTGGCTGTTCTGCATGGCTTCCGTGAGGCTTTTGGTAATGGCCTCGATATCCACGCCCATTTCCCGGAGCAGGTTGACGGCCACGCCTTCGCCTTCGTGAAAGAGCGCCAGCCAAAAATGCTCGGTGCCCACAAAGGAATGTTGCAACTGTTTGCTTTCCGCAATGCTGCCTTCCAGTATTTTTTTGCTGCGCGGCGTCAGCTCCAGCATGCCGGTCACCGGGGATTCGCCCTCGCCGACCAGCTCGCGCACCTTCGCCATCGTGTTTTCATAGGTCACATTGCTGGGCAAAAGGCTTTCCAGCATGGGGCCGGGTTCCTTGAGCAGGCCGAGCAGAATATGCTCCGTGCCCACATAGTGCTGTTTAAGCGCGACGGCGGCCTGCTGTGCGTAGGCGATCGCCTGCTGCGCGCGTTGGGTAAAACGTCCGAAAATAGCCATGTTAATCCTCCTTGGCAGCCAACTTGGCTTGGATAATGACGCAACGGGCCTGGTTGGTAGAGATCAGGCTTGCGTCCGAGTGCTTGAATTTTTTGGCATGCGCGTCCTGCGCAACGGTGAGCAGTTCATCAACCGTGGTAAGCGGAACCGGCAGGATCGCCATCGCCGCCCCAAGCCGCAGATTGCTCCAATGCTCCATAAACTCGCCGGTTTCCATCTGTTTGGCAAAGCGGAGCGCGCCGTAACTGCGCCACACGCTATCCTGCAAATCAAGGTTCTCCTTGTCGCTGCGGACGCGCAACACGTTTTCCATGTCGATCAGCTGGCGGCCGACCGCCGATACGGCCTCGATGATTTCGCCTTCGGTACGGCCCAGCGTAACCTGATTGCTCACTTGGTAGAGATCGCCGAGCGCTTCGCTGCCTTCGCCGTAAATACCCCGAATGGTCAGCCCCAGCTTGGCGACTGTTTGGGATACGTTGCCCATCTGTTTGCAGCGCGTAAGCATCGGCAGGTGGAGCATCAGCGAGGCACGCATCCCCGTGCCGGTGTTAGTGGGGCAAGCGGTCAGGTAACCCAACTGGTTATCAAACGAAAAGTCACAAACCGAGGCCAGCCGATCCTCAGCGTCAAACGCGAGGGAAGCGGCGTCCGAAAGGGAAAAGCCGTCCAGCATGGCCTGAATCCGCAAATGATCCTCCTCGTTGACCATAACGCTGATGTGCCGGTCCGCGCGGACCAACGCGGCGCCAACGTCGCTGTGCAGCAAAAGATCACGGCTTACAAGGTGCTGCTCCATCAGGGAAAGCTGATCTATCTTGTTCATATTTTTAAGCAGGTATAGCGAAAAACGTCCATTCGGCGTTTCGCTTTCCATCGCTTTTGTGGCGCGGTCGATGCAGCGTTGCGCGTTATCAGGGTTGCCAACGTTGGAAAAAGGCAAGTCGTAGTAATTGCGCGCAAGCCGAACTCGGCTGGAAACAACAATCCCTCCAAAGTTTTCGCTCATTGCGGCTTCACCTCCGCGCTTTGCTGTTCGGCAAGGGCGCGAATTTCATCGCGCAGGGCAGCCGCTTCTTCAAAGTTTTCAGTTGCGACCGCTTTTTCCATTCTGGCCTTCAGCTCGGCTAAGCACTGCTCCAGCTGCAGCTCCTGGCGGTGCCCCTGAGGCACGCGCCCGGCGTGCTGGCTGCGACCGTGTACGCGCAGCAGCAGGGGTTTCAGCTGTTCGGAAAACACTTCGTAACAGTGCGCGCACCCCAGTTTACCGCTGTTTTGAAACTCCTCGTAGGTCAGGCCGCAGGCATCGCACCGGATGGCGCTTTCCTGAGTCTCTTTGGAAAGAATACTGAGCAGAGAGGACAGAAAGCTGGACATATCGCCCTTGGCAAAGCTGGACTCCATTTTTTCAACGCATTCCTGACAAAGGTGCCGCGTGGCGGTTTCATTGCCGGTAATCACCGTGATGGCCACGGTGGCGGGGTTTTTCTGACATTCTTCACAGAGCATAAACGGTTACTCCTTTCAAGCCTCAGGGGCTCTGCTCTTGCGAGCGACCTCAAGTAACATCGATTTGAGGATGCGCGCCCTGAGCGCGTCCTTCAAGGCGGCAGGAACGGGGAGCGTGAAGCAGGATTCACACACGGCGGCCTTCATAATCGCGGCCTCGTCGCAGGAAATCAGATCGCGCTCTTTGAGTTGCGTGATCAGATGCTCCGCTTCCAGCGAAGAAATGGTGTCGCCGACCCGCTCGTGCAACAGATAAACGAGCTGCTCGCTTGTATCCTGCTCCATTCGAAAAATGCGGATATATCCGCCGCCGCCCCGCCGGCTTTCAATCAGGTAGCCATGGTCGGGCGTGAAGCGGGTGGCAAGCACATAGTTGATCTGCGAGGGCGCGCAGTTAAAATATTGCGCCAGCTCGTTGCGTTTCAACTCAACTTCCTGCTCATCCTGCGTGAGCATGGTTTTGATAAATTTCTCAATCGCGTCGCTCAGTCGCATGAATAAAACCTCCCCCGTCAAAGATATTGACCATCTTTGACCATCACATTCTACCATGGCTTTCCGAAAAAAGCAATGATCTGCGCCCGGCATCCCGGAACTTTCACAGCCGAAAAACCGAAGGCGGAACGCGAAAACAGTATACCCTAAAAACAGGATTTTGAAAACATATGTTCGTATCAAATTTACAAGCACTCGCGATTTTAACGTGGGGGAGTAGCGGAGGTAAAAGTTCAGCATAGGGGAACCGGCGCGGTTGTAAATCAAAACCCCGGCGCCGTCCGGAAAACCGGAACGAACGTCGGGGGTGCGTTTGTAAAACTGATTTGGTGCGGTCGGGGCAGACAGCCCGTTTGATTTGGCAATGACACTGAAACGTTTAACCCGCGCCCCTTTGCTTCAGCCGCACGGCGATAGCGAAGGGGTTCGGAATAGCCGTCCGCTCGCGTTACTGCACTGGGGTTTTCCCGGTTACGTATGCCAGCAGTTCGCTCCACAGCGGATGGTTCTGATCCAGCACAAGGGTGGTTTTGGAATCCAGCGAGCTTTGCAGCGCCTGAAGCGAACGCCAGTAGCTGTAAAACTCCGGGTCTGCGCTGTAAGCTTCTGCATAAATCCGCATGGCTTCCGCTTCGGCTTCAGCCCGCACGGTTCCCGCTTCGCTCACAGCGTCCGCCTCAATCTGCCTCGCCTGCAAATCCGCGGCGGAAACCTCCTTGCGGTAGGCTTCCTCGCCCTCGCTGCGCAGTTGTTGGGCAACCTTGGTGCGGTCGGCCTGCATGCGCGCGTAGGTGCTTTCAATGTTTGCGGTAGGCAAAATGGTGCGGTGAACCTGAATATCCTTGATTTCGATCCCACGGGGCACCATATCGGTGTTGACGGTTTTCAGCCCGTTTGCCAAAGCCGCGTTGAGCGCGTCCTTATTGCTCACAAAATCTTCCGCGCTCATCCGGTTGATGGCCTGCACGATCACCGGGTGGATCAGGTTATCCAGCTGGTTTTCCGCGTTGACCATGCTGCCGAGTTTCAGGCTGAACAGGGCCGGATCCGCGATGTACCACTGCGCGTAGGTTTGCACATAGTATTGCTTCTTTTCCGCGGTGTTCACCACTTCGCTGTCGCTGATGTAGGTGTACAGGCGGGAGGAATAGGTTTCCACCTTATCCACGAAAGGCACCTTGAAATGCAACCCGCTGCCTTCAACAATGCTTACGCCGCTGGTCAGGGTAATTTCGTCCTTGAGCAGATCCGCATAGCGTTCATGGAAATCATTCTGCTTGTTGATGACAATGCGCTTGATTACCCCAAAGCGGCTCACGACGCTCTGCTCCGCCTCGCCGACGATAAACAGGCTCTCGTTGAGCAGAATCAGCGCGGCCACCAGCAGGAATGCGATCAGGATCAGTTTGCCTTTATGCCGCCTGACGCCCGCCCGGAAGGCGGAGTCGGCGTTGTAAACCGGCGTTTCTTGATTCACTGCGCGTCGCCCCCTTCCAATGCGGCGGAGGTTACGCTGGAGGTTGCGCCATCGTTCAAATCCAGCACTTTGAGCACCTCGCCGTTATTATCCGCCACGATGATGCGGCCGCTGTTTTTCAGCACGCTTTCTAGCGTTTCAATCAGCAACCGCTTTCGGGTAATTTCCGGGGCCAGTTTATATTCCTGACACACCGCCGTAAACACCGCGGTATCGCTCTGCGCCTTGGCAACCTGATCCGCCTTGTAAGCTTCCGCCTGTTTTACGGTTTCGTAAGCGTTGCTGCGCGCCTTGGGCAAAATTTCGTTCGCGTACTTTTCAGCCTCGTCCAGTCGCTTGGTTTTTTCGTTTTTGGCGTTGTTCACATCTTCGTAGGCGGAGGATACCTCGGTGGGCACCGTGATGTTCTGAATGCGAACGTCGTTGATTTTCACACCCATATCGTAGGTATCAATCAGAGCCTGAAAATCCGGAAGCACCTGGTCTTCGATCTCTTCCTTGTTCAAAAGCGCGTCGTCCAGCGGGCGGTTTTGCACGTTGCGGCGGATGACGGCTTCAAACGCGAGCTGAAGGGTGCCTTCCGGGTCGTCCACATCGTAATGGTACTGCTTCACATCGCGGATGGTGTATTGGTAGATGGCCTCGATGGATACGATGCTGTTATCGTTGGTGAGCATCACGCCCTCGTTGGTTTCATCCACATATTGGGACGCTTTTCCCGCCGAGCCTTGCTGCGTGGTGCGGAAACCGTATTCCATGGTGTGGATGGTCGTCACGCTTTCACTGACAATTTGCTGCACAAAGGGAATATGCCAGTACAGGCCCGGGCCGTTTACGCCGGTTGCGCTGCCAAAGGTAATCACCAGCGCTTCCTCCCCCTGCCCAACGCGGTAGAAGCTTGTCGCGCCAATCACCGCAACAACCGTCAGTGCAATCAGCACAATCAGGGTCGATATTTTCGCCTTGCTTTTCATGGGTCGTCTCCTTTCAGATTAAACTGTTTCACGTTACGATTGTACAGCAGATGTACATTTCATACGGCAGAATTGGTTCCAACCGTACGCCCGGGGGTGTTAAAACCGCAATCCGGCGTATGTAACCGGTGCGCGTACGCAGAAATTGGCAGCCGATCCGGCAAACGGAGGAGCGATCTGCATGCAATTCGCAACAAACCTTGCAAACCGGTCGGAACATTGGGGCCGGGCATTCGCCCAAGGCGGGCTGCCTGCCGTCAGGTTGCCAAAGGCAGGCGTACCAAAAATGTGGTGCCCGCGCCTTCCTTACTGCGCACGGTCATCCGGCCGCCGTGAGCCACCACGATAATGCGCGCGATGGATAACCCCAACCCGTGGCCGCTGGTTTGGGCCTTGCGCGCCTTGTCGCTGCGGTAAAAACGGTCGAAAATTCGCGGCAAATCCTCCGCGGAAATGCCCTGTCCTGTATCCTTGACGGAAAGGATGCACTCCTTGCCGTCGTTTTCCAAGCCAAGCGTGATCCTGCCGCCGCTGGGCGTGTATTTGATGGCGTTATCCACCAAAATTCGCATCAGCTGTTTGAGCATGCTTTTATCCCCCCGGATGCTGCAATGCTGCAAGGGGGAAAGCAAAAACTCATGCGCCGAGGAAAGCAGCTTTGCGTCGCGGTGTACGGCGCTCATGATCTCGGTGGGGTCGAATACTTCCATTTCCAGCATGAGGGTTTTTTTATCATGCCTCGCGAGGAACAGAAGCCTTTCCACCAGCTCCTTCATGGAGGCGGTTTCCTGCGATATGGCGGAAATGCCCTCGTCCAACACCTCTTTGTCGGTTTTGCCCCAGCGTTCCAGCATGCTCGCGTAGCCCTGAATCACGGCGATGGGGGTACGAAGTTCATGCGAAGCGTCGCTGACAAACTGTTTCTGGCTGTTGTAGCTCAGCTCGATCCGGTCCAGCATCCCGTTAATGACGGTCGCCAGATCCTTTAACTCGTTCTTGGTGCCCGCAATGTTGATGCGGTTGCTCAGATTGTTGGCGCTCAGGGCGGCGGCGGCTTGGGTCATTTCCGCAATCGGTTTGAGCACCGACTTGTTCAGCCGGTACTTGTGCCTCAGAAAATAGGTGACGCGGTATAAATCCAAACAAATGAGCGTCCAAAACAGAAGCGTGTATACATATAGCGCATAGGTGAGGGAAAAGGCCGTTACCAGCCCGCCCCTTACGGTGCTGCGGTATATCAGCACCTGATAACCCTGATCGGTCTGCACCTGACTGAACGCCAGTTTCAGCTGCTCTAGGTAGCCGTTCATATTCTCCGGTAGCGGGGTTTCCAGCAGGTAGGCGCTGTTCACCGGCAACCCGCCAAGCTGCTCGGCGGCGTAATGCAAACCGTCCGCCGGGGCCTCGGCCGTAATGGCGTCCACCGTCGCATCCACCGTAGGCAACTGCGCAACGCCAAACACGACGGTGAAAACCAGCAACACAAACACCGTTGTGCTCAGCAGTTGCGTGCTGTAGTGCATGGCGATGCGCAGGGTCAGCGAAAAGCGCAGGCTGCTGAACAGCAGTCCAAACCAGTTGCCCACATATGAAGTCAGGCGGCGGAAGCCTTTACCGGTTGTTTCGGCGCGTACGGTCGCGCGCGCTTCCGCCTTGCGCTGCGCCTCCTGCCGGCGAGCCTCGTGCTCGCTTCGCTTATTGCTCATAACGGAACATGTAGCCGACGGCCCGGATGGTATGGATGGTTTTTACGCCGTACCGGTCGTCAATTTTTTGGCGCAGGTACCGGATGTACACATCCACAATGTTGGTATCGCCTGTGAAATCGTATCCCCAAACGTTGGTCAGCAGTTCATCGCGCGATACGGCGGTATGCTCGTGCTGCCACAGATAGTGGAGCAGGTCAAATTCCTTTTTCGTGAGCGCGATCGGTTCCCCGGCAAAACTGGTGCTGTAACTGGCGGGTTCCAGCTTCAACTGGCCCGCAACCAGCGCGCCGCTGTTTTCGCTGCGGTCCACGCGGTGTTTTTTCAGGCTCACGCGGATGCGCGCAAGCAGTTCCTCAATGGCGAACGGCTTGGTCATATAATCGTCCGCGCCCATATCCAGCCCCATGACTTTATCGCTCACATCGTCTTTGGCGGTCAGCATAATAATGGGGATATCGCTTTGCTGGCGCAACCTGCGGCATACTTCAATCCCGCTGATTTCCGGCAGCATCAGGTCCAGAATCAGCAAATCCGGCTGCCAGCTTTCGCACAGTGCAAGGCCGGAGCGCCCGTCAAACGCGGTTTGCACGTCGTAGCCTTCATGTTTCAGTTCCAGCTCCACAAAGCGGGCGATCTTGGCTTCGTCCTCGATAATGACGATTTTACTCATGGTATTCCCTCCGAATCGAGAACAGTATAACAGAAAATTCCTTTCGGCAACAGTGCGCGCCGAAAGGAATCCGGGCCGTCGACGGCCGGAACGCCCCGTTACTGGATATCCGCTTCGTGGTAGCCGTCGCGGGTTTCCGTAACGCGCACATTGCCGTCCTCGGAAAACTGAACGTTCACCGGGGTGGTGCCGCTCGCGGGGCTTTCGCTGCGCGTTTCCGGCTCGGCGGTTGCGGCCGCGCCGGCGGTTTTATCCTGATTCTGGGCGGTTCCGCCGAAATCTCTGGCGATCGTGAACACCGTATTGCGCACGTTGCTGCCGGCGTTCTTCATCATATCCTCAAAGGATTCCTCGGAAAAATCACGGCTGTCCCGGTCAAACGAAAACCGGTACCCCAGCAACAGCGCCAGAATCGCGCCAATCACAATCACCCACGGGGCCATCAGCAGCACTAAAATCAAAAACAGCACGGAAAGGTTGACGATGGTCACATTCCCCTTCAGGATTTGAACGCGGAGGCGGAACAGGTAGTTAAAAAGCCCGTGCCGGTTGCGCCGCCCGCCCTCGGGCTTGGCTTTCGAATCCCGGATGCGCCCGTTTTTTTCCAAATCCACAAGGGCGCGCGCCAGGCTTCCGTTGTGGTATTCCAGCAAATTGACCGCTTCTTCGTAGGAAATGCCGCTTTTTTGCCGGATAATCTCAATATCTTCAATCGTGTACTGTGCCATAAGGTTCATCCTCCTTCAATAGGAAACAGGGTTTTTGGAACGATCAAATCATACCATACCCGCGCGCCGGATGCTTGAGAAAAAGCTGACCCTTTGATGAGAATTTCATGAGATTTTCGTTTCTGAAACCCCCGGCAGGTTAACAGCAGGTTATCGGAAGGTAAAGATCGCGTTGACTTCACAGCATAATTTTGCTATGATACTGCGTGCCCTTATGGTTTTATGAGTAAGGAGGTAGGTACCATGTCCTTTTGGATTGTTACGGACGCGTGTTGCGATTTGCCCGTAGACTACATAAAGCATCAGCACGACTTGCACATTGTGCCCATGTCGTACCAGATTGACGGCAAGGTGAGCGAGATCGACCTCACGGACGATACGCTTGCGGGGCGTGTGCATGAGTTTTACGATCAGTTGATTGACGGTAAGGTCGCCACCACCTTTCAGGTGAATCAGGCGGAATGGATGAGCCACGTTTCGCCGTTGCTGGCGCAGGGCTACGACGTACTGATGCTGGTGTTTTCCAGCAGTTTAAGCGGTATGTATATGACCAGCAAGGCAGCGGAAAAAGAACTGCGGGAGATGTTTCCGCAGCGGAAAGTGGTATCTGTGGATACCCGTTGCGCCAGCATGGGCGAGGGGTTGCTGGTACATTACGCCTTGCAGTACCGCGACGCGGGCCACAGCTTTGAAGAAACCTTGCAGTGGGTAAACGAGAACGCGCAGCGCGTGATTCACTGGTTCACAGTAACTGATTTGCATTTTCTGCACCGCGGCGGCCGTCTTTCCGCGACGAGCGCCACGCTCGGCTCCATTTTGAAAATCAAGCCTGTGCTGAATGTTGACCCGAAGGGCCGGCTGATTCCCCGCGTAAAGGTACAGGGGCGCAAGCACAGCCTCAAGGAGCTTTTTGAAAAGGTGGAGCAGGACGCGCTCCACCCGGAGCAGCAAACCATGTTCATCAGCCATGGCGACAGCGAAAAGGACGCGCTCTGGCTGGCCGACAAGTTAAAAGAAAAGCTGCATGTTCCGGAAATCCTGATGTCCCAGATCGGTCCGATTGTCGGCTCTCACGCCGGCCCCGGCACCGTGGCGGTTTTCTTTCTGGATCGGGATGGCTCGGCCCGTTTGGACGCGCCGCAAATTACAAAGTGAATGTAAGTGTATAACCGCCCCGAAGCCGCATGGCCGGTTTGGGGCGGTTTTCTGTTTTGTGGATTGAATGAAGGGCATGGAAGCGAGGCTCCCTTGCCAGCAGCCCTACAAAGCTTGAGTATGCGCATCGCGCCCCTGCGCCGGTTTCCCGGCTCGGGGCGCGATGCGTATTACGCTTAACATTATAATAGAAGCAAACGGACTTTCGCCGATAGCGTCAGTCGATGGGATGGGAAATCTCATCCGTCAGGGTTTGGAGCTGACCGCACAGCGTCAGTTGCAGCGATTCGCCATGAAGCAACCGAACCGTGGCCAATCCCTTCCTGGCTTCCACCCGGATCAGGCGGTTCCGGTATTCAAACTGGAACGCATAGCCTTCCCAAGGCGCGGGAACAAATGGGTTCAGGCTCAGGCCGCCTACCGTGCGCATGCCGGCGAAGCCCTGCGCAATGGAAAGCCAACTGCCCGTCATGCTGGTAATGTGCAGGCCGTCCGCGGTGTCGTTATTGATGTTGTCCAAATCCAAGCGGGCGGTGCGCTGGTACATTTCCATCGCCTTTTCGTGATAGCCGATTTCTGCCGCCAGCACCGCGTGCACGCAGGGCGACAGGCTGCTTTCGTGAACGGTGATCGGCTCGTAAAAATCAAAATTGCGCTTCTTCGTATCCAAATCGTACAGATGGTCAAAGAAGTACAGCCCTTGCAGCACATCCGCCTGTTTAATGTAGCAGGAACGCAGGATATGGTCCCAGGACCAGTGCTGGTTAATCGGGCGCTGCTCGGCGGGGATTTCGGCCGCCGGAATCAGTTCCTTATCCAAAAACAGATCCTGCTGCAGGTAGATGCCCAGCTCGTGATCTTCAGGGTAATACATGCGGGCTACCACATCCCGCATATGGGCAATCTCCGCCTGCGTGACGGTTAGCGCCGCAAGCCGCGCCTGAGGCGCGCGGTCGCATGCGTCGCAGAAGTAGGCGATGCTCCACGCGGCAATGCGGTTGGTGTACCAGTTGTTGTTCACGTTGTTCTCATATTCATTGGGGCCGGTAACGCCGTGGATCATATACACCGCTTTGCGGGGGTTATAATGCACGCGGTCTGCGTAGAAGCGCGCGATGCCGCACAGCACATCCAAGCCCTGCGCAAATAAGTATTCCTCGTCGCCGGTATAGGTAACGTAGTTAAAAATCGCATATGCCATGGAGCCGTTGCGGTGGATTTCCTCAAAGGTGATCTCCCACTCGTTGTGGCACTCAACGCCCGTAAAGGTGACCATGGGATAAAGCGCGCCTTTCAAGCCCTGCATCTTCGCGTTATGGTACGCGCCTTCCAGCTGCATGTGGCGGTACAGCAGCAGTTGCCGCGCCACTTCCTGCCCGGCGATTGCCATATAGACCGGGAAACAGAAGGCTTCGGTATCCCAATAGGTCGCGCCGCCGTACTTTTCGCCGGTAAAGCCTTTGGGGCCGATGTTCAGCCGCGCATCCTCGCCGGAGTAGGTGCTCAGCAGCTGGAACAAGTTAAACCGAATGCCCTGTTGGGCGCGGTCGTCCCCCTTGATTTCCACATCGCATTTGTCCCAACGCGCCTTCCAGGCTGCCACATGCGCGCGCCGGAGGTCCTCAAAGCCGATTTCACGGGCGCGGGCGGCCGCTTTCAGGGCCATGGTCAGCAACAGCTTTTCATCATAATCGCGGCTGGTAAAGCAAAGCGCGTATTTTTCAAGCCGGGCGGTTTCGCCCGCGTCGATGGGGCCGGAATAGGTTTCTTCCACATACCCCTCGTCCATGTGTTTTGTATCCAACCCAAGGTTATCCGCCCAGCAACCCATGGCGGCGGCCACGGCAAAGCGGGGGGTTCCAAAGGGGTTATCTCTGGTTTTGGTCAGCAGACCCAGCGCATCCTCGGTTTCTTCTTCTTCCAGCATATCCCAGAAGGTTTCGTTATAGTTGCTGTCCAGATTATGCACGCGCGCGTCCAGATAGGGTTTCATGGTCACAATCGCGCCATAGTCCGGCGTAACGGAATAGGAAATGGCCAGCAGTTCCTTTTCCGCAAGCGAAACAAAACGCTCCACGCGCACCGCCACGCTCCCTTTGACGGTGTTCACCGTAAAGGTGCGCAGCACAATCCCGGTTTGCATGTCCAGCTCGCGGTAATAATCGCTGTACATGCACTGGTTCAAATCCAGCGGCTCGCCATCAATATCAATATGGAAACCCATCAGGCGCACCGCGTTGATGGATTTGCCAAAATACTGCGGATAGCCGTTTTTCCACCAGCCTACGCGCGTTTTATCCGGAAACCATACGCCGCCGATGTAGGTGCCAATATGGGTGTTGCCGGAAAAATCCTCTTCAAAGTTGCCACGCATGCCCATATATCCGTTGCCGGTGGATGTCAGGCTTTCGGAAAGCCGTACCTCGCCTTTATCGAACCCACGCTCGATCACTTTCCAAGGGTGTACCTGAAATGCCATATCGACGCCTCCCATGATGCGCAATCGTTTGCAAGCGGTTAACTTTATGGTAGTCGATTTTCACAAAAAAGTCAAGAAACATTTCGCAAACATCCTAAAAACCGAATCAATGCCTTTGATTTTGCCGGCGCGTAGGGGGGAGGGGCGCGCTTGATTTTACGGAAAAGCGCGCTTCGGTTTCATGCGGATTCCGCGTGAACGGGTTTGCCATGCCATCCTCCTTTGGGCTGCGAAACCTGCGAATCGCTTTCATCGCGCACGGCTGGGATGTCCGTCTGCAAGCGCCGCAGTTGCCGGGTTTTCCGTTCCATGGTATAATACAGTTACTTTTTGACAAACAGGAGGGAGCCTTCATGCGCACCCGCATCACCCATGTGATCCTGACCCCCGGCGTTGACGGGGAGGGCCAAATCCCATTCATTGAAAATGCCGAAGTTCAAGTGGACGGCAACCTGATCGCCTATGCCGGCCCCATGGAGAGTGCGCCTTTTTTTGCGGCGGATGAAACCATCGACGGTACCGGGCGCCTTTGCATGCCCGGGCTTATCAACCTGCACACCCATACGCCTATGACGTTTCTACGCAGCGTTGGCGCGGATTTAACGCTGGACGACTGGCTGCATAAGGCGATTTTTCCCTTGGAAAAGCAGTGGGACGAGGGGCTGATTCGCACCGCGACTGATCTTGGTTGTATGGAAATGCTTCGCTTTGGCACCACCTCGTTTAACGATATGTATTTCTACACCAACGCGATGGCTGAAACCGTGCGTGATAACGGAATGCGAGCGTTGCTCGGGCACGGCATTGTGGATTTTGACGAGAGTTGCGCCGATATGGTCGAAGGGGTCGCCATGGCGGAAAAGTGGAACCGCACCTGCAATGACCGAATCCGTTTTTCCCTCGCGCCGCATTCCGAAGGCGCTACCACGCCAAAGTTGATCCGCAAGGTTGCCGATACCGCCAAACAGATGGGGCTGCCGATCCATATCCATGTGAGCGAAACGGACTTTGACCTTCAGGGCTGCCTGAAGCGCCGCGGGGTCACCCCGCCGGCCTATCTGGAGCAAATGGGGATTCTGGATTCGCCGGTGATCGCGGCGCATTGCGTATGGTTTAACGATGCGGATATCGAAATTTTCCGCAAGCATGGCGTGACCATTGCGCATAACCCGGTCAGCAACCTGAAACTGGCCAGCGGCATTGCGCCAATCGCCAAAATGCTCAAGGCAGAATGCAAGGTCGCGCTGGGCACAGACGGCGTTGCCAGCAATAATAACCTCAACCTGTGGGAGGAACTGAAACTGATGCCCATGCTGCAAAAGGGCACCACGCTGGATCCAACCGTGGTGACCCCCGCGCAGACGCTGGCGGCTGCCACGGTGGCAGGCGCAAAAGCCATGGGGTATGATCGTCTGGGTTTGCTGCGGCAAGGCTATCTGGCGGACCTGATTTTGTTGGACCTGAACACGCCGCAGATGACGCCCCGTACCGATCTGGAATCCAACCTGATCTACTCGGCGCAGGGCAGCGACGTTTGCCTAACCATGGTAGACGGCAAGGTGCTGTACCGCAACGGCCAGTTTACGACGCTGGACCCGGCCGATCTGCTCAGGCGCGCGCAGGCGGGGGCGCTTGAAATGCGCCGCAGGCTTGCGAACGCTTGAGAAAAGCAGGGCGGGATGGAATGAAAGTATTGGTTGTATGCCAGCATTACTGGCCGGAACCGTTTCGCATCACGGAAATCTGTGAAGATTTAGTCGCGCGCGGGCATCAGGTTACGGCGGTTGTCGGGTTGCCCAATTACCCAAGCGGGGTTGTGCCGCAAGAGTATAAACGTTTTCGGCGGCGGCGCGAGCAAATCAACGGCGTTCGAGTTCGCAGGTGTTTTGAGGTGGGCAGAAAAAACACCAAGTTGGGCCTTGCGATCAACTACTGCAGCTATATGTTTTCCGCGTGCTGGAAGGCGCTGTTTTTAAAGCGGGATTATGACGTAATATACGCCTATTCCACGTCGCCGGTGCTGATGTCGCTGCCCGCGGCGCTGTTGCGCTGTTTCAGCCGTAAAAAGCTGGTCATTTATGTGCTGGATATTTGGCCGGCTTGCCTTGCGGCAATGAACGTTTTCGAGGGGTCGGCGCTGTATGCGTTTATGAAGCGGGTCAGTCGGTGGGTGTACCGCAAGGCGGATGTGCTCCTGTACTCGTCCAAGCGGTTTCAGGGCTATCTGCACAGCGTGCACGGGATCGACGTACCGGATGAGCACTATCTGCCGCAGTTTGCCGATTCGCTGTTTGACACATTGCCCCAAAAACAGCCTGCCGACGGTTGGCAGTTTGTTTTCGCGGGCAACATCGGCAAGGTGCAAAGCGTGGAAACGCTCATCCAAGCCGCCCATATGCTGAAAAATGAACCGATCCGTTGGCATATTCTGGGCGACGGCTCCAATTTTGCCGCCTGTCAGGCGCTGGTGAAGCAGCTTGAGCTTTCGGATACCGTGACCCTGTACGGGCGCCGGCCGCTGACCGACATGCCCGCGTTTTACGCCATGGCGGACGCGATGCTTGTGAGCATGAAAAATGATCTCAGCGTAAACGACACGCTCCCCGGCAAGGTGCAAAGCTACATGGCAGCCGGCAAACCGATTTTAGGCAGCATCGCGGGCGAAACGCCGTACATTGTGGATCAGGCGGCTTGCGGCCTGTGCGCGCCCCCGGAGGATGCGCAGGCTTTTGCTGATACGGTGCGAGCGTTTATGCTCCGCGGCGATCAGGCGCAGATGGGGGAGAATGCCCGCCGTTACTATCGCGAGCATTTCACCAAGGCTGGGCACATGGATCGTTTGGAAACGCTGCTACTGCAGCTGAGTGGGGGCAACCATGAAGATATTTGAATTAAACACCTATTGCGGTTCCGGAAGCACAGGACGGATCGCCACGGACATTGCCGATTGCGCCGCGCATGAAAATTCGCAAACCCTGATTGGGTTTGGCACAGGCACGGTGCCGCCCGAGGCGGATGTGTACGCCCTGCGTGTTGGCGGCCGCGCCGGGCGCAAATGGCATGGGCTGATCCGGAGACTTATGGATATGGAAGGCTACGGAAGCATTCGCGCAACGCGTAAGCTGATTGCGTTTTTACGGCTTTACCAACCGGATGTGATTCAGTTGCACAACCTACACGGATGCTACCTGAACCACCGGCTGCTGTTTCAATACCTCAAACGGGCGAATGTGCCCGTGTTCTGGACGCTTCATGATTGCTGGCCCTTCACCGGGCACTGCGCATATTTTGATTTTGCCGGCTGCGACCGATGGAAAACCGAATGCCATGATTGCCCGCAGCAGCGAAGCTACCCTGTTTGCATAGGGCTTGACGGGAGCCGACGCAACTACCGGCGCAGGCAAGCCCTCTTTACGGATTTGCCAACGCTCACGCTGGTTGCTCCATGCCGGTGGATGCAGGACTTGCTCGGGGAATCGTTTCTGAGCAAAACGCCCAACCGCCTGATTTACAACGGTGTAAACCGCGCTATTTTCTACCCAAGGGAAAGCGACCTGCGGGAGCGGTACGGCCTCACGGAAAGTTATCTGGCGCTGGCAGTCGCGTCGGAATGGGAAGCCCGCAAGGGTTACGCCTTCCTGCCAGCGCTCGCGGATTTACTTGGCCCAGCCTGTCGGCTGACGGTTTTGGGGCTTACCGAGGCGCAAATCGCGGCGCTCCCGAAAACCATCTTGGGGCTGCCCAGAACCGCGTCCACCGAGGAACTAGCGCAATGGTATAGCGCGGCCGACTGCCTGATCAATCCGACGCTTGAGGATAATATGCCGCTGGTGAATCTGGAAGCCCTCGCCTGCGGCACGCCGGTTGCGGTGTTTGCCACAGGGGGTTGCCCGGAATGCGTTAACAGCGCATGCGGCGCGGTGGCTCCCAAGGGGGATGTCGCAACCCTCGCGGCGGAAGCCTTGCGCCTGTGCGCACAAAAGCCCGCCATGCGTGAAGCGTGCCTCGGGCAGGCGGAACAGTTTGACAGCCAAGCCACAGCGCAGGCTTATCTGGCGCTTTACCGGGAGGCTTGCTCATGAATGTGCTGTTCCTGAGTCTGGCCTACCATCCGTCCGCGGTAAACGCTGTGGCCTCGCAATCCCGCGATGGGCTGCAAAACCAAATCAACAGCTACCAGTGGGCTTTTTTAGAGGGCATCGTTCGCAATTTAACGGGGAATGAGCAGCTTTCGGTGGTGAATTCGCTTCCCGTAGGCGTGTTTCCAACGCGTTACCGCAAGCTTGTGTTGCGTTCCCATACGTATCCTGAACGGTTTCGGGAAGTTGGCAGCCTGAACCTGCCGTGGTTCAAGCAACATACGCGCGCCGTTCGCGCCCGCAGAGAAATAGAACGTTGGATTGCAGCCTCGCCCGACAACCGCACCGTTTTGCTCTATACGCTTTATTTGCCGTATTTGCAGGCGGTTGCCGCTGTTAAACTAAAACATCCGGAGGTTTCCGTTTGCGCCATTGTTACTGATTTGCCCAATGAACTGGGTATTTCCAGCGGTCGAAAAGGGCTTTTGAGAAAGTTGGAATATGCGCGCGGTTCCCAAAGCCTCGCGCTTTGCGAGCAGCTGGATGGCTTTGTGCTACTCACCGAACCGATGGCTGACGCGTTACATGTGGGGGAACGGCCTTTCCTCGTTATGGAAGGGCTGATTTCCGACCCGCCGCCATCGACGGAAGGTGATGTAGAAACGCCGAATGATCCCCGGCCTGCGGTACTTTATACCGGCACCCTGAACCGAGAATTGGGAATCGGGGCAATGCTTGAAGCCTTTCAGCAAATGCCGGAAGCGCAGCTGTGGCTGTGTGGGCGCGGCGATATGGAAGCGGACATTGTCGCAACCGCCAAAGCATGCGAATCGATCCGTTATTTTGGGTTTGTGACCCAAAATACGGCGCTCGCGCTGCAATCCAAAGCCGACGCGCTCATCAATCCCCGCACAGCGCAAGGCGCGTACACCCGCTATTCCTTCCCTTCCAAAACGCTGGAATATATGCGCAGCGGCAAACCTGTGCTGTGCTGCAAATTGGAAGGAATCCCCGGTGAATATGATCCATTCCTCCGCTACATGGAGCCTCAGAATGCCCAAGGGATCGTTACCGCTGTCCGCGACCTGATGCGTTTGCCCAAACCGGAGCGAGAAGCGATTGGCAATCGCGCGCGAATTTTTGTGACGGTGCAGAAAAACAGCCTCGCGCAGTGCGCAAAGCTGGTCGGTTTTTTGAGGGGATTGGGACGGCCTTGAAGCGAGTACATCCGTTTCGGTACGCTGAAAGCAATCATTGGTTATAACCGACCTCAAATTACTGTAAAGAGGCTTTACCCGAATTGCTTTTCGCTCATCGAAAACAAACTTCGTCACAATAAATTTCAGCTTATTGAAAACAAGTATCTGAAAAATTGGTTTCAAGCCCCTGATATCCATCTTCACCCAAAATGGATGGAAATATCAAACCGCCGCCGCAATCGTACTACTGATGCGGCGGCGGTTGTTTGCATCGATGTGATGGGAACCGAAATGCCCCTGGCCTATTCAAACGGTTTCCCAAAGCGTTATGGATGGCTACCGTTTCTGCGAATCTGTATTTCAAAACGCCAAGGCGCTAGTTCGGGCTGTCCGTTTTCCTTCCGCTTCATCAACGGCAATATGGGTATGCGCTGACAGCCGGCAGGTTACGCTTCCATATCGCACAACGCGCTGGCGATTTCCGCGCCCAGCTTGGCGTTGTTTAGCACCAGCCGAATGTTGGCCTCCAAGGAGCGGTCGTCCGTGAGGGTTTTGATTTTGTCCAGCAGGAACGGCGTAATCGACTTGCCCCGGATGCCGTTTGCATTGGCGATGTCAATCGCCTGTTGGATGCAAGCCTGCATCTGATCCTCCGGCATGGCATATTCCTGCGGAATGGGGTTTGCAATCAGCATCCCGCCCCGTAAACCGCACAGCGTTTTGGCATGAATAGCCGCCGCGATTTCACGGGCGGTATCCAGCCGGTAATCGACGTTAAAACCGCTCTTTCGGCAGTAAAACGCCGGCAATTCCGAGGTGCCGTAGCCAATGACCGGCACGCCTTTCGTTTCGAGATATTCCAGCGTAAGCCCCAGATCCAGAATGGATTTCGCGCCCGCGCAAACAACCGATACATCCGTCTGCGCCAGTTCCTCCAAATCCGCGGAGATGTCCATGGTGGTTTCCGCCCCGCGGTGCACGCCGCCAACGCCGCCGGTCGCAAAAACACGAATGCCCGCCATCGCGGCGGCGATCATGGTAGTTGTTACGGTCGTGGCTCCGTCCTCCCCGCGGGAAAGCAGCACGGGCAAGTCGCGGCGGCTGGCTTTGTTGACCGCCAGCCCCTTGTTACCCAAATACTCGATTTGCTCCGGGGTGATGCCCACGCAAAGCTTGCCCTGCAAAATGGCAATGGTAGCGGGCAGCGCGCCGCTCTCGCGCACCGTTTTTTCCACCAGCAGCGCCGTTTCCACGTTTTGCGGGTACGGCATGCCATGGGAGATGATAGTGGATTCCAGCGCGACCACCGGCTGATTCGCGGCGATCGCCTCCCGCACTTCGTCTGATACGTTCAGGTACGGATTCATACATTAGCCTCCTGTGTGCTTTGCACGCCCTGAAGGACCCCTTCAATGGCCTGCATGCTCATTTGTTCCGACACGGCCTGCTCGCTCATTCAGCATAGGGTGGCCGCTGCCAGCCCCATTCGCAGAATATCGTTCAGGGTTCTGCGCTCCAAAATGCCGATCACCGTCGCCGCCATGAAGGCGTCGCCGCAGCCGGTCGTGTTAATCAGGTGTTGGGAAAAGGGATGTTCAAACAAATGGGTGTTGCCATCCGAGGCAAACGCCCCGCGGCTGCCAAGCGTAATCAGCACCAGTTCCACGCCCATCTGGTGCAGGGTCTGCGCCGCGCTGGTCATGGCGTGCTCATGGGAAATGGTCAGCCCCGTAAGCAGTTCCACTTCAATTTGGTTGGATTTAAGCGCCTTCAGGTGGGGGAGAGAGCGATGCAGCCGCGAGGCTTTTTTTGCGCTCACAGCATCCGCAAACATCGGCACGCTGCAATGCTGCACCAGAAAGTCGATCGCGGCTTCGGAAATGTTCGCGTCAATCACAATGCCGTCTGCGGCGTTCAACTTATCCAACTTTGCGGCCAGAAACTCCGGAGTAATCCGGTTGCAAAGCTCCATATCGTTTACCGCAACCGCCATTTCTCCGCTGGGCTCGTTGATGCACACATAAACGCAGCTGGGCGCGTTGCTCACGAAAATAGAATCCGACAAATCCATCCCGATCCGCTTGGCCTGCGCCTGCGCCAGTCTGGAAAACTCATCGTCTCCAAAAACGGATATCAGGCTTACCTTCTGGCCCATACGGATCAGGTTTTCCGCGATGTTCCTGCCCACGCCGCCAAGGCCGGTGTAAATATTGCCCGGGTTGGAATCCCCATAGACGAGTTGCGTTAGCGACGTCGCGTTGATATCGACATTGTTGCCGCCCACGACGACAATGTTGTGCGCTTCCATTGCACAGCCCCCTTATGTATTCCTCGTCCGCACGCCCTGAATGTTCGCGTTTTCGGAGAGCTTGTTCACAATATCCATATAAGTCGCCTTGCCCTGCATATCCAGGGTGTACACATTGGTATAGAGGTTGTCGCCGCCCTTGTTTTCCACGTGAAAATCAACATCCAGCACCTTTACGCCAATGCTCTGGAAATATTCGTTCACAAAGGCGATGGTTTCCACCCTGTGCACAAACTTGATCTCCACATTTTTAACGGCGTTCACGTGGATCATCCGCTGCAGCAGGGACAGCGTGACCATCACAATCGCGCAACCTGCCACGGCGATCATATAATATCCCATGCCCACCGCAATGCCCAAGCACGCCGCGTTCCAAAGGGAAGCGGCGGTCGTAAGCCCAGCAATTTTCTTTTGGCTGATAAAGATGGTTCCGGCGCCTAAAAAGCCAATTCCACTGATGACCTGCGCGCTGAGCCTGCCAAAGCTTACGCCTACGCCGGTGCTGTTGGCGGTATTCAGGTTGAGGGTTACGGTATCGGCAATCATCAGGCTTTCCACAATGGCGATGGTCGCTGCGCCCACGCACACCAGCACATGGGTGCGCATACCGGCCGGGCGGTTTTTCCGCTCCCGTTCGATGCCGATCACACAGCCGATCACCACCGCCAGCAACAAGCGCAAACCGGCTTCCCACCATGTCATGCCTGCTTACCTCCCGTTGCGGCTCGGTCAGAGCCTTAGTAAACCCTGTATAGGGACACGACCTTTCCCAGAATGGTCACTTCCGGCACGATAATCGGTTTCATGGTCGAATTTTCAGGTTGGAGCCGGAAAACCCCATTTTCTTTGTAAAAGCGTTTCACGGTAGCTTCGTCCTCGATCATGGCGACGACGATATCTCCGTTATAGGCTTGCGGCTGTTTCCGAACCACCACATAATCGCCGTCCATAATGCCGGCCTCGATCATGCTTTCACCGCGCACGCTGAGTACATAATGCTCGCCGTCGCCAAGCATGGCCTGCGGCAGGCTGATGTACTCCTCAATGTTTTCGGTCGCAAGGATAGGCGCGCCTGCGGTCACCCGCCCCACAATGGGAATGGAAACCATGCCCGACCGCTCAAACTGCGTCGCGTCCCGATCATAGGGGAGGCTGATGGCGCGGGGTTTCATGGAATCGCGCGAAATCAGGCCCTTCTTTTCCAGCCGAATTAAATGGCCGTGGACTGTGGAGGTGGATTTTAGGCCCGTTGCGTCGCAAATTTCACGCACCGAAGGCGGATATCCCTTTTGATGGGTGATTTTTTCAATGTATTCAAGGATTCGGGCTTGGCTATCGCCACGCGGATTGCTCATAGGCTCACACCCCTTGCAAACATTTGTTCTTTGTAAAGGATACCACATCAAAACCGGTTTTGCAAGCCATAGCATGCAATTCCCGCCTGAATCCGCCTCTTTGCGGCCCATGGGCGTGTCCGGAGCATTTATGCGTTCGCGCCGATTCAGATTCAACGGGTCTGCAGCAGGATGGGGCGATGCGCTACTCAGCGATAGCGGCTTTATGATTCACATGCGTTATCGCGGTTGGGTTGATTCATGGCGTCGGGCTTTCGAAGCGCAAGCCGCAGGCCGAAACCGATCAATGCAAGGCCGACCATTGCGTTTAACCCCTGCACCGCAACGCCGGGAATTCGGTTGACCAGCAAACCGCCGAGCAAGGCAACGACGGATAAGAAACAGACCGTTGACAGCACGCAGCCGACCGCGAACATCCACAGTTCGCTTCGGTCAGCATGATTATGAGCCACTTTCGCGGTCAAAACGCCACCCCAAAACAGAAGGGTTAGCGGGTTGGAAAGCGTGAACAATAGCCCTTGCCAGAACATTCCGCCGCCTTGCGGAGTCAAAACCCTGATGTTCGGTAGCAGGGAAAGCCCAAGCGCGCCCAAAACTGCGTCCAAACCAAACAGCATAAGCACCACGCCGCCCAACAACCCTGCCATGCGCTTCACCCTTGCTTTTTGCAGTAGCGCGGCCGCCCCGAGCAGGGCAAGCGCAATTTCAAGCGCGTCCGCGAGCGCAACCGCGGAAACCAGCGTAAACGCGTCCGCATAGCCGCTGGTTACCGCGGTGTTTAGCACCAGCAGGCACACCGGGCCGATGGCCAACTGCAACAGCATGCCGAACCGGAACCCCTGAAATACGGCGCTTGCCATTTTACCCATTGGAAGCCTCCTTGAGGGTTGCCAGCACAATCTGCGTGTTGGTTTCCGCAACGCCTGAAAACGTTTTGAGCTGAACGGTCAGAAAATGTTCCAGCGCGTCCGTATGCTCCACCGCAACCTTCAGCAAGTAATCATAGGGGCCGGCAATGTGGTGACATTCCAGCACCTGCGGGAATTGCGCCATTTGTTCCCGAAAAGGCTCGATGCCGGAGCAGCCTTCCAACCGCACGAAAACAAATGCCAAAAGACCGCGCCCCAGTTTGCGCCGATCCACCCGCGCCGCGTAGCCCAAAATAACGCCGGAATTTGTGAGTTTCCGAATCCTCTCCAGCACAGCCGGTACCGACAGGTTCACCTTTTGGCTCACCGCTGAAGCCGGCGCGCGCCCGTTCCGTTGCAGTTCCTCGATAATTTTCTGATCGATCGCGTCCATTGACAATCGCCTCCAATGCGTAATGTACAGGATTGCAAGCGACCTGTAAAGTATCATTGAGTATTACAATAATCAATTTAAGTTTATGCTAAATTGCTTTATGCAATTACAGTTTCAAGAACTCCTAAGTCGGATGGGTTTTCAGTTGTAAAGCAATCCAAATCAAGTGCAGAGCTTTCAGCAGGGGATGATCAGAGAGTATACCATAATTTACCATGTTGAACAAAGAACATTGGGGGAGTGCGGAAGGCTCGCGCATATGGGTAACGCGATTCAAGACAATTACCTTTTGATGTTTCAAGCGCCAGCGGTGATATTGTCATTGAATTTGCGATTTGTTCAGGCCTAACGCAGAAAAAAAGGGATGGAAACGGGCATATGAAAAATCTTGACAATCCCCAAATAGGGTGTACACTATCCATGAACTATGCGCTAAAGAATACTTTAACGAATAGATGAACCCAAATTCACTCAGAATTGCCTTGGAACATGACCGTAGATCATTCTTCGCCAGAATTTATCAATCATCCGATTTTAGCCCTGTTTCCGAGGTTTCTTCTTCGCCGCCCACCGATATAAAAACATGCCGCGCCATTTGGCCGTGTGCGCCGCAAAACAATTCCGTTACAAGGAGGTATTACAATGCCGGAACTAACCTACCGCGAGCAACTGGACCAAAACAGACTGGAAAACGTTAGGCTGATGCTTCGCGCCCTGCCGCGCTCCTGCGCGGACTTTATTCGGAGCCTGCTTTCCACAACCAGCACGCTAACCCGGTTAGCCTATACGATTGATTTGAACACCTTCTTTGATTTTGCCATGAAGGAGCTTACCTGTTTTACGGCTGAAAACGCTTCCGAAATCACCGATGAAGAAATTGCCCGGTTGAAACCCCGCGATATCGAAATCTATGCGGATTATCTTTCGCTGTACTATAAGCAAACCGAGGAGGACAGCGGCGAGCAGCGCATGCTAAAGAACCATACCTATGGCGTGATGCGCAAGCTTTCGTCCCTGCGTTCCTTTTTCAACTATCTGTTTCGGACGCAACGGATCCCTGCCAACATCGTTTCGCTGGTGCCGCTTCCCAAAAAACATGAAAAGCCGATTTTGCTGTTGGAACGCGACGAAATGCAAAAATTGCTGAACACTATTTACACCGGCGATCAGCTGACGCCTCAGCAAACGGCATTCCACCGCTTGACACAGGCGCGCGATACCGCGATTGTTATGCTTTTTCTGGGCACGGGAATCCGTGTCAGCGAGTGCGTCGGCATCGATTTGGAGGATGTTGATTTTCAGAATAACGCTCTGCTGGTAACGCGCAAGGGCGGTAATCAGGTGATTCTCTACTTCCCGCGGGAAGTTGCGGAAGCGATGCAAACCTATCTGCAACAGCGGGAAACAGTAACCACCGCGCAGGGCCATGAGCACGCCTTCTTCCTTTCGTTGCAAAGAAAAAGGATTTCGCAGCGCGCTGTGGAGCAGATGGTTAAAAAATATGCCATGCTGGTAGTTCCGTTGAAAAAGCGCATGAGCCCCCATAAGCTCCGCAGCACGTACGCCACCAACCTCTATCAGGAAACGGAGGATATTTATCTGGTTGCTGAAGCGCTTGGGCACTCCGACGTGAACACCACGCGCAAGCATTATGCTAGCATGAGCGACGCGCATATGCGGCAAGCTGCCCAAAACACCCATTTGCAAAGCCTGAACGCCATGGCCGCCGCCGCCCAAAGTCAGGCGGCGGATGCGCCGGAGTCTGAAGCTTCAGTCCCGAACCTCGGCGAGGTTCCGGAAAAGCCGACAGAATCGGAAGCCGTTACGAACCTTGTGGAAGCAGACGGCCACGCTACGCTAAAGGAAGGTGAAGCCCGGCAGGAGGATTCTTCCTCGCTGCCTTCCAATCCGGTTGCGTAACGGTCACCCCTGACTTTGAACCGGCTAATGAACATGCCCTCAAAAAGGGTTTGATCGCGCCAGTGCTTTCACAGTGTGTTATTTTCGGGTTGAGGGTTTGGAACAGTATACCTGTTTTGCTTCGCGCCTCAATGATACTCTTCGTTTGTGTTGAATGCCGATTGCTCGCTCAACACGCTGTATCTTCAGAATCGGTCAATTCGCTGTGCGTTGCTTCATGAAATGAACGGCTTATTCCGTTCTACTGCGATTCCCCTATTTTATAATCTGCATTTTTATATCTTCAGCATGGTTTTCAAAAGGCTGCGCGCCTGCTCGCGCCCCGCGCGGCATGGCAATTATAAAGGGGTATACGAAAGCCGGCAAACAGTCTGGGCATTCCCCCATCGTTTGCCGGCAGTATTCTGATAAGCTTCCGTGAGCCGCATGGCCAGATACGGTTACTGATTTGCGAAAATAATATCATCGCGCAGGCGGTACAGCGTCGCGCCGCGCTTTTTATGGCAGAACGCGTCCACAAACCAGTCGATATCCTTTTCCGCGTCATACTGCACCAGCGCATAGCGTTCCCCGTTCTTGGTTGCGCCCTTCATGTTGGAATCCGTCCAGTGCACAGTCTTGGTTTCAGGGTCATAGTTGGAAATAAACACCAGGCTGTGCGCCCCTACGCCATAATAGTAATCTGCGGACATCTGGAAATAATCGCCGCGTTGCACCTGCATCATAAACTCGCGCGCGATCTCCTTGTTCTCCTCCATGCTTTTCGTGGTATCGTAGCGGAAAGAGGCCGCTTCCACAAACGGATTGCCCTCCGAAGCCGCCACATCCTTCCACTGTACGCCGTAAGCATAGGTGGTGCACTCTTTTTTAGGCAGATTGTCCGGGATTACCAACTCCACATTGGGGAACTCCTCCATGCGAAAAGCGTCGCGGTTTTGCCGAAACAGGTAAACCGTAAAGTTCTTGCACACATAGATATCCCCGGAATACTGGGCGCGCTGGAGCTTTCCGTTCGCCTGGTCATACGTATCTTTGGCGGTGGCTATGATGCGGTCGATCAGGGCCGTGCGGGCATCCTCATCCGCAAAGGCTGTTGCGACCATGCTCAGCGTCATCAAAATCATAAGCAGCACACAGATTGGTTTTTTCATCCGGTAATCCTCCCAAACAAGCGGAGCCACCCAGGCGGGCAGCTCCCCCATTGATACGGTTTTCAATCGCGGTTCCCCTACTCGAAGTTTTCAAACCTGCGGCACCATACATATTTTGAAATGGCGCTGTTTTGCGCGCTGCGCACGTAGGTGCAGATCAAATCACGGATATAGGGCGGCAAAACGCGGTTGAACTTGATTTCAAGGATCATGTCGTCATGGTCGAACGGCGACACTGTTGGCAGGTAAGGGTTGAACAGATCATGAGAATTTAGGCCCGTGCGGAGCTGTTTATCAAAGGTAATCCGAACTTCCTCCACCGGGTGCAGGTATGCTTCCCGCACATAGTCCACAATCACTACCGGCTTTAGCAAGTGAGTAGTCATCTCACGGAACACGTCCTGCAAAAGCCCGCTGCGCGTGCGCTCCAAACCTGTGGGGTCGCCCGCGATCAGCTGCTCTGCCAACAGCTTGGGGATAGCGACCGAACGTTTGGAAATCAGGCTGCCCACTTTGGTTTTGCATTCCATACGAATCAACCGGTCCGAAAAATTATAAATCCGGATGCGGTATTTATCGCGATCTTTAACGCCGTTGAGCTTGTCCAGAAGCGCGATGTTGTCAATTGTGTCAAAATAAAGCGAGCGGATGTGATATTCATTGAACTCCGGATCGCCGTTCGGGTCGCGTTCCAATACCTGATCGAGCGCGTGCGCGAGCAGGTGGTACTCAATCGGGTTAATATAATACTTCAGCTCATGCCTGAGCGGTACTGCAATGGGCAACCGACGCCGCCTCCTTTGATGGCTGTGGTTTCGCCTGCGCCCGGCTGTCAAACGCGCGCAACGGGCATGGCGGTTCGGTTACGCGCCAACTTCACTTTGGCAGGCGACAAGCGTCGCGTCGTGCACGCCTTCGATATCCAGCATGCGGGTCACAATTTCGTGCCGCTCGCTCAGGCGAACCTCATAGGTCATTTCCGCGCCAGCCCGGGTGAGCGATTTGCTGCGAAGCTTGAAGTTTTTAACGGAACGGCGCAGCTCGGCGTTGATGGCCTGCTCGCTGTACTCGTCGTAATGTACCACCAGCAGGTAAGCGTTCGGGCTTGAAAACCGGACGAACGTGAGCACAAACATCAGCACCGCGATGCACAGCACAACGATGATCGCCACCAGGTGCAGACCGGCCCCGAGCAGGATGCCCATGGTCAGCGCCCAAAACATGTAGGCCGTGTCCATCGGATCCTTGACGGCTGTGCGGAAGCGCACAATGGACAGCGCGCCCACCATGCCCATCGAAAGCGCGATATCGCTCTTGATGCACATGACCACCGGGGTGGTAATCAGCGTGAGCATAATCAGCGTAATCGCAAACGAAGGGCTGTATAAAACCCCGCGGTAGGTGCGCTTGTATACGATAGCGATAATTGCGCCGACCACAAAACCCAGCCCGAGCGCAAGAAACAGGTCGCCGGGCACAATGGACTTAAATTCCGCCGCAAGGCCAGACGCTGTAACCAGGCTGGCTACGCTGGTGGATTGCAAAAGGGCCGCGAAGTTCATGAGGGTCGTCCTCCTTCATACAATTGGAAACATCATAACCAGTCGTTAACGCTTTGTCAAGCGTACGGGTTCGGGAATCGGGCCATGCGGGGCTGTCCACGTTTGCGGGATAAAATGCGCGGATCAGCCCCACTTCTTCCCCTCGGTGTAAACGGCGTCATCCGGCAAGGCAGGCTTGGCGCCAAAATACTGGAGCATCTGCTCGTCGGTTAAGGCCAGCCGCTCCTGAACCATTTCGTAAAAATAGGTCGGGCGCTTTTTAAGCACGTTACGGTTGTAATCCAGGCGGGTGTACCAGTAGCGGAGCGCGCCTTCCGGCGTGGTCGGGGAGTCGATATTGATGGCCTTGTCGTTTTCCTCCGCCCAGCGGGCGAAGTGCATGCTCATTTCCGGTTCCAGCTGGGTTGCCATGGCGTTGAAAATTTCCAGCATCTTATCCGTGGAAAAGAACTGGTAAATCTCCCCCAGCCGGGTCAGGAACTTATCTTCCATCTCCTTGTTTTCCAACAGCTTCCGTATCAGCGTGTTGTCGATCTTCTGTTCGCCGGCTCCCGATTCTTTCAAGTAGGAGGTTACGCTGTCAAACCCGCTTCGGAACAGGCCGTAATCCGCGTCGTAGAAAATCCAGCGCCATTTGCTTCCGTCGGTTTTCAGCCGGTAAAAACGGATGTTGCCGGGGTCGGAGTTGCCAAAGAACATTTCAAAGGCCATATAGTCAAAGTAATTGTCCACATCGATGTTATCCAGTATGTATTGCAGATCGCTCGCGTTGGTGCCGGGCGAACTGGCCTTGATGCGCTTAATCATCGCCGTATATTCTTTACTGGAGCCGAAAAACGCCTTGCCGCTGGCTTCGCAGATGTCCATGTTGTTTGCCTGAGTCAGGTCCAGCCCCTCATGCTGCGCCACAAAATAGCGGTCTACACGTTCGCGCATGTTGTAGTGGCCCCAGTACTGCCCGTTCAGGTACACCACCACTGGATTCCACGCCTGATGGATCACCGTGGAAGGGGTGCTGCTAAAGGCGTTAAACGCGTCGATCAGTCGGCTTTGGAAGCCGTCGTTCATGCGCGTCCACACGCAATCGTTGCCGCTGTTGCGCAATACAAAGCCTTTATATTCGGTATAAGGCCGATCGTCAAACAGCTTGGCTTCAAAATACTTCTCGCCGTATTTGGCCTTGGATTTGATTTTCATGGATTTTTGAGGCATATCCAAGCTGTATTGCCCCTGCAACGCAAACTCCATACCCTGGCTGAACAGCTGCGTGCCATCCTTTAAGTACATTTCGATGTACCCTTCCCGGGCGATTTTGCCAAACTCCCGGTAAACGGTATTCTTAAAAGGGATACCCTTGCTTTTATCCACGTTTGGCCCAATGGTCAGCATACCGTTCTCAGCGCTCCACAGCTCGTTGGGGTCGGCTACGACGCTGACAATCGGGAACGCGTGGTACACGTTGGGCAAATAGGTTTGCGTGGTGGTTTCGCTGGGCTGCAATAAACCTGCCGGGTCAAAGGCGCGCGCCCGGAGAACGGTTACGCGGCTGATATCAAACACATCGCCGGCATTGTAAAGCGTGGAGTTTTCCGTTGGGATGGCGCCGTCCAGCGTATAGTAAACAGCCATATCCTTCGGCACCGTAATGGAAACCTGAACCGAGCCTTTATATTCGCCGCCGCGTTGTGAAAACGACGGATTGCTTGCATAGCCATAATAACCGGTACCGTTAACAGCGCCCGGGGTTGGCGTATTGTAGTAATAAAACCCCGCGTAACCGATGGAGCGACCATAGCTGTGGTCTGTGGGGATCAGCGTAAGCGGAATGCGGTCGAGCACTTTACCCTGGGGGTCGCAAAAACAGATGGTTTCCCCGCCCGCGCGGGTCAGGCTGAAGTTGGTGTGCATTTCGTAATAGGAGCTGGCGGCGGAATTGCCGTCCAGCACGATCACCTTGTATTCGCCCGGCGCGATGACAGTCCCTTGCGGGAACTGCCATCTACGCGGGCGGTTGAGCGTGTCGCTCAGGCCGTAATAGCTTAAATCAACGGTATCGGAGGATGAATTGTACAACTCCACAAAATCCGAGGTGACGGCGGACGTGCCCAGCACGACCGTATCGTTGGAGGCCATCACCTCGCTGATGTAAACGCCGGTAGGGTTAAAAGCCCGGATCAGCTCGTCCGTTTTGCTTTGGCCGTCGGCGTCGTTCGCGCTGCCGGGGGTTGCCTGCGCGTAAAACTGCCATTCGTTGTTTTTATCGCGGCCTACCGAATAATCGACCGGCACGTTTTCGATGGACACCCGATCCACCAGATGGCCGTTCGCGTCGCTGAGCACAATGGTTTCCCGCTCGGCGCTGATGGAAAAATTGGTGTGCGGAACGCCGTTGGACTGCAATTTATCCTTGCCGCTGCAATACACCAAGTAGTATCCGTTAGGCCCGATGGTTGCCGAATCGGGAAAACGCCATTTGAGGGGCTTGTTTTCCTTGTCGCTCAGGCTGTAGCCCGTGAGCGAAATGGACTGGTTCGTGGTGTTGTGCAGTTCAACCCAGTCCACAATGTCGCCATCCTCGTCCGGGATGCCCACCTTGGGGTCGGGGCAAACCTCGTTGATGACCAGCGCGCCGTTTTGCGTGGAATTGACGGCGCGGTACGCGGAAAATCCGGCCTCGGTGTTTTCATATCCGGGGCTGTAATAATCCGTCAGCTCATACTTTTTCTTGCCGTTTTCATCGGCGCCGGTCAGGATATAGCTCTGATCGGCGGTCATGGTCGGGGTGACCACTTCGTCAATCAGGTACATGTTGGGGTCGTACAGGTACAGGTGCGTGCCCACGGAGGATATTTTAAATTTGCCGTGGAAAGGCATGCTGGGATCGAGTTGATACCGGTTATCAGCAAACACGATCACATATTCGCCCGCCTTCAGCACATAGGACGGAAACGGGAACGTGATGCGGTCGGTGCGGTTGGTAATCATAACGCCTTCCAGGTTCAGGTCCTGCCCGGTGCCATTGTAAAGCTCCAGCCAGTCTGTGAACTCGCCGTTTTCGTCCGGCACAGCGGAAGAGTTGGCCGCCATGACCTCGCTGATGACCAGCCCATCATAGATAGACGAACCCACGTGTTTCCCGGCTTCTTTGGGAAACACAAAGTACATCGCCGCCAACAGCGCAATAAAAAGCAGCAGCAACGGTAGAACCGTCGCCGCACGGCTCTTGTGTTTCCGGGGCGAATAGTCCTTGGTAGGCCTCCGCTGTTGCGGCGCGTTTTGCTGCATGCGGGCACTCCCTCCTTCAAATTGCTTGACCAACAGTCAGATACGAAGGAATTATAACACAAACCAAACGGGATGCAAACTGCCAAACCTCCCGGCCTGCTCAACGAAATTGTAACAATCCCGTCCGTTGGCAGATGCCGCCGGCAAGCTTTCTGCCCTGCGCCACGCGGGCATGGGCGCGCACTTCAGGAGCTCGGCGCAGGCAGCGGCGATTGTGCGGGCGCGTGATGGCGGCTTGAAATCCTGTTTACGTTGCGAGCCGGCATATGGGCGCGAAATCGACTGTCGCGGGGTTTGCAGCGAAAAGATGCGGGCGCGAGGTTGCGGTTTGGATTTTCTGCGCGAAAAATAGAGGCGCAGGGAATACGTACCCGGCATGCCAGCATATTGCCCGGCCGCCGCCGCTTCGCACATGCCTTAGCGCGAACGTTACTAACTGCCAAACCCTGTCGAGATCCGAAATACACCGCGTGCGCAGCATATTTGGGCTTCATCCAAGCCGCTACGGGCGGATGAACGCCATTGGAAAACGGACGCGTTCCGGTCCATTGGAAAGCGTCCGTCTGCATTGGGTTATTCCATTCGACAAGGATTATACTCCAGTTTTTCCAAAGGCGTTAAACGGTTGTCGCCATGTTAACCACGCTAATTCATTACCGCTCGCTGCCCTGTTTGGCTGCCCGGATAAACGCTGTAAACAGCGGATGCGGTCTGTTGGGGCGGGACTGAAACTCGGGGTGGTAAATCACCGCCGCATAGAAGGGATGCCCTTCCAGTTCAAAGGCTTCGGGGTAGCCGGTTTCGGCGCTTGTGCCCACCAGCCGGAAGCCTTTTTGAGCAAGCGGTAAAACATATTGCTGATCGATCTCGTAACGGTTGCTGTGGCGTTCGTGAACGGTATTTTCACCGTATACCGAGCGAATCATCCCTTCGCGCAGCAGAACGCCGCCGCCGCCCATCCGCGTTGCGCCACGGCTGTCGTTACGGCAAATCCTGTCCTCAGGGATGCGCGCAACCGGGTGCTGCGTTTGCGGGTCCACCTCGGTTGTGTTCGCGTCCGGGATGTTCAGCAAATTGCGCACGGCTTCCACAACAGTCAGCTGCATACCAAAACCAATGGCCAAAAACGGCACGCGGTTTTCCCGCGCGTACTGCGCGGCGACCACCATCCCGTCGGTGCCGCGGTCGCCGTAGCCGCCCGGCACCACGATCGCGCTGTATTTGGAAAGAATTGCTTCGACGGTTTCCGGCACAATTTCCTCGCTGTTGACCGCCGTGACCGCCACATGCACATCCTCCGCCAAACCTGCGTGCTGCAAGGCTTCGCTTACGGACAGGTATGCGTCCGGCACGGTTACGTATTTGCCAACCAGCGCAATATGCAGGGTGTGGGTCACTTCCCGGTAGTGCCTGTACATGGCTTTCCACGCGTCCAGATCGGCGGGGCGGTTTTCCAGCCCCAACTCGGCCAGCACATCCTTGGCTAATCCCTCTTTTTCAAGCATGAGGGGCACTTCGTACAGGCAATCCACATCCAGGTTCTGGATCACGTTGCCGGCCTTCACGTTGCAAAACAGCGCGACCTTGTCCTTGGCTTCGGTGGTCATGGGCACTTCCGTGCGGCACACAATTACATCCGGTTGGATACCGGTTGAGCGCAGCACCTTGACGCTGTTTTGCGTCGGCTTGGTTTTCAACTCGCCCGCCGCAACGATAAAGGGCATCAGCGTAACGTGAACGTAGCAGCAATCGTTGGGGTTAGGACACTCCCAACGCATTTGCCTGATCGCTTCCAGGTATACGGCGGCTTCCATATCCCCCACCGTACCGCCGATTTCCACCAGCTGAATCTCGGCCCCGGCGTTCTCCGCAGCTTCGCGGATGCAGCGTTTGATTTCATTGGCCACATGCGGTATGGCCTGAATGGTGGAGCCGCGGTATTCGCCGCTCAGCTCCCGCTCAATCAGCCTGTGGTGAATTTTGCCGGTAGTGGAGCTTGCATCCCCGGAAAGGGTGGTATCCACAAAGCGCTCATAATGCCCAAGGTCGAGATCGGCGGCCGTGCCGTCCTCCGTGATGAACGCCTCGCCGTGCTCCAGCGGGCTTAAAAAACCCGGCTCTACATTATAGTACAAATCGAGCTTTTGCAGGCTTACACGATACCCGCGCGCACGGAGCAGCTTACCCAGCGACGCCGCCGTAATGCCTTTGCCCAAGGATGAAACCACGCCGCCTGTAATGAATACATATTTCATATCCGTTTCTCCTTTGCGTGTTTCTACTGTTGATTGTAGTGGGTATGGGCGTCTGTTGTCAAGACTCGGTCGGGGCGGTTACAGCCATCAGAATCACGGCTGGGCGCTGGGGCAGGTCGCCGGCGGTGATCCTGCACAGAGGCATCGGCTTTGGCGACGTTTTCATCAGGGTCAGAAAGGGCTGCTCGGTTTGGATGTGCATTTCCATATTGTGCTGAGTTTGATAGTGCATGGGCACGGTAATGCGCGGGCGCAGGATTCGGATATTTTCAACCGCCAGCGCGGCGTCGGTCGTGTAATGGCCGCCAACCGGGGTCAATAGCACATCCGGCGTGCCAATCGCCTGACGCTGGCGTTCCGTCAGGATTTGCCCCAAATCGCCAAGATGGACAATCTTCAGCCCATCGGCTTCCACTACAAAGATGATGTTGTCCCCAAACTTGGTTCCGTTTACCGCGTCATGTTTGGCGGGTACGCCCGTCACCAGTATATCGCGCGAGGGCGAGTGTACGCCGGGCTGGTCGAGCACGGTCGGCGACCCGGCCACCATGGAAACCGCGTCATGGTCGTGGTGGTGGTGGCTCACGGTGACGATATCCGCTTTCAGCGTTTGGCGCGGATAGTTGCAAAACTCACCATACGGATCGGTCAGCAACGTGAGGCCGCTTTGAAAGGCCATCGTAAACAGCGAGTGCCCGTAATACCGCAGTATCATGTTGGGTTTTCCTCCTCCCGCCGGATATAGGCAAACAGGATTCCCGCCCCGGCGGACGGCAGGGGCAGACGGTCGCGCAGCCGTTGGGCGCAATCGCCCGTCCACCGGGCGGCTTGTGTTTCCATCGCAACAGGCTGGTTCCAATTTTGGAGCATCAGCCGCAGCATTTCCCGGGGCTGAGCTGGCCAGGGGGCGGCGTGCGCCCGCAGAAGCCGCGCCAGCGCATACACGCCGTGCATGGATTCCCGCGCCGGAAAGGCGGTTGGCGCGACGGCGCCAAAGCGTTCTGAAAGCATTTGCCATCGCGCTTCAGTGAAATCAATCCGCCAAAGCGCATTCGGGGTTTCTGCACAGGTAAAACCACGTTGCAAAAGCGCCTGCTCCGCCTGTGTCAGCCGATCGGCGGCGAAGCGGCGCGGCGCGTCGCTGATGAAAAACGCAGCCGGATCGTCCGAACGTTTGACAAAGCAGCCTTCCCCAAGAGCGGCGCGAACCTCCGCCTGCGGTGGAAAAACGTTCATCCTTCTTTTTTGCGCATGAAGTGCAGGCGCATTTCATGAACAGCAGCAAACTGCCCGGACAGGTCCAGCTGGTATTGCAACGAAATCTCCCCGCCCTCCTGATCCGCCGTGTAGGTGGCGCGGGTGCAGTAAAGCGCCATATCCAGATCGCCAAACGGCGTATGGTACTGGCTTTCGTACCGTTGTCCCTTTTGAAACACCATATTGGCGTCGTAGGTGCCCTTGCGGGACATGGTGATTACGTGGTTGCGCGCCGTCAGCTCAATTTGCTGTGGCGGCTCGTTTTCATCGAGGCTTTCCTCATAACGGACGACAACCTCATCCGGGGTTTCCAACAGCTCCCCGGTGGTAATCAGGCGCATGGAATCCTCTGGCTGGCCCTCTGTGGTCGATTGCGCATCCAGCGAAATCAGGATCGGAACACCCTTCCTCTCCGCCATACCCGCCCCCCTATTCCCCGTTGCCGGAATCCCTGATATAATAGGTAAATATAACACAAGAAAGGGTTGGATGCAATGCTGCGGTTGCTTGCGCGCGCAAAAATCAACTGGACGCTCGATATTCTGGGTCGCCGGGAGGATGGCTACCAT
>Ga0116170_10000366_pt1 | contig 47766 bp, 51 predicted proteins | sample AD_JPNHW1_MetaG_FD_89797 | JGI IMG/M metagenome (GOLD analysis project Ga0116170, IMG submission 89797) | Active sludge microbial communities of municipal wastewater-treating anaerobic digesters from Japan - AD_JPNHW1_MetaG | ecosystem: Engineered > Bioreactor > Anaerobic > Digestate | place... | reverse complement strand
CATACCTTTATGGGAATAAATAAATAAAAATTTTGAAACAAAACGAGGAGGAAATTTTTCATGAACATGAAAAAAGCATTTGCTGGCGTTCTCGCTAGCGTAGTAGCTATCTCTGCAATGGCTACAACAATGGTATCAGCTAAGAATGAGCTGACTTTCACAAAGGATCAGGAAGCATTCACAAAGACTTGGGACTTCACAGCTACTAAGTATAAGGTAACTTGGGAAGGCAAGACAAATTATGCTTATAAGATTCTTACAAATACTGCAGGTACCCCAAGCAGAGCTGTTTCAACAATGACTCTTGCAAACGGCAGCACAATTACAATTACAGCTACAGGTGTTCCTGCTGCATTTACAATTGCTGACGGCGGAGCAGATGCAGTTGGTGCAGCATATGCAGGCAATGTATTGACTCTTGACGCAGTTACTGCTGGTACAACAACGGCTGCACAGTTAGTTGCTCAAATTAACCTTCTTAGTGGTTTTAATGCTGTAGTTAATTACTCAGTAGGTGCTACAGCTGCTGGTACTTTTGTTGCTGCTGTTGTTCCTGCTGTTGCTGCTTCAACTTTCACTGCTGCTGTTGCTCCTGCTGCTGCTGGTATTGATACAGCAATTCCTGGTGATACACGTTCTTCAGTTCTTATGGTTGAATTCTATGAGACAAGTAATGGTGTAAAGAGCGATGATGCTGCTAAGTCTTCTTCAGTATCAGTTGATTCTGCTAAGCTTAAGATTGACGGATTTAAGTATCTTACAACAGTTGATACAGCTGGAAACAGAAATACTTCACCTGTATCAATGACTTATGAACTCAGAAAGATTAAGGATACAAACAAGTGGTATATTTGGAACGTTGCTGGTGGTACTAACACATCACTCGGTTCAATTGATATCGGTGCTACATTTGATGCTTATATCACAAACTATGAGCTCTCATACACAACTTCTGATTCTAAGACAAAGAAGACTGAAGCTGATGATCTTGCTAAAACAGAAAAGAAATATTTTGCTAACATTTGGCAGGAAAATGCTGACGTAACAACTGGTGAACCTACAAATGTTGTTCCTGGTACTCTTAATACATCTTGGACACAGGTATTCAATTCATTTGATGCTGTTGCTTTTGCTGCTGTTCCTGCTGGACCTAATGGAACAAGAGGTGCTGGTGCTGCTGGTGTTGGTAACGTAATTGTTACTCCTAAGGGTACAGTTGGTTCTTCTGAAGTTGTTCACGGTGTAACATTCACAGGTCTTAACGCTTCAACTTACAAGACAACTACTGATAAGTATATCGGCGCAGTAACAAAGCAGGATACAATTTACTACCTCGGAAATCCTAACACAACAGCTCAGTGGGAAAGAAATGATTACGGCATAGTTTCTTGGGATGGAAAATCATCTTATATTCATTCTTTCAAGGAAGAAATGACTTCTGAAACTCCTTTGGCTAAGGAAACTGATGCTAAGAACGCTATTGCAGCTGCTGCTAAGAGAAATGATGACATCAAGAACGTTGCTTGGAACAGCATGCTCAAGGAAATTCAGTCATTAATCGGCGATGCTAAGGGTGCTACAGTATCATTCGGCGTTTACACAGCTACAACAACTGATGCTGGCCGTGGAAATGATACATTCAACAGAGAAACTGACGCTCCTCTCGTTTCTGGTGCTACAGCTCAGGACTTCGCTCTTGCTGTAAACACACAGTCTTCTAACAAGTTCTATTCAGCTGCTAACATGAAGGATAACAAGATTACACTTTCATGGGATGAAATCACACAGGGCTTGGCTGCTGGTACAATCATTGACGGTGCTATCAGAATTTCTGGTGGTAAGAAGTTCGTTATCGATTCATTAACTGTTGACGTTCCTGCTAAGAAATTAGCTGACCTCTCAGCTGGTGAAGCTGCTGAAGAAACAACTGTTGCTCTTGAAACAACAGCTGCTCCTGCTGCTGATACAACTGCTGCTGCTGCTAACCCAACAACAGGTAACGCTCCTATCGCTCTTGCAGTTATCCCAGTTGCAATCGTTGCTGCTGCTGTAGTTGCTAAGAAGAGAGGCTAATTCTTAACTGAATTAGTTGATTGAAGTTAATTACGACTTCTAACATCAAATAATTAAAATGCTGTCCGTTGCAGAGCGGACAGCATTTTTTTTATTAGTTTAATCAATCCATAAAATCGGATAGCCATTAATATATGGCTTTACAATATTGGGATGATTTTTCGCCTCGTTTAATATAACCTCATAAAGCCGTTCGTTTTCAAGAAATTCCATAAGCTCATTTAATGGCTTTTTGTATAAGTTATTGCATACAGGAGAAAGCGTGATAACAAGATTCCCCTTATATTCCATAACCCTGAAAGGCCATATTTTGCATTCAAATGGCTTTTCGTTTCCTAAGGTACATCCGCTATCAGAAAGCATCGGACAGTAATATAACCCGTCCTCGGATTGCTGCGGCTTTTCAATTTCTTTGGGAAGCTCCCAAAGGTCGTCATTGTCGAAAACGCAGCATATCCTGCAATTTGCACAAGTATCCTTTGACAATATTTTTTTTAGCATAAAATCACCTCAAAATAATATTATCATAAGAATGCCGCTTTAACAATCGTTATTTCAAAAAGAAATAATATATTAATCCGTAAATTACCGAAGCCATGGTGCCATAAAGGATTACTGGTCCCGAAATAATGAATATTTTTGCACCTAAGCCTAAAATAAATCCTTCGGATTTGAATTCGAGCGCAGGAGAAACAACGGCATTTGCAAATCCTGTTATCGGAACAAGTGTGCCCGCTCCCCCGTGCTTTGCGATTTTTTCGTACAGTCCAAGTCCTGTTAAGAGTGCACTTAAAAAAACAAGAACAACCGAGGTCCATGCGCCTGCGGACTTTGAATCAAATCCGTTGTCTTTAAAAGTATTCGATAAATACTCTCCCACTGTACAGATTAATCCGCCGATAACAAATGCAGACGGAATATCAATCCAGCTTTTTGAGCCTGGGGAAGCCTTTTTCGTCATAATCTGATATTGTTTTTGAGATATGGGCATAAAAAATAACCTCCGAAAAAATATTTTCAGAGGTATTATTCCCGTTTAAATTTTAAATATAACGATTTTTTTCATCAAGTTCACGCTGTTCGCGAATTTTTTTACGATCCGAAAACTCTTTTCTGATTTTTTTTTCATTATTCATACTGTATGCCATGCTTGCTGCACTTATACACAGAATAATCAAAAACCAAAAAAACGGTGAAATAACATTTTTAAGTATGAGAAGCGAAAAAGTTACTGCAATCATTATAACCGCAAGAAAAATTACAGCAAAAATATTCGGCTTTTTCTTCAAGATTATTCCTCCTTACATGAAAGAGCAAGAACGGTAATATTATCGTTGCTGCAGTTTTTAAGGGCAAGATTTATCAGTGATGAAAGCCTGCTGATAAGCGGTTCCCCTTTTTGGGAAAGAATTTTTTCAATTTCTTCCGGTGTGACATAGTCTGATAAACCGTCCGAGCATATCAATATTATGTCGCCTGACAAAATTTCGCCGATTTTAATGATGTCCGGACAAGGCTCTGAGGTGACATTCCCAATAACGGGGAAGATGACATTCCTTTTTTGATGTTCCCTGCTCTCTTCCCGAGAAATCTCGCCCGCATCAACGAGAAGCTGAACAAGTGACTGATCCTTTGTGAGCTGTATAATTTCACCCTCATGAAATCTATACATCCTTGAATCACCTATGTTAACCGAGCACGCTTGATTATTCTCATCGACGGCGAGCGCACAAAGTGTGCTTTGCATATTCAGGGATTCGTCGTGATTAAGTCCATAAGAACGGACATTCTCGTGTATATCTAGAATTTTTTTCTTTAAATTGGTGGCGGAGGAAAATTTAATATTGCTTAAAAGCTGAAGAGTTAAGCGAGAAGCAATTTCTCCCGATTTTTCGCCGGCGACACCGTCGGCAACGCCGATAATAAAAGGAATACTCAGGCTGCTCTCCATTTTGGCTTTTGTCATAACAATTTTATTGATTAAAAATGCGTCTTCATTGTGAGATCTGGTATTTCCCACATCGGATATTCCACAGCAGTAGTAGTACATTGTAACCTCTTTCCAAGGGAAGCCTTTTGAATAAAATAATTAGCATTTAATATTATATATCAATTCGGCGATAATTTCAACTTTAAATTATAAAATTAATTGCGGATTTTTATAACATCTTATAAAATTGGATATATACTATAAAAATATTTTAAATAATATTGACAAAAGAGGAAAAAAATTATAAAATTAAATAAGAAAATCATCGAAAAACTTGACACTACATATTCAAAATAGAGGAGTGCTTACTATGAATGAACGCTTAAAAGATTACATAGACACTAATATGCTTCAGAAATTACAGGATGGTTTTGCTAACGTAACGGGCATGAGCGCAGTTACATTTTGTGAGAGCGGATTTGTCACAAGAATAAGTAAGCCGTCTGAATTCAGCGCAAAATATTCAAAGGATTCGGCATTGGGCGGACAGGAATATGTATCAGATGCCAAGATGATTGGCACAGGGCGCCCCGCTACTTATGTCACAAAGACTGGGCTGACCGAAATCGGAGCGGCTATTGTAATCGGCGGGAAACAGCTTGCCGTAATAGTTGCGGGACAGGTGCTTGAGGATTCACTTAGCGAAAGCAAGGCTAATAGGGTCGCTGACGATTTAGGTGTAGATCCAAAGGCATTTTTAAAGGATTTGCAGTCCGTACCGGTTATTTCTAAAAGTAAAATAAATGCTGCATCTGAATTTTTGTTCTCAATTGCACAGATGGTTTCTTCATGCGGGAAAAAATCCTCGTCCCCAAGTCAGGAAAGCAATCTTTCATTTACAGGCGACAGCGACAGTGCCGAGGGAATGCTTCACAAAAAGCTTGTAGAAATTGATGAGCTCATTCATGTTAACAGCATTAACACCAGAAAGCTTTATGACAGCTATGAGGCGTTGAGCGGTATAGCACAGAACTCGGTTAAAAAGCTTGCCGATACAAAGGACACAGTTAAATCAATTCAGGATATTGCCATGAACACCAGAATCCTCGGATTTAACGCTTCTATTGAGGCATCAAGGGCAAAGGAAAGCGGAAAGGGATTCGGCGTTATTGCACAGGAAGTTAGAAGCCTTGCTGATGTCAGCAAATCCTCAACCGATAAAATCGACAGCATTATTCAGGAAATTGGAGTAAACACCGAAGAAATCTCTAATAACATCCAAAAAACCGAGGGCATTCTTAGAGGTAATATTGACAACGCAGAAAATATCGCACAATTATTGAGCGAAATTTCATCAATCGCAAATCAAATTAAATAGTTAAATAAATCAGCGGCAGTAAGTGTCGCTGATTTTTATAAAAGGCAGTTTTAAGGAGCATATAAAAAATTGAAAAGCTACACATATAAGGATTTTGAAATCATTGACGCGCACTCACACATTTTCCCCGAAAAAATTGTTACAAAAGCAACAGCCGCGATAGGCGACTTTTACGGGCTTCCTATGTTCGGGACAGGCTCGGGAGATAATCTGATAGAAAGCGGAAAAAAAATCGGAGTAAAGAAATATCTTGTCTGTTCGACGGCTACGGTTCCACAGCAGACAGAAAGTATAAACAGCTTTATTTACGACGAATGTCAGAAACACCCCGAATTCATCGGCTTCGGCACACTTCATCCCGATTATGAAAATATTGAGGGAGAAGTCAAAAGAGTTATTTCGCTAGGGCTAAAAGGGATAAAAATTCACCCTGATTTTCAGAAGTTTGACATTGACGATAAAAATGCGTTCGGAATATATGAACAGATTGAGGGCGTACTCCCGATATTAATTCACATGGGCGATGACAGGTATGACTATTCCCGCCCCCAAAAGCTCGTTACAGTTATGAAGAATTTCCCGAAGCTTCAGGTTATTGCCGCACATTTCGGGGGATATCAGTGTTGGAAAGAGGCGGAGGAATGCCTCAGATCCCCAAATCTCAAGTTTGACACAAGCAGCTCGCTTTTTTCTATCGAGCCGGAATATGCGAATAAGCTTGTTCATGAATACGGGGTTGAAAATATGTTTTTCGGAACGGATTTTCCTATGTGGGATCATGCAGAGGAGCTAGAAAGATTCTTTAAAATCGGACTTTCATACGAAGAAAACAAAAAAATCCTTTCGGAGAACTTTAAAGAATTTATAGGACTTAAATAAAGGAGGGAAACTTATGCGAGTTATAGAAATACGCGATAATCCCGAGTATCTAGACAAAGCCATTCAGTATATATACAGCAAATGGGGAAATGTATCAAACTATCTTTGCTATCACGACTGCATTGAACACAGTATTGACGTTGAAAGTCCTCTTCCAAGATGGTTTCTCCTTGAGCATGATGGAGAAATTATCGGCTGTGCAGGGCTTATCATCAACGATTTTATATCCAGAATGGATTTAAGTCCCTGGATTTCTTCAATTTTTATTGAAGAGGACAGGCGCGGACAGAATTTAGGCTCAGTTCTTCTTGAGCATGTTAAAAAAGACGCTAAGAATGCAGGTTTTAATAAGGTTTATCTCGCGACAACCCATGTCGGATATTACGAAAAATTCGGCTTTGAGTTTATCGGAATGGGCTATCACCCATGGGGCGACAGTTCAAGAGTTTATAAATGTGAAATATAAAAACAGCCTTTTTCAAAGAAATTTCTTTGAAAAAGGCTTTACTTTTAATCTCCGAATGAAATGCCGAGATTTCTCGCGGTGGTGACAAGCTGGTGGTCGGGGGTGACTAATTTTGTTTTCCCCGCAATATCTTTCAAATGGTTTGAGGTTATAATGCCGTCGACCATTGCGACAGTTTTTCCGTAATTTTCATCCGCTATAAGCTTTGCGGCATGAACGCCGAATTTCGTTGCAAGAATTCTGTCATATGCACAAGGGCTTCCTCCGCGAAGCATATGCCCCGGAACACAAACGCGTGTTTCAATTCCTGATGCCTTTTGAATTTGTGCCGCAATGCGATTTGTTGCTGTTACAATGCCTTCTTCTGTGCGTTTGGCAAGACGTTCTTTTTTCTTCATTTCCGCCTCTGCGACATCAAAAGCACCCTCTGCCACCGCGATTATAGAAAAGCTCTTGCCCATAGCCGCACGCTTTGTCATGCATTCAATTACTTTGTCGATATTATACGGAATTTCCGGAATGACGACACAATCCGCCCCGCCGGCAATCCCCGCGCTTAAAGTCAGCCAGCCAGCCTTGTTTCCCATTATCTCGACAGCCATTATCCTGCTGTGGCTTGAAGCTGTTGTGTGAAGTCTATCGATAACATCAGTGGCAATATCCACAGCCGTGTGATAGCCAAAGGTTACGTTAGTTCCCCAAATATCGTTGTCTATCGTTTTGGGAAGCCCGATTACATTAAGCCCCTCCTCCGACAGAAGATTTGAGGTTTTGTGTGTGCCGTTCCCGCCGAGAGTCAAAAGGCAGTCAAGCTTTAAATTTTTATAGGTATCTTTCATATTCTTGACCTTGTCAATGTTGTCCTCGCCGATAACCTGCATCATTTTATAAGGTGTGCGCTTTGTTCCGAGAATTGTTCCGCCCTGAGTGAGAATTCCCGAAAAATCTTCAGGTGACATAACGTGAGTTTCGTTGTTGATTAACCCGCTGAATCCGTTTGAAATTCCGATGATTTCGGTGTTTTCAAAGCCGAGCATGGTATAGCAGGCTTTTGCCACCGCTCTGATGGTTGCGTTAAGTCCCGGACAGTCGCCGCCGCTTGTGAGAATACCAATACGTCTTTTCATTTTAAACCTCCCAAAGCTATTATAAGGCGGATAAAAATATCCGCCTTATTGTTTTATACATTTACAACGTTATTATGTTTTTTCAGTAAAAATTTCTCAAACTCATTAACTGGCATAGGCTTTCCGAAGAAGTACCCTTGAGCCTGATCGCATCCGGATTTTTTGAGTATCTCAGCCTGACCTAAGGTTTCAATACCCTCGGCGATTGTCTGAATTTTCTTGGATTTTGCAATTTTGATTACTGCCGAAACAATTTCTCTCGAAACTTCGTCCTCTTCAAGATACATGATAAACGAACGGTCAAGCTTCAACAGCGTAATGGGGAGAACCTGAATATAGCTCAGCGACGAATAGCCAGTGCCGAAATCGTCCATTGAAATTTTAACGCCTAAATCGCTCAGCTCTCTCATCTGATGTATCGCCTGTTCGACATCTTTAAGGGCAAGACTTTCGGTAAGCTCAACCTCAAGCCATCTCGGCTCAAGACCTGTTTCTTTAAGCGCTTCGCTTATTGACTTTTTAACGTCCGTCTGATAAAAGTCAACCGAAGTAAGGTTGATTGATACAGAGAACCTTGGGAAGCCTTCATTCTGCCACTTTTTATTCTGCCTGCATGCCTCATAAAGTACGAAATCGCTGATTTTTGTGATTAGAAGTGAGTTTTCTGCAACGGGGATAAAAAATCCGGGAGAAATAAGACGTCCGTCAGGCCTCTGCCATCTTATGAGCGCTTCCGCCCCGATGATATTACCGTTTGCGAGGTCAATTTTCGGCTGATAATATAAAATCAGCTGATTTAATTCAAGAGCCTTGGCAAGCTCAATTTCAATAGTCGAATCAGCAATAATATTGTCGTGTGTCTTGTTGTCGTAACGTCTGATCGAGCCTCTTGTATCATCTGTAAGGCTTAATGCGAATTCAGCGTGGTCAAGAACTTTTTGAAAATTACTCGCGTCTGTGGGCATTTTACAAAATCCCGCAGAGCATGTAATAGTCTGATTTGAAAAAACGTCCACGGCAAGTCCCGCGAGCTGAGCCTGAATGTTCTTTATTGTTTTTACGGGGAGGGTTTCGTCGCCGTTGTCTTTAATGATAAGTGCGAAGTTATCTCCGCCTATTCTTGCGCCGAAGCCGCCGTCGTTAAGGTTTTTTAAAATAGTGATTGCAACTTCCTTTAAAAGTCTGTTGCCGTTCTGGTATCCGCAGGTATCGTTGATAATGTGAAATCTGTCAATGTCGATAACTATAACCCAGTACAAAACGTTGAGATCTATGCTGCAATTAAAGGTTTCTTCGCCTATTTCAATGAATTTGTTACGATTATAAATTTCAGTCAGCTCATCGATATAAGCCATTTTTTCAATGAGAGAATCCTTTTCTTTATCTTTGGTAATGTCAATAATTGCGCCGCCTATATCGGAAGGCTTTCCGTCAATTGACTCGGCAACCTTATATCTGAACGCATACCAGTGATAAGTCCCGTCACTCGAAAGAATCCTTAATTCGGCATTGTGGATTTTATGAATGTCGCCTAAACAGCAGTTTGCTTCACAATAAGCATCAAAAAGGACTTTGTCATTAGGATGAATCAAATCGCGGAGCTCATTAATGTTTATGAAGTCTGAATTGACGCCGAGCATTGTTTTAAATTGTTCTGATATAAAAAACGTGTCGCTGTCAATTTTTCGTAAAATTATTCCGATTTCAGAAAGCTCCATTGAAAGGGAATAGCGGTTTTGAGTTGCTTCAAGGTCTTTTGTAAAATCGCTTATTTTCTGACGCATTTGTGATGTTTTCGTATTGTCAAATCCGACAGAAAGAATGAGCGTTTCGTTTTTTAGATTAATTAAGGAAGAATTCCAGATTATATCTAGCTCATTCCCGTTTTTATTTTTTACGGTGTTTGCAAATTCGTTTTTTTCATTTTTGACAGATGCTATATTTTTTACAGGAATAATTGATTTAAGAATATCCGTGCTGCGGCATTCTTCCTTTGAATATCCCGTAATTTCGGTAAAAATATTATTAACGTTTACATATGAAAAGTCATCCGACCAAATAACAACCATTGCATTTATATTTTCAAGAAGGTGATCGAGCATTTCTTCGTTCTGAATAGCCGAGGGCTTTTTTGTCGAGCTGTTTTTTGTTATAAGATAAATATAAACTGAAAAAATTAAAACAAATAACAAAATAAAAATTGACCAATAGTGCGGAAAACGGTATAATAAAGTAAAGACAGCAGAAGTAAGCAGAAGATATATGATGCTTGAAATAATGATGAAACGTTTATTCATATGTTATCACTTCCTGTTTATAATTGGTTGTCAAATAATACAATAAATTTAATTAAATTATATCCAATTTTAAAGCTATTGTCAATGAATAGTTATCGGATATAATGTATTTTGACAATTAATTAACATTCAGTACATACTTGCGTATTAAATTTATGTAAAATTATCTTGGAATGTAATATAAAGCCTCAATTAAGCGAGGTTATAAGCTTTTTATGAAAAAAGGGAGGATAGCAGAATATGAGCAGAATTCTTGTTGTCGATGATGAAAAAATGATAAGAAACGTTGTCAGGGAATATGCGGAGTTTGAGGGGGACACAGTGTCCGAAGCCGGTGACGGAATGGAAGCCGTTGAAATGTGCAGAAAAAACGACTATGACATTATAATAATGGATATTATGATGCCAAGACTTGACGGCTTTTCCGCCTGTAAGGAAATACGAAAAATCAAAGAAATCCCCGTTATCATGCTTTCCGCAAGGGGAGAGGAATACGACAAGCTTTTCGGCTTTGAAATCGGGATTGACGATTATGTTGTAAAGCCTTTTTCGCCGAAAGAACTGATGGCAAGGGTGAGGGCGGTTATCAAAAGAAATTCAAAATCAAGTGAAAAAACAGGAATAGTTAAAATTGAGGGGCTTGAAATAAATATTCCGTCAAGGGATGTTATTGTCGACGGAAATCGCATTTCAATGACGCCGAAGGAGTATGACCTTTTGTTTTATCTTGTCAAAAACAAAAATCTTGCCCTCACAAGAGAAAAGCTTCTTGAAGAGGTTTGGGGCTTCGATTTTTATGGCGACGACCGAACTGTTGACACACACATAAAAATGCTCAGAAACAGCCTCGGCGAATACAGGAAATTTATTGTGACACTTCGCGGAATGGGGTATAAATTTGAAGCGCTTTAAGATATTGAAAAAAGAGGCTAAAAGAAATCCCAAAAGTTTGAGATATACCATATGGCTTTATTTCATGGCGTTTATCTGCGGGATTATTGCGCTTTTGTGGATTTTTCAGATAGGGCTTCTTCCGCTTAATTATCAGATTATGAAGACAAGAGATATTCAAAGAGTTGCCGTTACTATTATAAGCAAGGTTTCCGAGCCGGATTATCTTATGATTTTATATCGTACGGCGTTCGATAACAATATGAGCCTTCTCATAACCGACGAATACGGGAATTCGCTTTACAGCGTTGACGTACTTGCTTCAAATTCCGATATTATTGATGCGGACGACCCGTTTGTATATAAGTACAGAAAAGCCGTTATCGAGAGCAGCAACGGAGTTATATACAAAAAAATCAATAATACAAAAATCAGGACACAGACTCTTCTTTTCGGAATGTATATCGGAACTAAGGACGACCCAAAGGGTTTTATTTTCCTGAACACCCCGCTGGAGCCTATTGATTCGACCATTTCCGTTCTTCAGGAGCAGCTTATATATATTACTATTGCACTTTTATCGCTGGGACTTATTATTTCGTTTTTTATGGCAAAAAAAATTTCCCATCCTATTGTGAATATCACAAAATCGGCGGAGAATCTTGCTCATGGGAATTATAACGTTTCTTTTGACGGAGAGGGATACGACGAGTCCGAAAAGCTTGCATCGACGCTTAATTATGCTTCGACCGAAATATCAAAAGTCGACAATTTAAGGCGCGATCTTATAGCGAATATCTCGCATGATTTAAGGACGCCGCTCACTATGGTCAAGGCGTATGCCGAAATGATAAGGGATTTGTCCGGCGGAATTCCCGAAAAGAGAGAAGAGCATATCAATATAATTATTGAGGAGAGCAACCGACTTTCCGCCCTTGTGAACGATATTCTCGACCTTTCAAAAATTGAAAGCGGAAATCAAAAGCTTAACATTTCATCGTTCAAAATAAAAGAAAAGCTTATGGAGGTCCTTGAACGCTATAAGCTTTTATCCGAAAAGGACGGATATGAGTTTATTTATGAGGAGGACGATGAGGCAATAGTTTCCGGCGATGTAATAAAAATCGAACAGGTGCTGTATAATTTTATAAACAATGCCGTGAATTATACGGGCGAGGATAAAAAGGTAATTATCCGCCAGATTAACAAGGTGAAAAGCGTAAGGATCGAAATCAGCGATACGGGTAAGGGAATCGAGCCGGAAATGCTCCCTTTGATCTTCGACAGGTATTACAGGGGTGAAAAATCTCAGCGTGAGGTTATCGGCACAGGGCTGGGGCTTTCAATAATTAAAGTTATTCTAAAAAATCATAACTATCCGTTCGGGGTTCAGTCGGAGCTTGACAAAGGCTCAACTTTCTGGTTCGAGATTAAGCGCGAGAAAGAAAAATCAATAAAAATCAGACAATAAGGGAGAATAACAGATGAAATCATTTATTAAGGCAATTGCAATTTTAAGTCTTGCGGCAGTTTTGCTAACAGCGTGCGGCAAGGGTAATTCAAATGAGCAATCAGAAAATGAGGTGACAACGACAACCGAATCATCTGTTTCAGAAACAACAGCATCAGAAACAACAGCATCGGAAACAACAGCATCGGAAACGACTAAAGCCGAAACAACAGAAAGCTCGGCGGATGGCTATACCGATGATGAGCTTAGTCAGATGGCGCTTGATTATTATGCGGCTAAACATGACGGATATGTTCCGTCCACGGCTTATATAGAGGTTAGCGACGACGTGTCAGTGACAATTCATCTGTTTGACAATATGGAGGGACATATTGCAACTTATGCGTGGTATAAGGTTGACAGAAAAACCGCCGAGGGAGAAGAAATTGCGCTTGGCGAAAAAATTGATTTAAAGCCTGCGACATAATAAAAGGAATATATTTCAGATGGATTTCTTTTAATTTTCACAAAGCTATCACAAATGAGCTTTATTATATGATTGTACCAAAGAGGTACAGTAATTAACGGGAGGTGCAGACTGAAGAAGCTTTTTAAAAATCCCGAAAATTCCCCTCTTAATAATTTCAAGTTAACCTGTATTTACCCCAGTACAGTTAACGAATAAAAACCCCAATTTAATCTTATCTTTCTCCATATCACAAAAGCCCTCCGGAAATGCGTTATCCGGAGGGCGCCTTTTTTTAACAGAGGTTAATTACGATTTTTATGGCAGACAGAAATATAACGCCTTTACTTGTAATAAGGTGTGTGGTACAATAAAATATAAAAATAATAGAAACGGAGTTAAGACTATGGGTAGATTTTCTGAATACATTGGTTCCCAGTTTGGAAAACCAAGAGGTTTTATCGGAATGATCTGTTGTCTTTTAATGAATACGATAAATAGGAGAATGTACTCGAGCATTTCTTCGTGTATCAACAAAAATGAAAATGCAACTGTATTAGATATAGGATATGGCAACGGCTATCTGATAAATAAAATATATAAAAAAACGAACGCAACAATATATGGCATTGATATTTCCGATGATATGAAAAAATTGGCATCAAGGAGAAACAGTGAGGCTGTTGATATTGGAAAAGTAAAGTTATCTATTGGCGATTGCTGTAATTTAAAATACGAAGATAAAATTTTTGATGCAGTAACCTCAGTGAATACAATTTATTTTTGGAGTGATACAGAAAAAGGATTATCAGAAATATGTCGCACATTGAAGGACGGCGGTGTATTTTATAACGCCGTATATTCAAAACAATGGCTAAAAAAAACATCATATACCCAAAAAGGATTTAAGCTTTTTGAAAAAGAAGATTACATAAAATTAGGCAAGAAATCAGGTTTTTCAAAAATATCAATTAAAGAAATATCACAAGGAAAGAGTTACTTAATTAAGTATTTAAAATGATTAATAGTGTTTTAAAAAAGCAGTCAAGGATTCAAATCACTTGACTGCTTTTTTATTCATATTACGATTTACAGGTTGATATTGCTCCTGTCGGGCAGGATGCTACGCACGTACCGCAGCTTGTGCATTTTGAGTAGTCGATTGAAGCAAGGTTGTTTTCAACCTTAATTGCTCCCTCAGGACATTTTTTCTCGCAGATTTTACAGCCGATACAGCCGTTCTTACAGATTGACTTCGTGATTTTTCCCGATTGAATTGACGAGCATCTGACACTGACAATATTTGAAATCGGCTTGACGATTATCAGGCTATTCGGACAGACCTTTGTGCAAAGCCCGCAACCCAAGCACTTTGAGATGTTGACTCTTGCCAGGCGGTCTTTGATTTCGATTGCGCCGTTAGGGCAGACGTTCAGACAGTCGCCGAAGCCAAGACAGCCGTTGATACACAGCTCACTCCCGCTGTAAAAACGGTTTGCGGCGGCACAGGACTGTGTCCCCTCAAAAATAAACTTGCTGTTTGTTGCGTGGCAGTCGCCGCCGCACTTTATAAATGCGACTTTAGCAACAACTTCTCCTGCCGCAACACCCATTATTTCGCTTAAAGCGGCGGCGGTTTTACTTCCGCCTGAGGTACACATATTAGTGGGAGCGCCGTTTAAAACCGCTTCGGCATAGGAATTACAGCCCGAATATCCGCAGGCGCCGCAGTTTATCTGAGGAAGAGCTTCACTTAAAGCCTCAAGTCTTTCATCGGTTTTGACCTCAAAAAGCTTTGAAACCACTGTCAGAAGCACTCCCGCAATAATTCCCAGTCCGGCAAATATCAGTACGGGAAGAATATAGGTTAAAAACATATTCAGTATCCTTTCTGTTTCGTTTCGGGGGGATTAGTGGAAAATTCCTTCGATAAGCCCCGCAAATCCCATAAAGCTCACCGAAACTATTGAAGCGGCAATAAGCGTTGACGGAACTCCCTTAAAGGTCTGGGGAATATCGCAGGTTTCAAGCCTTGAACGCACACCCGAAAACATTACAAGCGCAAGAGTAAAGCCGAGTCCTCCGCCGAGAGCGTTGACGATTGATTCACCGAAGGTAAGACCGTTGTTTATGTTAATCATCGTAACACCGAGAACTGCACAGTTTGTCGTAATAAGCGGGAGATAAACGCCGAGCGCCTTATAAAGCGGCGGCATAACCTTTTTCAGTATGATTTCGATAAGCTGAACAAAAAGCGCAATTATAAGAATAAACGCAATATTGTTGAGGTATTCAAGCTTTAGCGGAACAAGCACACCCATATAAAACGGATATGTCGCAAGTGTCGAAAGAACCATTACGATTATTACGGCAACACCCATTCCGACCGAGCTTGAGAACTTTTTGGAAACGCCTAAAAACGGGCATATTCCCATAAATTTTGAAAGCACAAAGTTGTCTATAATCATTGCACTCAAAAGAATAGCAAGTAACTCTTTCATCAGTCATTTCCTCCTTTACAGCTCTGACAGGACGACTGATTAGGACAGCCGTGACAGCCCAGCTCCTGAGGAGGCTTTTTGTTAGCAAGCTTATTGACAAGCGCAATAATACAGCCGAGAACGAAAAATCCGCCTGCGGGAAGAATAAATATAGTCATAGGTGTAAGAACGGGAATAGCTATTCCAAGCCATGAACCGCTTCCCAAGATTTCTCTTACGGAACCGATTGTGAAGAGCGCAAGCGTAAAACCTAAGCCCATTCCAAGGCCGTCAAGAATTGACGGAACAATCTTGTTTTTACTTGCAAAAACCTCAGCACGTCCGAGAATTATGCAGTTAACCGTAATAAGTGCAAGATAAAGGCCGAGTGCATCGTAAAGGAAAGGTATATATCCCTTTAATATAAAGCTTACGAATGTTACAAATGCGGCGATTATTACGATAAAGCAGGGGAGCCTTACCGCTTTTGGAATGATATTTTTAAGAAGTGATATTACGATGTTGGAGCAGACAAGCACGAATGTCGTCGCAAGCCCCATTCCTATGCCGTTTATCGCCATTGTGGTAATTGCGAGAGTAGGACACATTCCGAGAAGTCCGACAAGTGTCGGATTTTCCTTGACAAGCCCTTTTATGAATTCATAAAAATATGAAATCCCGTCGTCTTTTTTAGGTTGTTCCTTTTTGATTTTTTCGGAAGACGGCTTACGGAAAAAATTAGTCTTTTCATTTTTGGGAGCTTCGGGGGTGATTTTTTCTTCGGCTTTTGTAACCTTGATAAGCTTATCATCAGTTTCGATTATTGCGGATACCGAGGCGTTTGAAATATCATCGGGGGAAAGTTTTTCGTTGTTTTCGGCATTTTCCGACTGATTGTTATTTTTATTACTCACCTAAAATCTCCCCTTTCTCTGACTGATATGTTGAAAGCGCAAGCGATACCGCATTTTTCATTCCCTTTGACGAATATGTTGCTCCGGTAATTGAATCAACCTCAACCGGTGTCTTGTCGATTCCCTTGAATGAATCAAGAAAGCTTTGGTTCTGAACCTTTGTGCCAAGTCCCGGAGTTTCACCGATCGAAAGGATTGAAACGCCCGAAACTGCGCCTTTTTCGTCGATTCCGACCAGAACGTGAAGTCCGCCCTTTGCATACCCGTCAACGGTAATTTCAAAAGCGGTTTGGCCTTTGTCGTCCTTAATTATCGACGTTATCCCGTCATAGACAAGCGGAACGGAATTTCCCTCGTCATTTTTTGTCAGAAGCATTTCATACTTACCGTCGCCGAGAACATCTTCAAGTCCTGATTTAAGCTTGTCGGTTATTTTTCCTGTCGTATCCTGATAAGTGAGGTTATATGCAAAAACAAGAAGTGCGGTTGAGATAATACATATTATAGTTAGTATAAGTGGAGGCTTGATATACTGCCAGTTTAATTTCTTAAGCATTTTTAACAGCCTCCTTAGTAACCTTTTTTGCGCCCAGAGGCTTTGTCATCGTGAGATTGTCGATATAAGGGGTAAGAATGTTCATAATCAGTATCGAGAACGACACGCCCTCAGGGGAGCTTCCGAACTGCCTGATAACAAAGGTTATCGCCCCGCAGCCTATGCCGAAAATGATTTTTCCGCTTTTGTTAAGCGGCGTTGTAGCATAATCGGTTGCCATGAAGAATGCGCCTAAAACTGCTCCGCCCGCAAGAACCTGATATGTTGAATCATAAATTGAAGTTGAAAACGAAACGCCCTGTCCGAGATTAAAAATAAAGGTTAAAACAAAAAGCGCTCCTAAAAATGAAACAGGAGTTGAAAGTGAAATCACCCTCGTAATAACAAGTAAAAGTCCCCCGATAACAAGTGCCAGCGCACAGGTTTCACCAAGGCTTCCGCCGGTTGTTCCGAGCCAAAGCTCATTTAATGTCGGGCGAACGGCAATAGCGCTGCTTAATGGCGTAGGGGAGGTTGTGATATCCGCCGCCTTGTACCAGAACGGCTTCACCCAGTTTGTCATCTGAGGGGCGAATGAAACCATAAGTACAATTCTTCCCACGATAGCGGGGTTTGCGAAATTTTGTCCTATCCCGCCAAAAAGCTGTTTAACAATGACTATTGCAATAAACGAGCCGATTGAAGCAATCCATAAAGGAAGAGTAACGGGAAGATTCATTGCCAGAAGTATTCCCGTAACAACCGCCGAAAGGTCGGAAATTGTGTTGGAACGCTTCATTATAATTCTTGAAATGAATTCAAAGAACACACAGCTGATAACGCAGTCAAGTATCAGAAGAAGAGCACGCGGCCCAAAGATTATTCCCGAAGCGACAACGGCGGGGAGAAGCGAAATTATCACCAAAAGCATTATTTTTTGAGTGCTGATTTTATTTTTTTGATGCGGTGAGGGAGAAACAATAAGTTTTTCCAAAATATCAAATCCTTTCAGAAGATTATTTTCGTGGTATCAGCATTTTTGCAAGCTGGTTTTTTTCCGCAAGAGGGCGGGAGGCGGGGCATACATATGAACAGCACCCGCAGTTCATACAAAGCATAAGATTATATTTTTTAAGTGCATCGACGTTTTTATAATCATAAGCTTTTTCAAGCATGGTCGGCATAAGATCCATAGGACAGACCTTTATGCACATACCACAGCGGATACACGAGGTCGTCACAGGCTCTTTAACGTCCTTTAAGACGATAAGAGCGTTGTTCGTTTTCACAACGGGTGAGGCGGTGTCATAAATACAGCTCCCCATCATAGGCCCGCCCGCAAGAACCTTTTCATAATCAGACGCCTCGGCATAAGCTAAAATGTCGTTTATTGATGTTCCGATAAGAACGTTTAAATTGCAGGGCTTTTTAACCGCATTTCCGTCAACGGTAAGGCGGCGGGAAACAAGCGGCATACCTGTTTTTGTATAATCATAGATGAATGCCGTTGTCGAAACGTTCATGACCAAAACGTTCTTGTCCGACGGCAATTGTCCGTCCTCGACAATTCGCCCTGTTGCGGAATAGATAATTACCTTTTCAGCACCCTGAGGGTATCTTGACGGAAGTGTTACGACGTCGATATGCTCGTCCGTTGCCGCCATTTCGGTAAGAATTTTTATTGCCTCGGGCTTGTTGTTTTCAATACAAAGCTTTGCATATTTAATGTCAAGCTTCGACATTAAAAGTCTTATTCCGTTAAGAACGCTTTCTGGATTTTCCATAAGCTCGCGGTAGTCGGAGGTTATATAAGGTTCACACTCCGCCGCATTTATTACAAGAGTGTCAATCGGTGTTTTTTCGGGATTGAAGTTTAGCTTTATGTGAGTGGGGAAGCCCGCACCGCCCAGTCCGCACACGCCGCTTTCTTTTACTGCCGCTATAAAATCGGCTTTTGTTTCAATTGACGGAGGAGTAACGGTATCCGATACTTTCTGCTCGCCGTCTGTTTCGATGATTACAGCTTTACAGGTTTTCCCGCTGCTCAAAAGGAAATCGGTAATGTCGGTTACAGTTCCCGAAACGCCCGAATGAACAGGAACAGACACAAAAGCAGAGGTGTCGCCGATTTTCTGACCGACATAAACCTTGTCGCCTTTATTTACAATAGGCTCACAAGGCGCGCCCATATTCTGAGCCATCAGAATTGTAACGCTTTTAGGGAGAGGGAACATCACCGTCTTTTCGTTTTCGGTATTTTTAAAATGCTTTAAATGAACACCGTTTAATCTTTTCATTTCATACCTCCGTTATAATAATTGCCGTTTACATTTTTGATATAGGGGAAAATTACTTTTAGGACAATTCCCGTGCATATTCCCGCGAGAAATCCCGCCGGAAGAAGAACAGACCCGTATAAAAATGTCGAAGCATTTTTTGTGAGTAACGCCGCAAGACAAAGCTGCCCGATATTGTGAAAAACCGCACCGCATACGCTTAATAGAAGAAGTGACGGACGGCATTTTTTATAAATCAGAACAATGATAATAAGAGAAAGAATACCGCCCGAAAGCGACATCCCGAAAGCCGTCAATCCTCTCACAAGAAAAACAAATGAAGCTTTTACCATGACCAAAGTAAATGCGGATTTTGTATCAATAACAATAAGTGCAAACATAATAACGATATTTGCAAGCCCTATGTGTATTCCGAGAGGAAGAACGGGCGTGAAAATCAATTCAATAGAGGAAAGGGCAATCGCAGCGGCGGATAAAATCCCCATCAGCGCAATATATCTGGTTTTCATAAGCTATCCCACCGACAAGTCGGCTTCTTTGTCCTCTCCCTTTATTTTTATAATCAGCCTTTCGGGAAGACAGACTATCGTCTGTGACGGCTTTGAAATATATCCCGTATGCACGCATATTTTGTCATGACAAGGCGAATCAAGGACGCATATTGCCCCGTCCCTGACGTCTATGGTAAAGCTGTTCAGTTTAAAAGTATCATTCTTTTCAAGTGATATCGTTTTTACAATTTCACCGTCAATAGATATTTCGGCGGTTTCCCCACTGTTTAAAAGCTTTGGAAAAATCAGAAAGGATATGCACAAAATAAAAATTGCCGACAAAATTATAATGTCACGCTTTTTGATAAAGGGAATATCCGTCATGATATTTCACCGAGAGAATATCCGCTGTTTTCGTTAAGCGTGAAATCCAGTGAAGCTGAACAGTAGATTTTCTTATTCTTATCGGCAGCAATAACAAGATAATCGCCGGATTCAAGATGCTTTTTAAGTCCCGCTGTACCCTCAGTAAAAATAATGGTTGAGAGGAAGTCGGATTTTACCCCGCTGTCGCACAAAACGGTTACTGAGGTGAGGTCGCTTTCTGACGGGTATCCAGTCGAAAGGTCGAAAATATGAATGTACTTTTTACCGCCCGATTCAAAAAATCTTTCGTATCCGCCCGAGGTTGAGAGGCATGTATCAGCAGCAGTTATCGTCCCGAGAGGCTCACCGCCGTCCGGATTTTTTATTTCTATGGTGAAGCCCGATTTATCAGGCTTGTCACCGTATAAAAGCGACGAGCTGCCCATTGACACAATTGCACAGGAAACGCCGTCTTCAAGGAATTTTTGCTTCAGTACGTCACACGCATAGCCTTTTGCAACCGAGCCTAAGTCAAGCTTTGTGTTATCGGGAAGAATGACGGAGGTGTCGGTCACCTTGATTTTATTGTAGTCTATTGAAGAAAGAGCGCTTATTATTTCGTCGTCCGCCGGCACTTTCGGGTTATCGGTTGAAACGCCCCAAAGCTCGGTAAGCGCACCCGATGTAATGTCAACGGCTTTTCCGTATTTGTCGGACAAAGTAATCGACTGTCTTATTATTTCCGCCGTATCGGGAGAAATTTTGTCGGAGCGTTTATCTTTATTTATTTTATAAAGCTCGCTGTTTTCGTTATAAGCCGAAAATATTCCGTCAAGCTTATTTACGGTATCAGCATAATTTTTGGGATTTTTACCTGTCATTTTAATTGACACAAGAGTGTCCATAGAAAAAAACTCATAAGAATTGAATGTGAATTTTGAAACAAAATAAACTACACAAAGTGCAATTATAAGAACAGGAACAATTACATATCTGAATATAACTTTAAATTTCGTGGAGAATCACCGTCCAAAAACAATATATAATAACATTTTATCGTTATTTATTAATTAAGTCAATAACAAAAGGCATTTGTTAAAAAATAAACACTGATTTTGTATAATTTAAAAGATAAAATAAAAAACTGCCCGACTTTATTAATCAGACAGCAAAAATATTTATAAATATTGTTTTATTTCATCATAAAAAATGGTATAATATTTTTTGTCGCAGGTTATTTTTCTGCATTATTTAAAAGCTGGATTTTAGCCTCGCTGTTTTTTACAAGATTTAAAATTGATGACGAATAATTCGGGAAATCCTCAGTAAGAACTCCTGTTGTTATAATTGGACCGGCGTTTTCTTCAACGCAGTCATTAGTGCCGATTTTAATTCCGCTTGCTGCTGCTGCTGCCATTCCCTCGGCCATTTCCATTGCGGCGGTTGAACCGTTTCTCGCCAGAACATCGGGTATAGTAAAGAAATACGGATCATTTTTCGCGTTGGCGGAAAAGATTATGCGGAACATTCTGTAAATCGCAAGCATGAGATAAGACGACATATGCTTTATTATCGTGTCGCTTTCTGTTTTCTGTGCAAGCGGGAAAAGAATATTCAAAGAATTTATAATAAGCTTTTTATTAAAAGACGCCATTATTCCGCCTTTTAAAACCGCTTCCTTCTGATTGGGGTCATGCTCAGGGATATCGTCATAATTAATTCTTTTTCCGGCAGGCTCAGGTGAGCGTCCTAAAAGATAATCGCAGGAAACATGATAATAATCGGCAGCCTTTACTAAAAATTCAAGTCCGCATTCACGGATTCCCTTTTCATAGTGAGATAAAAGCGCCTGTGAAACTCCCAAATCCGATGCAGCGTTTTTCTGGCTGATGTTGCGTTCTTTTCTCAAAAGTGTTATAATTCTTGAAAAGTCGGAATTCACCGGTTCACCCCCCTCACAATAATGATTAACGTAATGTAAATTATATAACAATACATACAGTTTGTAAATAGCTGTGAGTCAAAAAAAGTCGATAAAACTTTTGTGGGATTTTTGTTATATTTGTCATATTACAGTATTGTAATTTGTATAAAATCAATATATAGATAAGCAAAACACAATATGTTGTATTTTGTCAGACTATTTGAAAGGAAACAGAAATATGAAAGGATACCGTTTAAGTATAATCAGACACGGTAAAACAGAGGCAAACGAAACTGCAAGATACATAGGCACAACAGACCTTCCTTTAAGCGAAAGCGGGAGAAATGAGCTTATTGAAAAGTATGAAATAAATGACTATCCTAAAATTCAGAAGGTATATTCAAGCCCGCTCATACGCTGTAAAGAAACGGCGGAAATTATTTTTCCTGACAGAGAGCTTATGACTGTTGACGGGCTTAGAGAAATAGATTTCGGCGATTTTGAAAACCAAAGTGTCGAGGATCTTATCGAGCTTGACTGCTATAAGGAATGGCTTAAAGGCGGGATTGACAACGCTCCCCCCGACGGCGAAAGCATAAGGAGCATGATTGAGCGTTCATATAATGCTTTGAATATAATTCTCGCCGACATGATGAAAGAGGGGCTAACCCACTGCGGGATAGTTACTCATTCGGGAATAATCATGAATATGCTTTCCTGCTTCGGGCTCCCCAAAATGAAACCTATGGAATTCGCCTGTGAGGTTGGCGAGGGTTATGAAATAATAATTACGGCAAAATTGTGGCAGACTGGAAACGTTTTTGAGATTTTAGGGAGAATCCCGTACATTTCAGAATTTGACGACGGATATGATTTTTAGCCGAAAATACAGTTTGAAAGGTGAGAAGCCATGAAAACGAAAGAAATAAAAAATCAGGCACTCGAAAGTCTTACAAATAACTGGCCTAGGGCAATAGCCATTATCAGCATAATACTGTGTATTCACATTATTTTCTCATTGGGAGAAGCCGCGGTATATTCATATTTTACAACTGTCGGAGCGGTTTCTTTAAATGAAAATATATTTTCAGGGAACATTTTTCTCATCATTTTAAGCTTGACAAGAATACTTCTCGGATTTGTGATAATTTCACCGGCAATAAGCGGTGCAGTCTGGTGGTTTATTCACTGTGTAAAGGGTCACAACAACAGCGTAACCACTCTTTTTGTGTGCTATGAAAACAACCGCGTATATTTAAAAACAGTATTTCTGCATTTAGTGATGGGCTTAATCGGAATAGGATTATTTCTTCCGTCGGGGATATGCGTATATGCGGCGTACAGAGTTATACAATCTTCATACGCAAGGGGCGCGAACAACACAATACAGGTTATTCTTATCACCTGCTTTTTTATCCTTACGCTGTGCTTTTTTGTTCTCGGAATTTTAATTTCTCTGAGATTTATACTTTCAAATTATCTTTTTGTGCTTAATCCTGACCTGCCCATTAAGCAGATATTGTCAAGCTCGTTCAGAATTATGAAAAAGTACAGAAAAGATCTTCTGGTGCTGATTTTATCTTTTTTAGGCTGGCTTATTCCCGGATTTTTCATCTTCCCTTTGTTTTTTATTGTTCCGTATTATGCCATGAGCATTACGGTTTTTATGAACAGGGTTATTGATGAAGCATCTCAGTATGACGAAGATCTTCTTATAAGAAAAAACACACGGAAAATATTAAGACAAAAACAAGAATATTAATTTTCGGAGGAATATATGGACATTAACAAAACGCTTGCGGCGGAATTCAAGGTTAGACAGGAGCAGGTTGACAATACAGTTTCGCTGATAGACGACGGGAAGACGATACCTTTTATCGCTCGATACAGAAAAGAACTTACAGGCTCGCTTGATGATCAGGTGCTGCGTGAAATTTTTGAAAGACTCACTTATTTAAGAAATCTTGAAAAACGAAAGTCGGAAATCCTTTCGTCAATTGAAGAACAGGGGAAGCTTACTGACGAAATAAAAGCGGCGGTTTCTGCGGCTTCGGCACTTGTCGAAATTGAGGACATTTACCGCCCGTTCAAGCAGAAAAGAAAAACGAGGGCTTCTGTCGCAAGAGAAAAGGGACTTGAACCGCTGTCGGTTTACATAAGTCTTCAGAATCTTAAGGGAGAGCCTTTTAAGGAGGCCGAAAAATTTATTGACGAGGAAAAGAACGTTATGTCCGCTGAGGAGGCCGTTCAGGGAGCGCTCGACATTATCGCCGAGGATATTTCCGACGATGCGGCACTGAGAAAACAGATACGCGCACTGTTTTTAAGGGCTGGAACAATTTCCTCAAAAGCCGCCGATGAAAAAGCCGAAAGCGTTTATACCAATTATTACGATTACACCGAGCCGGTGAGGAAAATCCCGGGACATAGAATTCTTGCTATTGACAGGGGCGAAAAGGAGGAATTCCTTAAGGTTTCCGTCAATGCGCCAGAGGGCGAGGCAGAAAACCTTGTCACTTCAAAATACGTTAAAAATCAGGGCGAGTGCGGCACCCTCGTAAAACAAGCATCAGAGGATAGCTACAAAAGGCTTATTTATCCGTCGATTGAAAGGGAGATACGCTCAGAGCTTTCGGGAAATGCCTCCGAACAGGCGATAAAGGTATTTTCGTCAAATTTAAGACAGCTTTTATTACAGCCGCCTATAAAGGGCAGCGTTACGTTGGGGCTTGACCCCGCATATCGTACAGGCTGTAAAATTGCCGTTGTTGACGATACGGGGAAGGTTCTCGAAACAACGGTTGTATATCCCACTCCCCCTCAAAGTAAAATTCCCGAAGCCAAGGCTAAACTTTCGGCTCTTATAAAAAAATACGGCGTAACGACAATCGCAATCGGGAACGGCACCGCGTCAAGGGAAAGCGAGGCCTTTGTCGCCGAGCTTATCAAGGAAGTTCCTCAGAAGGTTTCATATATGGTGGTTTCCGAGGCGGGAGCATCGGTTTATTCCGCATCAAAGCTTGCGGCGGAGGAATTCCCCGAATTTGATGTTTCACTGAGAAGTGCTGTTTCCATCGCAAGACGTCTTCAGGACCCGTTGGCGGAGCTTGTAAAAATCGACCCCAAGGCAATCGGCGTCGGACAGTATCAGCACGATATGCCAAAGGCAAGAATGGACGAGGCTTTATCGGGCGTTGTCGAGGACTGCGTGAATTCCGTCGGAGTTGACCTCAATACCGCCTCACACTCGCTTTTGTCGTACATTTCGGGAATAAATGCTTCCGTCGCAAAAAACATAGTTCTGTATCGTGAGGAAAACGGACAGTTCAAAGACAGAAAAGCCTTGTTAAAGGTCGCAAAGCTCGGGAACAAGGCGTTTGAACAGTGTGCGGGATTTTTAAGGGTTCAGGGCGGAAAAAATCCGCTTGACAATACGTCCGTTCACCCCGAAAGCTATGATGCGGCAAAAAAATTACTTGAAAAATGCGGGTTCAGTCTGTCTGATTTTTCATCGGGGAAAGCGGGCGAGCTTTCGGAAAGTGCCGAAAAAATCGGATTTAACAAGCTTTCGGAAGAGGTTGGTGTCGGCGTTCCCACATTAAAGGATATTATCAAGGAGCTTCAGAAGCCGGGGCGTGACCCGCGTGACGAGCTTCCCCCTCCTCTTTTAAGAAGCGGCGATATTATGGAATTAAAGGATCTAAAGCCGGGAATGGAGCTTACAGGAACGGTGAGAAACGTCATAGATTTCGGAGCGTTTGTAGATATCGGCGTTCACGAGGACGGGCTTGTCCATATTTCACAGCTTTGCGACAGGTATATCAAACATCCCCTTGAGGCAGTAAAGGTCGGCGAGGTTGTTAAGGTGCGCGTTCTTGACGTTGACGTAAAGAGAAAAAGGATTTCACTGACAATGAAGCTTGGATAAGGAAGTGCCGTTATGAAAGTATATAACTATTTGATGTTATCATCCATTGCCTTTTTTATTTCGGCGCTTAAAACTTTTCTTGAATATGTTTATATGAGAAACAGGGGCATACAGTGTAAAATGAAAATATCTGAAATGATTGTTTATCACAATCCCAAAAAAGATATATATTATCCTGCTGTTGAAATTGACAGCTGCGGTAAAATTATTCAATTAAAAAGTATAGTGCCCGTAAAATGCAACGAATTTAATATCGGTGATGAAATTGAAGTAATTTATGACCTTTATAAAAGCAGATTTATTATCATAGGCTATCGGGGCAATCTCTCCGCTTCGTTCAGGCATTTATTGATTAGCGCAGGATGTTTGGCGGCATTCGTAATTCTGAATATTCTGGACGGATTAAATTTAGATTTAGGGTATTAATTAATGAAAACAAAAAGCTTTATAATATCCGCACAGCATTCGGGAATTAATATAGAAAGCTTTCTTATGAAGAAAAACAATTTCTCACGTCGGCTGATAACAAGGCTTAAAAGGCAGGAAAACGGGATAATGCTTAACGGAAAGCATGCAAGAACGATAGACAGACTTTCCGAGAACGACGTTCTCACCGTCGGATTTCATGACGAAAAGCAGCTTGAATCAAATGACAGCCTTAACGTCCCGATAATTTATGAGGATGACGACGTTATTGTTTTTGACAAGCCCGTGAATATGCCGGTTCACCCCTCAATCAAACATCAGGGCGATACTTTGGGGAATTTCTTTTCAGCACACTGTCAGGGACTTTCGTTCAGACCGATTAACCGCCTTGACAGGGACACCTCGGGACTTTGCGTATGCGCAAAAAATGCACATTCGGCGAATCTTCTCCAGAAAAGCATTGAAAAAACGTATTTTGCGGTCGTCTGCGGAGCTTTAAAGGGAAACGGTACTATCGACATTCCTATTGCAAGGGAAACGGATTCTATTATTTTAAGGACAGTTCGTGAGGACGGACAAAAGGCGGTTACTCATTATCAATCCTTAAAGTATAATAATAAATATTCATTACTGAAAGTAAAACTTGAAACAGGAAGAACACATCAGATAAGGGTTCATATGGCGCATATCGGTTTTCCGCTCGCGGGGGATAATCTTTACGGCGGGGATATGAGCGACATTTCGTGTCAGGCACTTCACTGCGGTGAGATTGCTTTTATACACCCCGTCACGAAAGAAAAAATATTTCTCGAATCACCCATAAGAGATGACATGAAAGCACTTGTAATTTAAAATATACTATATATAGTATATAAAGAATTAGTTGCACGGAATATGCTGTAATTTTTGTTACCGATTTGTAACAATTGAAAGGAATGAATAAAAATGGAAAGAATCAAAAGCTTCCAGGTGGATCATACAAAATTTGGGGTGGGGATGTACATCTCAAGAATCGACGGAGATATCGTGACATACGATCTCAGAATGGTAAAACCCAACGGTGGAGTATATCTTGAAATGCCGTCAATGCACACCATTGAGCATCTTCTTGCAACCTATGTCAGAAATTCGAAGTTCGCCGAAAATGTTATTTATGCGGGACCTATGGGCTGCCGTACAGGCTTTTATCTCCTTTTGAGAGGGATGGAGCATAAAGATGCAATAGATTTGGTGAAAGCTTCTCTGGAATTTATTTCAAAATATAATGATGAAATTCCCGGTGTCAGCATAGAAGAATGTGGGAATTATCTTGAGCATAATCTGGAAAATGCGAAAAAAGATGTCGTTCCCCTCTTGAAAAAGCTTGAGGATTATAATGTCGAAATGCTGAATTACAATAGCCATAATGACTAAAATATTAATAGCTTTGTTGACGTTTTGTATGAAGTTTATAGTTTCAGCGATTTTTTGTTGTCAAAAAGGTTGATTTTTTTTCTGAATCAAGTATAATGATTACTAATGTAACTATTTTGTAACAATATTGTTGCTTGAGGAAAGGAGATATTGTGATGTTTAAGGACAGTAAAAAAGCTGACAATGAAAATGAAACGCATTTTACAGATAAGCTATTAAAGGAAATGAAACGAAATTTCCAGACCTTTATGACAAAGCTCGGCGCACACGTTACACATCTTTGTGTGTTTGTGACCGTTTATATAATTAAATCCGTTACTAAAATTTTTGGATACTTAAAATCAAAATTCTCTCCTTGGATTCAAAAGCTTTTTTCTTATTTTATAAATTTCAGCGGTAATTTAAAGAAAATCTTTTCACATACTGATGAGTATTTTTATTGGTTAAAAGAAAATGTTGAGGACACAAAAGTCAACAAAGGATTTCTTTCTGCCGCATTCCTTTTTATCACAGAAGCGGGAAGAACTGTCTGGCACAGACGAAAAGTTTTTATTACTGCATTTAACTGGGCTGCGCCAGTTCTTTCAATAGTATTTATGTTTAACGTAATAACAGGGGTGTCAAACCTCACCTATGGAATAAGCGTTGAGTACAACGGACAGAAGCTCGGAGTTATATCTGAAGAAACTGTTTTTGACCAGGCTGAAAAGGTAATGCAAAAGCGTATTAATTACGTTGACGGGAACGAAAAAATTGTAATGGCTCCTAAGCTTTCTGTTCAGCTTGTAAGCAATTCCGAAGAAATTGTAAATCCTAATCAGCTTGTCGATAAAATGATTGTCAACACCAAGGCTGAAATTTCCGATGCAATCGGAATATATGTTGACGGTGAATTTCTAGGTGCAGTTTCTGATTCTTCCAAAATTAAATCCACACTAAACGGAATTCTTTCAAAATATCAGGGCAGCGGTGTAAAATCCGTTCATTTACAAAAAAATGTTGACTATAAGCCGGGGCTTTATCTTGCAAGCAGCATGGTTTCCCCCGAAAAGGTAACATCTGTCCTTAATTCATATAATTCTGTTGATGCGTATTATACTGTTCAGGAAGATGATACGCCGATAGAAATTGCAAGTAAAAACAATGTTCCTTACAAAGAGCTTCTTGCTTTGAACCCGACAATTGAAGAAGAATGTAAAATCGGTGACAAGGTTCTTTTAAAGGTTGCCGAACCGTATATGTCTGTCGAGGTCGTAAAGGACATTTCATATTCACGCTCAATACCTTATGAAACCTTAAAGGTCGACAACAGTTCGATTTATAAAGGCAATGAGGAAACGCTGGTTGACGGAAAAGACGGCGAGGAAATTGTTACCGCCGAAGTGACAACTCTTAACGGAAGAGAAGTAGGAAGAACAATTAAAAGCTCTAACGTAACAAAAGAACCGGTGACAGAGAAAATTGCAGTGGGAACAAAAACTCCCAAGCCTACAAAGGGAACGACAGTTACCGGAAACGGACAGTATTGCTGGCCTGTTGCCGGAGGATATATAAGCGCATATATGGGCGACGGACGCGGACATAAGGGCTTAGATATTGCCGCACCTAAGGGAACATCGATATTTGCGGCTGAAAGCGGTACTGTAATAATGTCACAAACGTATGTCGGATATGGTAAATGCATAATGATTCAGCACGCCGACGGGAACATAACTGTTTACGGACATCAAAGCCAGCTTATCGCTACTGTCGGTCAGCACGTTGAAAAGGGTGAGCTTATCGGTCTTGTCGGAAGAACAGGTCAGGCTACCGGAAATCATCTTCATTTCGAAGTAAGACATAACGGTTCTTATGTCAACCCAATAAAGTTTATTACGTGATTAAATTAAACGGCTAAGCGAAAGCTTAGCCGTTTTTAATGCACATATAATTATAATATCAGCTTTTATCCTTTGGCTTAAAAATCAGTGCGACAATAAGTCCGAACAGCATTGCCGCCGTTATTCCCGCCGCTGAAGCCGCAAGCCCGCCTGTTAAAACTCCAATAAGCCCTTTTTCGTCAACCGCTTGTTTTACGCCGTCGAAAAGAAGATATCCAAAGCCCGAAAGCGGTACAGTTGCACCTGCCCCTGCAAATTTAATGAGCGGCTCATAAAGTCCTAAAGCCCCTAGAATTACGCCCGCAACAACATAACATACAAGAATTCTAGCGGGAGTAAGCTTTGTGTAGTCAATTAAAATCTGCCCTATAGCGCATAAAATTCCTCCGACAAGGAAAGCTTTAAAATATTCAAGAAATAATTCCATTTTATCACTCCGTTATATCAGCATTGATTTGAAATATGCACAAGATGTGCGATTGACGGGATACTTTCCCCCTGCTGTGTTGCGGTCGGCGACATAAGCGCACCTGTTGCAATAAACAGCATATTTTTAATTTCCCCTGATTTCACTTTGGGGAGGAAATACCCGCACAATGTGCTTGCCGAACAGCCGCAGCCTGAACCTCCGCTGTGGACGTCCTGTTTTTCAATGTCAAAAATCATCTTGCCGCAGTCACGGTGAACCTTTGAAATATCAATTTTATATTCTTCCTTCATGAACTGATTAAGAAGTTCACTTCCGACAATCCCAAGGTCGCCAGTCACAATACAGTCAAAATCCGACGGCTTCATTTTGACATCCTTTAAAAACGTACTTATCGTATATGCCGCTGCGGGTGCCATTGCTGCCCCCATGTTGTTCGCGTCGGTAACGCCCATATCTACGATTTTCCCTATTGTAACACCTCTGACATAGGGAGGCTCTGCTTTGGGGGCAACGACCATGGCTCCGGAGGCGGTACAGGTCCATTGGGCGGTAGGTGTCCTTTGACCGCCGTAGGAAAGAGGTAATCTAAACTGTCTTTCTGCTGTGCAGAAGTGTGAAGATGTAACTGCAACGATATTCCCTCCCAGTCCGTTATCGGTCATAATTGACGAGAGCATAAGTCCCTCCGCCATTGTCGAGCATGCCCCGTAAATTCCGATTAACGGAATATTCAAATCACGAAGTCCGAATGTGCTTCCTATGCTTTGGTTTAAAAGGTCCCCCGCGAACATAAAATCAATGTCGGAGGTTGTTATACTTGCTTTTTTCAGAGCAAGTTCAACCGTCTGCCGCTGAAGCTCACTTTCCGCCTTTTCCCACGTTTTCTGTCCGAAATACGAGTCGCTTTCTATTCGGTCAAAACAGTCCGACAAAGGACCTTGTCCCTCTTTTTTTCCCACAATTGAAGCAAAGCTTTTTATGCTCGGCGGATTAACCATTGTAAATGTGTTTTTAGAAATTTTATTTGACATATAGAAATTCCCCTTTATTCTCGTTAACTTTATTTTCCCATAAAAAATATTTTTTATTCATTTTGAGGAGAGAACAATATGATAAGAAAAATGGTGAAATCAGATATCTCAGATTGCGCGAAAATACTTTGTGATGTTTACAACAATGAAATGTGGCAGTGCAGATGGAGTTTGGACATCGCCGCTGAGTATTTATATGATTATTTTGAAGCAAAAAAATTTGTTGGCTTTGTTCTGGAAATTGACAGAAAGATATGCGGTGCAATGTTCTGCCACGAAAAAATCTGGTGGAACAACAGTGAGCTGTTCATAGACGAGATGTTTGTACAGCCCGAAATGCAAGGAAAAGGCTATGGAAGCGAGCTTATTAAAGCTGCCGAAGAATACATAATAGAGTATAAGCTTGCAGGCTTTACTTTAACGACTAATCGTTATGCACCTGCCCCAAAGTTTTATAAAAAGAATGGTTTTGTCGATTGTGAACACATTTTATTTATGTGTAAGGAAATTCAATAGAAAAATACTTTATGATAAGGAGGCTATACATGAAAATTAACCATATCGCGCTTTATACAAAAGACCTTGAACGCATGAAAAAATTCTACGAAAAATATTTTAATGCGGTTTCAAACGACAAATATCATAACAAAAATACAGGTCTGATGACTTATTTTCTTTCATTTGACGACGACTCAAAACTTGAAATCATGACTCGTCCTGATGTTTGTGAAACAGAAAGAAGTAATTTAGGCTGCGGATATATTCATCTTGCATTCAGCGTCGGAACAGCTGAAAACGTGGACAGCCTGACCGAAATGCTTGAAAATGACGGCTATAAAGTAATGTCCCGTCCGAGAACGACCGGCGACGGATATTACGAAAGCTCGGTTTGCGACCCCGACGGAAATATTATTGAAATAACCATATAGATTTGCATATTTCCTTTTAATGTGGTATTATATTATAAAAATTATTTTTAAGGAGATTTATATGATTCAGATTGAAATGGAAAACGGAAAGCTTATTAAAATAGAGCTTTATCCCGATATTGCTCCCGAAACGGTGAAGAATTTTGAAAAGCTCGTTTCAGAGGGCTTTTATGACGGACTTATTTTTCACAGAGTTATCGAGGGCTTTATGATTCAGGGTGGCTGTCCCGACGGAACGGGTATGGGCGGCCCGGGATATAATATTAAGGGCGAATTTTCTTCAAACGGCGTTAAAAACGATTTGAAGCACACAAAGGGTGTTATCTCAATGGCTCGCTCAATGAGACCGGATTCAGCAGGCTCACAGTTTTTTATAATGCACCAGGATGCTACCCACCTTGACGGCGAGTATGCCGCTTTCGGAAAGGTTGTCGAGGGAATTGACGTCGTTGACGAAATTGCCGCTGTTTCGGTTGACAGAAACGATAAGCCGAAAAATCCTCAGGTTATGAAAAAGGTTACAATAATATAAAATAAAAATAAGGGCAGAAACTGCCCTTATTTTAAATATATGCACATTATGTAGTGCTGTTTCCAAGTCCGAAGCTTATTGAAAGAGCGCTGTTTACCTTTGACATTGAATTCGGGTCTAGCTCTCCCATTCGCTCCTTAAGACGTTTTTTGTCGATTGTTCGTATCTGTTCAAGAAGCACTATACTGTCTTTTGAAAGACCGCATGATACCGCGTTTAAATCTATGTGCGTGGGAAGCTTTGCTTTTTCTTTCTGGCTTGTAATTGCGGCGGCTATTACCGTCGGGCTGTGCCTGTTCCCCATATCGTTTTGAACAATTAAAACCGGTCTGACACCGCCTTGTTCCGAGCCGACAACAGGACTTAAATCCGCATAATATATTTCTCCCCGTTTTATGGACACATTAAAACACTCCTCATTCTTATTCTTGCCTTATGAATGATTTAACAATTCAGTTTTTATTTAAGAATACGGCAGGAAATATATTGCCGTTGATTATATTGTTGACTTGTTTTTTCAAAATAATCATTCATATAAAAAATAGGGAGCAGTTTTCAGGCTTTAGTATATCTTATGAAAAGTCATAATAATATGTGAAAACATTTTTTGCGATAATGCATTTTGATATTATATGCATTATCGTGCGTAATAATAAAGAAAAAGGATGTAATTTGATGAAAATTGACTTTCATACGCATGCATTTAACGATGTGATTGCGGAAAGGGCAATAAAAAAACTTTTGTCCGTTGAGCCGTCGCTTCATAATTATACCGACGGGACAATCGCCGACCTTGTGGTTAAGCTTAAGGAATGGGGAACAGACATAGGCGTTCTTCTCCCCATTGCAACAAAGCCCTCACAGCAGACCGTTATAAACGACTGGGCAAGCGAGGTTCAGAAAAAATATTCAAGCATAATTTCATTCGGGAGCGTTCACCCCCGCGCCGATGATGTTTTTGAAGAGCTTGAGAGAATAAAAGCTCTCGGACTGCGCGGAATTAAATTTCACCCCGATTATCAGGAGTTTTTTATTGACGACGAGGATATTTTTCCTGTTTATGAAAAATGTGCCGAGTTAAAGCTCGTTGTGGTTTTTCACGGCGGATATGACCCCCTTTCGCCGGAACTTATACATACAATGCCGGACGCCTCTCTTCGCGCGCATAGAGCTGTCCCTGATATGACGATGGTTTTAGCGCATTTCGGCGGAATGTATAAATGGGATGATGTTGAAAAATACCTTGTCGGCGAGGATATATATTTTGATACGGCATTTGTCGGCGGGGAAATAAGCGACGAGCAGTATGAGCGCATAATAAAAGCTCACGGTGCCGACAAAATCCTACTCGGAAGCGATTGCCCTTGGCAGAAAACAAGCAAAGAAGTTGGGTTTATTGAAAGGCTTAATCTTACCGCTGAAGAAAAAGAATTAATCTACTTTAAAAATGCCAAAAGGTTGCTGATGATTGATTGAAATATTGGGGCATAATAAATTTAAGTCGAAAATTTTATATTAAATACCCTTGCAATTTTGTGAATCTATGATAAAATATAATAAAAGGTTTTTACCTTTCTAATTTCAAGGAGGTGTCTTCTAATGGCATATAAAATTAATGATGATTGTATCTCTTGCGGAGCTTGCGAAGCAGAATGTCCTGTAAGCGCAATTTCTGAAGGGGACGGAAAATTCGTAATCGATCCTTCAACCTGCATCGACTGTGGCGCATGCGCAGGCGTTTGTCCTGTAGGCGCTCCAAACGCAGAATAATATCTATCGTTGTAAAAAAAGCCTCCGGTTAATTCCGGGGGCTTTTTAATTTTTCTGCGAACAATAATTGTTATTGAATATTTAATATTATCGTGTTAGAATAAATAATAGTCATCAAATTTTTTGAAAATATATTATAAAAAAGGGGTGAGGCCATGCCGCAGAATGATTTGAACTGGTATAAGCTTGACAATGCCGCAAGGCTTTTTCCGTCAGTAAGCAGCACCACGGCTACCAACGTTTTCAGGCTTTCGGTCAGACTTTATGAAGAGATAAATCCCGAATTTTTAAATAAAGCAGTTATGCAGGCGCTTGACGAAACGCCGTCATTTAGGGTAAGACTCAGAAAAGGTCTGTTCTGGTATTATTTCGAGAATAATCCTGCCGAACCCGAAGTTAAAGAAGAAAAATTCTATCCTTGTCGTATGCATGACAGATATAAAAACCGCGGCTATCTTTTTGACATAACATATTTGGGAAAGTTTATTCATGCCGAATTTTTTCACGCCCTCTGTGACGGTACGGGTGGAGCAGATTTTTTATCCAAAATAGTGACGAACTATCTTCTTTACTCCCATAAAGACGAGCTTTTGGACGGGATTGAGCCAATAAACAGCGGCATTTCGTTTTCAGCACAAAAAGAAGACAGCTTTTTAAGGGTGGCAAGAGATAACGAAATAAAGCCCGAAAACATTGTAAAATATCGCGCATATAACGCACCGGGAACGTATAATCAATACGGCGAAATTAAAGTTATTAAGGGGATTTTTCCTCTTTCTCAGATAAAAACACTTTCAAAAGCTCGTAATGTGACTATTACAGAATATCTAGTTTCCACATTAATATACTCAATGTATAAAGAATGCTTCGTATACGATCCGGTAAACAGACCTATTGATATTTGTGTTCCTGTAAATCTGAGAAAATTTTTCCCCTCTGAAACGATCCGTAATTTTTTTGCAACAATTTCTGTCGGTGTGGATTTTTATAAACAGGCTCATACTTTTGACGAGATTTTGGAAATTGTCAAAATAAAAATGAAAAAAGAACTTGATCCCGAAAATATATACCCTAAAATTATGTATTGTGTCAATGCGCAGGATAATATTTTTTTAAGATTTATTCCGCTCTTTTTTAAAAATATTGTACTAAAATACACCTTTTCAAAAGGCGAAAAGGGATTTACAAGCGTTCTTTCAAATTTAGGCTCATTTAATATCAATAAGGAGCTTGAGCCTTATATTGAACGATTTGAATTTATGCTAAGCCCTACGCTTAATTCACGTTATAAGACGGCGGCGTGTTCATATAAAGACACTTTTGTGTATACTTTTGCTTCAAATTCCGAAAACACGGAGATACAGCGCAGATTTTTTAAATTTCTTCGTGAACAGGGAATCGACGTAACGATTTCGTCTAACATAAACGACGAGCCTGAACTGCCTTTAAAAAAGCCTGAAAAAATAAAAAAGCAAAAAAAGAGCCGCAAGAAAAAGGATGATAAAAATGAAGTATTGTAAAAACTGCAAACTTGATATTGAAAATAATTTTATGCAGTGCCCTCTTTGTCATTCAATTCTTTCAGAAAAAAACGATAATTTTAATAACGATTATCCATTAATTAAAAAAGATTATGCATCAGGACTTATTAGAAATTTAATTTTATTTTTTATGATTTGTTCCTCAATTATTTCGGTTTTAATTAATATTTATGCGGAAAATAAAACATCGTGGTCTTTTATATCAATTGCGGGCTCGGTATATCTTTATTTTTCGACTTTATTTTTTTTAAAAAAGGGGAAAAATTACGGACTATTTATTTTAACTCAGATATTTCTTATTTCTCTTGTGGCATTTGCAATTGATTTTTCTTTCGGATTAAACGGCTGGTCAATTAATTATGTTATTCCGTTTATTATTATTTCGGGGAGCCTCTCGGTATTTGTGTTTAGTATAGTCAAGCCATTTGTATACAAGGAGTATATGGTTTATCTGCTTGTTATCGCACTTTTGGGGCTTTTTCCGTTGATTTTTATATTAAAAGCATGGACTAAAGTCCCCTGGACAAGTGCCGCATGTGTGGTATATTCAACTCTCACGGTAATTGGAATGCTTATTTTCAGCAGAAGACATGTAAATTCGGAATTAAAAAGACGACTGCATTTCTAATTAATTAAAACAAATAATATAATAATTATTTAATTAAATAAAAAATTAATTAATTAATTACAATATTATTATTAATTTAAAATAATATTTATTTAGAAATTAAATTATATAAATCGATAAAATATTGACGAAAAAAGGTGACAGAAGAAATGAAGATTATACATTTACTGAATAGTTGTATTTATGAGAAAATTGAGGAAAAAATAAAGATACATTATGGAACAAAGGAAATAGATAGATATAAAAAGTTATACTATTATTTAAAGAACATGCAGGTTAATAGCACTTCAAATGAAATTTTATGTATTTATATTTCTGCTTACAAAGAAGATGAAGATGAAGATATCAAAATAGATGATTTCATGGAAGATGACACATCATTATATTATGATGTAAGTGCTTATGAAAAGAATGATGACAAGGTTTATTCAATTGCCGCTACAAAATATTCTGATTTTTTACAATACGAAATTGATGAAAAAACATTACGAAAATTTTCATTTGAAACTATTTTAGCTCATTGTTTTTGGGAAATTACTTGTTATGGATTTGAAGATAATAAATAAATATTCTAAATGCTATTTTAAATAATGACTTAAATTAAATTTTAGACTATGCAATTATTAGTAGGACTAAAATAAAAATGCCGATTTTTAAAATAAATCGGCATTTTTTATATATTAAATTAAAATCGGCTGAATTTGTTTCCCGTCAAGCGCATAAATTATGGATTCTTTTATTCTGCCATAATCCGCAACGACCGATGTCGGCTTTTTTTCAGGATCATCCTGTGACATTGGGACAAAATAATAATTTTTGTAATTGTAAAGCATTCCTATGTTTTTTGCGGAGCCCGAAAGTGCATCGTTCGTCGCAATAGCTATGACAACGGGGCGCATATTTCTTATGTGTGATTTAACCGCCATTGTAACAGGGGTGTCGATAATTCCGACCGCAAGCTTAGCGAGCGTATTCCCCGTACAGGGTGCGACCGTCAGAATATCAAACATTTTTTGAGGACCGATTGGCTCCGCCCCTTCTATGGTATGAATAATCTCTCTCCCGCAAAGTTCGCTGATTATTTTTCTGTTTTCTTCAGCCGTTCCGAAGCGTGTGTCGATATTATATGCGTTGAACGACATTATAGGGGTTACTTCAGCGCCGGATTCAATAAGCACTTTTATCTGCTCAAAGCTTTTTTTAAAGGTACAGAATGAGCCGCAGAGCGCATAGCCGATTTTTATTCCCGAAAGCTCAGGCATCATTCCTCACCTCTTTCTTCGAGAATGTTAAGAATGGTGCGGGCGATTATTTCGCCCGAAGATATAGGAGCAACTTTACCGGGTAAAGATAGCGCCCATATGGTTTTTACGCCTGCGTTCCCCGCTTCTTCAATGTCAACTCCGCCGGGCTTTGACGCAAGGTCAATCAAAAGGCTGCCCTTTTTGAGCATTCTTAATCTTTCCTTATCAAATATAATCGCCGGAACAGTGTTGAAGATGATGTCATATTGCTTTAGGCTTTCGTCAAGCTGAGTGAATAAAATCCCTTTGCAGCCATATATTTTCGCCCATTCTCTATCAGAATATTTTCTGACGGCAATGCTTATGTCTGCGCCAAGACCGTTAAGGATTTTTGCCAGGACCTTTGAAATTCTTCCGAAGCCGGTGATGAGTATTTTCTGTCCGAAGATTGTTGTCGGAATTTCCTCCATTGCAATCTGAACAGCCCCTTCTGCAGTAGGTACAGCGTTCATTACAGCCATTTCCTCGCGGTCAAGATAATCAATGGTAGTTATCTTATGTTTTTCAAAAATACGTTTAACCATTTCCGAAAACTTCCCGCCGAAAACAATTCCGTTTTCGTTAATAACCGAATTCAGATTTTCGAGAGCAAGGCTGTGATTAAAAAAGGGCGTGTTTACCAATACTCCGTCGTTGCTTGCGGGAAGCGGAAGTATTATGTAATCCACCCTTTCAGAAATGCTCAGCAGACTGTCTAAAAATATTAAATTCCCTTCAGGTATAACGTTCCTGTCAAATCCTATGATGTAAACTTTATTTGTTTCTGCCAGTATGCGGGCGAGATAAACCTGTCTTAAATCGCCGCCGGCAACAAGTATTATCTTATTTTTATCCATAAAGAGATTACCTCCGAATATACAATTTTTACTTTATATAATATGAAGTAATCTCATTATGGGTGAAAGATATTATTATTCGACGGCAGATTTCTCAATAAGGCTTATATTGACATTAGGTATATTTAGGCATATAATTATAAAAATGGAATTTTTTGCTTTAATGAAATATTAATGGGGAGACATTTTATGAAAAAGAAATTATTATTTTCGGCGATAGCAATTTTCACTTTTTTCACAGTCGGCTGTAAGGCTGACGGCACAGCACAAATCAGCCAAGCTCCAGAAACCGTATCAGAAACAGAATCTACGGAAATTACAACTGCTGTTTCTGACTCTAAAACTGTCACCATCTGCGGAGAGGAATATGAGCTTGACAAGAAATATGATTCCATATTTATGGAAAATGCTACAAATGATGATATTATAGCTTTTTCAAAGCTGTCAGGCGTAAGCGGGTTGGGAATTGACGGTAACGGTTCGACAACTTTGGATTTAAGCCCGCTCGCAGACTGTAAAGATCTTGAATCGCTATATTTATCCGGGTTTAAAGTCAATGATGTTAATTTTCTTGAAGAGCTTAAAAATTTAAAATGGCTGTCACTTAATGAATCCGATATTTCAGATATTTCCGCGCTGAAAAAAATAAACTGGCTTACATCTCTTGAAATTGTAACGGATAACTTTTCAGAAACAGAAGCCAATGATTATTTTAATACTTTTAAAAATTGTAATATTTCATATACATTAGATAACAGCGGCTGGGGTTTAGATGAGCCGACAGATGGATTTGTTTATTATGCGACTACAACTGTCGTTCAGAACCCACAGTATGCGCCGTATAGTGGGCAAAGCACCGAGTTTTCCGCACACTTTACAAACCATACCATTGCGGCGGCAACTGTTGACAGTGTATCATTTTTCTACAACGATAATGATAATTGGATACCGATAACTTTTTCTCAAAACAAAGAAAAGCTTTCTGTCGGATTAACTGTCGAACCGAATGCTGAAGCTGATTTTGCCGTAACTAAAGATCAGTTTGATTATAACAAGGCTAAAGCAGGGAGATATAAAGCGGTATTTACAATAGACAATAAATCTTCTGAAAAAGAATTTTTCATAAATTTTATAAATAATATTGACAGTGCACCTGACTTTCTCACTAAAGAACAACAAGCTGTTTTTGACAAAGCTTTTGAAATAACAAAAAATTATTTTGGCTGTTCACCTGAGCTGTCCGAAGAATATATTGCAAAGCATACGGCAGATGATTTAATTGCTGAAATTGAAGCCGGCTATACGCATGACGAGGCAGTATCACAGCTTAAATCATATGGCTATATCGACGAAAACGGTAATCTTGCTCCAGTTTCCGGCGGCAGAGGATCAGATATAACTGCTGCGGGACATTGTTTTGCACCTGTTTATTCATCTGATAACGAGGTGATGTTTAAAGTTGTCATCATTCATTATCATGGCGACAACAGGTATTTCTTATGGTACGGCGAAAAAAGCTATCATATGGTTAAAACAGATGACGGCTGGAAATTCGATAAGTTCCCTCTTTGGCATTGATAAACAGCAGGCTTGGTTTCCCACAATCTAACATTTAATAATTGCCGTAAGTCTGAGCCTTTTGCCGTGAGATCGGGAAAAGCTCATGGATGTATTACGGCAATCATTTTACCCAGAATAAAAATTTCGTCTTGACTGGTAATATGTTCTGACTTGAATTTTTTATTGGACGGAACAAGCTTAATGCTGTTTCTATGTTTAGTAAGTCTGCGCATTAAACAGGTATTATCGCTCAGCTTCATTATGAGCATGGTATCGCCATCGGCACCTATTCCTTGCGGTCTGAAAACGACTATATCGCCCGAATTTATTCCAACGCCTGACATACTGTCGTCTTCTGCGCATACGGCAAAATCACCGGGAAGAAGCTCGGCGTAATTCTCGTTAAGACTGATTTTTAAAAGGTTGTCAGCTAAAATTACCGACGAATATCCTTTTATAACGGGAATAGGGAAATGATATGAAGCACTGTTTTTATCACTATGAAGATACTGCCCTTTTCTTAATACGGTCAGCGCAATATCTTTAAACACAGGCTCCGATTTTGAATAGAGTGCTGTTATTTCCGCCGTGTCATTTTTGTATTTTTTATTTTCTCTGCCAAGAATGAAATCTGCTGTTACATTATATAAATCGGCAAGTGTACACAGCGTTTCAAGATTGATTGAATTTGTGCCTATTTCGTATCGTGAATATGTAGCGCGTTGAATATGCAGGTAATGTGCTACCTGATCCTGGGTAAAACCCCTGTCTGTCCTGAGCTTTTTAATTGTGTCCCTAACCATAATCTACCTCCCTTGCGATATAATTATTATATCATATCGATTACAAAGCTAAAATAAAATATTATGTCGAAAAATGTCTTGACAACGATACAATACAATACTATAATTAAATAAAAAGTTACATATTGTAACAAAAAAGAAATTACTGGGGGCATAATCTCAAATATATGAGAATGACATAATTTTATAATGGGGGTAACAAAATGAAAAAAATCAAGGACATGAAAATTTCGGGGAAGCTTATAGCAGGATTTCTTATCGTATCCATTATTACCGCATTAATCGGTGTGGCAGGGATATTTGGAATGTCAACAATTGAAGCTAATTCGACAGCTCTTTATGAAGAGAAAATGGCACCCGTTGATGACATGGTTGAAATAGTAAAATGTGTTTATGATATGCGCGTAAATTTAAGGTCGGCAATTATAAACTCTGACAGTCCCGAAAAGGTCGAAGGCTATGAAAAAAGCTTTGATGCACTTATAGAAAAATACAACCAGGAATATGCCCTTTATTTCCCCACGGTAACAAACCCCGATACCGTAAAACTTCTCACAGAAGCTGATAAAATAATGCAGGACACGTTTTTCCCTGTTGCCGAAGAAACCTTTCGCCTTTCGAAGCTTAACAAGCCTAAAGAGGCAGACGCCGCAGGGGCATCAAGCACACTGGCTATAGGAACAATGATAAGCAATCTTGATAAGGTTCTTGATTTGCGTTTTGAAAGCATTAAAACAGGCAATGCTGAAAATCTTAAAACATCAACTATTCTTACAATAGTTCTTATTTCGGTAATGGTTATCGGAATTGTAATTTCTATTTCTCTCGGAATTTACATATCAAAGCTTATAAGCCGGCCTATCACTGAAATGGTTGAGGCGGCTGATAAAATTGCACTTGGTGACACCGAGGTAGATATTCATTCCGAAAGCTTGGACGAAACGGGAATGCTTGCTGACGCATTCAGAAAAATGCTTGCGGGTATAAGAGAACAGGCAGAAATCGCACACACAATAAGCACGGCTGACTTTACTGTACAGGTAACTCCGCGTTCTCAATTTGACACAATGGGCAAGGCGCTCAAACAGATAGCCGAAGCCCTTAACAAAGACTTCATTGAAATAAGAACATCGGCTGAACAAATTACAACAGGTGCCGAACAGGTTTCAAACGGCGCACAGGCACTTTCACAGGGTGCAACGGAACAGGCAAGCTCTATTGAAGAGCTTTCCGCTTCAATCAGCGAAGTTGCCGGTCAGATTAAAGATAATGCCGATAATGTTGAGCTTGCCAAGGATTACGTTGGACAGGCAGGCACAGGAGTAGAAGAAAGCAACAGACAGATGCAGGAAATGCTTACTGCAATGAATGAAATAAATAATTCTTCAAATGAAATTTCCAAGATAATAAAGGTAATCGACGATATTGCATTCCAGACGAATATCCTTTCCCTTAATGCCGCCGTTGAAGCCGCAAGAGCGGGAGCGGCAGGAAAAGGCTTTGCAGTTGTTGCCGATGAGGTTCGCAATCTTGCTTCAAAAAGTGCCGATGCCGCAAACCAGACTACCGCACTTATTGAAGGCTCAATAAATATCGTGAAAAAAGGCTCGGATATTGCAAAGAAAACAGCTACCTCACTTGAGCAGGTATCTACAAAGGCAGCTCTTGTCAGCGAAACCGTTGATAAAATCGCCGTCGCTTCGCAGCAGCAGGCTACCGCAATCGAACAGATTAACGTCGGAGTTGAACAGATTTCAGCGGTTATTCAGACCAATTCCGCAACGGCAGAGGAAAGTGCCGCCGCTTCTGAAGAGCTTTCGGGACAGGCATCCGTTCTCAAGCAAATGGTTGACAGAATGAAGCTTACAAAGGGAGGAACCTCCGCACCTGACAGATTGTTTATATAATACTTGCTGAACAAATTTAAAAGACCTAAAACGCTTATGCCGTAAAAACCGAACATTGTTACCGGATGGATTGAAGTCATATCATTCAAGGATTAGGAGCTTGATTAGTTATGAAACCGACAGTATTGTTTCTTGACAGCTTACCCGGGGATATTCGCGAGGCACAGAATAAGCTTAACAGGGCGTTTAAAATCATATCTTCCGACAATATACTGAATGTGATGGAGAAAATGGGAAGCTGCCGTCCTGACCTTATTGTTATAACAGGAAGTCTGAAAGATAAAACCAATTTTCAGGCTTGCAAATATTTTAAAACGCATGAAATCACGATGGATATTCCTATTATTATGACAATTTCGGAAAAGGATTTTTCAGATCTGTCCGTAATTAAGGAATGCGGGGCGGACGATTATCTCATAAGCCCTGTAAGCTGGTCTATGCTTGCACAAAGAATAAGAATATGTCTTAAACTTAAGCACCCATCAGCCGACTTCGATAAACCTTCTGTTGAAAATGTCAAGGACGTAACTGACATGGAGGATATTGCTATAATCGCTATGGCATCGCTTGCGGAGGCGCGTGACAACGCTACCGGCGGACACATAAAAAGGACCCAGCTTTATGTGAGAGAGCTTGCCAATGCGGTGAAAGACTATCCGGGCTACAACAGCGAGCTTACCGAGGAAAATATCAGCATAATAGTAAAATCCGCGCCCTTGCATGATATAGGAAAGGTCGGCATTCCCGATTCGATTCTTTTAAAGCCGGCAACGCTCACGCCGAGAGAATATGATATAATGAAAACGCACACCGTAATAGGGCTGCATTCGATTAATACCGTTGAAAAAATATTCGGCGACAGCAATATTTTTATGAGGTTTGCAAAGGAGATTATTTTTTCTCATCATGAATGCTGGAACGGAAGCGGCTATCCGCTTTCGCTTAGAGGGGATGAAATACCCGTTTCGGCGCGGCTTATGAGCGTTGCGGACGTATATGACGCCCTTATAAGCAAAAGACCGTATAAAGATGCGTATTCTCATGAAGAGGCCGTGGATATAATTTCACGCAAAAGAGGCACGGCTTTTGACCCTGTGATTGTTGACAGCTTTATTAAGCTTGAACGCCGCTTCAGAGAAATATCAACCTGTGCCGAAAATAATCTGTGATATAAAAAACCCCGAGTCGTTCGTTATAAGTCGGCTCGAGGTTTTTATCTTTATGAGTTATCCTTGACCGTAAATCGACGAATATTCAGCAGTTGCTTGTTCTGCCTGGACTTCTCCGCGTCCGCAGCGGGGATTTGAAAGCGGACAGTGTTTTGGACAGGCTGTGCAGAAAAGTTTCCCGAGATAATCTTCAAGGCTTATTTCAGGCTCAGCAGAGGTTTGAGTGGTTTGTATGGTAGTTTCGGATACGGCTTTGATCTGTGTGCTTTCGGTGATTTTTGACGGAACGGTATCAGATGTACTTTCCGAAACGCAATTATAGACGGTTGTATTCTCGGGAGCTGCCGTTATCTTAGGAGCCTCTGTAATTTGAGGGACTATTGTTGTTTCGGGGATTTCTGTAGTCTCTATGAATTTGACCTGAGGAATTGATGTTGTTTCTTCACTGACAGCACTGTATGAATATTCGGAATCGGGATTGGCGGTTATGTTATCAGCGGAGATTTCAACAGTTCCCAGATACAGCTGACGTGCCGTAACGGTAACAACAAGAACGGTTAGCGCAAAGCCTGAAAGCGGTACTAAAACGCTTCGGCTTTTTATGTTAAGTAAAAGCTTTTTGAACATTGCCACAAGATATTTTGCATGAACAAGAATATGAGCACCGATAATTCCAAGACAAATATAAGACGATATTTTGTGAATGAATATCAGCTGTTCCTGCGCCCCGACGGAAATAAAGGTGAACAATACCTTAGAAATAAGAATTCCCGTTATCACAATTGTCAGAATGAATAATGTCAGAAGCATATTAAGTCCGAACATAAGCTTTGTTTTAAGTTTGATTTTGTCTGAAAAAATGTTTTTTGCAACGTTTTTAATCCACGATATGTTCATTATGTTATGAACGGCAATCAGTACGAAAATCCCCAGCCCCGCAATTTCATGAAACTCAAGCCCCGTATCAAAGGCTTTCAAGAGTATAATGAAAAGTGATGTCATTGATATATCGATAAGTATTTTGAATGTCTGATTTTTTGTCATATTGTTCGCCTTCTTCCTTTTTAATCTGTGCTTTTATTGTATCTTTACAATGTGATAAAAAGGTGATTGACGGCTGAATTTGGTGAAAACTTTATGTGAAAGAATTTTAAATCTGATGTTAAAAAATACTTGATAATCAAAATAATTTCGTGTATAATATTTTTAAATGGGAATGAAGTTCTCCCGCGGCGTATGCCGAAACCGCTTATCAAAGCTGATGACTTCTGCGATTTTGCGCAGAAATTGTCGGCTTTTTCTGTGCTATGGAGGAATTTTTATGCTTACAAGTCTTGCACTTATTTTTCTTATCGGAATGCTTTCTGGATGGATATTTAACAAAATTCATCTCCCGCCGCTTTTGGGAATGATACTTACGGGAATTATCCTAAGCCCTTATGCCGCGAATCTCATTGACGGTTCAATTATAGGGATTTCCCCTCAGCTAAGGCAGATTGCGCTTGTCATAATACTGACGAGGGCGGGGCTTTCGCTTGATGTTGATGACCTTAAAAAAGCGGGGCGGCCTGCAATTTTAATGTGCTTTCTTCCCGCAACCTTTGAAATAGGCGGGACACTTCTTATTGCCCCGCACCTTTTCGGAATAACGCTAACCGAGGCGGCAATACTGGGAAGCGTTATCGCAGCAGTTTCCCCCGCTGTCGTCGTTCCCAGAATGATAAAAATAATGGACGAGGGATACGGAACAGAGCATAAAATCCCGCATATTATCCTTGCGGGATCGTCCGCCGATGATGTTTATGTAATTGTTCTTTTCACAGCATTTGTGTCGCTGGCTTCTGGCGGGGCGGTTTCGGCATTAAGCTTTGTGCAGATTCCGACTTCGATAATTCTCGGAATAATTTTAGGAATAGTTGTCGGGCTAATGATGAACCTTTTCTTCAAAAAAGTCCATATCCGCGACAGCTCAAAGGTAATAATAATCCTCAGCTTTTCGTTTTTAATGCTTGCCGTTCAGACGCTTCTTGAAAAATTTGTTCAGGTTTCGGCACTTATCGGGATTATGGCTATGGGGCTGACGCTTTATAAGGTCTATCCCGTTCTTTCAAAGCGGCTATCTGAAAAATACAGCAAGCTTTGGATAGCGGCGGAGCTTATGCTTTTCGTGCTTGTCGGGGCAACGGTTGATTTAAGTTATGCTTTGTCGTTCGGGCTTAAAGCAATTTTATTCGTTTTCGGTGCATTGCTTTTTAGAATGGTAGGAGTTTTTGTTTCACTGTTGAAAACAAAAATCACCCTAAAGGAACGGCTTTTCTGTATGCTGGCATATACCCCTAAAGCGACCGTTCAGGCGGCAATAGGTGCAGTTCCGCTCGCAATGGGGCTTTCGTGCGGACAGCTTGTACTTACCGTAGCGGTACTTTCAATACTCATTACCGCGCCGCTCGGAGCATTCATGATTGACCTGACGTATAAAAAACTTTTGGTAAAACAGGACTAAAGAAAAAACCTCCATTAAAATATTATAATAACACAAATTTTACAGCGAAGAGGCTCGGGGACGACCGCAAAGCCACCGAAAATATGTAAATTTATAAATAGATAAAAGAAAAAGCCCTCTCCCTATAAAAAAGGAGAGGGCAATTTTAAATTATCAATAAGCTGCGCCGATAAGCCTTAGAAGGTCTTCTTTGTCAGTACAGAAGTCGAGAGCCGACTGTTTTGTAATTCTATCACGCTTAACAAGAGCCGCAAGGTTGTCGTTTAATGAACACATACCTTGACGCATCCCCTGCTGCATAGCTGACGGAATCTGGTGAACCTTGTTTGTACGGATAAGGTTTCTTATTGCATCTGTTCCGAGAAGTATCTCAAGAGCTGCCGCACGGCTGGAGCCGTCCTTTGTCGGAATAAGCACCTGTGAAATTACTCCCTCGATAATTGAAGCAAGCTGAGTACGAACCTGCTCTTGAATTTCGGAGGGACAAGCGCCGATTATACGTTCAATAGTCTGAGCCGCGCCTGTCGTATGTAAGGTGGCAAGAACTAAATGTCCTGTTTCTGCCGCTGTAATTGCAAGTGAAATTGTTTCAAAATCACGCATTTCACCAATAAGAATAACGTCTGGGTCTTCACGAAGTGCGCTCCTTAAAGCATAGTTGAAATTCGGAACGTCCTTTCCGATTTCACGCTGATGAATTGTCGCAATATCAGGGGTATATTTATATTCAATAGGGTCTTCAATCGTCAGAATGTGACACGGACGGTTTTTATTTATGTAGTTTATCATTGCGGAAAGAGTTGTGGTTTTTCCGCTTCCGGTAGGACCTGTAACAAGAACAAGTCCGCGGCGCTTTTTAGCAAGCTCGGAAAGGATTGGAGGGAAATTCAATTCTTCAATCGTCGGAACGGTTTGGTTTAAAAGACGGATTGTAGCGGCAAGCTTTCCATTCTGATGGTATACGTTGACACGCTGTCTTGCACCGTTTGAAAGCTCAAATGTAAAGTCAATGTCATCGCCCTCGGTAAGTTTTTTCTCCTGCTCGGCGGAAAGCATTGAAAGAATGGTTCTGTTTACAACCTCTTCACTCATTTCGTTTAAGCGGACAAGATCGCCGTTGATACGAAAAACGGTTGGCGCACCTACCGTCATATGTATATCCGACGCTTTGTTTTCACGGGCATAGAGAATAAATTCTTCAAAGTTCATTGT
>Ga0116170_10000364_pt1 | contig 47902 bp, 38 predicted proteins | sample AD_JPNHW1_MetaG_FD_89797 | JGI IMG/M metagenome (GOLD analysis project Ga0116170, IMG submission 89797) | Active sludge microbial communities of municipal wastewater-treating anaerobic digesters from Japan - AD_JPNHW1_MetaG | ecosystem: Engineered > Bioreactor > Anaerobic > Digestate | place... | reverse complement strand
TGTAGAACTTCTTTTAACATCAAACATCAGATCCGATGGTGCCTGTTTTGGGCTCATGCTTACCAAAACATGAATATGGTCCGGCATACCATTAATTGTAAATGGTTTATGGCCTTGTTGTATGATTATTCCATTAATATATTTGTATAATTGTTCTTTCCATTTATTGTTTATTAATGAAATACGGTTTTGTACAGCAAAAATGTAATGTATGTACAATTGGGTGTAAGTGTTTGCCATAATTTATTTGTTAATGTCCTACGGACAATACTAATTTCTGTTCTTATTGCTTTTATTGATATTAAAGCCCTACGGGCTATTCTCATTAAATTTTATTTACCAAATTAATTATTTTTTTATTCGCTGATGCTATTTAAATGCTCGTTTTTACTAAAAATGTATTTCCTGAAACAGCGTTTGCCCGTAGGGCATAAATAACAATCCGCCGCGGCGGAAAAAACCAAATAAAGATAAGCATTTTTTCCCGTAGGGAATTAACATCATCCGCCAATCTTATTGAAATGCCCGTTTTTACTAAAAGTACCGCATGCGGGCTTGAACTTTATAGCATCACTAATGGCATGTTCCGCTCCCAGTTTCCTCACATCAAATTCAATATCATCGAACAAACACGGTTTGATCTTGCCGTTGGCCGTCAGGCGCAGCCTGTTGCAACGGGAACAGTCGCCTCCGCTTCCCCCTTCCACTACCGAAAAATGACCTTTTTCAAGACTCATCAGGTGAATAAAACGGAACTCAAGGCCGTTTTTTATGCAAAAATCACGAATATTGATGGCATCCGGTTCATCAGAATTATCTTCCACCACACAATTGATCTTTATCGGATTCAAGCCTGCTTTCTTAGCAGCATCAATTCCCCGGAGAACTTTTTCCAGGTCGCCGCCACGTGTTATTTCACGATATTTGTCCAGATCAAGCGTATCAAGGCTGATATTAATTCGTTGCATTCCCGCCGCAGCAAGAGGAGCGGCAAATTCCTCAAGAAAAATTCCGTTGGTCGTCATCGACAAATCATCAATTCCCGAAATTTTTGAAATCTGTTCTATAAGAGATACTATTCCTTTGCGGACAAGTGGTTCACCGCCTGTAATGCGGACTTTGGAAATCCCTTTGGAAACGGCAATCCTGATTATGTCCGTGATTTCTTCAAAAGTTAAAATGTCTTCATGCCGTAGCAGAGCAACACCTTCTGCAGGCATACAATACTGGCAGCGCAGGTTGCAGCGGTCTGTAACCGAGACACGCAGGTAATTTATTTCACGGTTAAATGAGTCTAACATCTGCAAGTTCTCCTTTAGCAATCATTGTTTTGCCGATCGGAATAAAGGCAAGCCCCTGCGCATTGGCAAGCGCATGAATATGTGCCGATCCGTGATAACCAACAGGTGATACCGTTCCATCACTGTTGACCGATACCGGGATTACCGAAAGTCGTTCCGAACTTCTCCGTTTATATTCCTGTGCAAAAGGCAACGAAAATACAAGCGGCGAAAATGTATGGCCCATCATTTTGTATAACAATGGTTTCACCAGAATCTCAAATATCACGTAAGATGCCACCGGGTTGCCCGGCAAACCGAAACAAAACTTATTTTCCTTTTTCCCAAAAACAGTAGGTTTTCCGGGTTGTATGGCGATGGTTCGGAAAAGTATTTCAAAACCGGATTTCACCATCATATCGGGAACAAAATCGTAATCGCCCATGGAAACACCACCGGTGAGCAGCACTACATCACTGGTTTCTATGGCATTATTTATCATCCGGAATGTCGACTGTTCGTCATCCTTTGCAATACCGGCGTATTCCGCTTTTACAAACATCTTTTGGGCCTGTGCCAGCAGTTGCCATGAATTGCTGTTGCGTATCTGTGAAGGCCCCGGAACCTCGTAGGGCTCCACTAATTCATCCCCGGTGGAAATGATGCAAACCTTCGGCTGAAGGCTGACTTCAGGCTCAAAACAACCCACGGCAGCAAGTACCGCCACATGTTCTGGCTTGATCAAAACACCTTTTTCCAGAACGAGGCTACCCATTTTCACATCTTCGGCTACATAGGCGATATTGGGTGATGTGTCGGACTTTAAAAATTTTATTTTGTTTTCGCCTGACCGCTCCGTGTGTTCCACCATCAGCACGCAGTCGGCTCCTTCAGGGATCATAGCCCCGGTCATAATTTTTGTGCACGTATTTTCGGTGACAGCCTTTTGAGGAACCATACCGGCTGCCACAATTTCTATAATATCAAGCTCGTTTGCGATATCCTGCCTGCGGCACGCATAACCGTCGACAGCCGATTTATTGAAGGGCGGCATATCGATATCCGAGTGCACATCAGAGGCCAGCACCCGGCCTAAAACAGCGTTTAAAGGCACTTTTTCAGTCCCACTAGGCTGCACATTATTTAAAACCGTTTGTAAAGCTATATCAAAAGGTATCATTCATTCTGACTTTATGTACAAAATTACAAAACTTTAGGACGTGAGGTTATTTTTGATTGCCGACTCTGAAAGGTTCGTGAGACGAAAAGGAAGATTTTGGAGAAATTTATTGAGACAACTAGTCTAAACTGAAACCAATGCTAAAACCGAACAATTCATTTTTATCATTTATAAATATTTTTCAAAGGTGATAATTCAATATCAAAATGGATTTGTTTTGACCTTGCATTTGCTATTGCTACAGATATTTCCGTAATATGTTCTTTTATTTTTTCAAACTGTTTTTCATCAAATTGAAAACCTATATGAATTTTCTTAATATTAATTTCCGGTAAAGAATTATAACAATTATCCTCAAAAAGTTTCAAACTATAATAACTTACAATCTCATTTTTATAATTGAAATCAAATTTGTATTTTTCATGTTTTGAATGCGTTAAAATTGCAGGCATTTCCTCGCCGCTATATAATAGGCGAAATTCATTTTCAATTTTATAATATTTGTTTTTATAAAGGCAAGCATATGTATCTAATAATCCAGCCAAATCAACTTTGATATTATTTGCTTTTTCAAACAAATCATTAGCTTCTCTAAATTTTTTTAACTTTAATTTATTATACACAATTTTTGCAAGGAGAAAGGATGTCAGGGGATTATTATTAAAAATTTCAAATTCAATAGCTACGCCCCAACCATCATAACCATATAAGCGCCATAGATTTAGAATATTACTACTAGAAATCACCCTTGAACTGCACAAAGAAAGCGAATACTTTTTCTTCCTAATTTTATGTATTTCATCTTCAGTTATTATATCTTTTAATGAAAAAAAGACTTCATTCGGATCATTCACATTATTCAAATTATACATTCTTATGCTTTGTTCATTTAAGATAGAATGTAGATTCCGTAAGCTTGTAAAATGAACAAATGATTCTGAATTTTGCTTTTTAAGTGGTTTGTATTTAAGAAGAGAATTTGGAGAAATTGTAATACTTAATCTTTTAAATGATAAACCACCACCTATATTCCATTTATCATAATTCTCTGGCATTAAATAAATTAGTACATCTTGAAGATATTTTTCTTTTAATTCTTCATACTTTTCCATTCTCATATCTTTTGAGCATATAATTTTAATTAACTAATTAGTCCACAATATTTTCTTGTTCCTCATTGTACGCCTGTATTGCATATATACAATTCACCCTGTGCTTTCATATTTTATGAATCAATTTTATAGCCCATTTTTAGTGCCTTTTCTTTTGTAATCCAACTCAAGTGATGCCGGCAACCGTAACCACCTATTTGTGCGAAAAATTTCACACCTGGTATTTTCCCTTCCCAGTCCATTTTGTCAAACTTTTCGGCATCTTTTCGACTGAATACTTTGGAAATTTTATTAGGCAACTCTTGATTGGCGACTTTATCAAAACCACCACAACAAAAAGGTCTACTTGTTGTTAACTTTGTCCCATCATAAATAAAAAAATCAAGGCCCAGAAAGTCTGCGAAGAAATTATCTTGTTGTTGGGACTGAACAAAAAAAACATCGTGTGCAAATTCCCAGATATCCCTATTAACCTCATTTACATTTTCACTTTCTTCTACAATTTCTGCCATGCCATTTCGAAAAGACATAAAGTCTTGTTGGCTATCAATAGATATTCGGATATAATCTACTAATTTAAACTTTAAAGCTTCGCTATCAGTCAGCTTGTCAATATAACTTCCCTTAATAACTTTCCCACTTGGATCGATGCCTATAATAGCAGTAATATTAAAAATTTTATCTTGTATATTTGATATTGTATTTCTCGAATTTGATTCACGAAAATAAGAAGATAAAAGGTCCGTTTGAATCAGCATATTTTCACAAATCTTTTTATAAATTGATGTTGTAAACTGTTCTTTAAACAATTCAGTTTCTTTGCTAAAATCAGAAATTATCAATTCATTTCGTTCGTTTTGTAAAATTTCTCCCTGTTCTACTTCCAACTCATTTTCAAGTTTTGTAATCAAGAATTGAAACAGTTCTTTTTGCAATCTAACAAGGGTTTCATCACTATTAATAATTGGGTTATTAATAAAATCTGCCCTTTTTTGGTATTCCATAATTAATTGTTCCAATCTCATTGTTTCAGCCATTTAATAATTTAAAAAACAAACAATAATTATATCCAAACAAAACATTTTGAATCTAAAAACTAAAAACTTTAAACTCCAAGTACTTTAAGTTCACTTTAGGCACTTTCCTCTCACTGCCCCTTCAGCTTATCCGCCTGTTTCTGCGCATCAGCTAAAATCTTGTTCGCCTTGGCTTCTGCCTCCTGGTTTAATTTTGCAGCCTTTTCCCTGGCGGTTTTAACTAATTGTTTTGAAGTTTCTTTGGCAGCCGCCTTTGCAATAGGATTGGAAGCTTTATCAACCAATGCCTGCCCCTGTTTTTCGGCTTCAGCAATCAGCTTGTCGCCTGCACGCTTGGCTTCCTCACGCAAGAGTTGCGCTTGTTTCTGGGCTTCATCCAATAGTTTCTGAGCCTGCGCACTCACCTCTTCTTTCGCTTTATCAACGGTTTCGTTTACTTTGTCTTTAACGGTTTCTATCACCTGATCCTTCAGGTCGTCAACCGCATCACCCACGCTTTTCTTTATGTCTGTGGTGATGGTGGGTTTCTGGTAGGTGCCGCCAATCTTTGCAGCCACCACGATCGTATTTCCGGGTTTAATATCTAAACCTTTGCTGTTGGCTTTACTCACGAGGTTGTTCAACACCCCGTTGGCTGCCCCGCCAAACAACTCCCTCGGAATTTCAAGCACAGCATCATAACCAATGGTCTGGTCCAGGGAATTCCATCCGCTGAGTGTCATTTTTATCTTTTCAAACGTAAATGAATGAGGCTTAAAATAGAGTTTACCTCCGGAAATGGTGATATCAATAGAGGTGTTGTCAATCTTCAGTTGCCTGAATTTATCAATTTTTAATGCCTCGGCAATTTTATTGATCGGCTCAAAACCTTTAACTTCCACGTTATTCAATTTGAGGGATCCGTTTCCGTTCAATGTACTATAAATTGGTGTCATAGTTTTGTCGAGGGCAGATGTCAGTTTAACTTTTGCCGAGACTTTCCCGTTGCATTTTTCGGCAATGGGCGCCAGTTTCTGCACGGTGACAAAAGTTTTAAAAGTCTTCGGGATGTTAAACTGGCTGGCATCAAGATCCAGGTCAATTTCGGGCTCGGGTTTTTGTGTGGAATATGATCCGCTGACCGCAAGGGTACCGTCAAGCACGTTCATCTTAAGGTTTTGAAGGGTAAGCTTGCGGTTTGCCATGGTTACTATTCCGGAAACATTGGTCATATCCATTTTATCGTAAAGCACCCTGCCAAATGAAGAATTCAGGTAAAAATCAATGTTGGCCGGAATTTCAATCACCAACATCGGGCTGCTTTCCTCGGAAGTTGGCGCTACCGCCTGGGTTTCATCCGACATAAATTCATTGATATCCAGCAAACGGGAAGTGCTTTCAAAACGCCCTTTCAGCAACTCATCTTTAAAAATGTACGATAACAGATTGTCAAGCCTGCCTTTAGCTCTGAGGTCGGAACGGCCGATCTCCAGGTCACACGACGGCATATCCACAAATTGTGGCGAGAAAAGAAGTTTCAGGTCATTGATCATGACAGGTTGTTTGATGCTCTTACTTTTGTATTTCATACCGGCAACAGAAATCTGCCCTTTTGCCTGAAAATCCTCATATTTTTCCTTTTCGATGGATGAAAGTTTTCCTTTCAGGCTGACATCCGCCAAAAGCTTTCCACTAAGTTCATCGCCCTTTTCAAGCGGATAAAAATCCTTTACTTCGCCCAGATTGACATTTGCTTTCACCGTACCATTGATATTGGGGTCGGATACCGGCGTGGTTACATGCATCACAATATCGGCTTTGTTGGCGCCCATTTCGAAATGCAGTTTTTTAACATCAATGACGGTATTATCAGGTTTCCCGTTCGAATTGCTGACATTCACTTTAAGATTGATATTGGTCACGGACTTCGGAAGCGAAGGGTATTTGAACATGGCATTTTCAACCAGCAGGTTAACTGCAAATGACGGGATGGATTTTTCGTTATAGGTGCCTTTTGCAAAACCGTCAAGCGCCAGGCTGCCTTTAGTTTCTATCTTGTCGAAGTCTTTGGCGTAAACAGCCGGAACCAGTGATAAAATATTGCTGAAATCCGTCTTCAACGTTTTAAACTTAATATCCATGTCAATGTCTTCTTTAGGCATGGCAACCCAACCGTCGAAGGCAAGAAAAAGGTTGTTGAGGCGGAATTCGTTGTCTTTGAAGGTATATTTTGAGTTTTTCAGGTCGGCATCGATGTCAGCTTTAAGTTCAAGGCTGGCCTTTTTCAGGTACGTAATACCGCCGGATGATACGCTGATGGTATCGATACTCGTTTTGGTCGAAATAGAAGTGAAATCGGCTGTCAGATTGCCCTTCAGGGTGTGATTGAGGTTGATGGCTTTAACATGCATATTGCCGTCTTCATCATCATAGGTAATGAAAGCATCATTGATGCTTAGTTTGTCTATCGTAAGCTTGAATTTTGAAGGTTCTGCAGGCTTTTTCGCAGTGGTATCTGCCGAAGGCTTGGCTATGTCCCAGTTGGCCTTGCCGCCTTTCAGCACTTTCAGATGGACCTTGGGTTCATCAAGCGTTATTTTATTTATTTTATACTGATCGCCGCTGATGACGCTGAACAATCCGATAGAAACCCTTAATTTCTCCACGTCGGCAAGGGTATCACCTTTAAAGTCACCAACACCGGCAACGGTCAGCTTGTCGAGGCCCAGCGTAAAATCCGGGAAATTTCTAAACAGGGTGAGGTGGTAGTCTTTGAAATCCACGGTTGCATTTACACTTTTGTTGATCTCGGTTTTGACCGCTTCAACAATTTGCTTTTTAAATACAAACGGCAGTATCACGGCCAACACGATGATCAGGGCAATAAAAATCCCCAGTACCTTGAAAATAATTTTAGTGATTTTTTTGGATTTCATAGTTCTTGTTTTAAACGATTTGGAATAATAAACACCAAATTAAATAATTTTATTGAATAACAGCAGAAATATTTCCTGATCCATCAAAAAAATAAAATCTTTTCAATATAATTTTTCAAAAACATTAATGTGTAAATTTGCCTTGTAAAGGAGTTATTTGATGGAAAAACGCTGGGTACTTAAGCAACTTGGTAATAATGAATTGATTGCACAATTAGCAAAAGAGTTAAACGTTTCTTTTCCGATTGCCAACCTGTTATACCAAAGAGGTATTACCACTTTTAAAGATGCCAGGGCATTTTTTCGGCCAGAATTGAGCCACCTGCATGATCCCTTCCTGATGAAGGATATGGACAAAGCCATTGACCGTATTGAAAAAGCTTTTGAAAATAAGGAAAAGATACTGATCTACGGCGATTACGATGTTGATGGTACATCAGCTGTGGCATTGGTATATTCTTTTCTGAAAAATTATTATCCCAACATCGATTTTTATATCCCTGACCGGTATATCGAAGGTTACGGTATTTCATTCAAGGGCATCGATTATGCGCATGAAAACAACATAAAGCTGGTGATTGCCCTGGACTGCGGAATTAAGGCCGTCGAAAAAATTGATTACGCCAATGAAAAGGCTATCGATTTTATTATTTGCGATCATCACCGCCCCGGAACTGAAATCCCCAAAGCTGCTGCGGTACTTGACCCCAAACGCCCTGACTGCACATATCCTTACAAAGAGCTTTCCGGTTGCGGCATCGGGTACAAATTGATACAGGCGTTTGCAAAAAAAAGAAAAATTGACAAAAAGGAATTATACAAATACCTCGATCTTGTCACGGTTAGTATTGCTTCGGATATCGTTCCCATTACCGGCGAAAACCGCGTATTAGCTTTTTACGGGCTTAAGCTGATCAATGCTAATCCTCGTCCCGGAATTGAGGCTGTTTTGCAAAGCAGCGGCATTAAACGCTTAAAAGCATCCGATACCGATGCCGATTCGCTTATTTTTTCAAGACAGCTGAACATCAACGACCTGGTATTTCTTATCGGGCCGCGTATCAATGCCGCCGGGCGTATCGAAAGCGGGCGTAACTCTGTTCAATTGCTCATTGCCGACAACTTGAAAGACGCATTGGAAATTGGTGTACAAATTGACAATTATAATACAGAACGCCGTACCCTCGATACACAGACGACCATCGACGCCATCGAGATGATCAAGTCTTCCAAAAACCTGCTCTGTAGTAAATCTACCATCGTTTATCATCCCGACTGGCACAAAGGCGTTATTGGTATCGTTGCTTCGAGGCTTACGGAAGTTTATTACCGCCCGACCATTGTTTTTACCAATTCAAACGGATTGATCTGCGGCTCGGCACGTTCCGTAAAAGACTTCGATATTTACGATGCTATTGATGCCTGCAGCGACCTTCTGGAGCATTTTGGCGGCCACAAATATGCAGCCGGGCTTACCATAAAACCTGAAAACCTCGACGCCTTCCGCAAACGTTTTGAAGAAATTGTTTGCTCCACCATCACAGAAGATATGCAGGTACCTGAAGTTGAAATTGATGCGGAAATTGACCTGCGCCAGATAAACCCGAATTTCTACAAAATCATTAAACAATTCTCCCCTTTCGGCCCGGGCAATATGTCGCCGGTGTTTAAAACCACCGGTGTTGTTGACTTCGGGAACGCCCGGCTGGTTGGGAAAAATGAAAAAAACCACCTGAAACTTTCGATAACATATCCCGAAATTTCTTTGCCTCCTTTTTCTGCTATAGCTTTTCAGTTAGGCGATTTTTACGATTATATTAAAAGCGGAAATTTATTTAACATCTGCTACCATATCGAAGAAAATGAATGGAACGGGAACGTTTCGCTACAGTTGAATATCAAAGATATCAAGAAGCCGGAACCTGAACAAAACTGATTTTCTCTCAATAGAAATCCTGAATTTGTTTCCATCGTTTGTGTGACCATAGCCAATACGCCGGATCGCGGAGGATGGTTTTTTCCAACAAACTGATATAGGTATTAATGATATAGCCGTATTCACATTCCTTAGGCTTATCTGTGATTTTAACAAGGTGTATGCTATAATGCCCTCTGCTGACCCGCTTAAAATCGGCGTAAACAACTGCATAATCATATTCAACCGCATATTTTTCCGCACCGTATAAAAAGTCGGTTTCTTTATTCAGAAATACCGAGTGGATGCCTTTTTTTGATCCTCCGGGATATTGATCCGAAAGAAACAGGCTGGCGGTGAGTTTATCTTTATCTTTACTAAATTCTTCTTTTATATTCTTTGCATTGATGATTTTCATCCCATACCTGCTGCGCCTCGCATTAGTTAACTTATTCATCACCTCATTCGACAAAGGTTTCCCCACCCCGATAGCCCAGTGCGGAAAAAGAATATTCATTGAATAAATCAGGTACTCCCAATTGCAGTAATGTGCCGACATAAAAATTACGCTTCGGTTTTCCCTGGCAAACTGCTCCATGACCTCAGGGTTGTCGCAGGTAATCCTTTTCAAGAGGTTTTTCTTCCTGATGGTAAAACACTTTATGGATTCTAAAAATACATCCCCCAGAAAACGGTAAAACTTCCATGCAGTTTTTTTCACATCTACAGATTCCGGAAGGCTTCCATCAAGGTTTTTGAATACCACTTTCCGCCGGTACCTGATCACATAAAACAATAAAAAAGCAAGAAAATCAGACAATGCATACAATACCCGGAAAGGCAGCAGCGATATCAGAAGCAAAAGAAAAAACAAAACGTAACTAAGAATTTTTGATAACAATTTCTTCATCTGCTCTATTCTGGTTTTAAAGGCAAATTTATACCAAAATTGTATTGCTTAAATTAAATCGGGAACTAGAATTTGTACAAATACGATCCTCAGTGTCTTGCATCAGCCAGCCTGCGGATTAATGATTGGTTTTTTTCAACGGCATTTCCCACAACAATCATATCGGCACCCGCATGATATATGTTTGACGCCTTCTCCGCAGAATTAATCCCGCCGCCGACAATCAGCGGCACAGAAATATTTTTCTTTACTTTTTCAATCATGGTTAAACTCACATGTTTTTCTGCACCGCTTCCGGCATCCATGTATATCATTTTCAGGCCCAGCATCTCTCCGGCCATCGCAGTACACAAAGCAATATCATCTTTATCATAAGGAATCGGTATAGAATTGCTTATATAGGAAACGGCTGTCGGCTTGTCGCTTCCAATCAGCATATAGCCGGTGGCAATAACCTCCAGCGAAGTATTACGGATATAGGGTGCGGCAATCACATGTTTGCCGATTAGCATCTCGGCATTTCTGCCTGATATGAGGGATAAAAACAATATCGCATCGGCATTCGGGTTTATTTGCATCGTGCTGCCCGGAAAGATCACTACCGGAATGGAAGTGGATTTCTTAAGCGCGGAAATACAAACATCCATATTGTTATTGGTGATCAGGCTGCCACCAATAAAAAAACTATCAATACCTGCATCGTTGGAAAAAGCTGCCATTTCTTCCACCTGCCCCGGGGTGGATTTATCAGGGTCAATTAGTATGCTAAGCTGCTTTTGGCCTTTAGCTACCTTATCAATAATATGTTGGTAAATTTTCATGATAACGAAATTAACAAAAATACCATTAGAAAATTTTATTGTGGAGCCTTATTTCTAATTAATAGCCGTCAAGAACCTTTTAACCTGCAAATGCTTACTTGGAATCAGGCATTAAGAAAGCATAAGCAAGATAGTAATCAGAAATTCTCTCAAAATGAACCGTCAGGCTTATAGATTTTTGTTCTCCAATGAGTTCTGACCGGATGAGGCCCTCTTGAGAAAACCGGAACGGAAATAACCTCATCTGTTTCTTAAAATCATAAAAATCGTTTCCACAGATCTTAAACATGGCTTCTTTGGCTGTCCAGCAAATAGTCAGGTGTTCCAGAAAATTATCCTTGTCCAGAAACTCAATTTCCGGTTCTGATAAAAATTTGGATGAAACACGGTCGATCCGTTTGCTTATTTTTTCGATATCAATCCCAACAGACGCCACGGGGTTTATTAATACTGCTGAATACTCCCCCGAATGTGTGATTGAAATATGCTTTCTTTTCATTTCATTTTTCAGGTATGGCTTGCCAAAGTCTGTATAATGCACCTGCAATAATTCATCCTGAAGCTCATTAATGAGTACCCTGTAACTCAGCCATTGCTTTTTACGATTTTCATGCTTGTATGAATCCAGAACAAGTTTTTCTGCATCCGTTAAAGCAAGTTTTTGTTCCAGTTCATCAACGGCTTCTGTTATTTGCCAGACGCCCATTATGGTATTGCAGTCGGGTTTTTTGGTAAATAAAACGGGCATAGATCAATTTTTTGTAAAAGTAATAAAAACATGATTTGAAATAGTTGCATTATGGCACCAGGATTCTAGCTGATCATCCCCCAGGACCCTTTTCGTTTGTTTTCCTTCAAAATATAGTCTTTAACCGGTTTGTTCGCTGTAGTTTCAAGCTCGGGGTCCGATTCAAGCAGTTCGATAGCAGCATTACGTGCATATTTAAGGATTTTTTCATCGGTCACCAGGTCGGCGATATGCAGTTCGGTAATTCCGCTTTGTTGCAAGCCTTCAATATTACCAGGCCCTCGGAGTTTCAGGTCCATTTCCGCTATCCTGAAACCATCGTTGGTCGAGAGCATAGCTTCAATACGCAAACGGGCATCACTGCCTAATTTGTCGGAAGTCATTAATATACAATAAGACTGGTCCGCTCCTCTGCCGACCCTGCCGCGCAATTGGTGCAACTGCGACAATCCAAAACGTTCGGCATTTTCAATGATCATCACGGAAGCATTAGGCACATCAACACCGACTTCAATAACAGTAGTAGCAACCATTATCTGGGTTTCGCCTTTCACAAAACGAGCCATTTCATAATCTTTTTCATCGGTTTTCATCTGGCCGTGCACCATACTTACCGCATAATCCGGCAATGGAAAATCGCGCACGATGGCGTCATATCCTTCCATCAGGTGCTTCAGGTCGAGGGTCTCAGATTCGTGGATCAACGGATAAACAATATAAATCTGGCGTCCCTGTTTTATTTGTTCTTTAATAAAGCCAAATACTTTCAACCTGTTTGAATCGATAAAATGAAGCGTTTTAACGGGCTTTCGTCCCGGTGGCAGTTCATCGATCACGGAAACATCCAGATCGCCGTATAACGTCATTGCCAGCGTTCTTGGGATGGGTGTAGCCGTCATCACGAGGATGTGAGGTGGCAGCTCACTTTTTTCCCAGATTTTTGCTCGTTGCGCCACGCCAAACCTATGTTGCTCATCGATAACAGCGAGTCCGAGATTTTTAAACTTCACCACCTCTTCTATTAAAGCATGAGTTCCCAGCAAAATCTTTGTTTCACCATTGATAAGGTCTTCGAGAATTTTTTTTCGCCCGGCTTTTTTTGTTGAGCCGGTCAGCAAGGCAACATTAATATCCAATTGGCTTAAAAAACGATGCAGGGTATTATAATGCTGGGTTGCCAGGATTTCAGTCGGGGCCATAATACATGCCTGGAACCCATTGTCCAGCGCTATCAGCATGCACATCAACGCCACAATAGTTTTTCCGCTACCAACATCACCCTGCAGCAAACGGTTCATTTGCCGGCCTGAACCGAGGTCCTTCCTGATCTCTTTGATGACGCGTTTTTGAGCTTCGGTGAGTTGGTAGGGCAACACATGGTGGTAAAAATCGTTCAGGTGCAATCCTACCTTTTCAAACAATAATCCACGCACCCTTTTGTTTCGGTATAGTTTTAATTTTACCAGCCGCAGCTGAATAAAAAACAACTCCTCGAATTTCAGGCGGGCCGTAGCTCTTTGCAGAACAGAATGATCCTGGGGAAAATGTATATTAATAATCGCATCTTCGCGTGAAATTAAATTAAGTCTATGAATGATTTCCGATGACAAATTCTCGGGTATTTTCCCTTTGGCATCTTCGAGAACTTTAAAAACGATCTTGCTGATACCTCTGCTGTCCAGGCCTTTCGATTTAAGTTTTTCCGTTGACGAATATACAGGATAAAACCTTCGTTTATCCTCATTTCTTTGATCCTTGGTCAGTGGCTCAATTTCAGGGTGGGTAATATTAAGTTTCCCATTGAAGTTGGTTACCTTTCCAAAAACGATCAAATCCAGGCCCGGGTAAACTTTATCGGTCATCCATTTTACACCATTGAACCACACAAGCTCAATTTCTCCTGTTTCATCGGCAAATTGCGCAACAAGGCGCGCGGTTCTTCCGGCCCCGGCAACGTTGACCTTACGAACCCTGCCTTTTATCTGAACATAGGGCAAACTTTCTGAAACATCATTTATCTTGTGGAAAATTGTTTTATCCACATAACGGAAAGGATACAACAATAACAGATCGCCTACTGTAAAGATATTCAGCTCTTTTTTCAGGACCTCTGAACGTGACGGGCCAACACCCTTGCAATATTCAACCGGAGTATCCCAAAAATCGTGTAGCATTGAAATGGATTTTCACAAATATAAAAAAACCCCGGCGTTTTGCCGGGGTTTTTTATATTTTAATATTCCCAAAGGTCATGTTCTTTTTCAAACAATTCCTGCTTAATACGTTCAGCTTCAAGCAAGCCGTCCATACCTTTTGCATATTGGTATATCCTACGGTCGTATACATTGCTTTCTTTGTAAATGTAACTGCCAAACAACCGTTTGAAGAAAATATCTTCATAGGTTCTGCGTTCGGCATCGTTCCATTTATTATACACTTCATTATTGGCAAAAATCTTACGGCACTGTGGAAAATACACCCAAAACAAAGGTTTAAACCCTTTAGGTTCACCAAACTCATCGTATTCTTCCATGTAAGGGCATAATCCGATAATGCGGACATCCATCACCGATCGTTGTTTGTCGAAGAACCAGTCTTCTTTTACCCTCATCAGGTAAACTGAAGAAGCATCAAATGGGTTGGATATCACGCTATCGTATTGATCATAAGGTGGATCAAGCCTGGTCATCGTCATAGTATCCTGCTGGTCAAGCGTTTTTGTTAATTCGGCAGGTGTAATTGGGGTCAAAAACTCTTCATTATCCGTAGTATAGGCCGTGATTGATTGTTCTTTCATAATACCATTGTAAATAAGCTGCATAAGGCTTTTACGCCCGGTCTGCTCCCGAATAGGGTAATACAATGGGAGGTTTATTTTTTGCCTCATATCAATCACACGCCATATTCGCTTTGACCACATTACATCTGCCTCACGCAGTGAAGTGTAAGGTATAGGTTCGCGGTTGGGTGTATTAAGTTTATTATAAACCCCGTCAAGTGGCGGCTTACCCATATTATTCTGCGAATATGCACTATACTGCAGTGGAAACAGAATTGCAGTTAATGACAGGATAATCAATAGTTTTTTCATATAATTACCTCCTTTTGAAGAGTTTAACTAATTTTTAAAGCAACCGAGCTTAATGAACGGGTTGTACCATCCGGGCCTTTAGCTTTAATATCTTCAATATATATTTTCTGGCCTTTAGTGGCTTTATTAATCATAGTGATCATCTGCGAGGTGAATTTCGAGCTGTTGGATGTAAGCGAGATTAAGTCACCAGCCTGACTCATGGTAAATGTAAAACTGGTAATACTAAAATAAGCTTCAAATTCGAATCCATCCATTCTGGGAATAACACCACCAGCAGCCAGAAGCGTACCTTTAGGTATAAGTCCGCCGCTTACATTACCGACATAAGGAACAGGGTTTGGAACACGTTTACATCTGAATTTCATCGAACCCATGGAACGTGAAGTATTGCCCATTTTTGCGCTTACATTAACAGTGGCGTCGCCCTGAGTAGTAACTTTTACATTATATAAGCCATTTCCAGTTTTTGAAATAGAACCACCCCCACCGGTAATTGTTGCAGTAACCTGTTCGTTTGAGGCACCAGGTACCGAAATAGATACCGGGTTATCAAGTCCTATATAAAACACATTCATTTTGGTAGGTGAAATGGTGGCGGAAGGTGTCCCAACAACATACTCACTTTCAAATGGATACATTTTTTCAGCACCATCAGCACCTTTTACTTTGATAAGTCCTGCATATTTTTTTACTCCAGGGCCACCTGCGGGGAGTTTTAATTTTCCCACACCCGCAACACCTTCGATGTCTGCATCCATAATACCGGTTACTGTATTTGTATTAGAATCAACGGCAGCACCAATTACAATCTGCGGTGATTGTTTGGTATCATAAGCAGCTACAAAAATATCAGCTTCGTAAGTTTCACCTGTCAGAATATAATTGCTTTTTGCCACTACTTTTGCGCCGATCTTATCAAATTTGAAATCCTCCAGTGATACAGAAGCCAGCAGCTGGTTAACCACATCAAATTCAGCGTTTTTCACTTCAGCAATCAGTTTGTTTAAAATAACAATATCTGCAGCCATGATCGTATTATAAAAATTATGCATTTCCCATGTCTGCTCCCTGCCGTTGGAACTATGATAAGGTCCTTTGAAATCAAGGCCTAAATTCATTGTAGAACGGTACTTGGTATCAATCAAGTTCAGCATGTTTGTCTTAAACTGTTCCAACTTGCCTTTCAATTCAGAAGCTTTAGCTCCCTGGCCAGTCTCACTGCTTCCAATAAAATAACGAGTGGTTTCGGACCACTTATCAAGGCCTTTTAGTGATTTAAAATCAGCTGTTTTAACTTCTTCGATTGACAATCTAGATTCAGCGGACATTACTTCCAATTTCATTTGTTCTATATACCCAATCATATCAGAAGACATTTTCTTAGCTTGTTCTGCTTTCTGATAAAAAGGAAGTACTTTCGCCTTGTTAATTTCCATTTGTTTTGCAAACTGAGTATAGGTTGATTCAACTTTCTTGCTGAAATTAGCATTTGTTGTAACCATACTCTCATTTACAATAAGATATGCATTCAGAATTTCCTTTGACACATTAAGAGCCAGCATGGCTGTTAATACAAGATACATCATCTGAATCATTTTCTGTCTCGGGGTTTCCGGACAATTTGTTGCACCCATAATATGCTCCTATTTATTTGTTAAACCTTAAAAAGTACTAATTACCCTTGTTTTATTGTCATAGCAGAAAGCATATTTCCGTAAACCTGGTTAAGAGCAGAAACGTTCTTTGCCAGTACGTTAACCTGTTCTTTATATTTAGCAGTGCCTTCAACAGATTCATTAAGATTTGACAAAAATGTTCCGATACTATCTTTCATCTTGTCAATTTGCTGAAGTTGATCAGATGTACCCTTTAATTGTAATTCATAAATACTGTTGAGTTCTGATAAATTTTTAGACATTCTTTGAACCTGATCACCGTATGATTTGCCGTCAACAGCTGAAAAGTCAATAGCTTCAGCAGATTTGGTCAATGATTCGCAAGATCTGGCATATTTATCAGCAAGGCTATGAGCTGATTCGGTAGCCATTTTAATACTGTTTACATATTCTTCGGTAGCTTTTTTATCATTCTGCAAACTTTCAGCAATACCCGCATAAGCGCTTGACATACTAATGGCAGAGCCAGTGGCAGATTTAATGGTGTTGTTAAATTCAGTAGTAGAAGCAACTTCATTTTCTAATACAGCGGCGGTTTTGTTATAAGCTTCAGATAAAGTTTTAACCGAACCGGCGGCATTATTCAGGTTACTGACATAACCGTCTGTAGCAACAGCAGCATCCGCAACACCAGAAAGTTTCATGGCATTTTCGCTCAGATTTCGCATGCCATCACCTAAACTACTGATGAGTGCAGGGCCAATCTTGGCATCTTCAAGCATTTTGTCTAATTCCTGGGTCAAACTCTTTTTACTTCCTGTAACTGTCCTTGATTCGAGGTCATCCATACCTGCTAATTCAGGATAAACTAATGACCAGTCGTACTCCACATGCAATGGCTCGAATGCAGAGAAAAAGAAAATTGCCGCCTCACATCCCATACCAAGAATCAGCATCAAATCTGCTCCTGTGTAGTGATTGATTTTAAACAATGCACCTAAAATTACCATTGATGCACCCCAGCCATATAATTTGGCCATGAAATTTTTGTAACCCTTACTTCTTACTAAATTATAAAGTCCCATAATTTAATTTTGATTTTTTTATTGATTGGTTAATACTAGAATTTATTTATTGATTACGATCTATCTATAAACATTAGACGAACTTCCGCCATCATCAATATGTCGACCAAGGTAGGTTTGAACACAACGGAATCCGATGTAGCATTTTGCTGTATCCTGAAATTCGTAGGTTCTTGTACCGGTTTGCATATAATACCCGATATCTTTCCAGGAACCGCCACGGATAACTTTTCGTTTCAGGGCTTCAGGATCAGATTTTTTGGCTTCGTATGAGTAGTTCATATTAAGATCATGAGCAAAATTGTAAGCAGATTCATCAAAAGCGTCCATACACCATTCTGCTACATTTCCACCCATATCGTACAACCCATAATCATTTGGAGCATAGTGTGCCACAATTAAGGTGTGAATACCGCCATCATCAATATAATTTCCTCTTAAAGGTTTGTAGTTTCCAAGGAAGCATCCATTACTGTTACGAATATATGGACCGCCCCATGGATAAGGGCTTTCATCAAGACCGCCGCGTGATGCCCATTCCCATTCTGATTCAGTTGGCAGACGGAATTCATTAACTCTGTAATCGCCCTGGGCTTCCAAAAAATCATTAAGCATAAAAGACCTCCAGATACAGAAAGCCCGTGCCTGTTTCCAACTCACACCAACAACAGGGTAATTATCATAAGCAGGGTGAACAAAATAGTTCAACATGGGCTCATTATAAGAATAGGTATAATCATGAACCCAACACAATGTGTCAGGATATACATTTATCACGTCCTTTTTAATAAATACGGATCTATCTTTTACACCCTGTGGTCTGTTGGCAAGACTTGACAGGTCATGGTCAGCAGCATCCTGAGTAGCTATGGCTTCTGAAGAAAAATCTTTTTTGGCAGCGGCTTTATAATCAATCCAGTAATATACATAATTAAGTTTTCTTGTATCAATTTCTTTTCTTCTGAAATACCTTTCATGTTCAGGCATATAAAGTGGTTGCAACGCTTCTATCTCTTCCTGTTCAAGGTCATCCCAACGAAGTCGTGTTTCCCAGTTCAAATGATGAGGTTCCAGGGGTTCTCCGTTTTCATCTTCTTCAATCCACCAATCCTCCGGTGTGAGACTACCAAGGAGCTCTCTGGCAAGAGAATCTCTTACGTAAAAAACAAATTGACGGTATTCATTATTAGTTATTTCAGTCTCGTCCATATAAAAAGCCTGAAGAGTAACCGTCTTGTGCTGTGCTGTCAATGAATACGGCACATCCTGATCGCTTGGGCCCATCTGATAACTTCCGGGAGGAATAAATAACATGCCATAAGGTGTCGGCTGATAAAATCCTTCCCTTCCGGGAACTCCGGTGAGTTCACCGTTACCATTGTTTTTGCAACCTATGATGGTAAGCGTTGCAAAAAAAGCGATGATTAGCAGGAATTTTTTCATATTTTTTTATAATTTGCTTACTAATTTTCTTTATTTGTATTATTTTTTTGGACGTTGATAACATTAAAACGTAAAAGTACATCTTTTTGTTACAACCGAATATTTTTTTTTATAAAAATCTTGTATTAATATATTTTGTCACATTCTTCTTAACCTCAATCTTAAAACAGTATCCAAGCATAATTTCGTGCGTGCCACTGCTTCTTTTATCCTTTCCTAAAGCAGAGGTTGTAATATCATAGGAATATCCAATTCTGAGGTTTTGTAATGCCGGGCTCATGGATGGCTGATTCAAAGGATAGGCCCCGATGATAATGCCGACAGCGTCCTGAACACGGTATGAAACTCCGGCCCAGATCATGTTGCGCCATTTGCACATGGCAGTAATATCATATTGCGCCGAAGCAAAATCTGTTTTTATCAAGACATACGGGCTCAGTTCCCAGTCAGGATTGTTAGGAAGTGTCCAATGGTAGCCGCCGGTCAGGTAATAATGCCTTTTGAGTCTTGAATCAGAACTATCCAGTTTTTTCATTTTACTTTGGATGAGCTGGTTGGAAGAAAGACCTACATAAGCTTTCCCGGGAATGTTATAAAATACTCCAAAAGCCATATCTGTCAAAAAAAGATTTTGTTTACCGGTATTGTTCGTCAAAATAGGATCATCTGCATCCAGTGGATTGAATTTTGAAAAGTCAATGGTCTTATTCAAAAAGCCCGCCTGTAAACCGATCCCCAAGGTACCGATCGCAATATTCAAATGAAACGAATAAGCTAGTTTTACACCAATATTATTTTCAAAACCAAGCTTATCACTATAAACATTCAGCCCAATACCACCATGCAATGCGCGTATCGGAGCATCGACAGTTAGTAAAATTGTCTGGGGAGCGCCCTTATGGGTTTTTGTTTCTCCGGAAGTTTTATCGATATAGGTATCGGTAAAGCCCGTCCACTGCTGCCGGTACAAGGTATTGAGGCAAATTTGTTTGCTGATACCAGCATATCCCGGATTTATAGCCATATTCGTGAACATGTTTTGAGTGAACTGCGCGTCCTGCTGAGCAAATACAGTTACAGAAAACAAAGAAATGACAATAAAAAAGTAGAATTTTTTCATATTGTTTTTGTTGATAATATTTAAAATTGGGGTATAAAGTAACATATAATTTTTTGTATTAACAAACAACTGTTAATAAAATTAATAAATAATTTTTAATTTTTTTTGCAATTTATTGTGTATCAAAGACTTTTAAATTTAGATTTTCTAAGCAAACCAATCAGTCTTTTATACTTAATTCTTACAAAAAAAGTTTCAGTTGCAAAGATAATTTTTTTTACGAATGGTTATATACCTCATTAAAAAAAATAGCTGTCAAAAATGGAAACTTTTCAACAAGGAATTAACAATGGTTTTTCCAGCATACAGGAATGCAGAAATAAAGAAATTTTTGGGCTACATAATTTTCTGGTAAGCCTGCCACCAGCGGTCGGGAACCTCTTCTTTCATGGCAGTTTTATAATCATTATAGGAACAAGGCACCAGGTAATGCCTTTCGTATTTTGATTTCAGGCGTGTAGGACAGGGAACTTCCATCCACCAGCGGTTGGATTTTTTGCTTTTAAAAAAGACGATTTCGTTCTGCAACTCTTTAATAGCAACGCTGTACTTAATATAAAACTTTTTATCTTTAATCGGGAAATCCTGTTTCCGGTTATAAAAACCATCGATAAAATACCACAAGGCCTGAGCGGCAAGGCCCGCTGTTTGCCCGTTCCGGTCAAATTCCGGGTTCAATTCATAGATGCCGGCCGACGAAAGTTTATCGCTCATACCCGCGTAACGCATGATACGGCAGAGTTCTTCGCCATAAAACCCATTGGGAATGGAATACCCGTTTCCCGGCGCATCAGACTGGCGAACACAGGAAATATCCACAGACAACATATCAGCGTTGCGAACCATAGGTTCAACTTCTTCAATATCGGTCTGTACCAGGCCAAGGCGGTAAACATCAAAAAATAGTTTATCCATGAGCGCCACTGCTTCCTGATCCACATAATATGTTTGATAGCCTATATTCGAATAATTAAACAAATAACTGGGCTGGTGCGTAATGATTTTGCTCAGGTAAGTCTTGGAAGTCATAGGGTTTTCATGATTTCCGAGATCGAAAGCCATATCCACACACACGAGGTTGATAATCCTGCCGATGGATTCATAGGCAAGATAATTGGCATAGGTAAGATCCTGGCTCCCGCCGATGATAAAAGGGATGATATTTTTTTTCAGCAGTTTTGCCGTAATATCGCGTACCGCGAAATAAGTGTCGTTGATCGTATTGCCGGGCTTGATATTCCCCAGGTCGGCAATTTTAAGATTGTTGTTGTGTTTGAATAAAGGATAGAAATACTTACGGACCTGGTCTGGAGCATTTTTACAACCGGCATTACCAATGGCCATGCGGCTTTCATTCACTCCTAAAATTGCTATATCAATACCATCGAGGGCTGGAAAAGGATGATCCTTGCTGAAAATAAGCAACGAATTCAAAATCTGGTTCGGATGAACCTGTTCCTGATCGATGAGGTTATTAATGTTGACCGGTTCAAAATATAAGGAAATATCCATTTTTATTTTGTGCTTTTCTTTGTCTTTTTCACCACTGCTTTTTTAGCTGAAGTTTTTTTCACGGCTGTTTTTTTTACCGGTGTTTTTTTTGTGGCTGTTTTCTTTGCCGCCGTTTTCTTTGTGGTAGCTTTCTTCGGTGCAGGTTTCTTTGCCGCCGTTTTTTTGGTGGTGGATTTTTTTGAAAAGGTTTTCTTTGCTCCTTCTTTTTTTGGAGACTCGTTGGCGATCCGCATGCAATCTTCCACCGTCAATGCTTCGGGAGCCATATCTTTCGGAATTTTATAATTCGATTTCGAAATAGAAATATATGGCCCGTAACGACCGTTCAGCACGCGGATTTCGGGATGATCAGGAAATTCTTTGATGGTGCTTTTTTCTATTTTGTCAATTTTTTCCTCAATGATTTCTATAGCACGGCTGAGAGAGATCGTCAAGGGATTGTCCGTTTTCTTAATGGAATAGAACTTTCCTTTATGCCTGATGTACGGGCCAAAACGCCCGAGGCCGGCGATGACATCTTCATCCTGATATTTACCAACAAGTTTTGGGAATTTTAGCAACGACAGTGCTTCATCCAGCGTAATAGTTTCCACACTTTGACCTTTTAACAAGCCAACAAAGCGCGGTTTTTCCTCGTCGGTGTTTTCGCCGAGCTGCAGCATGCCTCCGAATTTTCCAACTTTAGCGTAGATGTTTTTTTGAGTTTCGGGATGGACACCCAACAACCTCACGCCACTAACCTTTTTCGAAGTTTTTTCGGTTTCGGTAATCTTAACATGAAAGGTGTGATAAAAATCTTTTATCATTTCATTCCAGGCTTTTTTCCCTTCCGCTATTTCATCGAATTCTTTTTCAACACCTGCAGTAAAGTTATAATCCAAGATATTATTAAAGTACTGCATCAGAAAATTGTTCACCAATATGCCAATATCTGTAGGGAACAATTTTGCTTTCTCAAAGCCAACCGTTTCTGTTTTCTGGGTATCGTAAATTTTATCCTTTATCAGTGATAAATAGCGGTATTTCCGGTCAACGCCTTCTTTGCTTCCGATGAGCACGTATTCGCGTTTCTGTATCGTGGAAATAATCGGTGCATAAGTTGAAGGCCTTCCGATACCAAGCTCTTCAAGTTTTTTTACCAGGCTGGCTTCGGTATATCGCGGCGGCTGTTGTGTGAAACGTTCAATGACATTTATTTCTTCAGGGTTCATCTTATCGTTTTTAGCGATAGGAGGTAAAATCCCCTTCTGTTCTTCTTCCTCTTCGTCCGAAGATTCCAAATAGACTTTCAGAAATCCGTCAAACTTTATTATTTCCCCGGTAGCAACAAAGTAGTCTTTTATAGATGGGCTGTCGATATATACATTCGTCTTTTCAAGTTCTGCATCAGCCATCTGTGAGGCGATGGTCCTTTTCCAGATCAGTTCATACAATCTTTTCTGATCGTTGGTACCTTCCACCGAATGATTGTCCAGATAAGTGGGCCTTATGGCTTCGTGTGCTTCCTGGGCACCTTTGCTTTTGGTGACGTAATTCCGGGTCTTCACGTATTGCTGCCCGTAAAACGATTCTATTTCTTTTTTTGCCAGGCCCAACGCCATGTTCGACAAGTTTACCGAGTCGGTACGCATATAGGTGATCTTTCCCGATTCGTACAACTGCTGGGCGATCATCATGGTTTTTGAAACCGAAAAACTGAGTTTGCGGCTGGCTTCCTGTTGCAATGTAGAAGTGGTAAATGGCGGCGCCGGGGATTTCCTTGCCGGTTTAGTTTCAATATCTTTCACCCGGAATTCAGCGCCAATACACTGATTCAAAAAACCAAGCGCGTCATCCTGTGTGTTGAACCTCTTTGAAAGTTCCGCTTTTATTTTGTACGTTTTATTATCTTTAATAAATGAAAAAATAGCGGAGGCCTTATAAAATGAAACCGAAGTAAAATTATTTATTTCGTTTTCACGCTCGGCAATAAGCCTTACAGCCACTGACTGTACCCTGCCTGCCGACAAGGACGGGCGGATCTTTTTCCATAACAGTGGTGATAACTCATAACCAACGAGCCTGTCAAGTACGCGCCTGGCCTGTTGTGCATCCACCAGGTCGATATTGATCTGCCTCGGATTCTGAATGGCTTCCTGAATGGCAGTTTTTGTAATTTCGTGAAAAGCGATCCTTTTTATTTTCTTTTTGTCAAGGCCCAGGGCTTCGGAAAGATGCCAGGAAATGGCTTCCCCTTCGCGGTCCTCATCAGACGCGAGCCAAACCACCTGTGATTCTTTCGCCAACTTTTTCAGTTCGCTGACGATCTTTGCTTTGTCAGCAGGAATCTCGTATTTGGGAAGAAAACCATGTTCGATATCAACGCCCAGGTCTTTCTTTGCAAGGTCGCGGATGTGCCCGAAACATGAACGCACCGTATAATCACTGCCAAGAAATTTCTCAATGGTTTTGGCTTTTGCCGGTGACTCAACTATTACAAGATTTTTTGTCATGAAAATATTTTTGGGAAAGTAAAAAAGTTGTGCAAAATAAAACAAAAATTATTTTTCAACAACAATTTATTTTTTTCAAATGTTTGTTTCGTTAATTTTGCCCAATATTTTCAGGCTTTGATGAAGAAAACATTTTATATTGAGACATATGGCTGCCAGATGAATTTTTCGGACAGCGAAATTATTGCCTCGGTTCTCGCTGACGAAAATTTTATTCAAACAACGAATGTGGAAGATGCCGGTGTGATTTTTTTAAACACCTGTTCGATCAGGGATAACGCGGAACAAAGGATCTACAACCGTTTGAAACACCTTAAAAGCCTGAAGAAAAAAAACAAAGGCCTGCTAATAGGCGTTTTAGGGTGCATGGCAGAGCGGGTAAAAGAAAAATTTTTTGAAGAAGGCGTGGTGGATATTGTCGCCGGGCCCGACTCCTACCGTGAACTTCCGAAACTGATCGCGGCAGCTGACGAGAGCGGTACCGCTTTCAACATCCTGCTTTCCAACGAAGAAACCTATGCCGATATCCATCCCGTAAGGATTGACAGCAACGGTGTTTCAGCATTTATCTCGATCATGCGCGGCTGCCAGAACTACTGTGCCTATTGCGTGGTGCCTTACACGCGCGGTAAGGAACGAAGCCGTTCGTCCGCCACCATCATCAGCGAAGCAAAGGAATTGTTTAATGACGGTTACCGCGAAATAACCCTGCTCGGCCAAAATGTGAATTCATACCTATATAATAATACCAACTTCCCCAAATTATTAAGCGAAGTTGCCCGCGTGAACCCCGCACTGAGGATACGGTTTGCGACTTCACACCCGAAAGATTTTTCTGATGAACTTATTGAGATTATTGCCTCGCACGAGAATATCTGCAAGTCTATACACCTGCCGCTGCAGTCGGGCAGCAATCATGTACTGAAGCTGATGAAACGGAATTATACCCGTGAATCGTACCTGAAGATCATCCATAAAATTTATGAAAAAATCCCCGGGTGCAGTATTTCGACCGACATCATCAGCGGGTTTTGCGGTGAAACGGCCGCGGACCATGAAGACACGTTATCGCTCATGAAACTGGCCGATTTTGATACCGCTTTTATGTTCCGCTATTCTGAACGCCCCGGCACCTTTGCGGCTGAGAAGTACAAAGATGATGTTCCCGATGAAGTTAAAACACAGCGGCTGAACGAAATCATCGCGTTGCAAAACAAACTTTCGTTAGCGAAAAACAAAAAGGATGTGGGTAAAACCTTTGAAGTTTTGATAGAAGGGCGTTCAAAAAAATCGGCATCACAACTCTCCGGCAGAAATTCTCAGAATAAAGTTGTTGTTTTTACTGATGACAAACATAAGGCCGGTGATTATGTGATGGTAAAGGTTACGGGATGTACTTCAGCGACACTGAAGGGTGAGTTGATATGAGTAACGCTACAATTTTTTAATAATTTAAATAAAAAGCGTTGCTCATTTGCACGCGTTGCAAACGCGCGTGTGCGGGGTATTTATCTATTTAGTGCAATTTTGTATTCTTTGTTATTGTATAATGTTTTAAGTTTAATTTGTTCCTTCCCCAATTTTAATATTTCCCAAACAGGCATTTTATTTTTGCCGAATGGCCCTATTCCTATTATTGTTCCGCCAGTTGCTGTGCAGTTTAAATATTTATTATGATCACTCAAGTTCCAATTCCATAATAAATAAGTACCTGCACCATCTTTGCGCAGCCCATCCATTATGCAAGCATCTATGTATGCGTCCTCATCATAAATAAAATCAAAGCTTAATCCTAAACTATCATAATACTGGGACAAGGAATCAACGTCATTAACATAATATTCAGTTAATGTGTGAAAACCATAGATTCTTTTTTTTACGGAAAGATTGCTTATGCACGCTCCTTCTTCATATTTTACACAGCCAGCTGTAATTGCAGTAAGGGCTATTAAAATCAGAATTATTTTTTTCATTATATTTTTGAATTATTAAGCACATTAACCTCATTTTGCAATACGTTGTTTTGTTCATAATTTGCAAGTGTTACAACCGCAAGCTTATGGTTAGTTTAAAAAACAAAAATAACTATTATTTATTTAGAAATATTTTTTCTTTCAGGTTTGTGAAGCCGCTCCATTTGCCCAGCAAGTCTTTGCGGGAATATAATACCGTTTTGTTCAATTCAATTGAAAATTTGGTTGAAGCATTCGAATATCCATAAGATGTTACTGCTAAAATGCCAAATTCCTGAAAATATTCCAGGATCAGTTTCTTCTCCTTTTTATGAAGTGAAATAGTATCAGCAAAAGGATTTTTCTCAAATTCTAAGCCCGGAACTCTTGAGGGAATTTTTGAAAGAACAGGTATACATGAGGGATCAATTATAAGCCAGCATTTCAAATTATTTCTCTGTTTGGCAATGTATATATGCTCATAATGTCCGCCAAATTCGCCACATTCCCTGTATTCACCAGTGATTATTAATGTATCATTTTTTGAAAGTTGCTTCAAATCAATATTAACCGTATCAGGTGGTTGAATGTACGGACCCAAATGAGGTTCTCTCCAGGTATTAATTTCAGTTTCCGGAAGGTCCACTTGCGCTTTTACGATAGAAAGCAATAAAATGAATATGGCAAATAAAATTTGTTTCATCGCATTTATAGAAAACTTACTTTCTCTCCTGAAGACTCGTTTTATCTCAAACAAATATAAGTAATTTATAACACGCCAAAGCAACGAATTAACCCTCAAGAAATTATAAAAGATTGTTTTATCAATTTTATTTTTTAACCCGGCTGAAAGGCAAAAACCTGAAAACCTTTTTTTGATATTCTTTATATTCCGGGTATTTGCCGGCACTGATTTCTTCGCTGAAGCTGGAACTGCCCATGAAAAGAACGATCAGCAGGAGCGCCCCGGCGATGCTCCAGTTGAGCCAGTAACCGCCGGCAGCCACGCCAAACAAATAAAAACTCACCCAGATCGCCTGCTCGGCAAAATAATTCGGATGGCGGCTGAGCGCCCACAAACCTTTATCTAAAAATCCCTTTTTGTAATCAGCGGATAGCTCCTCTCCTGCTTTGATGGCGGCCCATTTTCTGCTTTGGAACCTCCACTGCTGAATGTCGGCAATGGTTTCATACAATATAAAAAACAGCATAAGGCCGGCGGCCAGGTAATCGAACCAAGCGAGCGGAAGCTGATTGTTTTGAAGCGCCACGAGGGCCGGGAGCGTAATAAGCAGGATGATGATGTTCTGGTAACCGGAAATAAAAAACAGGTTAAACATCGTCCATTTCCAGCGTGGCGAAAATTCGGGCTTTTTACGCAGCACCTGCCACCGGTAATCTTCTTCACCGGCCCAGAAACGCCACTGATAGGCCCCTTTGAGCGCAAAATTTGTCGTCAGCCGGATACCCCAAAGTGAAACCAGTGAACTCATCAAAACCAGGCGCGGTGAGAAATCGCCGTAGGCGGCGACCACCCAGGCATAAACAACAGGGACAACGCTCCACAGCTTATCCACCTGGCTGTTATTACCGGTGAGCTCGCCAACAACAAAGGTATAGGCAGCTACAATAGCCGCAATAGTTATCAGTGTTTTCAATGCCTCCAGCTCTACAGAGCCAAGTGAAACGCCAAAAAAATAAGTGAACAACGGAACGGCAAGCAACGTAATTATTAGCAGTATTGAAGTAGTGATGATTTTCATGATGTCGGTTTTGTTGGGCTGTCAGGGATTACCCTTACTGATGTTTATAAAAATATGATACATGCGGTTAAGATAAGAAAAAACCGCTCATTTCTGAGCGGCTTTTCAAGGCTTAGTAACCAAAAATTTCTTTTAGTTTCAGCTTTTTCACTTTGCCGTATTTTTTCAGCATTTTAAAATCAAGCGATTTTTCAGGGCCAAGTACCAGGATCACCTGCGGTTTGGCTTTTACATATTTTTCCTGAAAAGCTTTGACATCGGCAAATTTCAAATCCGGAATCTGTTTGTAAATATCCTGGCGGATATCGTAATCCAGGCCCAGCCTTTTTGCCGATTCGAAGTTGAACAGTATGTCAGATTTTGTAATGCGTTCGGTGCGCATAGCCTGAAGGATAGAACTTTTGGCCAGGTCAAACGATTTTTCTGCATCCGGCATATCATCCATCAACTCAAAGAAAGCTTTAAGTGCATCACCAAGTTTGTCGGTCTGGGTCATGATAAAGGAAATATTGTAATAATGGCTTTCCTTTTTCTGAAGCAGGTTTTGATAGAACGACATGGCTGCATAAGCCAGCGCCCTTGATTCACGCATTTCCTGAAACACAATCGCGTTCATAGAACCGCCGAAATACTCGTTGTACAACCTGATGACCGGCTCGTTGGACTTGTTGTAGGTGTCGCTCTGCGAAAGCATGAACAACATGGCTTGTTTCATATCGTATTCCACCTGATAGACCACTGTTTTTTCGGTTGCCAATTCCGGGAAAACTTTTGCCTCAGGAATCGGTGTGAAAGTCGCGGGAACCGTATGATATTTTTCGATAAGCTCGCGAAGTTCCATCTGGCTGTTGCTTCCGTAATATAAAATATGGTGGTAGTAGTTGTGCAGGTTTTTGATTTTATCAACCAATTGCTGGGCAGTAAGCTTGTTCAGTTCATCTTCGTTCAGCATGTTGGTAACCGGAGACTGTGCCCCGAAAATTCCGTACATCACCATATAGGAAAAAATGGTTTGCTGGTTTTTCTTATTGTCGGCACGTTCTTTTAATTCATCTTTTATAAGATTGGATAACGCTTCAGGGTTGGGTTGTGCATCAGATAAAAGTTTTTCAAAAAGTGCAATACCCTTTTCAATATTCTCGGTAAGCCCGCTCAATGAAACATACACTTTTTCGGCAGAGTTGTATACATCAAAGGAGCAGCCCAGTTTGAAAAATTCCTGTTTGATTTGTGCAGGAGTATAATCGGATGTCCCAAGGTACTGAAGATAATCGATGGCCACGCCCAATACTTTATCATTGTTGGTGCCCATATCAAAAACATAATACAAATTGAACGTTTGGTTTTCAGTGTTTTTCAGATAATATACAGCCAGGTTTTTTTGGTCAAAGCGGGTAATATCTTTTTTATAATCAAGAAAGACAGGTTCTATTTCTTCGATTTTTTTTGATTCAAGAGATTGCCTGAATTCTGATTTATCTTCACGGTTTATCTTTATTTTAGTAATCTTTGGTTTTTTAATTTTCTGATCCGTTTCTTCGTCCTTACCGGTTTTTTTGTAAATAAGCACATAATTATTCGTGAAGTTCTTATTTGCAAATTCAACGATATCCTTTTTGGTGATTCTTGAATACCTGTCAAACTTCTGAACATATTTTTCCCACGGCTGCCCGGTGGTAAATGATTCAACAAAAGCTTGCGCTCTGGATTCATTTTTCTCAAAGCTTTTTGTTTGTTTTAACTTCAGGTCGGTGATGATAGCGCCTAACAACCAGTCGTCAAATTCACCTTTTTTAATTTTCTCAATCTGTTCAAGCAACAGGTCTTTCACCTGATCCAGGGTCTGGCCTTCTTTAGGTTTCCCCTGCAGCAACTCAAAAGAATAATCGGTCAGCACTTCGGCGCTTGAGCTGGCAGAAAGCACTTTTTGCTGTTGCACCAGGTTCAGGTCAATGAGCCCGGCGGCAGAGTTTGCCAGGATCATATCAAAAATGGGGAGCAGGTCGGCCTCCTGTGTGGAGGCGCCACCCAGGCGATAGGCAATATTTACGCTTTCGGCATCGGGGCCCACGACTGTGATGACACGTGGTTCTTTGATCGGTTCTTCGGGTTCAAAGGTGTAAGGGATGACTTCTTTTCTCTGATAATCTCCAAAATATTTATCAATCAGGACAATAACTTTATCGGGGTCGAAATCGCCGGAAATGCAAATAGCCATGTTGTTGGGAACATAATAATTGCTGTAAAATTCGCGTACCCTTTTCATTGACGGGCTTTTCAGGTGTTCCACGGTTCCAATGACGGTTTGTGTTCCGTAGGTGTGTTTTTGGAACAGGCCTTTCAGCATGGCAAAATACATTTTCACGTCATCGTTGGTGAGCGTCATATTATGTTCTTCATAGATCGTTTCAAGTTCTGTATGAAACAGGCGGAGTACCGGATTTCTGAAACGTTCTGATTCGATGATCATCCAGTTTTCGATCTGATTGGAAGGGATGGTGTTGACATAAACCGTTTGTTCCAGTGACGTATAGGCGTTGGTTCCGGTGGCGCCAATATATGCCAGCAGTTTGTCGTATTCGTTCGGAATAGCATATTTGGAAGCCTCAGTGGAAAGGCTGTCAATTAGGCGGTATGTTTTATCACGGTTCACTTTATCATCCGTGCCTATTTTTCGGTAGACTTCAAAAAGGCTGTCGACTGAAGCAATCAATGGCGCTTCTTTCGAATAATCTGTAGTTCCAATTTTTCCGGTACCTTTAAACATCATATGTTCGAAATAATGAGCAAGACCTGTGGCATCCGAAGGATCATTTTTACTACCTGCCTTGGTTGCGATGTAGGTTTGTATCCGGGGTTCGTCTTTATAAACTGTCATGTAAACCGTAAGGCCGTTATCGAGGGTGTAAATCCTGGCATTCAAAGGATCACCGGGAACAGTGACATATTTTCTATCCTGCGCAGAAACATTCTGAATAAATAAAGTACTCAGCAAAACCCATAAAAAAAGTTGAAGTGCTGCAAATTTTGTTTTCATAGTTTTGGTTTTGTTTTTTTTGATTTGTTTAATAAGACTGGTGTAAAATTATTTGTTACAAAAATATTATTTTTTTCGGTCTTCCAGCAAAATCATCAGCACGGACCGTATCTTCAAACTGAGATCACAGTCTATAATACGTGTGGATTTTATTATTTGCGGTTAGTATTCAATATCCAGATCCAGTTGCTCTTTCAGATTTTTCAGATCGGGATTTTTTTCAATCATCCTGTTGTACTTTGCTTCCGCGGTATAAGGTTTTACGGAATTATCCTCCACCTCGGCAACAGAGCCTGTAATATCAAAAGAATTATTTTTCAATGCAGCTCTGAAGAAATGCAAAATTTCCGATTTTTTTAAGGTAAATTCCTTCAGCGACATTTTGTTCTCAAAAACAACCGTGATATTGCCTGCTTCATCCATTTCCGGCACCTGATTTTTCAAGGCAGCATAAAAACTCGGTTGTTTTTCAAACATTTTCACCATCTCAGGCCATAACCCGCTGATTTTATCAAGATCATACGCTTCATCACCATAATCAACACGAATCTCTTCAACAACGGCAGTTTCCTCCTTACTTTCTTCCTTAATAGAAATGATGGAATGGGATGGTACCACTTTTTTCTGAACCGGCCTCTCTGTGACAGCTGTGGGTGTTATTATTTTTGAGGTGTCTTCAGGAATTTTGGCAACAGGAGTTTCTACAGATTCAGGCTTTTTTTTTACTTCCGGCCCGGGGCTCACCTCTGATTTTTTTACTTCATTCGAAAAATTGCACATCTGGATGAACGCCATTTCGAGGTGTAAGCGTTTATGGTTGCTGTTTTTATATTCAAAATCATAGCGGTTGGCAATGTCCAGGTTTTTCACAATAAACTGCTCCGGGCACTGTCTGGCGAATTGGGCATATTTGTTTTTAATATTTTCGCTAACCTCGAGCAGTTTCAATGTTCCGGGATCTTTGCACATCAGCAGGTCGCGCAGGTGGGCTGCAAAACCGGCTAAAAATATCTGGCCTTCAAAACCATTCTCCAGTACCTGGTCAATAAGGTTCAGGGCTTCGAAAATATTGTTTTCCAGTATCAGTTCCGTCATCTTGAAATAATACTCATAATCGAGAATATTAAGATTTTCGAGTACGGCTTTAAACGTGATGTTGTTATTCGAAGAAATCGCTATCTGGTCGAAGATGGAAAGAGCGTCGCGCATGGCGCCGTCGGCTTTCTGTGCGATCAGGTGCAGGGCATCGGCATCTGCTTCGATGTGCTCTGAATCAGCAACATAAGCCAGATATTTTGCCATATCGTCTACCGTGATGCGTTTAAAATCAAAGATCTGGCAACGAGACAGGATGGTGGGTAATATCTTGTGTTTTTCGGTAGTAGCTAAAATAAACTTTGCATAAGCAGGCGGTTCTTCCAATGTCTTCAGAAAAGCATTGAATGCTGCTGCGGAGAGCATGTGGACTTCGTCGATGATGTATACTTTATATTTACCGGCCTGAGGCGGAATACGAACCTGATCGACCAGGGTGCGGATGTCTTCCACGGAATTATTAGAGGCTGCATCCAGTTCGTGAATATTGAACGAGGTGAGTTCGTTGAATGATTTACAGGATTCACATTCATTACAGGCTTCGTAATTCCCGTTGAGATTCTGGCAGTTAATTGTTTTAGCCAGTATGCGTGCGCACGTTGTTTTGCCAACACCCCGCGGGCCGCAAAATAAAAAAGCCTGGGCCAGCTGATTGTTTTTTATGGCATTTTTAAGTGTGGACGTAATGGAATGCTGCCCAACAACCATATCGAAAGTGGAAGGGCGGTATTTGCGGGCTGAAACGATAAAATTCTCCATGAAAAAAAATTAACCCGTGATTATGGGGTGAACAAAAATATAAAATTTTTTTAAACCATTTTAAAAAAAAACCGGACAAAATATGCCCGGTTTCCAATTGGAATTGTATCGTTTTTAATATAAGAAGCTGAGTAAAATACCCGCTGCCACGGCGCTGCCGATCACTCCGGCCACATTGGGACCCATGGCATGCATCAATAAATGATTTGTTTTGTCGTACTCAAGGCCAACAACCTGGGAGACCCTTGCGCTGTCAGGAACAGCCGACACGCCTGAATTACCAATAAGCGGATTAATTTTATTTCCTTCTTTGAGGAATAGGTTGAATATCTTGCAGAACATGACGCCTCCAAAAGTTGCAACCATAAAAGAGAAAGCTCCAAGTGCAAAAATACTTATTGATTTGCTGGTTAAAAATGTGGTGGCTTGTGTGGAGGCGCCAACGGTTAAGCCAATTAAAATGGTTACGATATCAATCAAAGGCCCTTTAGCGGTATCTGCCAAGCGTTTAGTAACGGTGCTCTCCTTTAGCAGGTTTCCAAAGAACAGCATACCCAGCAAAGGCAGGCCGGAGGGGACAATAAAACAGGTCAGCAACAATCCGACTATCGGGAAAAGGATTTTCTCTGTTTTTGACACCACACGTGGCGGCCTCATACGGATCAGGCGTTCCTTTTTTGTAGTAAGCAGGCGCATGATGGGCGGTTGTATCACAGGTACGAGGGCCATGTATGAATAGGCTGAAATGGCGATAGCTCCCATTAGGTCGGGGGCCAGTTTTGAAGAAAGGAATATGGCAGTAGGACCATCAGCTCCACCGATGATGCCGATGGCGCCGGCCTGAGCAGCATCAAAGCCTAAGCCAAGGGCGGCAGTATAAGCGCCAAAAATACCTAACTGAGCAGCAGCACCGATCAAAATAAGTTTTGGATTCGATATTAAAGCCGAAAAATCAGTCATGGCGCCGATACCTAAAAATATCAGAGGCGGGTAAATCCCCTGCATAACACCGAAATGCAGATAATTCATTACACTGCCTGTTTCATAAATACCGATTTTCAATCCCGGGTAGAACGGAATATTTCCTATTAATATTCCGAAACCAATAGGTACAAGCAATAATGGTTCATAGTCCTTGATTATGGCCAACGCAATAAATACCAGTCCGACAAGAATCATGATCAAATGGCCGATAGTAAAGTTAGCAAAAGCAGTGTATGTGAAGAACTGACTTAAATGATCAGAAAGGAACGTCCCAAAATTACCCATAGTATTAATCTCCTATAATAATTAGTATATCGCCTTCCATTACTGAGTCGCCTTTATTCACCTTGATTTCAGAAACACGGCCTTCTTTATCTGCATCGATCTTATTTTCCATTTTCATGGCTTCCAGCGTTAGTAGTCGCTGTCCCATTTTTACGGTATCGCCAATTTTTACATGGATATCAAGGACTACACCTGGAAGGGGTGATTTTATGGTTCCGCCGCCTTTATGTTCCGATGGGCTGCTGGTTTTTGCCGTTGATTTTGCCGAATCAGTTGATGGCACAGCCATCGTACGTACCAGTTTTGGTGTTTTAACCGGTTGCAGTGTTTTATCAACTTCGACTTCGTAAACAGTTCCGTTTACTTCAACAGTGGCAATATTATCTTCAATATTCTGAATTTCAACTTCGTATTGATTTCCGTGTATAGTGAATTTATATTTTTTCATATGATGATACTTATTTGGGTGATTTTCTTAATCCGTAAATTTTTGAGCTCCAGGGTGAATAGGTCCTGCCCACTTTTGCAATGGTCAATAACGTATTTTCATAGTCATGAAGTTCGTTCTGATAATAATATAATGCAAGGGCGACTGCGGCACCGAGCTCGGAAGTCGGGTCTTCAGTAACAACCTGTTCTTCCACAACAATACCTTTCTTTTTGTTAAACCTTTTCTTCAGGTCAATACCGTATACTTTTGCAATATTTTTGAATACCAGGTAAAAAATAAGCAGTGAAAGGAACACGACGCTCATGGCAATTACCGTCATACCAATACCAATAGGATCCAGCTCCACAATTTTTTTGGCACCTTCGTGAACCGTTGTCGCGTCTTGCAGCAAGATTAGTAAATTAGTCATATATGGTTATATTATAATGGAATGTTTGAATGTTTTTTCGGGGGATTCTGGTCTTTTTTTGTTGCCAGGGACTGTAATGCCCGAATAACCCTGAACCGGGTATTTCTGGGTTCGATCACATCATCAATATAGCCGAACTTAGCCGCCTGGTATGGATTGGCAAATTTATCTTTGTATTCATTTTCTTTCTGGGCAATAAATGCTGCTTTTTCAGCTTCATCGGCTATTTCAGTCAGTTCTTTTTGATATAAAACTTCAATCGCACCTTTAGGTCCCATAACGGCGATTTCTGAAGAAGGCCAGGCATAATTAATATCGCCTCTGAGTTGTTTTGAACTCATCACATCGTGAGCGCCGCCGTATGATTTGCGCAAGGTAACGGTAACCTTTGGTACGGTGGCTTCGCCGTATGCATAAAGTAGTTTTGCCCCATGAATGATAATTCCGCCATATTCTTGTGCTGTTCCGGGCAAAAATCCGGGTACATCGACCAAGGTAACCAGTGGGATATTAAACGCGTCACAGAATCTGACGAAACGCGCTGCTTTTCGTGAAGCATTGATATCAAGTACACCTGCAAGATAATTCGGCTGGTTGGCGATAATACCAACAGACATACCGTTAAAACGGGCATATCCGATAACAATGTTCGGGGCAAAATGCCTCATAACCTCCAGAAATTCCCCTTCGTCTACGATCGCGTGGATAACATCTTTTACATCGTAAGGTTTGTTGGGGTTATCAGGGACAATCTCATTCAGAAAATCTTCCAGGCGGTCGATCGGATCGTTGCAAGGTGCCATTGGTGGATCTTCCAGGTTGTTCTGAGGAAGATAACTTAAAAGTTTCCTGACCAGCAATAAGCCTTCCTGCTCGTCCTCTGCCACAAAATGATTTACACCGGATTTGCTGCCATGAACCATCGCACCGCCAAGTTCATCAACCGTAACTACTTCACCGGTAACAGTTTTCACCACTTTGGGCCCGGTGACAAACATGTAGCTGTTTTTTTTAGTCATCATGATAAAGTCGGTCAATGCAGGAGAATAAACCGCACCGCCGGCACAGGGCCCAAAAATGGCTGATATCTGGGGAATTACACCAGATGCCATGATGTTACGCTGAAAAATCTCTGCATAACCGGCAAGGCTGGTAACACCTTCCTGAATGCGGGCGCCGCCGCTGTCATTAATACCAATCACCGGAGCGCCGACTTTCATGGCCATATCCATAACTTTACAAATCTTTTGAGCAAAAGTCTCAGAAAGTGATCCGCCAAAAACGGTAAAATCCTGAGAAAAAACATAAACAAGCCGGCCGTCTATTGTCCCAAAACCTGTAACAACGCCGTCCGACATATAGGTTTCTTTCTCCAGGCCAAAATTGGTACAACGGTGAGTAACAAACATATCAAACTCTTCGAAGCTGCCTTCGTCTAAAAGCAGGTCGATACGTTCACGTGCCGTTAATTTCCCCTTTTTATGCTGAGAATCAATGCGTTTCTGGCCGCCGCCGAGTTTTGCCAGTTCTCTTTTGTCAAGCAGTTCTTTTATTTTGTCTTGTAAAGCCATGTTTAAATTAAAGTTTTGAGTTTTATTTTTCTGGTCGGATTTAAATGGTTTTTCAGGATTGGAATAATAAATCCTGTTGTATCTTTAACATTTTGTTATTTGTTTTTATCTTCGCATAATTCTGTCAGTACACCCAGGGTAGATTTAGGATGCAAAAATGCAATGTGCAAGCCTTCAGCTCCTTTACGCGGGGTTTTATCAATCAACTGAACGCCTTTGGATTCCGCATCGGCAAGTGCACTTTCAAGGTCTTTAGCTGCAAAAGCCAGGTGATGGATGCCTTCGCCTTTTTTCTCAATAAATTTACCAATAGGGCCTTCAGGATCAGTGGATTCCAGCAATTCTATTTTAGTCTGGCCCACCATAAAAAAGGCTGTTTTTACTTTCTGTTCAGGTACTTCTTCTATCGCATAACATTTGAAGCCCAGCACGTTTTCATAATATTTTATGCTTTCTTCAAGGTTTTTAACGGCAATCCCAATATGTTCAATATGTGAAATGTTCATGGCTAATTTTTTTTTGCAAATTTATAAGTCCTTTTGATGTAATACTCAAAAAGTCAAAAAATATTTTCAAAAAATTAATACAAAAAAAAATTTAGCGCCTATCAAAACAGAAAATCATATTCTGTATCCCAGTTTGCCCTAATGTTTATAAGGTCCGGGAAATAAAATACGCGCTCAGGCTGGCGCTTTTGAAAATAATCGCCCGCATCCCATTTACCATTGTTATTTTCATCTATTACGATGCGGATGTGATAATTTCCGGGGCCGAGGTTGTCAAAAATGATTGGTTGGCCTTTTACTCCAGGCCTTTGTTCCAGAAATGATTTATCTTCTTTTAACAGCTGGACAATGAACGACTTATTGCTTTCCTCCGGTTTTATGGTAAACAGCAACCTTCCATAATCTTCAGGTTTATTGGTCGAGAAACTCACTGACAGGCTGTCATTTACAAGACCGTAAACATCGGTAAAGGCTCCCGGTAAAACCAAAAGGCGGTAAGTTTTTTCGGCTTCCCATTTGTATTCCAGATTTAAGGTCCGGGTTATATTCGAATCAGGAAAATAAGTCCGGGGTTTGATTTCAACGAAATTACTATCGATTTTCTCGGAAAGGATAATTTTCGAGTAATCTGTTTTCGCTCCCGGATGTGAAAGCCTCAACTTTAAAGGGGCAAAATATGGGAACCGGTTTGAAGCATTCGCGTTACAGCTGATGCCAAGTTTGTGCAAATCATACAGATCATCAGAGCCTTTGCCTGATGGTTTCTTAACATTTTTGCTTTCATCAGGTTTCTGCTTTAATGCGATCTCAAGCGTATCAATAATAATTCCTTTATCAGAAAGAATACATTTCAAGGTATCCAGATCCGGACTGGAAAGCCAGCAGGTTAATGAATCCCTGCCACGGGAATACTCAATGGTGTTCCAGTTTTCAGGCATCTGCTTGTTTGTCACTGAAATCTTCAGGTCTTTCACAGGATATTTAAAAAACAGCTTGAATTGCCTGTAAGTGTCAGCACGATCTTTCAGCAGTTTTTGGTTCGTATCGGGCTGTATAAACAAATACAGGCTGGTACTCCGGATTATTTCTGGTATTATGATCGAATCCCTTGTTACAGATAGCGAATCTTCAACCGCAACAGAATCAACCTTAACCGGAACATACTGTGGTGTCAGCATACTATCGGCAAAAGCGATTAATTCAGTTGGTTGGTTGAACATCATATCGGCATTCATATCTTTAAGGACAAAGATTTTATACTTTTTCCTCTTCAGGTTTTTCAAAAAGAACTTACCTCCGGCATCCGTTTTAGTAAGGTAACAGGGTTTGTTCTTTATGGGCATGGAATCGTCATCCGAAGTATAGAGCATCACCAATATACCTTTCTGTGGCTCAAGGGTTAACGCATCATACACCTGGCCCTGCATGCTGAAAGAATCAACAACATTGCTTTTTGAAAAAGCATACTCATAACCGCTCAGTATGTTCCCTTCATTATTATCCCTGATGGATTCACCAAAATAAATGGTATACGTTATCGAATCGCGTATATCTTTTGGCAGATCGATCACAATGGATTTGCCCTTGATATTGAATTCAGGAGGTTCTTCCGTGGGTGGCGAAACGACTATCTGATTGGCCTGATCTTCAAGCACCACATATTCATTAAAGGTAATCTGGATTTTATTTCCGCTTACATTTGCCGAATAATTAGGAGGTTCGGATATTTTTACTTTCGGAGGCGTAATATCTTTCGGCCCACCGGTAGGTGCAACAATATTGGCACACGAAAAAGCTAAGGAGATGCATAAAACAAGCAACGAATTTTTTATGAACTGATAATGCTTTTTCGACATAATCACTTTGTAAACTTCAACATCTGAGTGCCAGATATTGAACGTATGATACAGAAAGATTAGTACCTGTAGTGTTCAGCCTTATAAGGCCCGTCAACCGGAACGCCGATATAATCAGCCTGTTCTTTCGACAGTTTGGTAAGTTTCACGCCGATTTTTTCGAGGTGCAGCCTTGCCACTTCTTCATCAAGGTATTTAGGAAGCCGGTAAACGCCGATTTTGTATACATCCTTGTTTTTCCAGAGATCCATTTGTGCCAGCGTTTGGTTGGTAAACGAATTGCTCATCACAAAAGAAGGATGGCCGGTTGCACAACCAAGATTTACGAGGCGGCCTTCAGCCAATAAAAACATAGCATGGCCATCGGGGAAGATATATTTATCAACCTGGGGTTTAACGGTGATCTTTTTTATTCCGGGGAATTTTTCAAGTTTGTCCACCTGGATTTCATTGTCGAAATGCCCGATGTTGCAAACGATCGCCTGATCTTTCATTTTTGCCATATGCTCAACGGTGATCACGTCGCGGTTTCCGGTGGTTGTAACGTAAATGTTCCCTTCGCCCAGCGCGTCTTCAATGCGTGCCACTTCAAATCCTTCCATGGCGGCCTGTAATGCGCAGATCGGGTCGATTTCGGTAACAATAACGCGGGCGCCGTATGATCTCATGGATTTGGCACAGCCTTTTCCCACATCGCCGTAACCTAGCACCACCACAACTTTACCGGCGATCATTACATCGGTAGCACGTTTGATGCCGTCGGCCAACGATTCGCGGCAGCCGTAAAGGTTATCAAATTTTGATTTGGTCACCGAGTCGTTTACATTGATGGCAGGAACCAGCAGTTCTCCACGTTCCATCATCTGGTACAGGCGGTGGACGCCGGTGGTGGTTTCTTCGGAAACACCTTTCCATTCTTTCACCACATTATGCCATTTGCCGGGTTCTTCAGCCAGCACATTTTTCAACAGGTTGAGGATTACCTGTTCTTCATGGCTTTCGGCTTTTTTATTTAAAACGTTACCGTCGTTCTCTGCCTGAAATCCTTTATGGATCAGCAGTGTGGCATCGCCGCCATCGTCAACGATCATCTGGGGGCCTTTTCCACCGGGGAATGACAAAGCCTGGAGCGTGCACCACCAATATTCTTCAAGGCTTTCACCTTTCCAGGCAAACACAGGTACGCCGGCTTCAGCAATAGCAGCAGCCGCATGGTCCTGGGTGGAAAAAATATTACAGCTGGCCCAGCGGACATTGGCGCCGAGTTCCACAAGCGTTTCTATCAGCACAGCCGTCTGAATGGTCATGTGCAGTGATCCGGAAATCCGCACATCTTTTAATGGTTTAGCCTGTCCGAATTTTTCGCGTAATGCCATCAGCCCGGGCATTTCTTTTTCAGCTATTTCTATTTCTTTTCTTCCCCAACCGGCAAGTTTTAAATCAGCCACTTTATATGGGATCTGTGTTTTTGTCATCGTTTCCATTTTATTGTTTTAAGGGTGCAAAATTAATCATTTTGCGTGAACTGAAAAAATTATCACTGTTTCAGATATTTTCGATGTTGCCAACAAGCTTAAAACCGGTGCCATGAACATTGATCAGCTCAACACTTTCATCTTCCTTTAGGTATTTCCGCAGCTTGGTAATATAAACATCCATGCTTCGGGCATTGAAATAGCTGTCGTCGTGCCAGATTTCTTTCAGCGCAACGCTTCTGTCGAGAAGGTCGTTGGAGTTTTCGCATAATAGTTTCAGCAACTCCGATTCTTTGGATGTCAGCTTCAGTTCTTTTTCATTTATCGTGAGCACCTGCCGGTTGTGGTCAAAAATATAATTCCCCAGACGGTAAGTGTTTCCGGTGTTCCCGGGTTTTATGTTTCCGGCTGACCTTCGCAGTATGGCGTTCATGCGCATGAGCAACACTTCCATATTGAACGGTTTGGTGATATAATCATCCGCTCCGATCTGAAAGCCTTTCAGGATGTCTTCCGAAAGGGAACGTGCGGTAAGAAACAAAATGGGTACTTTTTTATCTTTTTTGCGGATTTCTTTGGCCAGCGTAAACCCATCCTTTACGGGCATCATCACATCAAAAATACAGAAGTTGTATGAGCCGGCAAAAAATTCGTTCAGCGCTTCTTCGCCGTTAATGCAAAGTTTTGTGGAATAGCCCTTGGCATCCAGATAGGTTCGCAGCATCTCGCCAAAATTTTTATCATCCTCAGCCAAAAGTATATGTACGTTTTTTGTAATCATAACTGCTTGTTTTTATTTTGATAGAAACGGAAGATAAATTTTGATCTTAGTCCCTTTTTTAAGTTCGCTTTCAACACTGATCCTGCCCCCATGAGCTTCAATAATGGTTTTCACATAATGCAACCCTAACCCAAAACCCTTTACATTATGGACATTGCCGGTCGACACACGGTACAGCTTATCGAAGATCTTTTTCTGGTTCGCCTTGGAGATGCCGATACCGTTGTCGGCAATAACGATACTGATACCTTTCAGTATGTTCTGCGTAGAAATCATAATGACAGGCTTTTCCGGCGAGTATTTTATGGCATTATCAAACAAATTATAGATGACATTGGTAATATGCGTTTTGTCGGCATTGATGTAATGGTTCCGGGCTTTGAAACTTTTTGAGATACTGCCGTTTTTCACATCTACCTGTATCTGGATGCTGCGGATAACATCCTCGATAATGGTATGAATGTCGATGAGTTCAGAATGCAACCTCAGTTGTCCTTTATCAATGACAGCCGTCTGCAAGATCTTCTCCGCCATAGAACCGAGTCGCTTATTTTCCTCATTGATGATGTTAATGTAATTATCGACACTCTGTTCGGATTTTTCAACTTCTTTATCGCTCAGCACTTCGCAGGTAAGAGAAATGGTGGAGATGGGCGTTTTAAATTCATGTGTCATGTTGTTGATAAAATCATTTTTCATCTCCGAAAGTTTTTTCTGCCGGAAAATGGTGGTGATGGTATAAATAAAAGAAAAAGCAATGATGATGATCAGCACCAGCGACATGACGATCAATTCCCAGTTCTGAGTGTAGAGGTAGAGATTTTTATTCGGAAAATAGATCATGATGTATTCAGGCGTCATGAACAGGTCGCGCGGGAAAATATTGAATGCATAACCTTCCTCAAGTAGTTTTTTATGATAATGGCCTGTTTTTTCAATAACCATCACATTTCGCATGGGGCTGTAAACACCAAACTCATAATCGGTGTAGATACCGCTGTTTCTGAGTTCCTGCCGTATCAGCGAATCAAGCATGATAAAATTCAAACGGTTTTCAATGGCATCATAATGTTTGAATTTGAACAGGTCGTTAAACACATCATTGACCAGCGCTGTTTTATCAAGGTAATTGTTAATATTGGACTTTACGTTTTCAAGGTCATTTGCCAACACGCTGTCGATGCCAAAAGAAAGGGCGGGAATGTCGGATAATACCGAAGCGTCGGGATTGGTTGAGTTAATGCGTTTTTGAATCGTAACTATGGTCGTGTCGTAAGTTTTAATGATTTCGCCGGTGTGTTCCTGCAACACAGCCACATTTATTTTTTCGCTGGTGACATTAAAAATGTTCTTTGAAACGGCTCCCGAATCCGACCGGCCGGTATCGGACTTGCCGGCATCAATTTCCCGGGCATAAATATTATTAATGGAATCGATGGTGTGCAGGATTTTTTCGCCCTGCTTGTTTTTGTACATTTTTGACCGTATCTTATCAGCAACTTCCATCTTTTCCAGTTTGTAGATCACATTGGACATGGCATCTTTCACACTCCGTGAAAAATTTGCTTCCCGCAAGGCAATGGCGTTCTGTATCCAGTAAAACTGTATGGAAAACAAGGCAATCACCGTTATGGTCATCAAAATAATAATCAGGTATATGGCCTTTTTATTCATTTTTGCTGTTTATCGGATCGTCCATTTAACAAATATTAACTATTATTAACCTATATTAACAGCCTATAACACTGATCCATCGTAATTTTACACTGTTAAAAAATTGAAGTTTTTCATTACTTTTTTTGGTTAATATAATAGATTTTGGATTTTTAATAATTGGTTATTGATTTCTAAAAAAGAGCGGAACAAACCGCTCTTTTTTATTTATATTTTTTAATTTCACACAAAATTATAAAAATTATGGCAAACATTAAAATAAATGTTGACCGGGTTTACAGTTTTGTTGGTCAGGAAAAAATAGATTCGCTTCAACAGGAGGTCAGTTTAAGTTACAATGAGTTAATAAATAAGGCAGGCAAAGGTAATGATTTTCTGGGTTGGCTCGGCCTTGCCGGTGAAACGCTGAACTCCCCGCTGGTAAAAAACATCACGGAGGAAGCTCAAAAAATCAGCGCCCAATCAGAAGCGGTGGTGGTTATCGGCATCGGCGGTTCATACCTCGGAGCCCGGGCCATCATCGACTCGCTCAATGATCATTTTACGCACTATCAGAAAGGAAAGCCGGAAATCATTTATGCCGGACAACACATCAGCGAAGAATATTTGTATGACTTGCTGCACTTGCTGGATCACAAAGATTACAGCATCATCGTGATCTCCAAGTCAGGAACCACCACCGAACCGGCTTTGGCTTTCCGCCTGTTAAAAAAACATATCGAACAAAAATACGGAAAAGAAAACGCCCGGAAACGCATTGTTGCCATCACCGATCAAAGCAAAGGCGCATTGAAAAAACTTGCTGATAAAGAAGGTTATCCGACCTTTACTATTCCCGATGATGTAGGTGGCAGGTTTTCGGTGCTGACGCCGGTCGGGCTGCTTCCAATAGCTGTCGCAGGTTTTGATATCACAAAACTTTTAGAGGGTGCGGCATCCATGAAAACGGAATTGTTTAAAAGCCCATCACTAGCTGAAAATCCTGCATGCCTTTATGCTGCTGTCCGTAACGCACTATACAGAAACGGCAAACCCGTAGAGCTGCTGGTGAATTTTCAGCCGAAACTTTTTTATATCACCGAATGGTGGAAACAGCTTTTTGGCGAAAGCGAAGGCAAAGGCCATAAAGGTATTTTCCCTGCCGGCGCCAATTTCTCCACCGACCTTCATTCCATGGGACAATACATACAGGACGGCTTACGCGTTTTATTCGAGACCATGCTGCTGGTTGAAAAACCCGGCAGAACCCTCGAGGTTCCTTTGGAACAGGATGATGCCGACGGGCTGAATTACCTTGCCGGCAAACGGATACATGAAGTAAACAACATGGCCGCTGCCGGAACAGCTATTGCCCATAATGATGGCGGCGTTCCGGTGATCAGCATCAGCCTGCCTGAGCTGAACGAATTCAACATCGGGGAGCTGATCTACTTCTTTGAATTTGCCTGTGGTATCAGCGGTTATATGCTGGAGGTAAACCCTTTCGACCAGCCGGGTGTGGAGGCCTACAAAAACAATATGTTTGCTTTGTTGGGCAAAGCCGGCTATGAGGACAAACAAAAAGAGCTTCTGAAGAAAATGTAGAAAATTCTTTTCTGTTTTAAGGATATAAAGGCTTATTTTACAGTGAAACAATTTTACTTAGTACTTTTTTGCGTGTCTCCCGATCCGCCATCCGCCAGTGGCGGAGGCGGATACGGGACAGGCAAAAAAAGTACTCAAAAAAGGACAGTCTTGCCGAATGCTTCTACCCGCTCTCAGAAAACATTGAAAATCTAAACAAAGTAGTACCGTCAGCCAACTGGCTGACAGTAGACGCCGATGGCGCCTTTGCAGATTTTCTAATGTTTTCTGATTCACGCATACCCACGCCGCCGGCAGGACAAGCCAGCGCGCCCCCAACCTGAAATTTCATTACATTTTTATTCAAGAAGCTTTTAAGAGGGTTCAATGAGATTCATATCTGCTTATTTTAACTAAGAAGAATTTAGAAAATTCTTTTCTGTTTTGAATGAAACACTAACCTATTTCTGGATGACGGCATGTTAGTCGCAGACTAACTTATATTAGGAGGCTGTCTCAAAAGTCAAAATTTGTGAGTATTTGACCTTTGTGAACCTTTGCGTGGACTTTGTTATCCTTTGTGGTTCAATTACTTAAAATTACCACAAAGTAACTCAAAGCCTGCCTGTATGCGCCAGCAGGCAGGGTTGGCACGAAGGCGCACAAAGGACTTTTGAGACAGCCTCAACGATAGGATTGTTGTAATAGTAAAAGCATGCAAATCTTTGCCCCGGTCCCGCTGCTAGTTAATTACAATTTTTTCTACTTTTATTCTATCTTCAGTTTGAACTTTTACAACGTATACTCCTTTGGAACAAGTTGATAAGTCTATTGTTTCGGAGGTAAGACTTGATTTATGAAGTTGGTTTTTATAAACAGCTTGTCCATTTATTGTAAAAATTTCTATGGAAAAATCTTCCTTATTTGAATTTTGGATTTTTATATTAAAGGCGCCATTATTAGGGTTGGGAAACACAGAAAACAATTGATTAGCATACCAATTTTCCTCAACATTGTATGTGTAACTAAAACAACTATCACTAAAAATTGGATAAGTAGTATTAAAGTGAGCGGTTAATGTATCTTTTTGAAAACAAAGCATCGGTTTTTCTAAAAGATAGTTAAAATCATAATGATCTATCATACCGGTAATAAATGGCCCAAGAGACGAACCAATACCAGCATACCAGACCGTAGGCGTACCCCATTCATCATCACGGAGTTCAACTGAATTTGTCAGGAAAACACCTCCTAAAGCATAATAGCTGACCATATTTACAATGTATTTGTTGGTATAGAAATTTATTGGAGCGCCCGGGATATAATCAAAAGGGAATATCCATGTCTGAACCGTGTCTAAATTGTTAACATTAAAATCATATAATAATCTTTCGGTTGTATCGAGCCTGTGCCATGCGTATATTCTAGAACTATCTTCCCTAACGCCCGCATAATATTTCGCTTTGGCAAAATCAAAATTGAAATTAACGGAATCCCATTGCACATAATATTTTTTGTATGTTTTACCACTAAGCAATGTGTCTCCTTTAACCGAAAACTTTGCTCTTCGCATGGACCAAACAGCATTGGAATCCGGAAAATGGTTGTAGTACTGAGCCGACACCAATGTAGAAAAAGACATTAAAATAAAAACAAATAGTATTTTTCTCATTTATTTAAATTTAGTTGTCAAAATTAATCAAAATATATGAAATATACGCTTCAGTAATTGTAAAAAATAAAATCTGAAAAACTAAGACAAATCAGAGACTTCGCACAACTTTTATGCTACCCACCATGCAAAAATATTAAAAGGATCAAAAAATCTTTGGATTATAAACATTCCAATACTTATTAAGAAAAATATTATCGAAGGAGTCCGAAAATTTTCAATACGTTTAGTGTATTTGAATAATAAAAACATAATATATAAAAATGCAAGTATGAAAGTGACTAAAAGCGATAAAACAATAATAACCGTAAACACATAATGCATATTTGAGGAAATTACTGCTATTGTGTTGGGACAATCTGGTTCTGGTTTATAGCCCAAAAATAAATAGGCATAAAAGAAAACACCATATAATATTAAAAGCCATAAAACACTAAAATAATTAAATATGATTAAAATATTATTAATTGTTTTCATTGCTGATTAACTATTGAATAATTATTTAAGTGGATCAGCTTCTATTTATAAAACCTTTTACCTGCATCATTTTTTTGATCAATTCTGTTTATGAGAATCAAAAAAATGAAACAAAAAAATTCTATTTCCCCAAAATAATATCCAACAGATCCTTTTCAAGCGTGGTTTTGGGCGTTTCGATGATCCTGCCAATTTCGGTGTCATCCCTGAAAAAAATAAATGTGGGGACTTTCTCAATATTATAGGTAGTTTTAATTTCCATGCCCGCCGCTTCCTTTTGCCGGTCCACACAGTAAAGTTGCAGCTTGCCGAAACTCACTCCCGTCTGATCGATGATTTTGAAAAAGCGCGGAACCTGTTCTTTGCTGTCGCCACACCATGTGCCCAGCACGATCACACATTTCAGGCCTCCGATAAGGTCTTTCAGTTGTGCCACTATGGAATCAACGGGTTTATAGGCCGGGTATTCAATATTATAATCTTCGGCAAATGCACAACTAAGTAAGCCATCTCTGGTACATATCCCAACCAGGATATCTGTCTGGCTTTTTTCGTCATAAACCCTGTTACACATATCCTGTGCGAAAAGGTTAGCAAAAAAAGTTACTGAGATGATTACCGACAAAATAATTTTTTTCATAATCGTGATCTTAAATAAAAAACCTCCGTAAAGTTACAGAGGTTTTTTAAATAATGTACTGACTTAAATGAATTATAATTCTTCCATGAGTTCGTCGGTGAGTTCAAGGTTGTGAAACACATTCTGAACATCGTCGTCATCTTCAAAAACCTCCACAAGCCTCAGCACTTTCTCAGCTGATTCTTTATCAAGGGCGGTGGTGGTTTTCGGGATACGCTGCAACTCGGCGCTTTCTATCTCGAGTTTCATTTCTTCAAGTTTTTTTATCATGGAACCAAAGTTCTCAAATGAGGTGGTAATAACAATGGTATCATCTTCGTAGTCAATATCTTCTGCACCGGCATCGATCACTTCCAGTTCAAATTCATCGATATTGATATTGCCTTTCGGAAGGCGGAAAATTCCTTTACGGTCAAAAATAAAACTCAGGGAACCATTAGTGCCAAGGTTTCCGCCATGTTTGTTAAAATACGAACGGATGTTGGCAACGGTGCGCTGGATATTGTCGGTGGCACATTCAATAAATATGGCTATTCCGTTTGAAGCATAACCTTCATAGGTTACCTCTGAATATGTAGAGGCGTCTTTATCAGAAGCTTTGTTGATAGCTCGTTGCACGTTGTCTTTCGGCATGTTGGCGCCTTTGGCATTGGCAATAGCCAGACGAAGTTT
>Ga0116170_10000362_pt1 | contig 48060 bp, 44 predicted proteins | sample AD_JPNHW1_MetaG_FD_89797 | JGI IMG/M metagenome (GOLD analysis project Ga0116170, IMG submission 89797) | Active sludge microbial communities of municipal wastewater-treating anaerobic digesters from Japan - AD_JPNHW1_MetaG | ecosystem: Engineered > Bioreactor > Anaerobic > Digestate | place... | reverse complement strand
TTAAGCCCTTCGGTACAGGTAACATTGCCATCCACATAAGGATCATTGGCGTCATTTATGGGGCCATCGCGACGTGCCAGATATGCGGTAACCATATCAAGATTACCGCCGTAGCACGAAGCATAATCAAAACCATGGCATTCCTTCATGTTGTTTTCTGAAAAGTTAAAAATCCCCTGGCCCGATTTTTTTAGCCATGATTCCATAGAACCATATGCGCCAAAAGTCCAGCATGAACCGCAGGTGCCCTGATTGCGGACAGGATTAAGCAGGGAAGTTCCGCCGGAACCGGCTGTCCTCAGATCGTAAATGGCGGGTAAACTCCTGGTGCCATTTTGAATATTGCCTACCGGGTAAATGAAATGGTACTTTGTCGGAGAAGGCATACCACCTGTACTATCGTTGCTATTGCCTGAGATGTTCCGCATTTCCAACAATTGTATCCAGGAAGCATCAATAGGTTCTGTCTGGCTGCTTTGTGCATAGCTACTGCTGATATGAATGCTGAGGAAAATAACTAAAATTAATTTTTTTATATTCATACATGTAAATAATTAGGTAAAAAAATTTACTTAAAAACAAAAATTTTTACTGAACTGTTAAATTTATTTGAAGATTAACTTTATTTCTTCAAGGTAAAAATGATAGAAATATTGTTAATCAATTTATTAATGTGTAACAATGTTATATGGTTACTATTTCATGCAGTAAAATTATACAAAATATGTAATCGACCAAAAAATATTTCAGGGCCACATGTAAAAATTCAAATTGCTGTATAAATCCCTGAATTTTTTTGTTGAGATTTACGAGGTAAAATAATAAGAAGTCCTTATTAATAACCTGAGTTCGAATTAAGAATATCCTACTGATACTCCTCCAGAAGTTTAACCCAAATTCAGCATTAGAATATTCTTAATGCGTAGCATTAGAAAATAAATGATTCAACTGTTTAAATATCAATAATATACAATATCATCTTTTAATGCTGAATCGACAAAGTAAATGTAATTCCCGACAGAAAAAAATGTCGGGAAACATTTACTAAATCGGGATTAACCCAACTAAAGCATTAGTTCGCAAACTCCTAATGCTTAATTTGGGTTTAACCTGTCTAATTTTCATAGTGGACTAAAGTCCATAATTATTAGTTTGATTAATTAACCCCGGCCGCGGGGTCTGAGCCTGTCGAAGACAAGGCCAGGGTTAATGACACCTGTGATAATATTTAGGGCTTTTAAGCCCTGAAAGTCTTGTTGTGAATTAATTGCCTACGGAAAATAATAAAATAGAGGATTACATTTTGACTAAAAAACAATTTTTAATTATCCCGAACTCAGGTTAATAGTACTGCTTATTCATCAGATAAGACTGCACATAGTCCTCAATACCTTCTTCGAGAGAAGAAAAGCCGAGGTCATAACCTGCAGCAATTAATTTGTTCATCTTGGCTTCGGTAAAATACTGGTATTTATCCCGGATATCAATGGGCGTATCGATAAAATCAATTTTGGGTTCCAGCCGCATTGCCTTAAATGTGTTCGTTGCCAGGTCCCAGAATGTCCTGGCCTCGCCGGTCCCAAGATTGTATATCCCGGAATGTTTTTGATTCAGGTAAAAAAACAAACAAACTTTCACGACATCTTTCACATAAATAAAATCCCTCATTTGCTTGCCATCAGCGAAATTGGGATTATGCGAACGGAAAAGTTGCATGGTCCCTGTTTCAAAGATTTGGTTGAAGGCATGAAATACCACCGAGGCCATGCGGCTTTTATGGTATTCATTCGGGCCGTATACATTGAAAAACTTGAGGCCAACCCAGAATGGCGGTGTGTTTTTCTGTGTAATGACCCATTTGTCAAATTCATTTTTTGATACTCCATACGGATTTAATGGTTTCAGTAATGGGATCAGGCTGTCGTCATCAATATATCCATACTCTCCCATTCCATATGTAGCAGCCGAGGATGCGTACAACAGCGGTATTTCAAACTCTGTACAAAGCTGCCAGACCATTTTGCTGTAATTCAGATTGAGTTCGTCAAAAACTCTTATATCAAACTCCGCAGTATCGGTGCGCGCGCCGAGATGAAAAACAAATTCAACATCATCATGGTTTTCACGCAGCCATTCAAAAAAAACGTCCCTTTGAATGTACTTCGTATAGGCTTTTTCTTTGATATTATCCAGCTTGTAGCCTTTGTTAAAATCATCAACAATGATGATGTCTTTTATCCCTTTATTATTGAGTTTTCCCACCATGCAACTTCCGATAAAACCCGCGGCACCAGTAACTACAATAAATTTGCTCATCTTCTGTTTTTGTTTATACCTGTTTACTATTTAATGTATACCTTCTAACCTTCTAACCTCCCGATAGCTATCGGGTCAACTTTCAAACCTTCAAACTTTTCTAATGGGCACTGAGCCCGTCGAAGTGCCAACCTTCTAACCTTCCAACTTTCTAACCTTCCAACCTTCTAACCTTCTAACCTTCTAACCTTCCAACCTTCTAACCTTCTAACCTTCTAACCTTCCAACCTTCCACTATTTCCTCTTCCCGACAATTATTTAAATTGCTACTGTCCTATTCCATGGCAGTTTTTATATTTCTTACCGCTTCCGCATGGGCAGGGATCATTTCTGCCAACTTTTTTCTCCGCTTTCACAGGTTCCGTCTTTTGTACTTCAGATGTACGCTGATTTCTGGCTTGTTCCATACCTTCGTCACGGCCGATTTTCATATTGCTCATATCCGTTTTGCTCTGTCGCGCTTCCTGAACATTCTCAGCGTTTCGTAAGGGTAAGTTTCCTTTCACCAAAAATGAGACGATATCTTTGTTTATTTTTTGTATCATCTGTTTAAACAACTGAAACGATTCGAATTTATAGATCAGTAAAGGATCTTTTTGTTCATACGTAGCACTCTGAACTGATTGTTTCAGATCGTCCATTTCTCTAAGATGATCTTTCCATGCATCGTCAATAATAGCAAGGGATATTCCTTTTTCTATAGCCAGCGTAACATCTTTTCCTTTATTTTCATAGGAACGGCGAAGGTTCGCGACCACCTGAAGTGTTTTATGTCCATCCGTAATAGGAATAGCAATATTTTCATAACGCCTTGCATTGTTTTCATAAACATCTTTTATGATCGGATAAGATTCAGCCGCGATGATTTCTGCTTTCTTACGGTATGTGCTATACGCCAACTCATACAAATCATTCGTCAGATTTTCAGCATTGGAGGAAAAGAAATCTTTTTCAGTAAATGGTGATTCCACGCCAAAGTTACGCAACAAGTCGAGTTTGAAATTATCAAAATCACGTTGTTCCTGATGTTCGTTGATGATAAACTCGCTGACATCATAAAACATATTTGCAATATCAAGAGCCAGGCGGTCTCCATATAAACCGTGGCGCCTTTTTGAATACACAACATCACGCTGCGAGTTCATTACATCGTCATATTCGAGCAACCGTTTACGAATCCCGAAGTTGTTTTCTTCCACTTTTTTCTGTGCACGCTCGATAGATTTGGTGATCATGCTGTGCTGGATCACTTCGCCTTCTTTCAAACCCATGCGGTCCATGGTACGGGCAATACGTTCCGAGCCAAACATACGCATCAGGTCGTCTTCCAGCGAAACAAAAAACTGGGAAGTCCCGGGGTCTCCCTGGCGTCCGGCACGTCCGCGTAACTGCCGGTCCACACGTCTGGACTCATGACGTTCAGTACCGATAATGGCTAAACCTCCGGCCTGCACCACGCCGGGCCCGAGCTTGATGTCCGTACCACGGCCGGCCATGTTGGTAGCAATGGTGACGGTGCCTGCATACCCTGCCTCAGCAACAATATCAGCTTCTTTCTGGTGTAGTTTTGCGTTAAGTACATTATGTTTTATTTTACGCAGCTTAAGCATCTTGCTCAACAATTCGGATATTTCAACTGATGTAGTACCAACCAGGACTGGGCGGCCGTTATTGATCAGGTCCTCAATTTCTTTTATAACTGCATTATATTTTTCCCTCTTGGTCTTATAAACAAGATCCTGGAAATCCTTACGGATTACCGGTTTGTTGGTGGGGACCACCACCACATCAAGTTTGTAAATGTTCCACAACTCACCTGCTTCCGTTTCGGCAGTACCGGTCATACCTGCCAGCTTTTTGTACATACGGAAATAGTTCTGCAGGGTGATGGTGGCATAAGTCTGGGTAGCAGCTTCAATTTTTACATTTTCTTTTGCTTCAACAGCCTGATGTAAGCCATCCGACCATCTCCTGCCTTCCATGATACGCCCTGTCTGCTCATCAACAATTTTGATTTTATTATCAATGATCACATAATCCACGTCAATCTCAAAAAGGGAATAGGCTTTCAACAGTTGGGTCACAGTGTGAACCCTGTCTGACTTAAGTTCATATTCCTGTAAAAGTTCATTCTTTTTTTGAAGCCGTTGATTCTCGGATAAATTTTGTTTTTCAAGTTCTGCAATTTCATTGCCTATATCCGGCAAAATAAAAAACCGGGAATCATCGGTTCCTGAAGTTATGATATCAATGCCTTTTTCGGTAAGGTCCACCGAGTTGTTTTTCTCATCAATAACAAAGTAAAGCTCATCATCAACAATGTGCATGTTCTTACTTTGTTCTGCCATGTAAAAATTCTCTGTTTTTTGCATCAACGTACGCATGCCCGGTTCGCTGAGAAACTTGATCAGCGCTTTATTTTTCGGTAATCCGCGGTGAGCGCGAAACAACAGCTTTCCACCTTCCTTTTCATTCTCAGGGCTTAAAGGTTCCTGCGATAATAATCGTTTGGATTCCGCCAAAATGGAGGTTACCAGATTACGCTGCATATTGTATACTTTCTGAACATTGGGCCGGAAAGCTTCAAATTCCTGGTTTTCACCTTTTGGCGTGGGGCCAGAAATAATAAGTGGTGTACGGGCATCATCAATCAACACAGAGTCGACCTCATCCACAATGGTATAGTTATGCTTACGCTGAACCAGCTCTTCGGGTGAACGGGTCATGTTATCCCTCAGGTAATCAAACCCAAATTCATTGTTAGTTCCGTAAGTTATATCCGCAAGGTAAGCTTTTCTGCGATCATCCGAATTCGGTTCATGCTTGTCTATGCAATCAACAGTAAGGCCGTGAAACAGGAATAACATTCCCATCCATTCGGAGTCGCGTCGGGCAAGGTAATCGTTAACGGTAACAATATGTACGCCTTTGCCGGGCAATGCATTCAGGTATATCGGCAAGGTAGCCACAAGGGTTTTTCCTTCACCCGTGGCCATTTCAGCGATTTTTCCCTGGTGAAGCACCATCCCTCCTACCAACTGCACATCATAATGTACCATATCCCAACGTATCATGTTGCCGCCCGCCATCCAGGAAGAATCATAATAGGCTTTATCCCCGACAATATTTATGCTGTCGAACTTCGCGGCCAGATCGCCATCCATCTCGGTTGCCGTAACTTCCACCTTTTCATGTTCTGCAAACCTCTTTGCGGTTTCTTTCATGACTGCAAAGGCTTCCGGAAGAATTTCATTTAATTTTTCCTGGGTTTTATCGTATAGCTTTTTTTCGATCAGGTCGATTCGCTGATAAAGTTCTTCTTTGGTTTCAATGGAAATGCTTTCATCATTTTCTGCTTGTTCTTTCAGGGAAGCCATTTCCTCTTCATCTTCAAGCAGGTATTCCTTTATCCGTTCACGGAATTCAGTCGTTTTGGCTCTTAGTTCGTTGTTAGTAAGCTTTGAAATAACCTCATAAGCGGCACGTGTCTTTTCCAGCTCAGGGGTTAAACTTTTTATATCTCGGTCTGATTTTGAGCCTAATAGTGATTTTAAAAAATTAGCCATATAACTTTACATTGTAGAATAATCGACAAAAATACATTAATTCTGCGTGGTGAAAAAGAAAAATAAATCGAATTAATGAGATAAAAACTTTTACAAAAAGAAATATTGTTTATCTTTGCACTCCCAAAATTGGGAATAAATAAAATTATTAATTAATAAACAATCAAGGAAATGACAAAACATTATGAAACCGTTTTCATTTTAACTCCCGTTTTATCTGAAGATCAGGTAAAGGAAGCGGTAAAAAAATATCATGATTTCCTCGTAGAAAAGAAAGCAGAAATCGTGGTATCAGACAATTGGGGCCTGCGTAAGCTTGCTTACCCCATACAAAAAAAATCTTCAGGGTTTTACCATCTGATCGAGTTCAAGGCCGAACCCAGCATCATTGCTGATCTGGAAATCGCCTTCAAACGCGACGAAAGGCTGATCCGTTTTCTCACCGTGGCATTAGACAAACATGCTGTGGCATACAAAGAAAGAAAACGTGCTGAAAAGCTGAACAAAGAAAAAGTAGTCTCTTAATGTAAAACCAAAAAAGAAAAGAATTATGGCACAAAACGATAGCGAAATAAGATATTTAACCCCTATTAACGTAGATGTTAAAAAGAAAAAATATTGCCGTTTCAAAAAACTCGGCATTAAATTCATTGATTATAAAGATGCAGATTTCCTGCTGAAATTTATCAACGAACAAGGTAAAATTTTACCACGCCGTCTTACCGGTACATCACTGAAATATCAGCGGAAATTGGCTAAAGCCATTAAAAGAGCACGGCATCTGGCTTTATTACCTTATGTTGCCGATTTATTAAAATAAGGAGGGATAACACATGAAAGTAATATTAAAACAAGATGTAACCAACTTAGGTTATCAAAACGAAATCGTAAAGGTAAAAAACGGCTATGCCCGCAATTATCTTATCCCACAAGGCATTGCAATTATGCTCACCCCTTCTTCCGAAAAGGAACACACGGAAATGATGAAACAGAAAGCTTTTAAAGAAGACAAAATCCGTAAAGAATCGGAAACTCTCGCAAAAGCCCTGGAAAATATTACCGTAAAAGTTGGCGCCAAAGCCGGTACTTCAGGTAAAATTTTCGGTTCGGTCAATGCTATTCAGATCGCCGATGCAATAAAAAGCCAGTTCAACTATGATATTGACCGCAAAAAAATAGTGGTTGATGGAGAAAGCGTAAAAGAACTGGGAACCTATTCTGCAAAGGTCAACATTTACAAAGACATCAAAGTCGACATCAAATTTGAAGTCGTCGCCGAATAAAGAACTTTTTATTTTTTAATTGGTTATTTTAATTATAATCCCGGCTTTATCGCCGGGATTTTTTATTTTTGTACATTAAGATGTTGACAAAAAACACCATAAAATATATTAAGTCCCTAACCGCAAAAAAATTCCGTGAAATCCATGGCCGTTTTATTGCCGAAGGGCCTAAAATTATTTCTGATATTGCCGGCAGTGCGTTGACAATCGAAAAATTATTTGCTACCCAACAATGGCTTGATGAAAACCTCCGGATGACCGAAAACATTGAAGAAGTCACCTGTGTCACCCCAAAAGAACTTGCTGCCATCAGCCAGCTTACCACACCCAATAATGTCGTCGCTGTTGTTAAAATCCCCAAAACAACCTTCAGCCAGGACATCGCAGCACATTCATTGGTGATCACACTTGATGATATTCGCGACCCCGGCAACCTCGGCACCATCATCAGAATTGCCGACTGGTTTGGTTATCAGCATATCCTTTGTTCCGAAACATCCGTCGATGCTTACAATCCCAAATGTGTGCAGGCAACCATGGGCTCCATCGCAAGGGTCCATATTTATTATGAAAACCTGCACCATATTCTCAGCCAGGGCGCTGCCACCACCAATATTTTCGGCACATTCCTGAGCGGCGCTCCTGTTTTTAATGAACCATTACAAAATAAAGGCTTTTTGATCATCGGCAATGAAGCTAACGGTATTACCCCCGAAATTGAAAAGCTGGTAAAAAAGCGGTTATTCATACCTTCAGGAAGTGAAACCGGCTCGCATGCCGAATCGCTGAACGCTTCAGTAGCTACAGCCATTATTTGTGCTGAATTTTTCAGGAGGTCCTATAAACCAACGAAATAAAAAAAATGAAATATTACATCATTGCCGGTGAAGCCTCTGGTGACCTGCACGCCTCAAACCTGATGAAAGAGATCAAAAAGAATGATCCCGACGCCAACTTTCGTTGCTGGGGCGGCGACCTGATGAAAGCCCAGGGAGCCTTTATTGTAAAACACATCAGCGAAATTTCTTTTATGGGGTTTGCTGAGGTCGTGCTAAACCTAAGGACCATATTACGGAACCTGAGTTTTTGCAAATCCGATATTGATGAGTTTCATCCCGATGCATTAATCCTGGTCGACTACCCGGGATTTAACCTGAAAATAGCGGGGTATGCCCGGCAAAAAGGATACAACGTTTTCTATTATGTCTCGCCTCAGATATGGGCCTGGAAACAATCCCGCGTTCATAAAATAAAAAAGACGATAGATAAAATGATGGTCATTCTGCCGTTTGAAAAGGATTTTTATAAACGTTTTGACTATGATGCGGAATTTGTCGGGCATCCCTTATTAGACGCAGTCGAAAGTTACAAGGCATCAAAAACTCAGTCAAATTTCAGGCTTGAAAACAAGCTTTCAGGAAAACCCATAGTGGCTTTGCTTCCAGGCAGCCGCAAGCAGGAAATTTCGCGCATGCTGAAAACCATGATCTCCATCCGTGAAGATTTTAGCGATACACAGTTTGTCATTGCCGGCGCACCTTCCATTAAACCTGAATATTATTCAAGTTTAATCCGGGGACATGATGTAAGCATCGTATACAACAAAACATACGACTTGTTTATGAACGCTGATGCGGCTCTGGTAACATCCGGCACCGCCACACTGGAAGCTGCATTATTTGACGTTCCTGAAATAGTCTGTTACAAAGGTTCATGGTTTTCTTACATCATTGCGCGTATGGTCATCAAGGTCAAATTCATTTCACTGGTGAACCTCATTATGGATAGAAAAATTGTCACCGAACTCATACAGACCAACCTGACCAAGGCAAACCTCAGGGCAGAACTGAAAACCATCCTATTCAATCCGGGACAGATCAGGCAATTGAAAAACGAATATTCGCTTTTAAAACAAAAACTGGGTAATAGCGGTGCATCAAAAAAGGCCGCCGATGTGATCAGAAATTATTTACCATCAGGCAAACAGCCTAAATAAAACTCTCCAGGTATTTATATTCCGGGGTAAATTCACCTTTATGCAGTATCATGCCTTTTTTGATGGCCCTCGGTAAATCAAGGTCTTCAAATGGCTGATCGTAATCTGCATTGGCAATAGGTTTGACAAAATTAATCAGCATATCACCAAAAGAATACGAGGAATCACGCGGAAGTTCACTGGGCAGAATAGAGACCGCCATATCAAGTATTCCTCGGCCTTCGTGCCCCATTTTGTATGTATCAGTAATGGGGTCGTAGACAAAAATCGGATCTTCGATGTGTGTACCATCGTGCGTACATTCGATGGAGCCATCCGGGTCACAGGTAATATCCCCGATGACGGTAAGTTTGGGCTGGCCTTTTGAAAAGAGTTTTTTCAGATATTCTTTGGTTACAATGCGGGGGCCTCTGGTATCCCAGTACATGCAATTCATCAGCACCGTTAAATGCGGAATGTATTGCTCGAATTTACTCACATAATCCTGTGGGTTTGCATAGAAATCAAGAAGGTCAAATTCTTTTCCGTCTTTGTGTTCATAAATATCTTGTTCCCTGAAAACAACTTTATAAATAATATTATTTGGCAGGTTATGCCTGTGTTTTAAGGCAAGCAGTTTTTCAGCCGAAATTTCCTTTACCGGCAACAAACCCAGGATTTCCTGGGCACCGTTGGAAACATTTCCATAACCGGTAAAACCAACCACCAATGGTTTCAATCCTTCCGTAAGGCCGTCTTCGGAAATTTTCTGGCCTATGTTTGAAATTATATCTTTTGCTTCTTGCAGCGAATTGTATTTATGGGCTTGTTTCACTTTAGTCAGCCGGTTTTCAATACCAAGCTCCTTTAGACGCAGGCCGAAGGCCCACATTGAATTGATCATGCCGGCCATACCCGCATACCTGCCGAAAAAAATCAAACGTTTGCCTTGTTCATCAACAATTTTTTCATAATCGATCAGGTTGCATTTCTTTTCGATCATCTTGCGCAGCATAGGCATATTATATGGTTGGCCTTTTATTACGTGTGAAAAAAACACATAAGTTTTCTCCAGTTCAAAAATTTCCTCAGGCATTTCCTTAATACCAAGAATGATATCGCACTTTTTTAAATCCCGGGCAATTTTTGCTCCTGCTTTAATATATTCTTCGTCAGAGAATACGCGTTTATCGGAGGTTTGTACAACAAAATCTAACTTGTGATGCTGAATTAATCGTTCGACATGCTTTGGTGTCAAAGGGGCACGGCGCTCCATCAAATACTTATCTTCGTGCCTTATTCCAATAAATTTACTCATAATTTTTTTTCTGCAAACTTACAAAAAAAAATTACTTCAAAACTCAAAACACTATCGTTTCATTGAAAGGAATAAACGGAAACAAAAAAAAACTGATAAGTCAATTATTTTTGTTAATTTTGCACACAAAATCAGAATATGTTAATGTTATTTTAATAAATGTTTTAAATAGGTTGCCATGAAAAAAAGCAAAATTAAACGCAGGCTTTTGATACGTGAAGGATACAAACTGATGCGCACAAAAGGTTATCAAGCAACAAGTATCGACGAAATTGTGAATAACCTTAAAATTCCCAAAGGCTCTTTCTATTATTATTTTAAAAACAAAGAAGATTATTCGTTGGAAGTTCTGGAATATTATATAAATATCGTACTCAGAAGAATCGAAAAAACACTAATCGATCCGATGATTTCTCCTAAACAAAGGATCATCAAATTGTATTCAGATTATATTGACAACTATACCAACCACGGTGGTTCTGTTTACGGGAATTTTGCATCAAACATGCAACATGACCTTGGTGAAAAGAACCAGCAGATTACTGATACGGTAGCAAATTATTTTCTGGAAATTAAAAAATTACACATCAATTGCCTGAACCAGGCACGAAGATCCGGTGAAATCGAACGTTCGCAGGACGTCGAAAAAATTGCGAAACTGATCATTTATTCATGGGAAGGCGCTGTTTTAAGAGCTAACATCACCAGAAACATCAAGCCCTTATTCATTTTCAGGGAACTTATAAGAGATTTCATTCTCAAATAAATTTTACAATCTCACGGCAAAATCTGATCTTGCTTGATTTTTTGGCATACAACTTGCAAATCGTGGAAACCTCTTTGAAATAATTCCAATATTAATAATTTAAAAAAGTAAACTTATGAAAAAGATGCTACTATTAAGCCTGTTTGTTGCGGCTTTTGCGTGCAACATCTCTGCACAATCAAACCTTACAGTTTTTAATCAGGAAGGCGAAAAATTCTGGGTAATTGTAAACGGTATCAAACAAAATGATGCAGCTCAGACCAATGTTCAGGTTACAGGCCTGACCGAACCTAACTATAAGCTAAAAGTGATTTTTGAAAACAACGCTTTACCGGCTATTGACAAAGCAGTGTATACCCGCGATGTTGATGGAAATTTTTTAAGCACTAGTTACGAAGTAAAAAAAGATAAAAAAGGCAGTTATGTATTAAGGCTTGCCAGTTACAGCGAGGTGCCTACCGCATCAGCAGCCACACAATACTCAGCGCCATTAGTACTTGTTGAAAAGCCAGCAACGCAGACTACTCAGACAACTACCACGGTTGTTTCAGGCAACACTCAGGCCAACGGAGGTTCAGTAAATATTAATGCCGTTGACCCGGTTACCGGTGAAGCTGTCAGTTTGAATATGTCTGTTAATGCCGGAGTTAACGGTATGACCGGTGGTGTAACTTCAACAACTACTACGACAACCACTACAACAACCACCTCTTCAAGCAGCGACATGGCTACCCAGAATAATCAGGTTTCAAATCATTATATCATGAATGGATACAACGGGCCAATGGGCTGCCCGTGGCCGATGTCGGAACCCGATTTTCAATCTGCTAAAAGCTCCATCGCTTCTAAAGATTTTGAAGACAGCAAACTTACTATTGCAAAACAAATTCTCAGTTCAAACTGCATGCTTTGTTCACAGGTCAGGGATTTTATGAATCTCTTTTCATTCGAAGCCACCAAGCTTGACTTTGCAAAATTTGCCTACAGCCGTGTTTTCGATCAGGGGAATTATTACAAGCTGAACGATGCATTTACATTTGAAAGTTCAATTGATGAACTGAATGAGTACATTAACAAAAGATAAGTTCAGGTTTTTCCTGAAAAAAGCCGGGCGAAATTGCCCGGCTTTTTTTTATTTATTATATTGTTATTAAAAAATTATTTGTTTTATCTTTGCGCGGAATCAAAAACTTACAATTTTAACTAATTACAATATAACAGGAGGAAATTAAAAAATGGCTACAAAAAGTAAAAAGTACGTCTACTATTTTGGAGGAAAGAAAGCTGAAGGCAAAGCTGATATGAAAAACCTGCTTGGTGGCAAAGGCGCCAATCTTGCAGAAATGGTTAATCTGGGATTACCTGTTCCGGCGGGATTTTCTATTACTACCGAATGCTGCACCGATTATTATGAAAACAAATGCCAATTACCGAAATCATTATATGATGAAGTATGGGCAGGAATGAAAAAAATTGAAAACGAAATGGGCATGAAATACGGCGATGCCAACAACCCATTATTGTTATCCTGCCGTTCAGGCGCCCGCAAATCCATGCCCGGTATGATGGACACCGTGCTGAACGTTGGTCTTTGCACAGCCACTATCCCCGGATTAATTAAAAAAACCAATAATCCCCGTTTCGTTTGGGATTCATACAGACGACTGGTGATGATGTATGCCGACGTTGTTATGGATAAAGCCGAAGGCCTTGACCTCGACATCCGTAAGAAACTCGATGACATGCTGAACGATTATAAAAAAGCTAAAAAAGTAAAACAAGATACAGAACTTACTGCTGAAGACCTCAAATTCCTTGCTGATGAGTTCAAGAAAAAAATTAAAAAAGAAATCGGAAAAGAATTTCCGGATGATGCAAAAGAACAATTGTTTGGAGGTATCAAAGCCGTGTTTAAAAGCTGGAACGGGAAAAAAGCTGTTTCGTACCGCCGCATAGAAGGTATTCCCGATGACTGGGGCACCGCTGTTAACGTACAGGCTATGGTATTCGGAAACATGGGCGATACTTCTGCTACAGGCGTTGCTTTTACACGTAACCCGGCTACAGGAGAAAATTTATTTTATGGCGAATGGCTCATCAATGCTCAGGGCGAAGACGTGGTTGCCGGTATCCGCACACCAAACCCTCTGAACGACGAAACCAAAAATGAACAGAACAAACATTTGCACAGCATGCAGGAGCAAATGCCAAAAACGTATGCTGAGTTGATGAAAATCCGTGCAATCTTAGAAAAGAATTTCAAAGATATGCTCGACATTGAATTCACCATTCAGGAGAAAAAATTGTACATGCTGCAGTGCCGCGTTGGTAAACGTACCGGTACCGCTGCCCTGAATATGGCCATGGAGATGTTAAAAGAAAAACTCATCGACGAAAAAACGGCTGTTTTACGCGTTGACCCTGCACAGCTTGATGAACTCTTACATCCAATCTGCGATCCTGCTGAAGAAAAGAAAGTTCCTGTTTTGGTAAAAGGATTGCCTGCAGGCCCCGGAGCTGCTGTCGGCCAATTGGTTTTCACCGCCGAAGACGCCGTTGCATGGGAACGTAAAGGGAAAAAAGTTATTCTTATCCGTGAAGAAACAAATCCGGAAGACGTTGAAGGTATGCGTGCTGCTGTCGGTATCCTTACCGCCCGCGGTGGTATGACCTCACATGCTGCTCTTGTTGCACGTGGCTGGGGTAAATGCTGCATCGTCGGCGCCGGGAAATTACACGTAGATGTTAAAGGCAAAACAGCAAAAATTGAAGGGACAAACATCGTTTTAAAAGAAGGCGATTTTGTAACCCTGAACGGAACTAAAGGACACGTGTACCAGAAAGCGCTAAAACTTATGGATGCTTCTGAAAACCCACTGTTCAAACATTTCATGAAAATGGTGGACACCTTCCGTTTGATGGGCGTTCGTACCAATGCTGAAACACCTGCCGATGCAAAAGCTGCACGCGATTTTGGCGCAGAAGGTATCGGGCTTTTCCGTACCGAACACATGTTCTACGGTACCGGTGCTGAAAAACCTTTATTAGCGCTGCGTAAGATGATCCTGAGCAACACCAAGGAAGAACGCGTTAAAGCACTGAAAGAATTATATCCTTTTATGAAAAAAGATATAAAAGCTACCTTGTTAGCTATGGATAAACTTCCTGTTACCTTCCGCCTCCTCGATCCTCCATTGCACGAATTTGTTCCCCAAGGCCAGGAAAAACAGGCAGAACTTGCTAAGGAATTAAATATTAAAGTTGCAGATATTGCAAAACGCGGAGAAGCCTTACACGAAAACAACCCGATGATGGGACACCGTGGTGTTCGCTTAAGCGTTACCTATCCGGAAATTTCCGAAATACAATTCCGCGCAATTTTCGAATCCACACAGGAATTACTGAATGAAGGTTACCATCCGAAACCGGAAATCATGGTGCCTGTTACCTGCGAAGTTGCCGAACTGGATGTTACCAAGAAAATTTGCGACCGGATTTATGAAGAAGTTTGCAATAAATTCAAAGTAAAATCTATCAGCTACCTGTATGGAACGATGATCGAAATACCACGTGCCTGCCTGCTTGGAGACAAAATGGCAAAAACAGCACAATTTTTCTCATTCGGAACCAACGACCTTACACAGATGACCTTTGGGTTCAGCCGCGATGATATCGGTGGTTTTATGAACGACTACCTGGATCAGAAAATTTTAGCTACCGACCCATTCCAGACCATCGACCAGGAAGGTACCGGCCAGCTTATCCAGATGGCTGTAGCAAAAGGCCGTGCCACACGCCCCGACCTCAAAGTTGGTATTTGCGGCGAACAGGGCGGCGATCCTGCATCAGTTGAATTCTGCTACAAAACAGGCTTGTCCTATGTTAGCTGCTCACCTTTCCGCGTTCCTATCGCACGGTTGGCTGCTGCACAGGCATCCATTAAATTTGGCGGCAGAACAGCAAAACCTGCAGCAAAAAAAGTAGTTAAAAAAGCAGCAAAGAAAAAGTAAAAACGTGTAATTCGTTTTAAAAAAAAAGCCCTGAAATTTCAGGGCTTTTTTTATGTTAAGTGTTAATCCAATTCCTCTTTCAGCTCAAGCAGAAAACCTTTGATCTTATTCAACGATGCCACCACCTCCACATTATTGATGGTGTCCACTTTGTTCTCTTTCATCTTGTCTTTTGCGCCCTGCAGGGTAAAGCCACGTTCCTTAACCAGATGGTAGATGATATAAAAATTATCCACATCGGCTTTGGTAAATAATCGGTTACCCTTTTTGTTGCGAAAGGGCTGGATGATATCAAATTCTTTTTCCCAGAAACGGATCAGCGAAGTATTAACATCAAACATGTTGGCAACTTCACCAATGGTGTAGTATAATTTTTCGGTTGGATTTTGTTTATAGGGCATACTATTTCAGATTGCTGTCCGCCATTGCGGATAAAAATTACTTATGCGAATTTTAGAAATTTCAGAACAAACTTACAGCAATTTTTCTATATTTCCTTGTCAGAAATTATTTTTTGCAAAAAATCTATATCTTTACTATCTGTATTTAAAATTTTGGTATGAAAAAATATTTATTCTGTCTTTTGACTTTGATGCTTATTTATCAAAGTTCCTACGCCCAGACTTATCATAAATTGCTTGATACAAATAAATTGTGGAATTATTATGATATTTATTCCGGCCCGAATCCTCATTACACACATCTTTACAGATTTACGACAGATACCACCATTAACGGGAAAAAATATTTCATACCTGAAATTACATTGGATTCAATCAATTGGTTTAAAGAAAATTATTTTTTTCGGGAAGAAGACAGCACAAAAAGAGTTTATCTGCTGTACAATAATAATGAAGGTTTGCTGTATGACTTTAGCTTAAACACCGGTGATTCTGTTACAATTTTAAATACGCTCACTTCAATCTATCAACCTGTTACAATACATGTTGTTTCTATAGATTCAATTCAAATTGACGGTTTTTACAGAAAAATAATTCATACTGATTTTTTTTCCTATACGTGGATTGAAGGGATTGGTGATATAATGGGATTAACACATCCCGGTGATATGTCTACAGGGGTTGCCCTAAACCTGGTTTGTTACTATGAAAATAATTTGTTAAAGTATGCAAACCCAGATTATGAAAGTTGTTTTTATGCCTTTTTAAATGTCGTAGAAAACGATAAGGAAAATCAACTTTTGATAAGGACCATTGATCAAAATTCTTTTATAATTTCTTCAGATGAAATGATAAATGACATTACATTAATAAATTTGTTTGGCGAGCAACTGGCTGATTTTTCAGTTAGATCCTGCCAATTTTCATTAGATTTATCAGCACATGCACCGGGGGTTTATTTTGTAAAATGCAACATAAAAAACAGGACAGCTGTTTTTAAAATTATTAAACCTTAGGTGAAAGTGATTTTAACGTTGAAAAGGCTTAACTAAACCTTATCGCCCTCACCGGAGAAATGCGGGTTACCACATAAGTTGGTATAACCAACACAAAAACACAGACCGCGATAGTTCCGAAATTGATCAGCAGCATATTCAAAACATCAAGGTTGATGGGTACTTCACGCACATAATACGATGCCGGATCTAATTTTATAATGCCGAAAAATTTCTGAACAAAACAAAATACCAGAGCAATGATGTTCCCCCAGATAAGCCCGCGGATGATCAGGTATGAAGCATTGTACAGAAAAATCTTCCGTATGCTCCAGTTTCGCATTCCAAGGGCTTTTAAAACCCCGATCAGGGTTGTTTTTTCTATGATCAGGATCAGCAGCGCCGAGATCATGTTGATGGCCGCTACTATCACCATCATCACAATGATGATCGTGACGTTTACATCCTGAAAGTCAAGCCAGTCGAAGATCTGCGGATACTGCTGCTTCACATTGGTACAGTTCAGGTTATAATCAATCTGATTGTAGACCGATTCCGTTATCTTGTCAAGGTCTTTAAAGTTTTTTATCATGACCTCAAACCCTCCCACCTGCGTGGAATCCCAGTTGTTGAGCCGCTGAATATGATGAATATCGCCGATCACGTAAATCTTGTCAAATTCTTCGAGCCCGGTATTATAAATTCCCGAAATGCGGAATTTGCGCACACTCGGCTGTACCTGCTCCTTGTTGATAAAATACATCAGCAGCGACTGTCCCGTATCGAGTTTTAACTGTGAAGCCACATATTCGGAAACCAGGATATCATTGGTTTTTCCCGTATCGCTGACGGTAAATGATTTTCCTTTTATGATTTTATCGTTGAAAAATGACCAGTCGAAATCACTGCCAACGCCTTTCAGTACCACGCCCTGGATCTCTTCATCAGTCTTGATGATGCCCGCTTTGGTCGCATAAACCTGAATATGGTCTATTCCTTCTTCCTGTGAAAGTGATGGGTAAAACTTCTGGTTGATACTCACAGGTGAGGATTCCATCGAAACGTTTTCATCATAATTTGAAATTACGATATGCCCGCCAAAACCAATGACTTTGTTGCGGATTTCTTTCTGAAAGCCGGTAACTATAGCCACCGAAACGATCATCACCGCCACGCCAAGAGCAATGCTCAACACGGCAATACGCACGATCGGGCGCGAAAAGTTTGCCTTGTTTTTTGCAATGATGCGTTTTGCTATAAAAAATTCGAGCTTCAAACTGAAAATTGTATTATTTTGCAAAAGTATTTAATTTATCCGAGACTATGAAGTTCACACGCCCGGCCGCCGTTTTATTTTTGTTGGCGCTTTATGCTTTTACCTGCCAAAGCCAGAATATGGTTACCAAAGTCGTCGGGAAAGATATTACCGCCTCGGATATCAAGGTTGGCGCAGAACAAACAGCCACCTATTTCCCCTGGATCAAAGGAAAAAGGATCGCCGTGGTGGCCAACGTTACGTCGATGATTAAAAACACCCATCTTGTCGATTCACTGCTGAACGCAGGTTTCGACATTAAAAAAGTTTTTTGCCCCGAGCACGGTTTTCGCGGTGAATCAGAAGCCGGAGAGGATATTGCCAGCACCGTTGATGCGAAAACAAAACTGCCCATCGTGTCCTTATACGGAAACAACAAAAAGCCTAAGCCTGAAGACCTCGCCGATGTTGACGTGGTTATTTTTGACATACAGGATGTCGGCGCCAGGTTTTACACCTACATTTCTACCATGCATTATGTGATGGAGGCCTGTGCCGAAAACAATAAACTTTTTATCGTGCTCGACAGGCCCAACCCGAACGGTTATTATGTCGACGGGCCGGTGCTTGAAAAAGAGTTCACCTCTTTTGTCGGCATGCACCCGGTTCCCATCGTTCATGGCATGACCACCGCCGAATATGCCTGCATGATCAACGGAGAAAAATGGCTCAGTAACGGAATTCAGTGTCCGTTGAAATTCGTTAAAGTCCAAAATTACAATCACACCGATTTATACCAGCTTCCGCAAAAGCCTTCACCCAATCTGCCGACTATGGAATCTGTTTATTTGTATCCCACATTCTGCCTGTTCGAAGGCACGTGCATAAGTGTTGGACGCGGCACCAACCGGCCCTTTGAAATGATCGGCCACCCACTGCTCGATAGCACGGGTTTTTCTTTCACACCGAAAAGCATTCCCGGAATGTCTAAAAAACCGCTTTATGAAGGATTGACTTGCAAAGGCTACGATTTCAAAAATTATGCGGCCGTCTTTATCAAAGGCTATGGCAGGCTGTATCTTTTTCCATTGCTTGAACTTTACAAGCAGCTAAATACCAAAACTGAATTTTTCAATGACTACTTTGATAAGCTGGCAGGCACCGCAAAACTGAAGCAGCAGATCATCAGCGGCGCCACAGAAGAAGCTATCCGCAAAAGCTGGGAGCCGGATTTGGAAAAATTCAAACAAATCCGTAAAAAGTATTTGCTTTACAACGATTTCGAATAAAACTGCAACCCGATGCAAGCTTCAAAAAAAACTGCAAAATATAAAAGCGGAATTAAAAAAAGCACCTCCCCGGTCGCCGGGAAAACAACAACGACAACAAGTTTCTTTACTGAATCCAGAATTCAGTACCTTGTTATTTTGGTCATCAGCCTGCTGATTTATTCCAACACGCTATTTTTTAATTTCGCCCTCGACGACGGGCTTATGATCACCGACAACAAAGTGACCAAAAAAGGATTTTCCGGGCTTGGTGAGATCTTTACAAAAAATTCGTTCTACGGTGTTTTTGGCGATAAAGCCAACCAATACCTGCCTGGCGGCCGTTACCGCCCATTATCGCAGGCTATGTTTGCTGTCGAATACCAGATTTTCGGAATGAGCCCGTTCGTCGGGCATTTTTTCAATATCCTTCTATTTAGCCTACTTTGCCTGCTGCTGTTGAAAGTATTAAAGATGATATTTGAAAAGTACGACACAAAACCCTGGTATTTGTCGCTTCCCTTTATCGCAACATTGTTATTCGCCTGTCACCCGTTGCACACCGAAGTTGTTGCAAATATTAAGGGCCGGGATGAACTGCTGTCATTTCTCGGCTCGCTTGCCACTTTGTATTTTTCATTTCAATATTTTAAAAACGGGAAGCTATTAAATCTGCTTTTGATATTCCTGTTTTTTTCACTTGCATTGTTATCTAAAGAAAATGCGGTTACCTTTCTGGCCATAGTGCCCCTATCCTTGTTTTTTGCTTTTAAGGGACCTGTCAAAAAGCACCTTTTTGTTTTACTGCCTATGATATTATCGGTGGCCGTTTACTTTGCACTTCGGGTCAATGCGCTTGGCTTTATCACCAATACCGTGGTCAACAAAGACCTGCTGAATGATCCGTTCCTGTTTGCCACGCCTGCCGGGAAATATGCCACCATTTTCCTGACCTGGGGAAAATACCTGTTGCTGGTATTGGTTCCTCATCCGCTGACACACGATTATTATCCGTATCAGGTAGCGTTGACTGAATTTTCGGATTTTCGCGTACTGCTTTCCATTGCAGTGTATCTTGCACTTATTGTTTTCAGCCTGATCCGTATCCGGAACAAAGATATTTTCGCATATGCCGTGTTGTTTTTTCTGATCACTTTTTCCATTTCGTCGAACATCGTTTTTAATATCGGCACGTTCATGAATGAACGTTTCATGTTCGCCCCGCTGCTCGGTTTTACTATTGCTGTAGCATACCTCATCAACAAATACCTGAACAAAAAACACCTGATGCTTAGTGCAAAGATCATTTTGATCGCTCTGATTTCAATGTATTCATTAAAAACATTCAGCCGCAATTTTGCATGGAAAGATTCATTTATCTTGTTCACTACTGATGTTAAAACCTCCGTGAATAGTGCAAAAGTCAATGTAGGCGCCGGTGAAGTGCTCCTTAAAAGTGTCAATGAAAAAACGCCCGAACCCGTCAGAACAGCAACAATCGAAAAAGCTATTGGCTATATTAAAAAAGGCGTTCAGATTTATCCCGGATTTACGTCCGGATGGGTTTATCTTGGCTGGGGACAGCGAATGATAAAAGATTATGAAGGCAGCCGGGCATCACTGGAACATGTGTTAATGCTTGACAGCACAAATAACGATGCCATTTCCTATCTGAACAGCGATGCGATTTCCTGTTACCAGGCAGGCAATTTCAAACAGGCTGAAGAAAATTTTAAAACGCTGATACGATATGTGCCCGAGCATACGGAATATGAATACCTGCTTGCCGAAGTTTATGCCAACACCAATAAAGTTGATTCGGCATTAGTGCTATTGAACGACATACTTCTCAAAAATCCGTCATACGACAAAGCTTATAACAAGCTTGGAGAAATTTACGGTCGTATATTCAACAACTTTGATAAATCGTTTGAATATTTGCACAAAGCTTACGATCTGAACCCCACAAATATTGAAACGCTTCGCAACCTCGGAACCGCTTATGGCCTGCAGCGCGATTTTCAGAAATCCTTGAAATACCTGCTTGAAGCCGAAAAGGTTAATCCAAGTGATAAAGACATACTGAATAAATTGTCGCTGACTTACCTGAATCTTGGGAATATAAAGCTGGCGGAGGAATATGCTGGGAAAGCGAAAGGAAATTAACGGTTCAGTGGCTGCTGTTCGCCCGCAAACTACTAATCTTTTCGGTCAAAAAAAATTATTATTTTCAAAATTCCACAACCAAGTCAAACAAGCACACTCCGCGGTATGAGGGCAGACAAGTGTTAGCGGCAGAACTAATCCTTAAATTCTTTTTCAATATAGTTAAGTAATTTCAGGAAAAGTATTACTTGTTGATATTCTGCCACACATTTGGGGTTTTCAAAAGAAATGAATTTATAATAATTATTCCATTTTATTTCTAAATGATAACCAATACCGTCAGTGCAGGGATGTTTGTCTCCGCTCAGCATTGTAAGACAATAATCTTCTGTTTTCAGCATTTTTCCAAAGAAGTTTTCATCATTAAACTTTTGCCAACCACTTATCGGGAACATTTCATTTTTCTGATAAATCTTGAATTTTAGCAAATCATCAAATATTGAATCATCAAGGGTATAGATGTCATGTTTGTCAATAGAATCTAGAATCTTTAAATAATTGGAATTGTATCTATACCTTATAAAATGCCAAGATTTATCAACATTTATTATTTCAAAAATGTTACCCCCAAGATATTCAAATGCAGGTTCAAGCCAAATTCTGAAAAATAAAGAATCCTTTATGTCGGGAATACTTTCTAATCCAAGTTTCTTTGTTTCATTATTAATTCTCTTATATTCTTTAAAGTCCTCAGTATCATTGGGCAAATCGAGATAACAATCACTTTGTTTTTGAATCATTCTGCAAGGTTGGTTGTATTCCAAAGGCTTTATTAATAAAATCAACAGGTTGGTATCATTTTTCAAATAAAGGTATTTTGATGATGCTGTATAAATAGAATTAACTTTTATCAAATAATATCCTTCTTCCTTGATATTAATATTGAAATGTCCCTTCATATCTGTTTGAAAACCGGAAATCAACAAATCGTTTTTATAGATTCCAGCGTTAGCATAGGGTTCTATATGGTTAGATGCCGAATCAATCAAAGTGCCTGAAAGACTTATTTGTCCATAACAACAATTTGAGAGTATCAATAATATGATGATTAATTTTCCCTTCATCTGCTTTACCGCTAACTAGTTGCTTGCTTCCTTTCCATAACCAACCTACAATAACAGTCTGTATGCATTTAAAACTACTTACTATTATTTCTTTTCCAAAAATACGAGAAAATTTCTTGCAAAAAGAAATAAATATAAAATGAAGCGTTATATACAAATGCATAAGAATCCAGGGATCATAATTTTTATGCTTAAATATTTCAGAATGATTCCGCTAATTCCTAATTTTGCACAAAACTAACCTAACTATGAAAAAAGATAAAATGAAGTTCAACTCTAAGCTCATCCACGGAGGAGAAATTAAAGATCAGTTTGGCAGCGCTGTAGTTCCGATCTACCAGACATCAACATTTGCATTTGAAGATGCCGAACAAGGCGCCAAATGCTTTTCAGGCGAAGCACAAGGATATATTTATACCCGCATCGGAAACCCAACCATAAAAGCTCTTGAACAGGCTGTGGCAGCCCTCGAAAACGGCTACGACGGCATCGCGGCTTCATCAGGCATGGGAGCCATCAGCACCGTTTATATGGCCTTACTGTCAAACGGCGCACATATCGTCAGCCATAACGCCATCTACGGCCCCGCCCGTGGTATCATCGAAACCATTTTCCCAAAATTTGGAGTCGAAAGCACCTACATCGATGCTTCAAAACTGGAAAACATTGAAAAAGCTATTAAGCCCAACACCAAATTAGTTTACATAGAAACGCCGGCAAACCCAACCATGGATATCATTGACATCAAGGCAGCAGCTGAAATTGCCCACAAACACGGCCTTCCGCTGGTGGTGGACAACACTTTCTGCAGCCCTTACCTGCAAAGGCCTCTCGACCTCGGCGCCGATGTTGTGGTCCATTCAATGACCAAATTCATCAACGGGCATGCGGATATCGTCGGCGGTATGATCGTGACCAAAGATAAAAAATACTATGATATCCTTCGCCCGGTAATGGTTAATCTGGGTTTCAACATCGACCCACACCAGGCTTTCCTGGTACACCGCGGGTTAAAAACCCTGGCTGTCCGCATCGACAGGGCTCAACAAAATGCTATCCGCATCGCCGAATTTCTGGAAAAACATCCTAAGGTTGCATGGGTAAAGTTCCCGGGATTAAAATCACACCCGCAATATGATCTTGGAACAAAACAGATGGACGGCCCCGGCTGCATGATCAGTTTTGAACTGAAAGGCGGCGTGGAAGCAGGACGGATACTTATGGACAACGTTCATCTGGCCTTGCTGGCGGTATCACTCGGCGGTGTTGAAACGCTGATCCAGCACCCGGCATCCATGACACACTCAAAATTATCTAAGGAAAAACGTGAATTAGCAGGCATCACCGATGGTCTTGTCCGTTTTTCGGTCGGTATCGAAGATGTGGATGACATTCTTGAAGACCTCAGTACTGCATTAGATAAAATATAAACACTTTGAAATAATCCCCATTTTTTATACCTTTATATTTTTAAAATATCATGCGTTACTTCCGGGGAATATTGATTTATTTATTGTTCTTCTGTGCTTTTTGTGCCTCCCTGGAGGCACAAAAAGTGGCAGTTGTACTTAGTGGCGGCGGAGCTAAAGGCTGTGCCCATGTGGGCGTGCTGAAAGCGCTGGAAGAAAACTGTATTCCCATTGATTATATTGCCGGAACTTCCATGGGCGCCATCGTTGCCAGCATGTACGTTTCCGGATATACACCGGATCAAATTGAAAAAATCATCACATCCGACGAATTTGTAAATTGGGCACAAGGCTCCATCGAAGACAAATATATTTTTTATTACAAAGAAGACGCACCTGATGCCGCCTGGATCAATTTCAAATTCAATTATGACACCATCCTAAGTTATAAATTACCAACCAACATCATTTCACCTTATCAGGTTGATTTTGGAATAATGTATTTCCTGGCCTCCGCAGGAGTGGCCGCAAATGATAATTTCGACAGCCTTTACATCCCGTTCCGTTGTGTTGCCTCGGATGTTGCAGACAAAAAACCAGTCACGTTCCGCCATGGTTATTTGCCAGAAGCTGTAAGGGCATCCATGACGTACCCTTTTTACTTTAAACCTATCAAAATTGATAATAAGCTGCTTTTCGACGGAGGGATGTATAACAACTTCCCGTCGGATGTGGCGCTGGAAGATTTTAACCCGGATATCATCATCGGAAGCAATGTAGCCTCTAACTGGAATTCTGCTTCTATTGACCAGGACAATATTATCGAACAGATAGAAAACATGCTGACCACAAATACCAACTATAGTGTTATTTGCGAAAATAGTGTCATGATATCTCCGAAATTGCCTAAAATGAATATCCTCAATTTTGAAAAGGCAAAAGAAATCATAGATGTGGGGTATTACTCCGCCCTTGAGAAAATCCCTGAAATCAGGTTGTTTGTCAAAGACTCGGTTTGCAAAGAGGAACGGGCCGTACAAAGGCAAAAATTTTTAAACAAAAAACCACAGCTGCTTTTTGATTCTATCAACATAGAAGGAGTCAATCCTTTGCAATCAACATACATCCGGAAGTCGATCATGCATAGAGATTCTATTCTGAATGCGGGGCAGCTCAAAGAAGAATATTTCAGGCTGATAGCCGATGATAAAATTGAATCTATTTATCCTAAAGCTGTTTATAATAAAAAAACGGGGTATTTCACGCTGAATCTTGATGTAAAAAGAGATAAAAATTTTGTTGCGCAGCTGGGAGGGCTGGTTTCTTCAGCCAGTATAACGAGCGCTTATATCGGACTGCAGTATAAATACCTGGGGGTGACAGCATCTAAAATGTTCGTCAATTTTTATATCGGAAGGTTTTACAGCTCTGTTTTGATCAAAAACCGCTTCGACTATCCTACGCGGGTACCTTTTTCACTTGAAACATCTTTTTCATGGAATAAATGGGATTATTTTAAAACAACCATAAGGTTCTTCAATGATGTCCTGCCTTCTTACCTTATTGATAACGAGCTGAATTTTATCACTGAATTTGCCATACCCATGGGCAATAAAAGCAAATTTGTTGTCGGCCCGGCCATCGCTCAAATTCGTAACGATTATTACCAGACCAACAGCTTTTCAAGAACGGACACAGCCGACCGTACCACCTTTGATTTCATCACCCTCCACACGCTATTTAACCGCAATTCATTAAATCTCAGGCAATACCCCACAGCCGGCAACCTAGTACTTTTTGACGCCAGGTATATTTATGGAAAAGAACACAATACCCCCGGCTCAACTGCATTGGATAATGAGGTGTTTTCAAAATCACGGCACTGGTTTCAGGTAAAACTTACCTACGATAACTACTTCAGGACCTCCAAAGTATACAGCATAGGGCTTTATTCAGAGCTGGTGGTAACAAATAAAGCTTTGTTCAACAATTTCACCTCCAGCCTGCTCTCAGCGCCGGCATTTCAGCCAACACCCGAAAGCAAGGCCTTTTTCATTCCCAGCCTGCGGGCTAACACTTATGCTGCAGCAGGGATGAAAAACATTTTTAATATTTATAAAAAAATACATTTCCGGCTCGAAGGGTATATTTTTCAACCTTACCAGGAAATTAAACGAGATGAAAATTATAAAGCACATTACGGAAAAGTTTTAGATACCAGGACATTTCTCGGCTATGCCGCACTGGTATACAACAGCCCTGTTTGCCCGATCAGCCTAAGTTTCACCTATTACCATAAAAAAGACAACCCCTTCTCCCTGATGTTCAACATCGGGTATTTTATTTTTAATAAAAGAGCGTTGGATTAATAAAACTTTGAAAACCATTATAACTATTGTTTATGCTTCGGCTAATAAAAATATATTACCTTTGCAATCCTTTGTAACCTTCTTTACTGATTCCGAAAGGTTTCGGTATTTTTTTATAACAAAATGTGAAATATCATGAACGAAGTAACGGATCAAAATCCTTCTGAAAAAATCGGTAACCCTGATGCGGAACATGCAGTACCCGATGAAACACCTGTTAATACAACCAATACTGAAATAACAGATGAAAAGGAACCAGATGCAATAGCTGCACCTGATGCTGAAATCAACCACCCGGATCTGGCGGAACAACCTAATCCGGAAAGTTCCGAACAACCTATTGCTGAAAGCGAAGCTAAGCCCAAAAAGCCAGCCTCCAAAAAGACCACCACAAAAAAAAGCACCTCATCAAAGAAAATCAAAGATCCTGATGATGATGAACCTCTCAGCGAAAAAGATTTTAACGGTGGCGAGGCTGATGCAGAAGAAGATGCTGAAGCTGAAGAAATCATTGATTACCGCACTTTCTCTAAGGAAAAGCTGGTGGAATTGTTGGAAGACCTCGTCAGAGATCACGAAATTATTAAAATAAAAGCCCGTGTTTCAGGAATAAAAGTCGCTTACCTGAACCTGATCAAGAAAGAAAAACAGGATCACCTGGAGGAACATCTTGCCAATGGCGGCACCAAAGAGGAATACATCCCCCCGGTTGATCCTTTGGAAGATCGTTATAAAGCCGCGTTCGACATGTACAAAGAGAAGAAAGCCGCAGACGATGTCGAACAGGAAAAAATAAAGCTTCAAAACCTCGAACTGAAAAAGCAGATCCTTGAAGAAATAAAACAACTCATCGGTTCTGAAGAGTCGCTCAAAAAGACTTACGATGACTTTAAAAACCTTCAGGAAAAATGGAAACAAATTGGCCAGGTGCCGCGAAATGAAATCGAAGGCCTTTGGAATAATTACCATTTTCTCGTGGAAAAGTTTTTTGAAAAGGTTAAGATAAACAAAGAATTAAAAGATCTTGACCTGAAGAAAAACCTGGAGCTGAAAATACAACTTTGCGAAAAAGCCGAAGAACTGCTTCTTGAAAAATCTGTAACCCGCTCCTTCAAACTTCTTCAAAAATACCACGATGAATGGAAAGAGATCGGGCCGGTGATGCTGGATAAGAAAGATGAAATCTGGGAACGTTTCAAGACGGTTTCTGACAATATTAACAGCCAGCGCAAAGAATATTATGCGAAACTAAATTCGGAACAGGAAACGAATTTCCTTGCCAAATCAGCCCTTTGCGAAAAAGTAGAATCCATCAATGCCGAAGAAATTGCCAACAGCAACGACTGGAGAATCAAAACCGAGCAGATTTTCGAGATACAGGAACTCTGGGAAAGCATAGGACGCGCTCCTGCAAAACAAAACGATGAGATCTGGGAACGCTTTCGCGGCGCTGTCAACATTTTTTTTAATAACAAAAAGGAATTTTTTGGAGAGCTCAAAGAGCAGCAGATTACCAATTACAACCAGAAACTTGACCTTTGTGTCCAGGCTGAAGCCATGGTAAACAATACCAATTGGAGGCAATCAACGGCCGATATCCTGAAACTTCAGCAGGAATGGAAAAAAATTGGCCCGGTACCCAAACGTTATTCCGATAAGATCTGGAAACGGTTCAGGGCTGCCTGCGATGAATTCTTTTCAAAAAAATCTTCTTATTTTTCAAACATTCAGGATATTGAAAAAGAAAACCTGAAAAAGAAAGAAGAACTCATTGACCGTATGAACTCATTTCAGTTTACCGAAAATAAAAATGAAAACCTTGAAGCCCTGAAAAATTTCCAGCGCGAATGGATGGAGATCGGACATGTTCCTATGGACATAAAAGAAAAACTCCAGAACACTTACCGCCAGACTATCAACCAGCTAATGGAAAAACTCAAAATCTCCTCGGTAGAGATCAATACGATGAATTACAAAAACCGTATTGAGAACCTTAAAAATTCGCCGGAAGCAGGAAGGGCCTTATCACACGAACGCATGCAACTCGAGGGACGGATCAATATGTTGCGAAACGATATTAAACTCTGGGAAAACAATATCGGATTTCTTGCCAATTCTAAAAAAGCAAACCTGCTTAAAGAAGAATTTGAAAACAAGATCAATAACACGAAACAGGAACTGGCATTACTCGAAGCCAAGCTCAAAATGCTGATAAAATCAAAAAACTGATTTTAGTTTTTCATTCTGATAATTTAATCCTAAAAACAGCTTCCTGAAAAATCCGGAAGCTGTTTTTTTTTCTTCTAATGAAGAATTTTTCCAATGTTTTAGAAAGAAAACTTTATGAATAATAATCATTATTTTTATTTAGTTTAAATAAGTAACGATTTTTTTATAATTTTGCTATAAATTGAAAATGATTCATTGAAGATTTTATATTTGTATAATAAACTATAAACACAATCATATGCCATTGCTGGAAATAAAAGACCTGAGGGTTTCGATAAACAATAAAAAGATTATTAAGGGCCTGAATTTAACTGTGAATGAAGGAGAAGTACACGCCATCATGGGGCCTAACGGAACCGGGAAAAGCACGCTGGCTTCCGTTATTGCCGGTCGCGAGGTATTCACCGTTACAGAAGGCCAGGTACTTTATAAAGGAAAAGATCTGTTGGGCATACCGGTGGAAACCCGCTCGCGTGAAGGAATCTTCTTAGGATTTCAGTACCCTATTGAAATTCCCGGAGTCAGCATGACCAATTTTATGAAAACGGCTGTTGATGAACATAGAAAATACAAGGGGCTGCCATCTTTATCCGCTGTTGACTTCCTTAAGCTCATGGAGGAAAAAAAGAAGATGGTAGAGATCCAATCCAACCTCACAAACCGATCGGTTAACGAAGGCTTTTCTGGTGGAGAAAAAAAACGTAATGAAATTTTTCAAATGGCGATGCTGGAGCCTACCCTTGCCATTCTTGACGAAACAGATTCCGGCCTTGACATTGATGCTCTGAAAATTGTTGCCAACGGCGTGAACAAGCTCCGGCGACCTGATAATGCTTTTATTGTGATAACCCACTACCAGCGCCTTCTCGACTATATCATTCCCGACTTTGTACATGTTTTATTCGAAGGGCGCATCGTCAAATCAGGCGGAAAAGAGTTGGCGCTCGAGCTCGAAGCAAAAGGCTACGACTGGATTAAACAGGAAATTGAAAACTAAGGAACGATGAAATCTGCTACCCTTGTCCCCGAAAAAGAACTCCTTGCCGGTTTGTTTGAGAAGTTCAAATCTGATATTTGCGTTAACGACTCTGCCTATGTTTCCGGCCTCCGGCAAAAAGCCCTGAAAGCCTTTTCAGACCGTGGATTTCCTACGCAAACCATCGAAGAATGGCGAAGTACCAGCCTGATCGATTCCCTCACACCTGAATATAATTTCTACTTCTCACCTTGTGAAGAAAAGGTAGACATTGAAAAAATTTTCCGTTGCGAAATCCATAATTTTGAGACCTTGCTCTTTACACAGGTCAACGGATGGTATGTTTATAAACAAAGCCCATTAACCGAACTCCCCAATGGAGTCATCGTCGGAAGTATGGCCACCGCCATCAAAACACACCCTGAACTTATCAGCAAGCATTACGGAAAAATAGCAGACTTCGAAAAAAACGGCCTGACAGCATTAAACACCGTTTTCGCGCAAGATGGTATATTTATTTATGTTCCTGAAAACATAAGTATTGAAAAGCCCATTCAAATGGTCAACATCGTCAATACTGATGAAAACCTTTTTATTCAGCCGCGGAACCTGATCATACTTGGTAAAAACTCAAAACTTACGCTTGTATATTGCGATGATTCTATAAAACATAAAAAAAGTTTTATCAATTCATGCTCAGAAGTTTACATTGATGAAAATGCAAGTTTAGATTTTTATAAACTACAGAATAAAGACAGCCTGTCAACAGTCATCACCAACAGTTTTTATCACCAGGAAAAAAACAGCCGGCTCAATACCAATACCCTTACTTTTAATGGTGGGGTGATACGAAATGAAACCCGGGTTTCTCTCAAAGGATCTGGCTCCGATGCGAAAGTTTATGGGCTTTACCTGATGGATAGGGAACAGCATGTAGACAACCAGATCTATATCGACCATATTGCACCTGAAACTTCCAGTTACGAACAATTCAAAGGCATCATTGACGACAATGCCAGCGCGGTGTTCAACGGCCACATACATGTTTGCCGGGATGCACAGAAAACCGAAGCATACCAGAGCAACAAAAATATTCTACTCACCGATACAGCCCATGTCAGCAGCATGCCGTTCCTTGAAATTTATGCTGATGATGTAAAATGCAGCCATGGCGCAACGGTCGGACAACTGGACCCCGAGGCTTTGTTCTACCTTAAATCAAGGGGTATATGCGACCGAAATGCGCGTATGTTGTTGATGTATGCCTTTGCTACCGAAATAGCAAACAAAATTACTATTGAAGTCCTGCGCGAACGTATCGAAGGGATGATCGTAAAACGATTAAAGGGCGAACTTTCCATCTGCGACCAATGCGTGCTGCACTGCAAAGAAAAAGATGCCATCAATTTTGAAATTGATATGAGTAAGATTTGAACTATGAACCATACTATTGATCTTGTAAAAATCAGAAAACAATTTCCTATCCTGGAACAACAGGTTTACGGAAAACCATTGATATATTTCGATAACGCTGCCACTACACAAAAACCACAACGTGTTATAGATGCGCTGACCGGCTACTATACCACTATTAACAGCAATATTCACCGTGGTGTGCACTATCTCAGCCAGCAAGCCACTGCAGCTTTTGAGGAAAGCCGCATTACGGTGAAAGATTTAATCAATGCCCGGTTCGCACACGAGATCATTTTCACCAGGGGTGCAACTGAATCGATCAATCTTGTGGCATCTTCCTTTTCAAAAAAGTTTCTTAAACCCGGTGATACGGTTGTGATTTCCGCCATGGAACACCACTCCAATATTGTTCCCTGGCAAATGGCTTGTGAAGAGAAACAAGCCGGATTAAAAGTAATTCCCATCCACGAAGACGGCACCCTCAATTTCCCTGAACTCGAAAAACTTCTGGATAAAACCTGTAAGTTGCTTGCTATTACTCATGTTTCGAACACGCTTGGGACTATTAATGATATTAAAAGGATTATTGATCTGGCGCACGCTCAAAACATCCCTGTATTGATCGATGGCGCTCAGGCCATCTCGCATATTAACGTTGATGTTCAGGAACTGGATTGTGATTTTTATTGTTTCTCCGGACATAAAATGTATGCGCCTATGGGCGTTGGAGTGCTATACGGAAAAGAACAAATGCTTAACGAGCTTCCTCCTTACCAGGGTGGGGGCGAAATGATAAAAAACGTAACATTTGAAAAAACAACGTATAATGAACTCCCTTTTAAGTTTGAAGCCGGCACACCCAATGTCGGTGATGTTATTGGCTTGAAAGAAGCCATCAGCTTTATTCAGGAAATCGGCTACGACAACATCGGAAAATTTGAACATGAACTTCTTATTTACGCCACCAGCCAACTTCAACAGATCGAGGATGTAAGAATTATCGGAACCGCCCCGGACAAAACTTCTGTCATTTCATTCCTGTTGGGAAATATCCATCCTTATGATGCCGGGATCATTTTAGACAAACTGGGCATCGCAGTTCGTACCGGCCATCACTGCACACAACCGGTGATTGATTTTTATAAAATCCCCGGAACCATTAGAGCTTCGTTCGCAATATACAATACCAAAGAAGAAATTGACACCATGATAGCTGCACTGAAGAAAATTAAAATGATGTTTGCATAATGAAAACCTACAAAGAAATAGCATCAGAGATAATTGCTGAATTTGAACTCTTTACCGACTGGATGGATAAATATAATTTTATCATTGAACTGGGAAAGTCGCTGCCTCTTATTGACGAAAAATACAAAACAGAAAACTACCTGATTTCCGGTTGCCAGTCGCAGGTGTGGCTTTACGCCGATTACAAAGACGGCAGGGTCTGGTTCACTGCCGACAGCGATGCCATTATCACCAAAGGTATTGTAAACATCCTCATCAGGGCGCTTTCAGGCCAGACACCGGATGATATCATCAATGCCGACATGGATTTTGTCAATAAAATAGGTTTGCGGGAACACCTCTCGCCTACCCGCTCCAATGGGCTAAACTCCATGATAAAACAGATGAAACTATACGCCTTGGTTTACAAAACAAAATTCGAATCCAAACAATAATGCTATGGATAAAACAGCACTAGAAAATATCATTATCGAAAACCTTAAAACAGTTTTCGACCCCGAAATTCCCGTGAACGTTTATGACCTTGGTTTTATCTATAAAATCGATATTAAGGATGATAATTCCGTAACGATCCAAATGACACTATCCTCCCCTAATTGCCCGGTGGCAGAGACATTGCCAATTGAAGTCCGCAATGCGGTTCAGTCTGTCGAAGGAGTTACCGGGGTGTATGTTGATATTGTGTTTGAACCCGAATGGAACCAGGATATGATGTCCGATGCAGCCAAACTGGAACTGGGATTACTATAAGCAAATTCTTAAAAAAAGAGAGTCGTTTGCATGCAACTTACCCTCTTTTTTTTTAAAAAATCTCATGTAATTAATCCAACTGTATTACCATAAATTTTGAAATACTCCAGAAAACCTTTGGGTTATTTATCACGAGTTTGTCTATAACCTTTCCGTTCATCAGCAAGGTGTAACTGCCTTCGGGATGAGTGGATAGCAGTTTGGCCCGCTTCACATTCAACTTGACCTCAGTAGTGTAACGAATGTCGATCTTTACAAAATTATCCGGGTTTATTTTTTGAGATAGCTTATCGCCAACAATGACGCCTTTGGCTTTAAGGTCTTTCCTCAATCCCACTACATAATATGCGGTATTCAACTCCACAGTTTGTTGGTCTATAAGCTGCGCCTTTTCATCATTCTGGCCGGTAAGGTCTTCAATTTTTGTGTTTAGTTCCGCTACCGTAAAATTCAGTTTTTCAAGCTGAACTTTTAGATCGGCTATTTCAGCATCTTTTTCGGTCATCTTCTGATTGAGAAGGTCAATGGTTTTTTGCAGTGCATCAACTTTCATGTTTGATTTTCGCAACGCACCCTCCAGATTTCTGATCAGTTCTTTGTTTTTTTCAAGCAGGGTATTAATGTTTGTGATATGTTCCATGATGCTTTCTTTCACATCCTGTTGCACTTCATTGTTCCCTTTTTTTGATTCGGCTATTTTCATCTGGCTGGCTTCAATAGTATTCAGATTATCTTCGACATCATTGATAAAACTGAACATATCGTTGACGTTGGCATCTTTCTCTGCTATTTGTGCCTGCAAATCTTTTATCTGCTGATCTTTCGGATCAAGTTTTTCCTCGCCGTTTTCCGTGGTACCGTTGCAGCTCCAAAGCAAAGGCAGGATACATGCTATTATAAACAAATACTTTTTCATGGCTGATTTTTTTTATTGTTAACGTTGGATATGAAAAATTAGTACTTGATAAATTTTATCGTTTGGATTTTATCGGGTTTTTGAACCTGAATAAAATATATACCATTTGGATAACCTTCAATTTCAACTACCGTTATCGGGCCCTGCGGTTTCAACAGACTAATAAGGTTGCCGCTAATAGAACAAATGCTAATGGTACTATTTTCAAAATCATTGATTTTTACACCAAGCTTCTCTGCAACCGGATTGGGATATATTTCAAAATCCTTGCTGTCGGATACTTCGTCAACACTTGTTAATTCGGCTAAGGGACGTTTCCACACCTCTCCATTTGAAAAACCTGCAAACAAAAAGTTGTTGTATGCAGTTAATGCAGTCACATTAAAAATGCTTAGGCCTTCATTCGATTGTATCCAATTCAATCCCTGGTCGGCAGACACAAAAATGCCACCGCTTTCAGTGCCGGCAAAGAGTTTTTGCCCTTCAGCTGCCAGCGAAAATACATTAAGATCGTCAAGTCCGTTATTTGCAGCAGCCCAGTTCAAACCATTATCTGTTGAAATAAAAATCCCACTGCCCGCTGTTCCGGCTACAATCAGAGAGCCGTTGGCAATCAAAGCACGGATTTGAGGAAGAGTGCCCGGGAGCCCATTGTTCATCATTGCCCAGGTTGTAAAAGGAGCTACGGAACGGTAAACGCCACCGGCATTGGTCCCGGCATAAACGTGCCCTCCGGAATCTGTACAAAGCGACAAAACAGAAGCACAGCACAGACCTTTTTCAGCCCAACTTGCACCTGAATTTGTTGATAAAAACACACCATCGCCGGCTTCACCGGCAAAGATATTGGTGCCCATCACTGCAATGGAGGAAATACTGTTTCCTGTTCCGCCTACATTATGTAAAACCCATGTATTACCGGTATCAACGGATGTAAATAACAACAAACTTTTCGACCCTGCATAAAGGGTTCCGCTTGTGTCATATGCCATCGCATTAATTCTCAGGTTTGTAAAACCCGAATCTTTCAATATCCATGAATTACCTTCGTCGGAACTTGTATAGATACCGGCACCGTCTGTACCGGTAAAAATAATATTTCCATATGCAGTAAGGGTTTTAATAGCAAAGGTGTCAACGGTACCTGTTTGCTGCCACTGGCAAAACGAACTGAAGTGGACGCCTAAAACGGTAAGTAGTACAACAATAATTCTTTTCATAAAAAAATTTCTTACTTCAAAAATAAGGAAATTTTCGCTTATCATGAAATATTTTCAAGATTAATATCACGGAAACTCTGGTGGAGGACCGTAATCCGGATTCGACAGTAATGTCTGGTCCGTCAGCGTGAGCAGGAACGCTTTAAGATCGGCTTTTTGCTGAGGGGTTAATTGCGCACCGCCATCATTTACTTTATGCATCAGCGGGCTGATAGACGGCGACCAGACCACACCTTCGCTGTAAAAATCAATCACCTGGTCGAGAGTTGTAAAACGGCCGTCGTGCATATAAGGGCCGGTAAGCTCGCAATTTCTTAATGTTGGTGCTTTGTAAGCTCCGATATCCATTGGATCGCCGGTAATGCCATAATGATCCATCGGATCGCCGAACACGGTATCCTTGCCGTTGTTGTAATACAGGTATGTCGAAAACAGCGGATTGCCATCACCTCCATGACAATGGAAACAATCGGCACCGGTTTCAGTAACAAAAAGCACAAATCCGCTTGATTCGGAAGGCGTCAGCGAGGTCTGACCAAGCAAATACTGATCAAATTTTGAATGGCAGGACACGATGCTTCTGACAAACTGGCCTATCGCCTTTGCCATGAGTTCAAAAGTGATGTTCTCGGTCCCGAAAGCCTTTTTAAAAAGAATTTTGTATCCGGGAATGTTCTGAATGGCAGCTAAAACCCTGTTTGAATCACTATACATTTCGTGTTTGGCATATACCCCCATCCAAACAAGGTCTTCAAGCCTTCGTTTAGAAGTTACCGGATTATCCGGACGTATCAATCCGCTCCACAGGTATCCGTTATTTTGCCAGACAAGGTTAAAGAGCGGCAACATATAGTGAGGCGTATAATTTCCTCCGATACCAATGGGATGGCCACCGGGAAATGGCCCGTCGATGCCGCATTCAAAGGCTTTTGACTGCCAGTGGCAACTGGAACAACTCATTTGTGAATCAGGCGCCTGGTAGCCTGAAAAGCGCTGATCATAAAACAGGCATCTTCCCAGATATATACCTTCAACCGTAAGCGGGTTATCAGCTGGAATGTTCATGATGGTCGGGAAATACCAGGGAACAGTAATAGAATAAGGCGTAGGATTATATCCGGTGGTATCGGTGATGATTATTTGTTGAATAGGCACTTCTTTCTTGCATGAAAAGAAAATCCCGGGGATTAAAAACAACAAAAGAAAAAATATTTTTTTTACTAGTAACATATCCCGTCACATTTATTGAATTGTACCTATTGTAAAGACATCTGCGCCATTTTCCTTTGCTGTTTGCATGGCTTGTTGATTTTGCATAATACTTCCGCCCCAATAATTAAAATCCCAGACATGCGGCGTGTCGAACCAGCTTTCAATGTTCATGATCAACTCCATGCTTGTGGTCTGATTTTCATTGATGGCAAATGATGAATTTGGAACAGTAACCGTAAAATAGTTCTGCACAAAACCGGTAATTGAATCGACATTAATAACATCATGAGCATAGATCTGGCCAATACCCAGATGAAAATTAAAAGGCGTGACCTGGCTGAGCGTATCTAACCATTTACCGTTTAATTTCATATAATGATACCCGCCGCCCAGAAATTCCGGCCAGAACATATCGCGTTCAGGTGGATTTGGGAACATATTTGACTGATTTTTTGCTTCGGATATCCCGAAAGTAAAAGAAACCGAAGAATAATTTCCCACCGGGATATCAGTAGTAACAGCCCATGAAAAAGTAGATGGAATATCCGTATCAACATAATGGATGCCGCCATCCTGATTAATCATGAAATCACTTCCATCGCTGTTATGCAATATCACATCAGAAATAAAATACTGCACTTCATTCACCAGATATTCATTGCCGGCGGCATTCACATATATGAGGGTATCTGTAACCAGTGCAAGCCCGTTAACCTTATGCGCGAACTGAAAAGAAATTTTTCCGAATTTATTTGTTTCAATTGGTTCATCTTTTTTGCATGAACCAATTACCATCATTACAGAAAGAAATAACAACAGAGAACAATGTTTCATTTATTTTTTTTATCAAAGTTACAAAAAAAATTTCAGGGCACAAAAAAAGCCGCCTTCGTAAAAGCGGCTTTTTATATGTGTAAATAAAATTAATTTAATGTAAATCGTATAGGCATGTTGAACTGTACCCTTACCGGTTTGCCTGATTGTTTTCCGGCATTCCATGGAGGCATGAGTTTCACCACACGGATAGCTTCTTCGTCGCAGCCGCCACCGATACCTCTTAAAACACGGACATCGGCAACTTTTCCTTTTTCATCAACGACAAAAGTTACATAAACAGTTCCTTGTATTCCGCTTTCTTTTGCCATTTGCGGGTATTTGATATTCTCAGTAAGGAACTTGATACGGGCTTCATCGCCACCGGGGAACGAAGGCATTTCCTCTACAACTGTAAAAATAGGTGTCTCCACAACTTCTTCGATAACTTTATTGGAATTATCTTCTTCAACCACGACATCTTCTTCAGTGGTAGCTACGTTAGTGGTAGTACGGTTCAGATCATCCTGGTTAATTTCGGTAGTTTCGGTGGTATCTGTAACAACTATTGGGGCTGTAAATCTGGCTTTCTGTTCAACAGTAGCTTCTGGAGGAGGAGGCGGAGGTGGTGGTGCATTTTCATCCTTAGGGGCATTCATATTCATCATATCCACCGCAACTTGCTGTTCCTGGTTAGCTGAATATGTTTGCTTAAAAATAAAGAATGGAATAAGCACGGCCAGCAATAAAACTGCAATAGAAATAATCACCGAACGGGTCATAAATTTCTTGTATGCCTTTCTGAGATAATAAGCACCATACTCTTTATTCCTTTTCTGGAAAACTATCTCATCAAGGTTTTTAGCAGTATTAATATCAAAATTTTCTGCCATAATATTAATAATTTAAATTTTCTTATTTAGGAGCTTTTTCAATCAATGCGACCTCTTCAGGTGCAATATCAACAATAGCATAGTTGGCAATATTGCATATAGCCATTTCGTCAACCACGCTCACTATGCTCTTGTACTTTGTTTTCTCATCGGCTTTGATAAGTATGATAGGCGCTTTCTTGTCTGATTTTTTTATCCGCTTTATTTGAGCATTTAATGAATCATCTATCATTACCAATTCACCTTTTTTAACCTTTTCTTTTAGCTCAAAGATTTCAGTAAATACTTTTTCGTTTTTCTTAAGTAAAATCTTTCTGAGGCCATCTTTACTAAAATCCGTTTTGTTTATTGTTGCCGGAAAAGTCTGTCCTTCGGCGACATCTCCATGCCAGTACCAATAAACTTTATCGTCAGCAGTGAGCAAAATTGAATACGTTCTATCAGCAGCCACTTTAGGTGCATTTTTTTCATCAACCTGAGTATCTTTTTCAGGCATGGTGATTTCCATTACTTTGGGCTTGCTGAACGCGGTAGTTAACATGAAGAAAGTGATCAGCAGACACATTAAGTCCACCATGGGAGTCATGTCGATGTGAGCTCCCATTTTCTTTGGTACCCGTCTTCCGCCTTCTTTTTTACCGGAGCCAGAACTTTCTATAATTTCAGCCATGTTGTATATATATTATTATCGTTTAACACTGTAAATAATTATTTAAGATCATCGAGGGTAGCTTCTTCTTTCTGCAGGTTGGTAACAAGGTTGAATTTGTTTACATTTTTACTCTGCATGACATCCATCACTTTTTTTACCGTTTTGTAGTTTGCCTCTGCGTCACCGTTTATAGCAACTTCAGCAGTAGGGTTAAGTTCACGGGCATAGGCAACCCATATCTCAAGTTCTGGATATTGAGTGCCGACCGTATCCATTGGGATTCCGACTTGCATTGCTTCTTTTTTACCGGCATCTTCTTCACTTAAATAAGCCTTGAGGTTCTTTAAAGGCATCCCGAATGAGGAGCCTTGTCCAAAAGCCTTGATCTCTTTTTCATTAAGTGACAAGTGGTATATATCGTTGATCTTAGTAATTAATTGATTCCTAAAATGCGCCGATGTATCCTTACCGTTGTCCATATTGAAAAACACCTTATCGTCTTTGGAAACCAGCACCGAGATAACATCTTTATCGGGTGTGGCTTTATCCGAAACCGACGAAGGAGAATCAATGACTTTAGCTTCCTGAGGTCTGAATGATGCGGTAAGCATGAAGAATGTCAAAAGCAATGAGAATAAATCAACCATCGGCGTCATATCGACGTGTGGTTGAGCTCTCTTTAGTTTAATTTTTGCCATAATACAAAAAATTTTGCTTTTAAATTCTTACCAATTATTTTGTTGTTGAAGCAAATGTCTGAACCAGGCTGAAACCGGCTTCATCAATTTTAAATGTAAGGTTGTCGATTTTACTTGAGAAAAAGTTATAGAACACAATAGCCAGACATGAACCGGAAATACCAAAAGCAGTATTGATAAGAGCTTCTGAAATACCAGTAGCAAGAGCTAAAGCATCTGGTGAACCGGCTGAAGCCAGAGCAGCAAAAGCACGGATCATACCAAGTACAGTACCGATAAGACCGATAAGTACGCAGATGGAAGCCAGGGTGGATAAAATTACCAGGTTTTTGTTTAACATCGGTAATTCAAGTGCTGTAGATTCTTCCATATCTTTTTGCAGCGCCAGAACTTTCTGATCTTTTTCGAGAACTGTGTCAGATTTTAATTCTTTGTATTTGCTTAATCCTGCTCTCATCACGTTTGCAACAGAACCTTTTTGTTTGTCACAAGCAGTGATAGCATCATCAATATTGTTAGCAGCAAGATGTGACTGAACATTTTTTACAAAGACATTGATACGGCCCTTACCTCTTGCTTTTCTCAACATGACGAATCTTTCAATCGTAAATATCAATACCATCAGTACTGTAGTCATTAATATAGGCACAATAAAACCACCTTTGTAAATCATAGCTAAAAAGTTTCCCGGCAGCGGTGATCCTTCAGGATTTCCGCCCTGGAAATTGGCAGGGTTACCCATTACAAACTTGTATACAATAACTGACACAATTAATGCTACCAGAATTGCACCCGATGCAAAAGCTGATTGTAAGGCATCTTTCAGTGACTGACCACCTTGAACATTTTTCTTACTCATTGTTTTAAATTTTAGATTTTTAAATTAATTTATTTAGGTTTATTTTTTTTCGAGGTACAAATATACTTTTCTTTTTTTAATTAAGATGAACCAAAAATATTTTTATTAACAACAAAATTATATTTTTATTTTGGTAATAATCTAACTAATCAGTTTTCGGTGAACAGCAGCAAGTAAACGGCAAAAAAAAGGTCTTACAAAAATTTTGTAAGACCTTCCAGTCAGTTTTTATTATTAGTTTTCACCAGGACATTTGCCTTTCGTTTCCTTAAGCAGGTCAAGAGCTCTGGTGTCATCGGGTTTCAATGCGACTATTTTTTTCCAATACATCCGGGCCTTGCAAATTTCCTTTTGTGGGCCAAGAAAATAATACGATGCTAAATAGTCATAACACGTCACCAGGTCATTTGCATACTTTACCGAATCATTCTTAACTATATCCACATACGATTCAAAATATGGTTTTGCCTGCCAGGTTACAGAGGTGGAATCCATATTAGAGTTTACAAGTCCTCTCCAGTAATATGCTTTACCATTCATATAGTCTGGCTTGGTATCAGTAATATGTTTATAGGCTTCGTCTGCTTTCTCCCAGTTCTTCAAATTATAATAGACAAGGCCGAGCCGGTAATAATCTGCCAGGTTCGCCACACCCAGGGCAATTTTCAGTTCATAGTGATACGCAGCACTGTCATAGATTTTTAATTTCGAACAGCATTGGCCTATTTCTGATAATACATCATATTGAGTGGAATCCAGACTAAATGCTGTCTCAAACTTTGTTATAGCAAGGGAATCCTGTTTGTTTTTGGAAAGAATTTTACCAAAATAAATATAGTCGCTAATGATAATTTTCTCGGGGTCTGACCGGTTGAAAAACTTCTTTATGTATTCCAAAGCCTTGGGATAATCGCCTGTTTCATAATAGCAGTAGGCGAAAGCCCTGTTGAGGTCATTACGGCTGGTATCCGTCTTTGCAATTTGAGTCAACTGTTCAATAGCATCTTTATATTTCTGTGATTCTATCAGCACATTCACATATTTAATTTTAGCGGTAACATTTGTCGAAATATCAAGGTATTTTTTAAAGTTCTGCATCGAAAGCTCCAGCTGGTTTGCTTTAGAATATAACACACCCAGTTCGAGGTAGGCAGGTGCAAAATTTGGGTCGATCTCAATTGCTTCCTTGTAATAGTCAATAGCTTCTGTATAATTCCTTGCACGTATCCACAAGTTTCCCAAACGCAATTTTGCTGACGGTGACTTCGGGTTCAGTTCCTGAGCCATCTTGTACTGTGAAATAGCATTAGAACCATCATTGTTTTCCAGATAGGCATCTCCATAAATCAGGTATATCTCAGGATTTTTCGGATCCAGTTCAACAGCTTTTCCAAGTAATTCCAAAGCCTTGGCGACATTCTTTTTACGTTGTATAATAATATAGGCTTCAGCAATCTTGGCGAGTGTACGTGCTTGTTTATCGGGCAGGATTGTTGAAGTCTTGTTGGTTTTGCTTGGAAATTTCGCCTGTGCTTCGGCAAAATACTTTTCCGCTGATGTTTCATCGTTTCTCATCAGGCTGATCTTTCCCATGCCAACATAACCTGCTGTATTGCCCGGGTCCACTTCAATAGCTTTTTTAAATAGTTTTTCCGCCTCATTCATGGCCCCGTTTTTCGAAGTATAAACGGTATCAGAAAAATATTCGATCAGGTAATTTTCACCATAATAAAAATACACATCACCATTATTGGGCTGGCTTTTCAGCAATGCTTCGAATGCATCCTTGGCAGAATCAAATTGTTCGCTGTTGGTATATGCCCTTGCTTTAAGCACCTCCGGGTCGGATGGTTGTGCAAGCAGGTTTGTGCTAAAAAACACCGCCATGACAAAAATTACTGAAATGATTTTTTTTGATTTGATTTTCATTGATTTATCCTCCATTTTCTTTTAGTCTTTTTTTATTTGTACAAGCCTTATTGGCATTGTGGCAGGAACAAGCCCTGATTTCAGTATTATTCGCTGTCCTTTTTCGCCGGCGACGAAGGAAACAAAACCTGTGCCAAGGCCATTAAAATATTCCCTGCTGATCATATTTACATCACGGACGAATGGGTACGAACCATCAGCGATGTAAGCCTGATAAGGTTTTAAAAACGGGCCGTCGGTATTACCTTCGTCAGAAACGCCAGCAATTTTTATTTTTTTGAGAAATTTTTGTGAAACCGTATCCTGAGTATCGCTGATCCAGTTTACACTTATAATCCCGATAGCGCCCGCGTTTTTCTCCACGTAATTAATCACCTCTTCGTTTGAATTAACGGCATAACAGTATTCAGGGAATTTGCTGTTCAGTTTAAATTTATCTTTGAAATACCTGGGGTTTCCAGATTTATTATTGTCAAAAACAACATTGATTTCGCCATTTTTTGAAGCGGGATTGATATCGGTCCATTTGCTTATTTTACCCTTAAAGATATCTTCAATTTGCTCATACCTAAAAATAGTGTCTTTATTTTCTTTATTGATAATTATGGCAAGAGCGTCATAAGCGACTTTGGTTGTCTTCGGGATAATCTGCTGGCTGTTTAATTTTTGCTCTTCAGCGGCCGTAAGATTACGGTTTACAACAATTAACCTTGCAGAATCATTTAACAGATCGGCAAAACAATCAACCTCGTTCTTATAAGAAGCATTTATCACAGCGTAGGAGTATATCGCCTCAAACGTCGATATCTGAGTATCCATAATCAGGGAGTATGATTCATCGACACTAATTTTAATGTTTCCACTAGTGGGCGTTTCGTTAATTTTTCCGGAAGGTCCGCATCCGGTAAAAACTAAAGCAATTACTGCCAGAATTGCTGCCATCATTGAATTACTCTTCTTCATTGTTTTGATTTTTTTTAAGTTTAGGTAAAATACGAACAAATCGGATAATCCCGTAGGCTATCAGAAAAATGCCAAAAAAAACTTTTAAGCTGCCGTATTCCGGTGGAATGTTGAAAGCCTCATTAAAATTTGGAAAAAAAATCATATAGAAACCCAGGCCAATGTATACTAATACCATAAACAGCCCAAAAATGGTCCATACGCCCAAATGATACTTAGCACTCATAGTTTCTCTATAATTGAAAAAACAATGATTAAAAAACGAGGATCTATAAAAACCAGCGGAGAGAATGGGATTCGAACCCATGAACCGCTTTTGACGATTACACACTTTCCAGGCGTGCGCCTTCGACCACTCGGCCATCTCTCCAGTGGGTGCAAAGATATTACTTTTTTCATTACCAACATCAAAATAATCATATTCGATATTTCTGCCTATACTTTCGGTCGTAGATGGTTTTTTATTTTTTAATATATTTATAAAGGTGGTCATCGGCATTTTTCAATAAAATTAGTATCTCCTGTCAGCGCCATATTGTCGAAAAAGACTTAGGTTAGGATTTAACAGAAACAGGTCAAATTTTACAAGTTTGCGGAAAATGAAAAAAATATTTGCTATTCCCTTTTTAATAACAAAAAAATCACTATCTTTACAAAATCTAAATAAGAATTAATGACAATAACTAAAGAACAGATTATCAATGCTTTAAAAACAGTCATGGATCCTGATTTGCATAAAGATCTGGTAAGTCTGGGTATGATTGATGATATTTTGATCGACGGTAAAAATGTATCCTTTAAATTAACGCTTACCACACCGGCTTGTCCGTTGAAAGAAAAATTAAAAAACGATTGCATTCAGGCAATTAAAACCCTTGTGGGGCAAGAAATCAATGTTGATATTGAGCTTGGTGCAAAAATCAGGGCGAACCAACAGCCTGCCAAAGAGAATTTGCTTCCTGAAGTAAAAAATATTGTTCTTGTAGCATCCGGAAAAGGAGGTGTGGGCAAATCAACGGTGGCGGTGAATTTAGCTATTTCGCTGGCAAAAACAGGAGCTAAAGTAGGGCTTGTTGATGCAGACATTTACGGTCCATCAATACCTTTAATGTTCAACCTCACCGAACACCACCCTGAAGTATATGAAAAAGAAGGATTAACAAGAATATTACCCGTCGAGAAATATGGCATCAAACTTATTTCTATCGGTTTTTTTGTTGATCCTGAAAAAGCTCTTATCTGGCGCGGCCCTATGGCATCCAACGCCCTGAAACAATTATTCACCGATGTTGAATGGGGACAGCTTGATTACCTTATAATAGACACACCTCCGGGTACCGGAGACATTCATCTGACGTTGGTTCAAACATTACCGATTTCTGGCGTGGCCATCGTCACTACACCTCAGGAAGTCGCTTTGGCTGATGCAAGAAAAGCAATCAATATGTACCGTCAGGCAGGTATCAATGTTCCGGTACTTGGACTGATAGAAAACATGTCGTACTTCACACCTGCCGAATTACCGGAGAACAAGTATTACCTTTTTGGCAAAGAAGGCGGCCGCCGGTTGGCTGAAGAAATGAAAACGCCCTTGTTATCACAGATACCTATTGTTCAGGGCATATGTGACTCAGGGGATAACGGTGAACCCATAACCGTAAAAGGCTCCTCCCCTGAAGCTCATGCTTATATGCATCTGGCAGAACAACTCAGTTGCCAGCTTTCCATCTGGAGCGCCTTTAAAGAAACTGTGGATGTTGAAAAACACAGCGGAGGTTGTAACTGCCATAATTAAAAAGCAGTAACATTAATAAACAGAAAATATCAATTTAAAAATAAACCATTATGTCAACGAAAGAAGAATTAATACAAAAAGTTCAAAACGTTATTGACCAGATCAGGCCTTACCTTGAAGCCGACGGAGGAAGCATCAGTTTTGTTGAACTTACCGATGACAACGTCGTAAATGTTGAGTTGCACGGTGCCTGCCGAAGCTGCCCCATGAGCCTGATGACCCTGAAAAACGGCGTTGAAGCAGCCATGATTAAAGCCATTCCGGAAATAAAATCCGTGGAAGCTATAAATCTTGCTTAATTTTGCATTTTTGTAAACCTTACTATTAATCGTATTTTACATTAATGGGTCCATTAACCTCAATACGCCGTATCGGAATTATTGGCTCGGGAAAAATGGGTGCTGATATTTTCAGCTTCCTTTCCGGCTATGATTTTGAAATCGTTTGGGTATGCTTTGACCAGGAAGAAGCCGAAATTCAACATCGGTCTTTTTTTAAAAGGATGAACCGCCAACTCAGATGCGGCCTCATCGACGAAGAGCGGTTTCAAAAAATTCAAAATGCAATAGTCTTCTGCAGCGATATTGTTGAATTATCGAAATGCCATCTGGTTATTGAATGTATTTGGGAAAGCCTTGAAAAGAAACAGGAATTATTTAAAAAAATAATCCCGGTTTTGGACGGTCATTGCATCATCGCAAGCAATTCATCTTCATTTACCCCGGCCAGGCTGAACCCGGATGCCGGCACAAATGACCGTTTTATCGGATTGCATTTCTTTTATCCTGTAAAACTCAAGAATATTGTTGAAATTATCAGGACCAAGAATACTTCGGAAAAAGTTTTAAAAGAAATCACCGGATTTTGCACCCTGATTGAAAAAAGATTTCTGTTGCAGGATGAAAAAAATGCATTTTTGCTTAACAGGCTATTCCTGGAAGTTCAGAACGAAGCCTATAAGATTCACACCGAAGGCCTTTTATCGTATCGCCAGATAGATGCAATTATTGAGGAACATCTTTTTCCGGATGGTGTTTTTAAATTTTTCGATCAGGTTGGAATTGATGTGATGCTGCAGTCGGTTAAAAACTACACATGGCAAAATTCCGCTTCGTATAAGGCATTATTAGATAAGCTGGAAGAACTTAGTAAAAAAAACCTTCTGGGAGTTAAAACAAAAGCCGGGTTCTATGATTACGGACAGGAAATTCCGGATGGCGCCTCCGATATTGATCAGATTTCGCCAGACATTTATGAGAAGGCATTATATAAATTGACGAATGTTTATTATTTGGCCGCCAAGCAACATGTTGCGGACGGGGATTGCGAACAGGAAACCCTTGAATTTGCTGCTAAAGAATATATGAATACCGAAAAAGGGCCATTCACGATAGCCCGGGGAAATTTAAATAAAAAATAACATGGAAAGAGTTGTTGTTTCAGGTATGAGCATGATCACATCGCTGGGGTTGGATCTGCAAACCAACTGGGAAAACCTGGTAGCCGGAAAAAGTGGCGTAAAAAAAATCACGTTGTTTGATGCTTCATCCTGCCAGACACAAATTGCAGCAGAGATACCTTCTGAATTTGAGACGTTATGGCCCTCTTATATCAAAAAAAGAGCTGCCGATCAGATGACCCGCATAACCAAAGCTTGCTATGTCTGTGCTAAAGAAGCTGTAAAACAAAGCGGCATTGATTTCGACCTTGTAAATAAAGACCGCTGCGGCGTAATACTTGGCGTGGTAACCACCGCTAACACTTCTTCTGAAAAGGGGACCACGGACCAGAACCTGATCCTGAAAAGCATGAACAATGCTATGTCAGCATGGATTTCACTGGAATATAAATTACAGGGGCCGAATTTTACGGTTGCAGCCGCTTGCGCATCATCGGCTTACGCCATTGGCCTGGGTTATGATATAATCCGTAACGGTGCTGCAGATATTGTTATTGTTGGAGGCGCCGACTCCATTATTAATAAGGAAGAAATTACCGGATTTAATAATCTGTATGCCTTGTCCACTGAAAACGATAAGCCCGAAAAAGCCAGCAAACCTTTTTCCAAAGACCGTGACGGATTTGTAATCGGCGAAGGTGCAGGGGTGTTGATCCTGGAATCGGAAAAATCGGCGCTTGCCCGTGGTGCGAAAATTTATGCAGAATTAGCAGGTTATGCCACATCAAGTGAAGCATACAACATCATGGCTCCTATGAAAGACGGCGAAGGTATTGCCCATGCTATAGAACTTGCGTTGAAAAACGCCAACGTGCCTGCAGAAAAAATTGATTACATCAATGCACACGGAACCTCCACCACATTGAACGACCGTTACGAGACCATGGCCATAAAAAAAGTCTTCGGGGATCACGCCTATAAAATCCCGATTTCATCATCAAAATCAATGATCGGCCACACCATTGGCGCTGCCGGAGCCATCGAACTTATTATTACCATCCAGTCTATAAATAATGGTATCATAACACCTACTATCAATTTAGACGAACCGGATCCCGAACTCGACCTGGATTATGTACCTAACCATTCAAGAAATCAGGAAGTTAACTGCGCTTTATCCAACTCGTTTGCCTTTGGAGGCCATAATGCGGTTTTGGTAATTAAAAAATATCATTAATTTTGCAAAAAAAATCAGATGGCAAAGATTAACGAAAATACCCGGAACGAAATTAAAGATACTGTTTACAGTTTTTTTAACGAAGAATGTGAAGTAGATATAGCTACGCTGAATGAAAACACCAATATCATCCGCGATATCGACGGGGATTCATTAATGTTTCTGGAACTCATTGAGATTTTCAAAAAGAAATATTCACTGAATATTGAGCTGAAGACGATCGGTAAATATGTTGTAAAACATCCTGTGGAGACTATTGGTCAGCTGATCGACATGACTATGCTCATCATTGAGCACGAAAACAATATCGTAAACATAGATTAATTCTTCTCGCAGACTTGGCTGCAATAGGTAAGCCCAGCTGGTTCGCCAACTCACTTTATACTACCCAATTTTTTATACCAATTGCCAGTAGTTTTAAAATTAGATAAGTCATAATTACTTTTGTCAAAATCGACATCATTTAATTAAATTCCCCATAATACTTTTTTGCATTCCCAAAAAAGTATTCAAAAAAGGGCAGTCCTGACGAATGCTTCATCGCACTCTGAAAAAAACTTGAAAATCTAAAAAAGGCCGTATGTTTGCAAAAAAATAAGTTTCAGAAATAATTATTAGGTTTGAATTACCAAAACTAACCCAATAAAAAATCTGAAACTTATGAAAACACAAAGTAACAAATTAGATTTCACAG